>WNFF01001825.1_pt1 | contig 34019 bp, 26 predicted proteins | sample 5400441 | NCBI WGS metagenome assembly WNFF01 (sample SAMN13153345, study PRJNA577476) | soil metagenome | isolation source: 120 cm saprolite under Douglas fir tree site 2 hole 3 replicate 1 | place: USA:California | collected 2015-04-18
CTGCGTATCAGGTCGCTTGCGAGCTGCTTGTTGCGGTGAAGAGGGCAGAGATCGCAGACCTCAAGCTGCGTGATCAGGCTCTGCGAGCTGCCAAGAGTGTGTGTCTCAACATCGCAGGGGGTACGGGGCGCACTGGGGCTGATCAGAAGCGGGTCTTTGTCATTGCTCGCGGTGAAGCTTCCGAGACCGTCGCGGCGCTGCATATTGCAGGACTCTGTGGGGACTGTGATGCGAATTGCGCTCGTCTCGGGGCAGCTCTTGGCCGTAGGGTCTATGCGCTCCTGAGCGGGCTTGCTCCCAATCCAAATCGCAATCGCAAACGGGTACTTTTATCTTAACCAGAGACCAGCCCAGGCTGTTCGGTGAAGCCGAAGTGGTCTACAAAGGGCGACATGCCTCGACGCAAGTTCATCTGCGGGAACTGGAAGATGCACAAGACCAGCGCCGAGGCGGTGGCGCTGGTGCGCGAGTTGCGGCGGCGCCTCAACACGCAGGTGGAGATCGCCGTCGCGCCGCCCTTCACGGCGCTCTCGAAGGTGAAGGAGGCGCTGATGGGCAGTCCCATCCAGCTCTTCGCGCAGAACTGCCATTACGAGAAGCAGGGCGCGTTCACCGGCGAAATTTCGGCGCCGATGCTGGCGGAGGTAGGCTGCGACGGCGTCATCCTCGGGCACAGCGAGCGGCGCCAATACTTCGGCGAGAGCGACGAGGGCGTGAACAAGAAGATCAAGGCCGCCCTCGAGGCGGGCCTGCACCCCATCGTCTGCGTAGGCGAAACGTTGCAGGAGCGCGAGGCCAACCACACCTGGGAAGTCGTCTCGGGACAGCTGCGCGGCGCTCTGGCGGGACTCGCCCCTGTGCAGATCGGCAAGCTCACCCTCGCGTACGAGCCGGTCTGGGCCATCGGCACCGGCAAGACCGCCACCACCGGCCAGGCGCAGGAAGTGCACGGGCAGATCCGCGGGTTCCTGCGCGAGATGGCCGGCCCCCATACGGCCGAGGCGGTGCGCATCCAGTACGGCGGCAGCGTCAAACCGGACAACGCGGCCGAGCTGCTCGGTCAGTCGGACATCGACGGCGCGCTCGTCGGGGGCGCGTCGCTCAAGGTGGACGACTTCGCCAGGATCGTCGCAGGAGCAAAACCATAGTGGAGGGCACAGCCATGGCCCGTCCGTCGCTCGCCATCACCGTCAACGGCCGCATCGAGTTCGACAACCCGTTCATGCTCGCGTCGGGCCCTCCCGGCACCAACGGGAAGGTCATCGCCAAGAGCTACGACCTGGGCTGGGGCGGCGCGGTCATCAAGACCATCTCGCTCGACGCCTCGAAGGTCATCAACACGGCGCCGCGCTACGGCAAGCTGAGGGGGCGCGAGTCGAACGAGGTGATCGGCTTCGAGAACATCGAGCTGATCAGCGACCGGCCTTTCGACACCTGGCTCGACGAGCTGCGCCAGCTGAGGAAGAACTACCCGAAGAAGGTCCTCATCGCCTCGATCATGGAGGAGTACCGGCGCGAGGCGTGGCACGAGATCGTGCGGCGCGTGCAGGAGACGGGCGTCGACGGGTTCGAGCTGAACCTCTCCTGCCCGCATGGCCTGCCCGAGCGCAAGATGGGCATGGCGATGGGCGAGAACCCCGAGCTGGTGAACGAAGTCTGCGGCTGGGTGAAGGAGGTGGCGAAGATCCCCGTCTGGGCGAAGATGACGCCCAACGTGGGCCACGTCACCGAGCCGGCCGGCGCGGCCATCAAGGCCGGCGTCGACGGCATCAGCGCCATCAACACCATCCTCTCCATCATCGGCATCGACCTGCGCTCGCTGCGGCCCATGCCCACCGTCGAGGGCTACACGGTGGCGGGCGGCTACTCGGGACAGGCGGTGCGGCCCATCGCGCTGCGGCAGGTGATGGAGATCGCGCGCGCCTTCCCCGGCGTGCCCATCTCCGGCATGGGCGGCATCGAGACGGGGACCGACGCGGCGCAGTTCTTCCTCCTCGGATCGCACACCGTGCAGGTCTGCACGGGCGCGATGCTGCGCGGGTACGAGATCATCTCCGAGCTGAAGGCGGATTTGGAGCGGTTCATGGTCGACCACGAGTTCACCGACTTGCGGCAGTTCATCGGCAAGTCGCTGCCGTATTTCTCGACGCATCACGACCTGGTCTCTCGCCAGAAGCAGGCCAAGGCGGAGAAAGCCGTGGCGTCGAACCGCGACGCAGAGACGTGGAAGGGCGCCATCGCGAAGGAGACGGAAACATTGACCACCAACTGAGGAGGGACTTCATGCGCTGGACGCCGCTCGCCGTTCTCTTCATCGCCGTTCCAGCGCTTGCGCAGTCCCGGCCGGCGGTGGGCCCCGCTGACGAGAAAGCCGTCCGCGAATATAAACTGACCACCTCCGGCGTCGACAAGTTGCTGACGGCGAACCAGCTCTTCGCCGAGATGGTGCTGAAAGACCCCGCAAAGCAGGCCGAGAAGGCGAGACCCTTCGCCGCCAGGACGATCGACGAGAGCGTGAAGAGGCTCGAGGCGGTGCCGGGAACCGCGGCGGTGCTCAAGAAGGTGGGCTTGAGCCCGCGCGAGTACGTGGTGGGGACGTTCGCGATGATCACCGCGGCGATGTGGTCCGCCATGATCAAGCAGTACGCGCAGGCCGCCTCCCAGATGCCGGCCGAGGTCAACCGCGACAACCTCAAGTTCATCGATACGCACCCTGAGATCATCGAAAAGTGGCAAGGGATGTGGGAAGGCGCCGGCAGGCAAGGCAAGCGAGCCGCGAAAGCGCCGGACGAGAGCGAGGCCCAGTCAAAGTAGCCGTGGCCCGCGCATCGTTGCCCGGCCCAGGATTTATGGGCCAAGAATGCTACTGCACCACCACGTCGTCGTAGAGCGTGTACGTCGGGTCGGTGGCCCAGTTGTCGTCGTGGTCGATGAGCGTCAGCGTGTAGCGGTGGCCGGCCGTCACGGCGCCGCTGACCTGGGCCCAGGTGCCCGCGTTGTTGCACGTCCTGGGCAGCACCGTCGCGGTGGTCCCCGCCGTGTTGTCCTTGAGCGTCGCGGTGGCCCAGTCGTACGTGACGGTGTCGGGGCAGACGACCTTGTACCAGAACGACAGCTTCGACGACCCGGCCGGCGCCGTGAACGTCTGCGCGATGGAGCTGTCGCCGTTGAACGGAGCGGTGCTGCCCACGCGCGCCGCGTACGTGCCGGTGTGGCCGCCCGTCGTCACCGCCGTCGAGCCGGCGCTGGTCCAGCCCGAGAGCGTGCCCGTCTCGAAGCCGCCGTTGGCGATCCCGCCGGGCGGCGGCGGCGGCGGCGGCGTGGCGTTCACCGTCAGGCTGATCGACGCGGTGTGCGTGGCCGACGTGCCCCTGCCGGTGACGGTCACGTGGTACGTGCCGGCCGGAGTGCTGGACGCGGTGGAGATGGTCAGCGTCGAGCTTCCCGCGCCGGTGATCGATGTCGGGCTGAAGCTCGCCGTCGCGCCGCTGGGCAAGCCGCTGGCCGAGAGCGAGACCGTCTGCGCCGAACCGCTGGTGACGGCGGTGGTGATGATCGACGTGCCGGAGGCGCCCTGCTGCAGCGAGAGCGACGTCGGGTTGGCGCTGATGGAGAAGTCGTTCGCCGGCGGCGGGGGCGGCGTGCCGCCGCAGCCGGGGAACTTGAACGCGCCGATGCGCGAGTGCCAGTTGAACTCGCCGGTGCCGGCCAGGTACTCGGTCGTGTACCAGAAGGTGCAATCGTCGACCGGGTCGACGCCCATCATCGAGTAGTCGCCCCAGCGCGAGAGCCCGCGCGCGCCGCCCTGCGACCCGCCGCCGTTGATGATGGTGCCTTCGCCCTGCGTCATCGAGCCGGGCGCATCGCCGGCGAGGCGTCCCGTGTAGTGGATCTGCGGCGAGAGCGAGCCGCTGGAGAGGCTGAAGCCGAGCGCGATGTTGCCCTGCTGGTCCATCGCCATCGAGCCCATCCAGCGGTAGTTCGAGTCGGGCGCGTAGGTGCCCTGCTGGAAGACCGAGACGCTGCCGCCGCTCACGCGCAGCTCGTACCAGCGCACGCCCACCGAGGTCCCGGCCGTCACCGAGTGGTTGACGACCATCGTCTCATGATCGCCGAAGTTGCGGTAGGCGAGGCGGTACATGAGGCGGTCGGCGAGCGAGTCGAGCTGCTGGCTGGTGCCCGCCTGGGGGATGCAGGTGCCGCCGCTGCACGCTTCAGTGAAGGCCGCCACGGGAACCAGCGTGGGCCCGGTGAAGGTCGAGTTGGCCGGCGTGGTCCAGTCGACGTGGAACTTCCACACGCCGAGGTTGTTGGTGCCGAAGGCGACGGCGTAGTTGGGCGAGCCGGCCGGCGGCGGCCGCGCGCCGTCGACGTCGGCGGGGAGGAGGCCGCCCCACGCGTTCGTCGTGTTGAAGCACTGCTGCGTGGCGGGCTGGCCGTTGAGCATCCGGGCGCGGTCGAAGGCGCAGACCTTGGCGCCGCTGAACGTCGTCGCGTTGGCGAAGATGTTGTACGTCGTGTAATAGGCGTCGGGCCACACGCCCGTCTTGGGATAGTCGTTGAAGTCGGTGTTCCCGTAGTCGAACGAGTAGCGCCAGTACTGGCCGGTGGGATCGCCCGTCTTCGATACGGCCACGCATTGCGTGTACGGCGTGGTGGTGACGGAGAACTGCGAGATGACCCAGCGGTCGGCTTGCGCGTCGTAGATCGCGATCGGGTCGCCGTCGTTGTTGGTCTGGCAGCCGCCGCCGAAGCCGCTCCAGAGCGTATTGATGGTGACGGGGCCGAAGAGGACTGTGCCGGTCTTGTTGAAGATGGCGAAGTCGGTGTTGACGATCTGCAAATAATGGTTGAGGCCGATGTCGCCGTTGGTGTCGGGCGGAGCGGAGGCCACCGAGAACGTCCCGGCCGGCCCGGTGAATCCTTGCCCCACGCCGTCGAAGGTCACGCTCGGCGCCGGCATGAGCAGCGGCGGCACGCTGGTCTGAACCGTGGCGCGCGGCAGCGAGGCGAAGTGGCCGGACGGGCCGCGCGGGATGCGCATGGGCTCGTGCTCGATCGGCGCTTGCCGCTCGGCGGGGGTGATGAGGTAGAGCGGCGGCGACTCGTCGTGGTGCGCGGCCAGCGCCACGCTCGGGGAGCGGAGCGTGGTCGCTTGCGACTCGTCGGCCGCTGTCTCGTCCGCCTCGGGGCGCTGGACGCAGCCGCCGATGGCAATCACGGTCGAGAGAATCCAGAAGTCCGGCCCGAGACCCCGCTTCAGCATCTTCCCACCCCGTCGGTTTTTGCGCCCGCTCCCGGGCGATGGCGACGGGCAGAAGAGCCGCAAAGCCTTCGGGTTCACAATGCTGTAGGGGTATGTGGGGAATGTGTCACCGAGCTGGGCATCTAGAGCTATCGACTTGATTTCAACTGCTTGTCCGATGGGTGGGGCAGAGTGGGACAATCACCCCTCATCCACACGGCCGACGTCTCAGTCGCCAAACCACCTCCCGACCAAAGTCCGACCCACCGTCCAGTCGTTGGACAAAAAAAAATTATTTTTTTATTTTTTTCGAGGCGGCCCGGAGGGACTGGCCCTAGGCCGCTTCTCGATCGCAGTAGTTTGTCGTTGTGGCTGATGAGCGTGAGCGTGTAGGCGAGCGTGGTGTGCAAGTGTGGGTGTTGGACTCCACGTCGCGCGCTTTTGCAGAACGTCCTTCGCGCGGCCGCTGGATGAAGCGTTTTTCGGAAGGACTTGTGCCTCTGACTTGTTTTTCAACTTCGTGCGCAGAGCCGCGTTGGTCATGTGCGCCGCCATTGCGTGCGGTGCGAAGGAGAACGATCGCCCGCGCGGCGTGCGTGCCTCGGCGGACGCGTCGGGCATCGAGGTCTCGTGGCAGGCGGTGTCGGGCGCGCGCGCCTATCGGGTGCAGCTTGCGGATCTCGACACGCGCGAGCAGCGCGGCGACCCGGTCGTCGTGCGCGCGACGAGCGCGCACCTGGAAGGCGCGTTCTCGCGCTCTCTCGGCGTGTGGGTCGACGCGCTGCTGCCGGACCGCACGGCGCGCGGCGTCGGGTTCGTCAGCGCGGGCGCGTCGGGCGGCACTGGCGCCTCGTGGCAGATGTTCGGGCCGCAGGATTTTCGCGCCGGCGCAGTGCGGGCGTCGTTCCAGCAACTCGCGCCGGGCGAGCATCTCGGCGTGCTGCTGGTCAACTCGGGTGGGCGCGATCCGGCAATCGCCCAGGTGGACGCGACCGGCGTTGCCGCCGCGCCTGCGCCGAGTGAGCCGCCGGCTGGTCATACGGGGCTCCGCGTGGCGGAGCAGCGTGCGCCCGCATTGCACGCCCCCCAGGAAGAGATCGTCGAAACCGCCGCGCCGTCAGAGCGCCTCGTGCTGGCCGATCACACCAGCTTTTGCGTCGTGCCCGCGATGGATTTTTCGCGCCATGTCCGGAAGCCCGCCACGCGGCTGCTCTCGACCGCGCACGCCGACTTCTTCGCCGACGATGATGACGCCGCGCACTACGACGCTGCCTTGATGGCCAGGCTGGGCAGCGCGCTCGAGGAGCGTGTGCTGCCCTCGAGCAACGCCGCCTTCGGCCCGCCCACCGACGTGGACGGCAACGGCAAGCTGCTGGTGCTGCTCACGCACGAGTTGGGCGCGCACCTCAACGGCGGCTGGCTCATCGGCTACTTCGGGAACGGCGACCTGCTGCGCGGGCGCGACGAGTCGCGCGACTGCTCCGGCACGGGCTCCAACCACGCCGAGATCATCTACCTGAACGACGTCGCGAACGGCGCGGCCAACGGCTACTCCGTCGAAGATCTCGCCGCCGTCACCTATCCCGCGACCATCGCGCACGAACTGCAGCACCTCATCAACCTGGGCCGGCGCTGCGTCGAGCGGGCCTGCGACGGTCCCGAGGCTACCTGGATCAACGAGGCGCTCTCGAAGGTGGCGGAGGACCTGGCCGGGTACGGCTGGAACGCTCCGCGCGGTCGCGCCGAGGGCGCGCTCTATCTCTCGCGGCCCGCCTACGAGGGGCGCAGCCTGACGAAGTGGGAGGGCGATCCCATCGGCAACTATCAGGGCGCGCACAGCTTCCTGCGCTTCTTTGCCGACCGTCTGGGCGACAGGCTCCCCGGAGAAATCAACCGCGACGCCGGCGGCGTGCCCGCGCTGGAGGACGCGCTGGGGCGGCCGCTGCCGCGCGCGATGGCGGAATGGGCTTCGGCGCTCCTGCTCTCCAACGAGGCGGGCGCGGCGTACAACTTCTCGGGCGCGGCGTGGTTGCCCCTCCACCAGCGTCTGCGGCACCTCGATTACCGCCGGCCGGGCGAGCAGGTCTCGATGCGCACCGACGGCATCGCCGCCTTCGTCTCGGGCGCGGGACAGGGCGGAGCGGCGGAAGTGACGGTGCGCAGCGGCGAGGACGTGCCGCCGCACGTGGTGGTGGTGCGCATCCAGGGCGATCTGCCACGCGACTAGCGCAGCGGGACGATGACGCGCTTCAAGCGCGCAGCTTGTATCCGCGCCGCAGCAGCTCGAGCGCCCACGCCGTGAGCGACGCGGCGAGGAGGGTGAGGATGCCGAAACCCGCCCAGGGCGCTTCGCCCGTCACGCCGATGAGCGAGAAGCGCATCGACTCGATCATGTAATAGATGGGGTTCAGGTGCAGCACGAACTGGAACGGCGCGGGCAGCATCGCCGCCGAATAGAACACGCCGCCGAGGAAGGTGAGCGGCGTGATGACGAAAGTGGGAATGAAGTTCACCTGCTCGAACTTCTCCGCCCAGAGCGCGACGATGAGCCCCAGGGTAGCGAAAGCGACCGAGACCAGCAGGGCGGCGGCCACGGCGTACACGGGATGCGGGACGTGTTGCCCGACGAAGAACGCCGCCGTGGCCCAGGTGAGCCCGCCCACCAACAGCGCGCGCGTGGTGCCCGCGGCGATGAAGGCGGCCAGCACCTCGAGATAGGTGAGCGGCGTGACGAGCAGGTCGACCATGGTCCCTTGCAGCTTCATGATGAAGAGCGACGACGAGGTATTGAGAAAGGCGTTGTTGATCACGCCGAGCATCACCAACCCCGGCACGAGAAACTCGATGTACGGCACGCCTTCCACTTCGCGCAGCCGCCCGCCCAGCGACCAGCCGAAGACGACGAAGTAGAGGGCGGTGGTGATGAGCGGCGAGAGGATGGTCTGCCCCGGCACGCGCAAGAAGCGCGTCACCTCTTTTCGATAGAGGGTGCGCAAGCCCAGCGTCTTGTCCTCCGGCTCGGGGACGGACAGCATCGGCCGCTCGCGCGCGGTCGCCCCGTTGCCCGCGAGCGGCTCGGGCGCGGACTGCGCGCGCAACAGCTCGATGATGACGCTCTCCAGCCGCGGCTCGTGCGTCTGCACGTCGGTGATCTGCAGACCCGAGCGCGCCACCGCCTGCAGCGGGGCGGAGATGGCTTCGCCGAGCCGCGTGGTGAGCAAGAGCGCGCCGCCACCCTCGGCCAGCGACGCGCCCGCCATGTGTAAAGACTGCGGCAGCTCGGCCAGGGGCCGTTCCAGCGCGAGCCGCACGGTGCGCCTGCTGTAGTGCGAAAGAAGGCGCTGCTTCTCCTCGACCACCAGGAGCCGGCCGTTCTTGATCACGCCGATGCGGTCGGCCAGCTTCTCGGCCTCCTCGAGGTAATGCGTGGTCAGGACGACGGTGGTTCCCTCGTCGGAGAGGCGCTTCACGTACGCCCAGAGGTCGCGCCGCAGCTCGACGTCGACGCCCGCCGTCGGCTCGTCCAGGAAGAGCACCGGCGGCCGATGCACCAGCGCCTTGGCGATGAGCAGCCGCCGCTTCATTCCGCCCGAGAGAGAGCGCGTGTTGGACTTTCGCTTGTCGCTGAGGCTCAGGTTGGCGAGGATCTCCGCCAGGCGTTGCTCGGAGAGGTGGACGCCGAAATATCCCGCCTGGAACTGGAGCGTCTCCTCGACGGTGAAGAAGGGGTCGAAGTTGATCTCCTGCGGAACCAGCCCCACGGCGCGCCGGGTGAAGCGGTAGTCGCGCACCACGTCGCGGCCCAGCACCTCCACGGTCCCTTCGCTGGCCAGCGACGTGCCGGCCACCAGGCTGATGAGCGTCGTCTTGCCCGCGCCGTTGGGGCCGAGCAGCGCGAACACCTCACCGCACTGGATGTCCAGGTCGATGTGGTCGAGGGCCGTGAAGGCCCCGTAGCGCTTGGTCGCGCCGCGGAGGCGCACGGCGGGCGTCATCGCGGTGGAAGATGCCACAGGTCTGTCGTAAGGTTCTGCCGAAACGCACGGCAGAGGGGCACACCATGGGCAATCGCCTGTTCGTCGGCAACCTTCCCTTCGATACCACCGAGGCGCAGGTGCGCTCGCTCGTCGCGGGGGACAAGCGCAACGTGCAGTCGGTGAAGCTCGTCACCGACAAGGAGACCGGACGGTCGCGCGGGTTCGCCTTCGTCGACGTCGAGGACGACGCGCAGGCGCAGGCCGCCATCGCCGAATTGAACGGCAAGGACTTCAACGGCCGCGCGCTGGTGGTCAACGAGGCGCAGGAGCGCGGGCACGGCGGCGGCGGAAAGCCCGGCGGCGGCGGCGGGTTCCGCGGCACGCCGCGCGGCAAGGAGGCGCAAGGCTCGCGCGGGTTCGGCATGCGCGGCCCGGCGCAGAACCTGCCTCGCGGCAGCACGCGCGGCGGCGGCCGCGGCGGCACGCGCGGGAGCTGAGCCGAGGTTGAAGCGAAACGGTACAGCGCGCAAACTTCAAGTCTTGCACGCGGAAATGATCGAATGCCGGGCGTGCCCGCGGCTCGTCGCCTGGCGCGAGGAGGCGGCGCGCCTCAAGGTGAAGCGTTTCCGCGACTGGATCTACTGGGCGCGGCCGGTGCCGGGCTTCGGCGATCCGCGCGCGCGCCTGCTCATCGTCGGGCTCGCGCCGGCGGCCAACGGCGGGAATCGCACCGGCCGCATGTTCACCGGCGACCGCAGCGGCGACTTCCTCTACGCGGCGCTGCACCGCGCCGGCTTCGCCAACCAGCCGACCAGCGTGCAGCGCGACGATGGACTCGCCTTGCGCGACGTCTTCATTACAGCTCCGTGCAGGTGCGCGCCGCCGGAGAACAAGCCGCTGCCCGAAGAGCTTCTGCGCTGCAGCGCCTGGCTCGACCGCGAAGTGTCGCTGCTGCCGCGCGTGCGCGTCGTGCTCGCTCTGGGAGCGATCGGGTGGGGCGCGGCGCTCTTGCATTTCGCGCGGCGCGGGCTGGAGGTGCCCAGGCCGCGTCCGCAGTTCGGGCACGGCGCGGTGGCAAGGATTCCCGGCGGCCCGGCGCTCCTGGGCAGCTACCACGTCAGCCAGCAGAACACGAACACCGGCAAGCTGACCCCGCAGATGATGGACCGCGTGCTCGTGCGCGCCAAGGAGCTGATCAACCCGCCGACAGCCCGGCCGGCGTCCAGGTAGAGCGGGTGCGGCGAGTCTCGGCGAGCAGGGCGCGGTTGCGCGCGACCACCTCCTCGTCGACGTAGGGCCGCTCGTGCCAGAGATGGAAGACGGGCGCGGAGTAGCGGATGGAATGGCCGCGCACGCCGGCGTGGGTGAGGCGTTCGCCCAGTTCCTTGTCCTCGGAGCCCCAGCCGAAGCGTTCGTCGTACCCGTTGACGCGGACGAAGTCGTCGAGCCGGCAGGACGAATTCCCCCCTTTCCACGGCGTGCGGCGCACGATGAGCGCGTCGATGAGGCGCCCCATCGGCCGCGGCAGATCGTAGGCGGGCTTGTCTCCCCGCGGGAAGCGGAACGCGCCGACGTCGGCCTCGGTCAAGGCGTTGGACGCTTCGCGCGAGAGCCGGATCACGCCGCCCGCGACGAACCGCCCCGGCCGCCACGCCTCGAGGTGCCTCTCGAGCAAGTCGCGCGCCGGGAGGCAATCGCCGTCGGTGAAAAGGAGATGGTCGCAGCCCAGCTCGCGGGCGCGCCGCACCGCCGCGTTGACCGCGCGGCACTTGCCGAAGCGATCGGGCTCGTGCGGCAGCCAGACGTGCTCCGCTCCGCCGATCGTCACCACCGCGCGCGTCTGCGGCCCGCTTCCGTCATCGGCCACCACCACGCGCTCCGGCTTGACCGATTGCCGCGCCCAGGCGCGCAGCGCCAGCCTGAGCCAGCGCGGCTGGTCGAAGGTCGCGACGATGACGGCTGTCCCCGGCATGAGCGCCGCACATTATCAAACAGTCCCTGCGCAAATTTCTTCGCTTGCGCAGTCCGTTGTGAGTCCCTACGGTGCCTCGGGAGGAATTTTGCATGCGCGTGGAGACCGAGATCCTCAAGGTTGGAGAGCGATCGAACGGAGCGCCGCAGAAGCGCCTCGCCGGCAAGGTGGCGGTGGTCACGGGCTCCTCGCGCGGCATCGGCAAGGCCATCGCCAAGGCGCTGGCCGCCGAGGGCGCAACCATGGCCGTGCACTACTGCCGAGAGCAGCAGGGGGCCGACGAGCTGGCCGCCGAACTCATCCGCGCCGGCTGCAAGGCGGCCGTCTTCCAAGCCGACGTGGCCAGGCCGGAAGACTGCCACAAGCTGCTCGAACAGACCGCCAGGTCGCTGGGCACGGTCGACATCCTCGTCAACAACGCGGGCGTCAACCGCGACCGCAGCATCCGCAAGATGTCGGCGGCGGAATGGGATGAGGTCGTCCAGACGAATCTGAACTCGGTCTTCCACTGCACCAAGGCGGTGCTCGAGCCGATGATCGCGCGCGGGTGGGGGCGCGTGATCAACATCGCCAGCATCATCGGCCAAACGGGCGCCTTCGGGCAGGCCAATTACGCGGCCACCAAGGCGGGCGTCATCGCCTTCACCAAGAGCGTGGCGCAGGAGCTGGCCAAGTACGGCATCACCGTCAACGCCATCTGTCCGGGCTTCGTCGACACCGACATGGTGGCCGGCATGCCGGAGTCGGCCAAGGATGCCGTGCGCAGCCGCATTCCGCTGGGCCGGTTTGGCGAGGCCGACGAGGTGGCGCGTCTGGTGCGGTTCCTCTGTACCGAGGGCGACTGGATCACCGGCGCGCAGCTCAACATCAATGGCGGCCAATACATGTGATCGTCACCGCCAGCGACGGCACGCGGCTGCACGTCCTCGAGCAGGGAAAGGGCGACGCGGTTCTCTGGCTGCAGGGCCTCAACGCTCCCGCCACGGCCTGGGCGGTGCAGCTGGCGCATTTCGCGCAGACCGTCCGCAGCATCGCGCCCGACGGGCGCGGGGTGGGGCAGAGCGACGCGCCCCCGCCGCCCTACACCACGCAGCAGTTGGGCGACGACGCGCTGGCAGTGCTCGACGCGATGCAGGTCGAGCGTGCGCATGTCGTCGGACTTTCGCTCGGTGGGGCGGCCGCGCAGGAGCTGGCGCTGGCGCATCCGGAGCGCGTGCGCTCGCTGGCGCTGCTCTCGACCTTCGCCGCGCAGGGGCCGCGCACGCGCGCGCTGCTCCAAGCCTGGCGGGTGCTCTACCCGCTGGTGGCGCGGGAACCGGGGCCCGAGCTGCGCGCGGCGTGGGAGCGGCAAGCCTACGCCTGGCTCTTCACGGAGAAATTCTGGCGCAGCGACGCCAACGTGCGCGCGGCGCTCCGCTTCGCCTCCACGCAGCCGCTACAGCCCGCGCAGGGGTTCATCGGGCAGGTCGACGCGGCGCTCTCGCACGACGCGCGCGACCGGCTTCCCTCGCTGCGCGTTCCCACCGCGGTGATCCACGGCGCGCTCGACCAGCTCGCGCCCCTCGTCGACGGCGAAGAGCTGGCCCGCCTCATCCGCGGCGCGGAGCTGACCGTCATTCCCGACGTAGGGCACGCGGTGAACCTCGAGGGACAGCGGGCGGTCCACGTCGCATTGCGGACGTTGTGGAAGCGCGCGCACTGATGTGAACACGCGGAACCCGTTGCGACACCGCGGTTCCCCACATGGCACACGGTTTGCTCAATGCCCTGCTGTCGCCCCCTTGGCGGGGCGTGATCGGAAAACTTGACCGGTTGCCGTTGGCTTCTTGCCGGTCGATTTGGGGTGAGGGATTAATGCTGCAGCGACCGAATCAAGTGCTGGTGATCGACGATGACGAGGCGGCGCGCGAGATCCTGGTGGAGCTTCTCGGGCGTGTCGGTTTCAACGCTTTCGCCGCGCCGGACGGCAGGGCGGGCCTCGAGTGGCTGGGCGGCGCTGCGGTGCCCCCGCAGGCGGTGCTGCTCGACCTGCGCATGCCGGGGCTCGACGGCTTCGAGGTGCTGCGCCGCTACCGCTCGGAAGGCGGCACCGCGCCGGTCATCGCGCTCTCGGCCATGGACGAGAAGGAGGCGGTGGTCAAGGCGATGCGCCTCGGGGCCAGCGACTACCTCGTCAAGCCCATCGAGCCGGAGGAGCTGAAGGAAGCCATCGACCGCTGCAGCGCCGCGACGCGCCCGCCGCCCGCCGAGGACGACGAGCCGCAGGCGGTGCCCATCGTTCCCGCGGTGCGTCCCCCGGAGCAGCCGCCCATCGTCGCGCCCCTCTCGTCGCCTCGCATCGAAACCGGGCGGCGCGGCGCGCCGGCCGACTTCATCGCTTCCAGCCCGGCCATGCTCTCCATCTGGGACATGGTCGACCGCGTCGCCGAGACCGACGTGCCGGTGCTCATCCGCGGCGAGAGCGGCGTGGGCAAGGAAGGCATCGCGCGCACGCTGCACGAGCGCAGCCCGCGGCGCGGCAAGCCGTTCGTGAAGATCAACTGCGCGGCGTTGCCCAGCGAGCTCCTGGAGTCGGAGCTGTTCGGGCACGAGCGCGGCGCGTTCACGGGAGCGACCAGCGAGAAGCCGGGAAAGTTCGAGCTGGCCGACCACGGGACCATCTTCCTCGACGAGATCGGCGAGATGCACCCCGCGCTGCAGGCCAAGCTTCTGCAAGTATTGCAGGACGAGGAGTATTACCGCGTGGGCGGCAAGCGGACGCTGCACGCCGACGCTCGGGTGGTGGTCGCGACCAACCGCGTGCTCGAGCACGAGATCGCGCGCGGGAATTTCCGCGAAGACCTCTACTATCGATTGAACGTAGTCAGCGTCCTGGTTCCCCCCCTGCGAGACAGGAAGGAAGACATCCCCGGATTGATCGAGCTGTTCCGCCGGAAGTACGGCAGCAAGTACCGGCAGGGGGCGATGCTTTTCTCCGACGAGATGATGCGGCAGCTGCTCGAGTACGACTATCCGGGAAACGTGCGCGAGCTGGAGAACCTGGTGCGCAGGCTGGTGGTGCTGCGCGACGAGAAGTACGTGCTCGACGAGCTGAGCGCGGCAGTGAGCCGCAGGCCGGGGCTATCGGTACCGCTGCAGGCGGGGCCGGCGGGCGGGTCGCTGCCGCCGGCGAGCCAGGGCGTGTCGCACGCGCTGCACGTCGCTTCGCCGCAGTCGGTGGTGCCGATGGCCGAGACGGTCTCGCTCAAGGACATCGCGCGGCAGGCGGCGATGCGCGCCGAGCGCGAGGCCATCAGCGCCATGCTGGCGCGGACCAACTGGAACAAGCGCAAGGCGGCGGGGCGGCTGCAGATCAGCTACAAGGCGCTCCTCTACAAGATCAAGGACTGCGGCCTGACCGACCCGCGCATCACGGTCAGCATGCCGGAGAATCTCCCTGGGCCACTGGCAATCGTCGCGGACGGCTCCGGAACCGGCTAGCCTTGCGCTGGGCCTCGGAACTCAGACCCCAGGCCTCGGGAAAAACGACTTTCCTCAGGCCTCTCGTTGGACCATCTGCGGGGCCGGTGTCGGCTTGCGGGCCGGGCCCTTGAACAGCTTGCCCACCACCAGGAACAGCGTCCCCATCAAGAGCAGCAGGAGCGGTTCCTCCAGCGCTCCCCCCACGGTCGTGTGCCGCAGCGCGAACGCCGCGAAAGCGAAGACGATGGCTGCCGCTGCAATGGTCCGGTACATCTCCGCCTCCCAACCCCTCGCGCCCCTTGCGCGCGCGAATCTCTTCATAGCGAGAAGCGAGCCAACGCCGCCGCAGAGACGTCCGGCGGACGACATGGGAACGCGCGTTCCTCCGCGTGGAACCCGCGTCACCCGGAAGAGGGCCTCCAGCGCAAGAGCGCCCGTCCGTCGGCTTGGCTCACCGGCTGCAATCGGAGTCCAGGGGGCCGGGCGGCGGCTGGCACGGAGCGTGCTCCGGGAGCGATGCGGGTGTGGGTCCGCTTTGTGCGGAGGGGGAGGAAGCAATGTCGAGGGTTGCGGGCGTAACGGTGGGGGTTCTGCTGGCGGCGGGCTGCGCGCACCACGGTCAAGTGCAGGACGATCCAGTCCAGCAGATGACGGATTTCCGCCTCAGCCGCGAGGACGTGGTCGAGGTCTCGGTATGGAAGGAGGCCGAGCTCTCACGCATCGTGCCGGTGCGGCCCGACGGCAGGATCACTTTGCCGCTGGTGGGCGAGATGCAGGCCGAGGGCCTCAAGCCCGCGGAGCTGGAGCAGAACATCCAGAAGGCGCTCGCCAGCTACGTGCGCGACCCGCACGTGACGGTCATCGTCCACGACGTCAACGGCTCGCGCGTCTACGTCACTGGCATGGTGGGCCATCCCGGCGCGTTCCCGCTGCGCAACAGCATGAACGTGCTGCAGGCGCTGGCGCTGGCGGGCGGCCTGGCGGAGTTCGCCGACCGAGGCAGCATCTCGGTGCTGCGCGCCGACGGGCGGCACGTCGAGGTCGACTACGACGACCTGGTGACCGGCCGCGCCAGGATCGCGCTGGGCGCCGGCGACACCGTGGTGGTTCCGTAGTGACGCCGATGGCCGCGCGCAAACCGCTGGCGTTGCTCGTGGCCCTGGCCGCCCTCGCGGCTGCGCCGGGGGCGAGCGCCAAGGTCTACATCGACATCCGTCCACGCTTCTCGATGATGGCCGGCCTCGACGACAACGTGCGGATGGACGGGAGCGGGACCGACAGCTTCGGGCAGGCGGTGCCGGGACTGAAGCTGGACATCTTCGGGGAGCACCATCTCCACCTGGATCTCGACTGCCAGGCGGGCATCGCGCGGCTGGTCCACCCCGATCGCTTCGGGCTCTCCAACAGCGCCTTCGCCAGCAACGAGAGCTGCGCGCTGGGCGTGCGCGGCCAGCTCTCGCCGCGCACCAATCTCCGCCTCCTCGCGCGGGCGATGTACGCGCAGGACCCGTTCGCCATCGCGGGGCTGGGGCTCTTGCTGCGGCCTGGACAGAGCCAGATCTTCATCGGGCGCTTCAATTCCGAGCTCGACCAGTCGCTCACGCGCGAGTCGCGCATCGGCCTGGCTTTCGACGCCACCGTGCTCAACTTCGGCGGGGGCGATCCGGGCAACGGCTATCTGCTGGTCCCGCAGGTCAAGTACGACCTGCGCACCTCGGCGCGCTCGACGTGGGAACTGGCGGCGCGCGAGCAGCTCTTCTTCGGCATGCAGTCTCCGCCCAGCCCGAGCTCGCACACCGGCACGCCGGGCGGCTTGCTCAGCGCGGGCCATGCGGCGTTGCTCGGTTACACGTACCGGCTGACGCCCTGGGCCAATCTGATCGTCCGCGGCGGGCCGTTGTTCCTCACCGGCGCCCAGGGCGACTGGCTGCACCCGACGGCGCGGTTCGAGATCGAAAGCGTCACGCCCAGCACCGCCATCCACCTTACCTTGGCGCACGACCTGGTCATCGGCGCGGGGCTGGCGGGCCCGCTGGTTGGCGACCTGGCCGAGCTGGGCGTCATGTACGAGATCGGCCGCTGGGAGGGCCACGCGCGAGCCGGCATGTACCGCAACGCCTGGGTGCACGACGCGTTCAGCGCCGGCTCGATGGGCTACGGAGGAGAGATCGGCGTCGACTGGCTGCTGACCAAGGAATTCAAGTTGGGCGTGGCCGCGATGCGTGACGCGCGGCTCAGCGACGCCACGGTGGGGCGGCAGGTGGACCGCGACGTGGTGCAGTTCCGGCTGACGTGGGAGAGGGCGCGGTTGCTTTTGCAGTGACTTTTCTCGCGGCCGCGGCCGCGGTGCTTTCGAGGGAGGGACGATGGAGCGGACGTACACGGTGGACGAGCTCTTCGCGGCTGTCCGGCGGCGGTGGAAGGTGGCGGCGATTGTCTCGGGCAGCGTGCTGGCGCTCGCTGCGCTGGTGATCGCGCGCATCCCCGACGAGTTCCGGGCGCGGGCGGTGGTGATGGTCGAGCCATTCACGCCGCACCCCGACCTGGTGGTGCCGATGATGGCGCCGCAGAGCCTCGAGGAGAAGGTGAAGTCCACGCCATCGAAGCGTTCCGGCTCGACACCGAGGTGCATGCGGAAGGCGACAATGCCTTCGCCATCATGGTGCGCGGCAAGGACACCGGGTTGGCGGCGCGCGCCGCCAACCGGCTGGCCGAGCTGTTCATCGAGGGCAACCTCCAGGTGCGCTCCGGCCAGGTGACGCGCACGCGCGAGATCATCGGGCAGAAGCTGGCCGAGATGCGCGGTGAGCTGGCCAAGGTCGAAGGAAAGGTGGCCGCCTTCCGGCAGCAGCACAGCGACACGCTGCCCGAGACGATGGAGGCGCGCATCCACGAACGCGACCAGATCGCCCGGCAGATCGAGCAGGAGGAGATGTTCGCCAAGGAGGCGCACCACCGCCTCGACCTGATCGGAACCCAGCCCTTCGGCAAGGACACCGAGGTGGGCCGGCTCGAGGAGCAGTACGACGAGAGCCGCGCCCGGCTGGGCAAGGCCATCGCCGGCCTGACGCCGGATCATCCCGACGTGCTGGTGCTGCGCCGCGAGGCGGAGGCGACGTACGGCCGCGTGCTGGCCGCGCGCAGCCGCGCCGCGCAGAACGATCTCGAGGCGCGCCGCATGAACGAGGCCGTCAAGCGCAGCCGGACCCGCATCGCCGAACTGGAGCAGCGCATGGCGGGCATCGACAAGCTGGTGGCGGCGATTCCAATGACGACCTCGCAGATCGGCGAGCTGAACCGCGACGCCGAGATGCTCAAGGTCAAGGTGGGCCAGCTCATTTCCAAGAAGGCGGAGGCGGAGATCACCGCCGACCTCGAGCTCAAGTCGGGCCCGACCGAGTTCCGCGTTTTGGAGAGCGCGCAGCCAGACACGCTGGCGGCGAGCCCCAATCGCCCGCAGCTTCTCATCTTCGCGGTGCTGGCGGCGCTGGCGCTCGGCTGCGCCATCGCGCTGGGCCAGGAGCTGTCCGACCGCTCGCTGCGCAGCGACAGCGAGGCGGACACGGCCATCGCGCTACCAGTCCTGGCCTGCGTGCCGCGGCTGGCGGTGGTGGGCGTGCCACGTCAGACGGGGCCGGTTCCTCGAGCGGCTCGAGGGCGGCGCCGGTGAGGCGAGCGTCGACGAGCGGCTGGTCGCGCTCACGCAGCCCCTGGGGGCCGCGGCGGAGCAGTACCGCATCCTGCTGCACCGGCTGCGGCACCTGCGGCAGCTGCGCGGCGACGCCATCCAGGGCGGGGCGGTCATCGCCGTGACCAGCTCGGTGCGCGGCGAGGGCGTGTCGATCACGGCGGCCAACCTGGCGCTGTCGGCGGCGCGGGCGCGGGACTCGCGCGTCGCGCTCATCGACTGCGACCTGCGGCGCGGCGGGCTGGCGACGCTCTTCGGCATGGGCTCGCGAGCGGGCCTGGCCGACGTGCTCACCGGCAAGATCGACGTGAGCGACGCGCTGGGCCGCTACCACGAGGGTCACCTGGCGGTGATCCTCGCTGGGCGCGCTCCTGGCGCGGAGTCGGCCTCGCTCCTGGCGGGGCCGCGCTTCGCGCAGACGCTCTCGCTCTTGCGCACGCTCTTCGACGAGGTGTTCCTCGACGTGCCGCCCGCGCTGGCCACGGCCGACGCGCAGGTGGTGGCGCGCAAGTGCGACGGCGTGGTGATGGTGGCGCGCGCCGGCGTGACGCCACGCGAGCAGGTGGCGAGCGCGGTCCGCTCGCTGGCCGGGGTGCCGGTATGGGGGCTGGTCCTGAACGGCGTGGATCCGTCGCGGGTGCCCGCGCCGCTGCCCGTCGTCAAGGGACTGCTCGGAAGCGGCAAGTGAGTCGCCGCTGACATCCGTCAGCGGGCCGTCAACGGGGGTCACGGCAACATGCCGCAGTTCGCGGGTCACTGGTACAGCGGAAGGGCGGCCCGCCTCGTCTTCGTCGAGGCGGCGCTGGTCGGCGTCGCGTTGTGGGTCAGCGGCCATCAGGCGCACGGCCGGGAGCTGGCGGCGCTGGTGGCGGCCGCGGCCTGCATTCCGGCGGCGCTGTACCTGGCCGACCTCTACGACCCGCAGATGATGCGCAACGACCGCAGCTACGGGAGCGGCACGCTCAAGGCGCTGGGATTCGCCGCGCTGGCGGCGGCCATCTTCGGGCTGATGGCGCGCGGCGGCCTGCCGCGCGGCGCGCTCATCGAAACCATCGGCGCGGCCAGCATCGGTGTGCTGCTGGCGCGGGCGGTGCTGGTGGCGCGCCTCGACGAGCGCGGTCACAACCGCGTCCTCATCGTCGGCGCGGGCCAGCGCGCAACCGAGATCGAGCGCATCATCCGCACCGAGGCGTTCGGCGAGTTCGAGGTGTCGGGGACGCTGGATCCGTTCATCGATCTCTCGCTACCCGGCGCCGAGCCGCAGAAGGTTGCGGCGGCCGGCGGCGGGTCGGAATCCGTCATCGCCGCTCCGACGCTGGTGGCGATGGAGGGAGGGCCCGACGCCGCGGAGGTGGCGATGGCGCCCGCGCCGTCGGTGGTCCTGTCCTCGCAGCTCATCGTCGGGCCCTCGGGCGCGCCGGCGCAGATCTCGGGGCCGGTGGCGGAGGCCGACGTCGCGGCGGGGGTGGTCGCCATCGACGAGACCCCGGGCGCCAACGTGGTATCGCTTCCCACTGCGCCGCACGCCATGGTGGTCACCGCGCGCTCGCTCGCCGACGCGGTGCGCGAGATGCGCGTCGACACGGTGGTCATCGCTTCCGACGAGCGCCGCGCGCGCCTGCCCGTCGAAGAGCTGATCCGGCTGCGGCATTGCGGCGTGACGGTGCTGCCCGCGCAGCGCTTCGCCGAGCGCGTGCTGCGGCGCATTCCGCTCTCGCTCTTGCGGCCCAGCGATCTGGCCATCGGCGAAGGGCTCACCTCGCCGCTGCGCGCGGCGACCAAACGCGTCTTCGACCTGGTGATGAGCAGCATCTTGCTCATCTGCGCCGCGCCGGTGCTGCTGCTCCTGGCGGCGCTCATCAAGCTCGAGTCGGACGGGCCGGTCTTCTACTGGCAGGAGCGCGTCGGCCGCGGCGGCAAGACGTACCGGCTGCACAAGCTGCGCACCATGCGGCAGGACGCCGAGGAGCTGTCGGGCCCGGTCTGGGCCAAGGCGCGCGACCCGCGCGTGACGCGCATCGGCGCTCTCTTGCGCAAGACGCGCCTCGACGAGATTCCCCAGGTCTTCGCCGTCTTCCGCGGCGACATGTCGTTCGTGGGGCCGCGGCCGGAACGGCCGTTCTTCGTCCAGCAGCTCAAGACGCAGATCCCCTTCTTCGGGCTGCGCGAGGCGGTCAAGCCGGGCATCACCGGCTGGGCGCAGATCCGCTACGCGTACGGCGCGACCATCGAAGACGCGCGCAACAAGCTCGAGTACGACCTCTACTACGTGCAGCACCAGTCGACGTTCCTCGACCTGACCATCTGCTTCCACACCGTCAAGACGGTCCTCTTCGGCAGGGGCGCGCGGTGAGCAACGCCGCGCGGCAGCTGGAAGAGCAGGAGCTCTCCGTCGAGATCATCGAGGGCCGCGACGCGTTCTGCGGCCTCGAGCGGGAATGGAACGCGGCGCTCGCGCGCGGCCCGCGCGACGAGCCGATGCTGCGCCACGAGTGGATGCGCGCCACCATCGAGAACTTCGCGCCGGGAGCGACGCTGCGCACCTTCCTGGCCCGCGCCGGCAGGGAGATCCACGCCGCAGTGCCTCTCATCGAGCAGCGCGAGCGCGGCGCCGACACCTGCCTGGTGCCGATGGTGACCTGGGCCACGCCCTGCAACGATCACTCGCAGCGCGGCGGCGTGCTGTTCGGGCGGCGCGGGGACGAGGCGCTGCGGGCCATCTGGGACAAGCTCGTCGAGACGCCGGGATGGGATCGGCTGCGCGTGCGCGACCTGCCGCAGGGCGCCCCGGAGTGGAAGCTGCGCGAGATGGCCGAGAAAGCGGGCTACCCGTGCGGACTGTGGGCCTCGCTCCGCTCGCCCTATCTGACGCTGCCCGGCGCCCCGGCGCCGGCCGAGAAGACGAAGGGCAAGGTGGCGCCGCTTCCCAAGAGCGACGCGCGCTACGAGCAGATCGAGGCCGCGCTCGACGGCAAGTTCCGCCAGAACCTGCGCCGCCGCCGCCGCCGTCTCGCCGAGAAGGGCGAGGTGAAGTACCTGGTCGTCGGCGGCAAGGACGCGCCCGAGCTCGACGTCGCGCTGGCGGATTTCTTCGACATCGAGGCGAGCGGATGGAAGGGCCGCGGCGGCACGGCCATCGCGCTGCGCCCCGAGCTGGTGGGCTTCTACACGCAGATCGCGCGCGACGCGGCCAGGCGCGGCGCGCTGCGCATGGGCTTCCTCGAGCTGGCCGGCAAGCGCATCGCGGCGCACATGTCGATCGTCCACGCCGGCCGCCATTTCCTCCTCAAGCTCGGCTACGACGAGTCCTTCCACGAATATTCGCCCGGCCAGCAGTTGGTGAGCGACGCCATCCGCGACGCGTGCGCCACCGGCCTGCGCGAGTTCGATTTCCTCGGCCCGTGCATGGACTGGAAGCTGGACTGGGAGCCGGCCTTGAGAAGCCACGACTGGCTGACCATCTTCCGGCCGACCCGCGCGGGCACGCTGGTCCACGCGGCCCGCTTCACGGCGTGGCCGGTGCTGCGCGCGCTCATGCGCAAGAGGAGTTGACCGGATGGCGACCAGCGCGCAGCGCTTGAAGGTGGCGGAGGGCAGGGGCGAGCGAGCTCCCATGCCGAGCCGCACCGTCCCGGTGAACCCGACGGCCTGGCCGCACATGCTCTTTCCGCGTCCGGCGGCGGCGGCGCCGCTCGTCTTTCCCTTCGACCAGCCGGGGTTGCGCTATCGCTACTTCGCGCGCAACGCCGTGTGGGACGCGGTGCAGATGCTCGGTCTCGCCGGCAAGCAGGTGCTCCTGCCCGCGTATCACCATGGCGTCGAGCTCGAGACGCTCCTCGCCGCGGGAGTGAAGCCGGTGTTCTTCCGCGTCGACGCGCAGATGCGCTGCGACTTCGAGGACGCGCGCGCCCGCGCCAAAGACATCTCCGCGCTCTACGTGATCCACTACGCCGGGTTTCCGCAGGACATGGCGGCGGCGCGCGCGCTGGCCAACGAGCTGGGCGTGCCGCTCCTCGAAGACTGCGCGCTCTCGCTACTCTCGTGCGACGGGGAGAAGCCTCTGGGGTCGTTCGGCGACATCTCCGTCTTCTGCCTCTACAAGACCATCCCGGTGCCCAACGGCGGCGCGCTTCTGGCGCGCGGCGCGTACACGCGCGGGCTCGGCTCGCTCTCGCCGGTGACGAAGCCGCCTTGGACCTCGACCACCTCGTACCTGGTCGGCGGTCTGCTCTCGAACCTCGAGCTGCGCAGCGGCGAGACGGGCCGTAAAGTAAGGCAGCTGCTGCGCGAGACGAGCCGCGCGGCCTTCCGGCGCGCCGGCGTGCAGCGCGTCTCGACGGGCACGCAGCACTTCGACATCGACGCGGTCCACCTGGGCATGAGCGCCTCGAGCCATCTCATCCTGCGCAACCAGGACTATGCGGGCATCGTCGAGCGCCGCCGCCGCAACTATTTCCTCCTCTACGCGATGCTGCGCGACGTCGCCCCGCCGGTGACGGGCGAGCTGAAGTCGGGCGTGAGCCCGCTCTTCTACCCGGTGGCGCTGGCCGACAAGGCGGGCGCGATGGCGCGGCTCCTCGCGCGCGGCGTGGAGACGGTGGACTTCTGGCGCATCCGCCATCCCAGCCTGCCGGCCGGCCTCTTCCCCGAGGTGGACAAGCTGCGCCAGACGGTGCTCGAGCTGCCCGTGCACCAGGACCTCTCTCCCGCCGACGCAGAGCACGTGGCCTTTTGCGTGCGGGAACTGCTCACGTGAGCGAGGCCGTCGCCATCGCGCCCGCGCCGCCGCTCACCACCGCGGTCATCCGCTCGCCGGCGGAGCTGGCGAGCGGATGACCGCGGTGGTGAGCGGCGGCGCGGGCGCAATGGCACGAGCTGAACGAGCGGGCGCGCGCCGGCTGCCTCTTCCTCTCCTACGAATGGCTCGAGCCGTGGTGGCGGCATTTCGGCGAGGGCCGGGAGCTGCGGATCATCTGCGTCCGCGAGGGCGAGCGGTTGATCGGCTTGATGCCGCTCTACGCAGAGCGCGTGCGCGTGGGCGGCGTGCCGGGGCGGCGCGTGGCTTTCCTCGGCGACGACGCCACGGGCTGCGATTACCCCGACCTCCTCGCCGAGCCGGGGCGCGAGCGCGAGGTGCTGGAAGCGGCGCTGCGCGCGCTGGGCGAGCTGGAGTGGGATCTGTGCGATCTCGACGGCATGTGGCGCGAGAGCCCCACCGCCCTGCAGCTCGCGCAGCGATTTCCCTCGGCGCGGGCGGTCATCTCGGGACATGCGGGCCTGGGCGGGCCGGTGCGGCGCGTGGTGCGAGACGGGCGACTGCGGTACGTCTGTCCGCACATTCCGCTGGGCGGCAACTACGAGCAATACCTGGAAACCCTGGGCCGGCGCGAAAACCTGCGCCGCCGCGAGAAGTGGCTCTTCCGCCAGCCCGGCGTTTCGATCTCCTGCGCGCGCGCCGTCGAAGAAGCGCCGCTCGCGACGGAAAACTTCCTCGAGCTGCACCGCCAGCGCTGGGCGATCGAAGGCGGCTCGGGCGGCCTGTGCGACGCGCGCCACGAGGCGTTTCACCGCGACGCGACCACGTTCCTGGCGGAGCGCGGCTGGCTGCGCATGTACACGCTCTTCGCCGCGCGGCGGCCGGTGGCGTCGGTCTATGGCGTCGTCCACCGGGAAAAGTTTCTTTACTATCAATCCGGGTACGACCCCAATTGGGCCTCCAAATCGGTCGGCCTGGTGCTGCTCGCCCGCACCGTCGCCGATGCGTTCGCTGAAGAACTATCGGAATTCGATTTCCTCCGCGGCAACGAGGGCTACAAGGGCGAGTGGGCGCGCGGCGAGCGCTGGACCATCCAGCTCCGCCTCTGGCGCGGCGCGCGCGGCAGGGCGGCCAGGGCGGCGCTGGGAGCGTCGGTCTTCGCCCGCGAGGTCTTCAAGGCGGCCCTCCCCAAGGGCGCCATCGACGTGGTGCGCAAGGCGCGGCGAGTCCTGGGCGCCCCCCGGCCGGAGCGGCTCGCCGCCGCGCTGAGGCTCTTCCAGCAGAGGTGAAGCCGCGCCGCGCAATGCACAGATTCGCGCGGCAGTCGACCGAGGGAGGGTCCGGATGGCGGGGCTGAAGACGCGGGCAATCCAGGTTGCGCGGCGCGCCGTCAAAGGCGGCGCGGCGCTGGCCCTGCACTACTCCGGGGCGCGCGAGTTCCTCTCCGCCGTGCAGCGTCGCGCGGTGGGCGGCCGGCGCGTGCTCATCCTCAGCTATCACCGCGTGGTGCAGGACTTCGCGGAGGAAGTCGAGCGCGGCGGGCTGCACACGCTCAACGTCGGGCAGAAGACGTTTCGCCACCACCTCGAGGTGCTGCAGGAGACGCACGACATCGTCTCGCTCGACGACGCGCTGGCGGTGCTCGACGGCAGCCGCCGCGCCACGCGCGACGTGGCGGTGATCACCTTCGACGACGGCTATCGCGACGTCTTCACCTGGGCGTTCCCCGCGATGCGCGCGATGCGCGTGCCGGCCATCGTCTACGTGCCCTCGGCGTTCATCGGCACGGAGCGCAGGCTGGGCCACGACCGCCTCTGGACCGCGCTGGAGCGGATGCGGAAGCGCGGCATCGGGCCCATGGCGGTGGGGGTGAGCGGCGAGTGGGAGCGCTGGCTCACCCGCGCGTTCGAGGGCGCCTCCGACACGCACCACGTCCTCGAGCGCCTCATCGCGCGGCACCCGACGCCTGGCCTTCTGCGCCTGTGCGACGCGCTCGAAGATCGGCTGGGCCTCAACGGGCTGAAAGTGCCCGAAGGCCACCTGCCCATGACCTGGGAAATGCTGCGCGAGATGGACGCGCATGGCGTGAGCACGGGCGGCCACACCGCCGAGCACACCGTGCTGACCAACAACCGCCTCGACGAGGCCCGCCGCGAGATCGCGCTCTGCAAGGCGACCATCGAGAAGCATCTGAAGAAGCCGATCGCTCATTTCGCTTATTGCAACGGGTATTACAGCGCCGGCGTGGCGCAGGCATTGAGGGCCGAGGGATTCGTGAGCGCGGTGACCACCGAAGACATGCCCAACGTCCCGGGTGTCGATCCCTACGCGCTCAAGCGCAAGGTCTTGTGGGAGGCTTCGTCGCTGGGGATCCTGGGGAACTGCTCGAAGGCGCTCACCGCGTGCCAGTTCGCCGACACCTTCCAGATGCTGGCGGTGCAGAAGCCCGTCATCGGCGCGCGCCCCACCAACTTCGAGAGGGCTCCGCCGGAGCACTCGTCGCTCTCGGCGCACGGATAGCGATGGCGCGGGGAATTCTCGGACAGGCCGGGCCGCTCATGCTCGGCCGCGCGGGCGCGACGGTGGTGAGTTTCGCGCTGCCGCTCATCCTCACGCGGCTTCTGCCGCAGTCCGAGTTCGGCACGTACAAGCAGGTATGGCTGGTGGTGAGCACCGGCTATTTCATGCTGCAGATGGGACTGTCGCAGAGCCTTTATTACTTCATTCCCCGCAAGGATGGCCGCGCACAGGCCTGGCTGACGCAGTCGTTCGTGTCGGTGACCGTCACGGGGGCGCTGGGCGGCCTCGTCCTCTGGTCGGCGCGGTTCGCCATCGCGCGCCAGTTCGGCAACCCCGAGCTGGCAGGCTTCGGGCTGCCGGTGGCGCTCATCGCCTTCACCATGGTCGCCAGCTCGTGCATCGAGTTGCAGCTCACCGCCGAGGGCAAGTCGCGCGCGGCGGCGTGGGTCATCTTCCTCTCCGACGCCGTGCGCGTCGCCGCCAGCGTGGTGCCGCTCGTGCTCGGCTGGGGGCTGCACGGGTTCTTCTGGGCGTATGTGGTGCACGGCGCCGCGCGCCTGGCGCTGCAGGTCGTGCTGCTCTTCAAGGGGGGCGGGCCGCAGTTCGATTGGGCCCTCTTCCGCCGGCAGCTCGCCTATGCGCTCCCCTTCGGGGCGGCCGTATTGCTCGATATCCCGCAGAGGACGTTCCATCAATGGGCCGTCGGCTGGAGCGTCGACGCGGCAGCATTCGCCATCTATGCGCAGGGTTGTTTCCAGGTTCCTATCGTCAACCTGCTCTATTCGCCCATCAGCGACGTCCTTCAAGTCAGGCTCGCCGAGCCGGAGGGCCGCGAGCACCGCGTGCATCTCTTCCACGACGCCAACCTGCGGCTCGCCGCCGTCTTCTTCCCCTTCACCGCGGGGATGGTCGCGGCGGCCTCGCTCTTCGTCCCGGCGCTGTTCACGCACCTGTACGACGCGAGCATCCCCATCTTCCGGGTGGCAATCCTCATCACGCCGCTCGCCGCGCTGCCGCTGGAGGGCGTGCTGCGCGCGCTCGGCCGCACGAAATACATCTTCCGCATCTTCTTCGTGAAGCTCATCGTCACCTTGCCGATCGTCCTGCTCGGCCTGCGGCTCTTCGGAATGATCGGGGCCATCGGCGGTCACACGCTGGCCGAGACGGCCATCCGCATCGCCATGCTGGCGAGGGTCCGGCGTGAGCTGGAGGCTAGCTGGCGCGACGTGCTGCCCTGGCGCCAGCTCGGCATCATCGCGGCCGCGTCCCTGCTGGCGTGCTTTCCGGCGGTGGCCATCGCGCGTTGGAGCGCCTCGAGGCCTCACCCGTTCCTCGCGCTTTGCCTGGCGGGAGCGGCCTACGCGGTGGTCTACCTGGGCGCGCTCGCGGTCTACCCCGGCGAGGGAAACGCCGCCGCGCGCATCAAGCGGATCATGCTCGGGCATCGCCCCGAGCTGGCTTCCTGATCTATTCGGTATCAACCTTCCGCCCGCCCTTTTTGGCGCGGCGGCCCTTGCCTCGGACCAGCCCACGACCCAGCTTCCAGGCGGGCGCTCCCCTGGGGGGGCAGTGTTTGGAGGGCGGGTGATGCGCAATACTTTGCGTCGCGTCGCGTACGTCGGCGAACCGGATCTGCACGTTTCGGAAGCGCTGCGCGACTATGGCTATCGGGTGGAAGGCCACGACGGCGAGTCGGTCGTCGGCCTGGCGCGCGCCATCTACCGCATGAAGCCCGCGGTACTGCACGCGCGCAAGAGCCACCTCAAGTGCGGCGCGGTGGCGAAGCTCCTCCACGTGCCGCTGCTGGTCCATGCCGGTCGCGAGGACGTGAAGACGGCAACCGCGCACGTATCGCGCTACGCCAGCCGCACCTTGTGCGGCGCGGCCTCGGTGCGCGAGGCGCTGGTCGCCCTAGGCGCACCGCCCTCCAGCACCTGCGTCCTGCGCAGCCTCCTCGACGTGAAGAGCGATCTGCGCGCGGCGGCCATCTTCCCGCCCATGCTCGATCCGGCCATCCGCTGGGTGGTGGCCGCCTCTCCTTGCGACGGGCCCGATCGCGGCCACGCCGATCTGCTGCTCGCCTTCCTCGCGCTGGCGCACGCGCGGCCGCGGCTCAAGCTGCTCATCGCGGGGGAGGGCTGCGAGGCGCGCAAGCTGCGAGCACAGGCGGACGCGGCGGGAATGCTCAACCGGGTGGTCGTGCATCCCATCTCGCTCGAACAGTTGCCCTCCGTCTTCTCGCGCGCTGCCGCGGTCATCGGCCCCAGCCGCTCCGGCAACATGCCCGACGCCGTCCCCGAGGCGCTCGCCGTCGGCGCTGCGGTGGTGGCCACGGCCGTGGGCTCGCACCCGACCTGGATCCACCAGGGGCGCACCGGCTGGCTGGTGCCGCCGCGCGCGCCGGCCGCGCTCGCCGCCCGGCTCGCGCAGGTCGTCGACGACGCCGAGAGCGCCGCCAAGGTCGGCGCCAACGCGCGCCAGGCCGCGCTGGAGCTGGTTGCGCCGCGCGCCGTCGCGCAGGAGCTGGCTCGCTGCTATGCGGCCGTCGCGCACGCCCCCGCGCTGCCTACCGCGGGGATCTACCTGCCGGCGGCGCGAGGGTGGCAGCGCGCATAACGCCGCAGAGCCATGGTCCGCCCGGAACCGACGCCGATGAAAATCCTCCTCGTCGGCGACTTTCCGCCGCCCAACGGCGGCGTCGCGACGCACGTGGAAGAGCTGTTTCGCGCCGTGCGCGCGCGGGGCGGCGAGTGCGCCGTGCTGGACATCGGCAAGGGCCAGCTCCCCGCCGACGGCGTGGTGCCGGCGGGCGGCGTGGCGCGTTTCGTCGCGCTGCTCGCCTGGTACGCGGCGCGCGGCTATCGCATCCACCTGCACTCCAACGGCGCGAATCCCAAGTCGTGGGCGCTGGCCGCGGCGTGCGCGGCCGCCGGGCGGGGCTCGGCGATGGTCACGTTTCATTCGGGGATGGGCCCTCCCTGGCTCGCCGGCTCTCCGGCGCGCAGGGCGGTGGCGCGCGCCGTCGCCTCGCGCTTCGCGATGGTCGTCGCGGTGAGCCGACAGATCCGCGACTGCCTCGTCGCCTGCGGAGTCGATGCGCGCCGGATCGAGATCGTGCCGGCATTCTCGCGCGAGTTCCTCCAGCCGGGCGCGCCACCCGCGGGGCTCGCCGAGCTGCGCGCCCGCGCCGCGCCGCTCTACTGCGCCATGCTCGCGCCGCCCGAGATCTACGGCCGCGACGTGCTGCTGCAGGCCTTCGCGCGAGTGCGCGTGCGGCTCCCGGCCGCCGGGCTCACTGTCTACGGGGCAGGGACGGAAACGATCTCTGCCCCCGGCGTGCACGCCTTCGGCCAGCTTCACCGGCCTAGCGCGCTGGCGCTGATGGCCTCGAGCGACGTTTTCGTCCGGCCCACGCTCGCCGACGGAGATTCCGTCAGCGTGCGCGAGGCGCTGGCGCTCGGGCGCGCGGTGGTGGCGACCAGCGTCGGCCATCGGCCGCCCGAGGTGCGGCTGGTGCAGCCGGGCGATGCGGCCGACCTGGCGCGCGGGATGATCGAGGCGGCGAGCGCGCCGCGCCCCGCCGCCGCGGCGGCCGACGATCCCATGCAACGCGTTCTCGCTCTCTACGGCTGGGAGACGCCATGTGCGGCATCTGCGGCTTCCTGAATCGGGACCCGGCGCGCCCCGCAAGGGCCGACCAGGCGCTGCTCGAGCGGATGACGGATGTCATCGCGCACCGCGGCCCCGACGGCAGCGGCGCGTATATCGACGGCCCGGTCGCGCTCGGCCACCGCCGCCTCGCCATCATCGATCTCTCATCCAGCGGCGCGCAGCCCATGGCCAACGAGGACGGGACCGTCCAGGTCACGTTCAACGGCGAAATCTACAACCATGCGGCGCTGCGCGACGAGCTGCGGGCACGCGGCCACGTCTTTCGCTCGCGCTGCGACACCGAGGTGCTGGTCCACGGCTACGAGGAGTGGGGCGACTCGCTGCCGGAGCGGCTGGCGGGCATGTTCGCCTTCGCCATCTGGGATTCGCGCCAAAGGCGGCTCTTCCTGGCGCGCGACCGGTTGGGAAAGAAGCCGCTCTACTACCATCTCGGCCACGAGCGACTCGTCTTCGCCTCGGAGATCAAGTCGCTGCTCTGCGATCCGTCGGTGCCGCGCGAGCTGGACGAAGAGGCGCTCGACCTCTACCTCAGCCTCCGCTACGTGCCGGCGGGGCTGACCGCGTTCGCCGGGATTCACAAGCTGCCGCCCGCCTCGCGCGCCGTCTACCAGAACGGCCGTCTCTCCCTCCAGCGATACTGGCACACCGTCTTTCCTCCCGAGCCGGAGCGCCGCACCGACGGAGAGCTGACGGCGGACTTCTGGGCGCGGCTGCGCACGGCGACCGAGGATCGGCTCATGGCCGACGTGCCCGTCGGCGTGTTCCTTTCCGGCGGGCTCGACTCGAGCGCCATCGCCGCGCGCATGATCGACGCGCGCGGCGGCGAGCCGGTGAAGAGCTTCTCGGTCGGCTATCTCGCCGACGACGGATCGTCCGAGCTGGACCAGGCGCGCGGCGTGGCGCGCGCGCTGGGCACCGAGCACCGCGAGGTGCTGGTGACCGCCGACGACTTTCACGCCTTTCTCCCGCAGCTCGTCTGGTACATGGACGAGCCCGTCGCCGACGCGGCCTGCGTGCCGCTCTATTACTTGAGCAAGCGGGCCCGCGAAGAGGTGACCGTCGTTCTTTCGGGCGAAGGCGCCGACGAGGTGCTGGCCGGATATCCAATCTATCGCACCATGCTCATGCTCGAGCACCTGCGCGCCGCGGCCGCCGGCGCCGTCGACAAGGCTGCGCCGCTGGCAGCGCGGCTCATGCGCAACCCCAAGGCGCGCAAGTATCTGCACTGGTCGACGCTCCCTCTCGAGGAGCGGTACCGCGGCGTGTCCTGCGCTTTCGTCGACGCGGAGAAGAGCATCCTCCGTGGCGAGCGAGGCGGGCTGGTCCCGCCGCGCAAGGTGAGCGGGCGGCTGCTCGAGCGGCTCGCGGTGCACTGGGCCGAGACGGAAGGGCTGCCGCCGCTGGAGCGGATGCTGGAATTGGACCGGCGCGTGTGGCTGCCCGATGACCTGTTGGTGAAGGCCGACAAGATGACCATGGCCGCGGGCCTGGAGCTGCGGGTGCCGTTCCTCGATCACCGGCTCGTCGAGTGGTGTACGGGCCTACCGACGCGCGTGAAGCTGCGCGGCCGCAGCGGCAAGTGGCTCTTGCGCAAGGCCGCGTACGAGCGGCTGCCGCCGGAATGCACCGCGCAGGGGAAGCGCGGGTTCAGCGTGCCGGTGTCGAAGTGGCTGCGACACGAGCTGCACGGCCCGCTGCGCGACGCACTCCTGACGGCCGACTCGTTCGCGCGCGCGCGATTCGGCGAGAAGCCGCTGGCGCGCCTCCTGGACGATCACCGGCATGGCGTTTCGGATCGCAGGGAGGAGCTGTTCGCCCTCTGGATCCTCGAGCTGTGGCTGCGGCAGCACAAGGTCGGCTTTCCCGAGCGGGCGCCGGAAGTGGTGGAGAGACGGAAGGCCAGGTGGAGCGTGGGCGCATTGAAAGGGCGGGACATCGTCTGCTTCTCCAACGACTGGGAGGGCGATCCGTTGTCCAAGATGCACGCGATGAAGATCCTCGCGCGCGACAATCGCGTGCTGTGGGTCAACAGCATCGGCAACCGGCGGCCCACCGCCACGCGGCGCGACGCCCGGCGCGTGTTGCGCAAGCTGGCCGGCGCGATGCAGGGCATTCGCCAGCGGCACCCGAACATCTGGGTGCTCACGCCGCTGGCCATCCCCTTCTACGGCAGCGAGATGGTGCGGGCCGCCAACGGCGCGCTGCTGCAGGCACAGGCGCGGCGCGCCACGCAACAGCTCGGTTTCAAGGAGGTCATCTCGTGGAGCTTCTTGCCCAGCTCCGCGCCGGTCAGCGGCACGCTGGGCGAGGCGCTCGTCGTCTATCACTGCGTCGACGAGTTCAGCGCCTTCTCCGACGCTCCGGCCGGCGAGATCCGCGAGTTGGAGCGGCGTCTCCTGCTGGCGAGCGACGTGGTGATCTGCTCGAGCGAGAAGCTGCGCGCGGACAAGGCGCGCGTGAACCCGAACGCGCACCTGGTGCAGCACGGCGTCGACCTCGATCACTTCGCCAAGGCTTTCGATCCGCGCACGCCCATCCCCGACGAGCTGAAGGACGCGGCGCGGCCGGTGATTGGATTCTGGGGGCTGATCGCGGACTGGGTGGATCTGGAGTTGGTGCGCCACGTCGCGAATGCCTTTTCGGGTGGGACGGTCGTGCTGCTGGGCAACGCGACCACCGATCTGAAACCACTCCACGGCGCGCTCAACATCTGCGTCCTCGGGCACAGGCCGTACGCCGATCTGCCGCGCTACGCCAAGACCTTCGACGTGGCGCTCATGCCGTTCAAGCTGAACGAGCTGACGCTGGCGTCCAATCCCCTGAAGGCGCGTGAATACCTCGCCGCCGGATTGCCGGTGGTGTCCACCGCGATCCCCGAGGTGGAGCGGTTGCGGGCCTGCCGCATCGGGCGCGACGCGGACGAGATCGTGCGCGAGATTTCGGCAGTCATCGCCGCCGGCGGCGGGCCCAGCGAGGTGCGCGCGGCGCAGGTCCGCGGCGAAGGCTGGGAGGCGCGCGTCGCCGAGATGCAGGAGATCGTCGCCGCGGCGCTGGTCGCGCGGAAGAGGGCGGCCTGATGGATCTCGCCTACTACGGCTATCTCGCCCAGACCATCCCTCCGCTCGAGCTGGCGCGCGCCGTCGCTGCGCGCGCGCGCAAGGCCATGTGGAAAGGCTTCAAGTTCGTGCTCGACCGGACCGGCGCGAGACCGCTTCTTCTCCATCGGCCGCGCGAGCACCGCCGGCGCGCGCTTCACGCGCTGGCGGGGGCGCGGCCGGCGCTGGTCGATCCGTCCGAGCGCGAGGAGACTGCGCGCCTCTTGCGCGAGCGCTGGCCGGAGGCGTGCGCCTTCGTCCTGCGCGAGGCGGAGGCGTGCCGGCGCGGCGAGCTGCCCGTGTTCGGGAAATGGAAGGATTGCCGCAAAGGGCCCGGCGTGGATATCGCTTCGATCGACTATCACCGCGATCCCATCGCGCCGCACGCCCGCTACGACCCGGCGCAGCCCGGTCCACGCGTGAACTTGTTCCAGCCCGGCGCCGACGCGAAGGCAGCCTGGGAAGTGGGCCGGCTGCAGCACCTGTGGCGCTTCGCCCAGGCGCGCTGGCTGGCCGAGAGCGCGGAGGAGCGCTCGTCGTGGGCGCGCGCGTGGATGGAGACGTTCAGGCAGTTCCGCGCCGACAACCCGGCGGGTTTCGGCGTGCAGTGGTCGTGCGCGATGGAGGTGAGCGCGCGCGCCATGCACGCCGCGATGAGCTTCGCGTACCTGCAGGACGATCCCGCCGTCGATGCCCGCTTCGTCGGCGAGCTGCTCGATTCGCTCGAGGAGCACTGCCTCTACGTCGAGGAGCACCTCGAGGAGACGGGCGCCGTCCGCACCAACCATTACGCCGGCGACCTGGTCGGGCTGGTGGTGGTGGGCGCGCTCTTCCCCGAGCTGCCGCGCTCTCGCGTCCATCTGCGCCGCTACGGCCGCAAGCTGTGGAACGAGATCGCCCGCCAATGCCGCCCCGACGGCACGCATTTCGAATCGTCGACGGGATACCAGCGGCTCTGCGCCGAGCTGTTCCTCGCGGCCGTCCTGGCGGCGCGCGCGGGCGGCGCGCCGGCGCCGCGCGAGGTGGAGGGGGCCGTTGCCGGCCTCTTCCGCAGCGTCGCGGACGTCCTCAAGCCGAGCGGCAACATTCCACAGATCGGCGATCTCGACTCCACGCGGGGTCTCCCGCTCATGCCACGGGCCGCGCTCGATTGCGCCTACCTCGCCTCGCTGGGCGCGGCGGCGCTGCGCGACCCGAAGCTCAAGTTGCCCGGCGCGCCCTGCCCGGTCGAGGTGGCGTGGCTGCTCGGGCCCAAGGGGGTAGGCCGATTCGAGAAGCTCGCAGCGGAAGCCACCACTGCCAGCGTCGTCTTGCCGGACGCGGGCATCGCGGTGCTGCGCAGCGGCGAGGGCTGGCTTTGTCTCTGCGCCGGCCCCAACGGCCAAGGCGGCGCCGGCGGCCACGCGCACAACGACAAGAACAGCGTCGAGCTGTCGTGGGGCGCGGTCGACCTGGTGGTCGATCGCGGAACGCTGGTCTACGCCCGCCACCCCGCGCAGCGCAACGCGCGCCGCGGTACCGCGGGCCACAGCACGGTGCAGGTCGACGGCCTGGAGCAGAACCGCATCGTGCCGGGAAGGTTGTTCGCGCTGCCCGACACGTCGCGAGCGCGCATCCTGCGCATCGAGGAGA
>WNFF01001273.1_pt1 | contig 33928 bp, 32 predicted proteins | sample 5400441 | NCBI WGS metagenome assembly WNFF01 (sample SAMN13153345, study PRJNA577476) | soil metagenome | isolation source: 120 cm saprolite under Douglas fir tree site 2 hole 3 replicate 1 | place: USA:California | collected 2015-04-18
CGGGCCGGATCAGTAGTGGGTATCTTGGGATCCGCTGGCAATTTCGATGACGCAAACCGTTGCGCGATCTCGACACCTTTTTCATAACTCGCGATCGCGTCCTGCTGATGGCCCAAACGGCCTTGCACATCGCCCAGTGTCTTATAAAATTCCCAGCGCGTAGTCTGAGGATCAGCAGCGATCAATTGCTTTAAAGCCGTTTCCGCTTCGGCCCAATTCTGGGCCTGCATCGCGGTCTGTGCCTGGGTGATAAGGCCATTCAGACTGTTGACCCTGGCATTCTCCTCTTCTTGTTTTTTGGCGCGCTCTTCCTTGGACATTTTCTTGCTACTGCCGCCGCGTTCTGAATCGGTCGATGCTCCGGCCCTGCCCCCACTTGCCTCCGGATGGGCCATATCGGCCACGAAGCCGTTGGCATCGCCTCGTACCGACACTCCTCTGTCATTCGTATAAAGCCCTTCCCCAGTGGAGCTGAAGACTTCCACCCTGTAGGTGCCGTAGCTCACGCCAACCCAACTGCATTCACCCTGCTTGTTCGTCTTGCTCTCATAACGGTGCGACGTGTCGGGATTAGTCAGTATGACCTTCGCATTCGCGAGGGGTTCGCCGTTGCTGGTGATCTTGGCAGCGACCGGGCCAGCCAGGATCTGCGGCAAGGCCCTACGCGGACCGAACACGAGCACGAGCAGGGCGACTGAGGCGAGAACGGTGCGTCTCTTCATTGTTGCGAATCTCCGTTTTCTTCAAAAAGGTAACTACTAAAAAGGGCGAGAGAGTAAATTTGCCGCAGATTATACAGCTACGGCCGTGTGACGGTAAATCCTGATCGGCATTGAGAAGGGCGACCCAAGGGTCGCCCTGTTCCTTCCAGAGCGGTAAAAACTATTTCTTCTTCCTCTCTTTATAGGTGGTTTCGATCTTCGCTCCCACGGCTTCCAGCATGGCTTTGACATCCGCGGCGTGCGGGCCGTCGGGAGCGAGTTCCAGATATTTTTTCAGCGCCTCGGCTGTTCCCGGGGGCACAACGTACTTGTTCTGTGCGTCCAGCTTGCCATTCCCGTACAGGGATGATCCCTTGATGAAGTACGCATCGGCTTTGTTGGGATCGGCGGCAATGGCTTTGTCGCACGCCACGGATGCTCCTTCCATATTGCCTATATTGTACTGAGTAGCGCAGAGGTTGAAATAAGCAGTCCCGGGGTTGGGCGACAATTCAGCAGCCTTGGTGTAAGCCTCAATCGCTTGCGGGGTCTTCTTCAACTTAAGATAGACGTTACCTTCATTGGTAAGCATCTCGCCCACCATGGCCTTTGTCCGGGCCGGATCGACCTTGGGATCAGTAGTGCTCTGGGCCAGCGGAATGGCCTTTTCATATGCGGCGAGGGCTTCGTCATATTTTCCCAAGTTCATTTCCGTGTTCCCGAGGACCCGCAAGTAGTCCCAGCGGGCCGGATTCATGGTGGAAAGCTGCTGCAACAACGGCTCGGCAGCCTGCCAATTCTGCGCCTGCAATGCCGGGTTGAGCTGGGCGATAAGAGCGTTCTCGCCTTCCGCCTTCTTGTTGTGCTCTATCGCCGCTTCTCTCTCTTTTTTGGCGGCTTCTGTCTCTGCAGCTTTCTCTTTACTCTTTGATGGTCCGGTGGATATGGCAGCAGCATTGCCAAGCCGAGCGTTCTCAGGGTCTTTTATATCGATCACGAAGCGTTCTTCGGCGCCGCCCTCAGCGGTGACCAGCGCATTCCTCTTGAAAACGCTTTGGCCGCCTGCACTAATGATTTCGACCTCGTATTGGCCCCTCGTCAGCCCGATCTGAGAGAACTCCCCATTTTTGTCGGTCTTGAGCTTGTACGTCCTGCCCGAATTCGTGTAGGTAAGAATGACTTGGGCTCCCGCTAATGGCGTGGATCCCTCCGTCACCTTGCCGGTGACTCTCGCCAGTACAGCTTGTGACGAGGCCGGCATCACCGCCAGCGCGAACAGCACAGCGGCCACTGCCGCAAAAATCGATTTTCTCTTCATTGTCGTTAAGCCTCCGGCTTCAACCTTCAAAAGTTAGACTTTGTGACTCACTGCTGGCGCGAGGTATGGGAGCGGATCGACGGCGACGGCATCGGCGAATGCCCGCAAGCGCAGCACACAGCTCTCGCATACGCCACACGCTCTATCTTCGCGGCTGTAGCATGACCAGGTCAAATCAAATGGCGCGCCCAGAGTCAGACCCAGCCGCACAATCCGCGACTTCCGCATTTCAATCAGCGGCGTGACGATCTCGATCTTTCCCTCGCGCGTGCCGGTTTTTACTACTTCGCGAAACGCCTTATAGTATGCCGGACGGCAATCGGGATATCCCGAACTATCCTGCTCCACGGCGCCGATGTAAACCGACCGTGCGCCCAGCACCTCGGCCCAGCTCACGGCTGCCGCCAGGAAATGCGCGTTGCGGAAGGGAACATAAGTGACCGGAATCCCGCCCCGGCCAATCGCCTGAGCTGCTCCCGCCTCCGGGACTTCAATGTCGCGGTCGGTCAGAGCCGAACCCCCTATGATACTAAGAGATTCATTCTGAAGCACCAGGCGCGTCTGAATCTCCAGAAAGTCACAGATACGTTCAAACGAGCGCCGCTCCCGCTCCTGGGTGCGCTGGCCATAGCTGATGTGAAGCGCGGCAGCGTTCGTATCGCGCGCGGCGAGGGTGGCGCAGACGCATGAATCCATCCCTCCGCTCACCAGCACGACGGAACGCGGTTTTTGACCAGCCACAGCAGCTCCTTGAATGTTTGGTTCTTGCAACATGAGATGGCGGTCCAGGCAGAATAGCTGCATGACCACAGTTCAATTTCCTGGCGCAACTATTCGCGTAGGCCCGTGTTGACGCGAAGCTAAACGCCTTTAGTCGCCGGCTCCCAGATGAACTTGTGTATCTGAAGTCCCAGACGCACGTTGAGTTTGTCTTCCAGTATCCACTCGGAAAGCAGGCGCGGATCAAGCCGGCAATTCGACGTGTCCCTCTCGCGGCTCGGATCTTTCATGAACGCCGGCGAGAAGATCACGCTGCCTGTCTTTGTTTCCAGCCCATGTTCGCGGCAAAAGTCGCGGGCAAACTCATAGTCTCTGCGGTCTATCAGTACAAATTTTACTTCGTCTCTCTGAGTAAGAGTTGCCAGATTGGTCAGCCGGAAGGTCCCACCTTCTCCGGACCCTGGACACTTCACGTCAACGATCTTGTGCACTGGTTTCGGAACAGCTTCGAGCGGACGCTCGCCGCTTGTCTCCAACAACAATGTATAGCCAAGGGCCAGCAGCCGATCCATCAGAGGCACCAGCTCGCGCTCCTGCAACATCGGCTCGCCGCCGGTGATCTCCACCAGCCCCGCTGGCGCGAGATCGCCTACTGCGCGCTCCACCTCGTCTACTGACATCTTTTTGCCGCCGCTGAAAGTGTACTCGCTGTCACACCAGCTACAACGCAGATTGCACGCGGTCAGCCGCACGAAGATGCAGGGAATCCCCGCGAATGACGACTCGCCCTGGATGGACCGGTAAATTTCAGTGATCTGCATTGGAAGCAAATAGCAATTAGCAAATGGCAATTAGCCAAAGCTGGATTTTGCGCGGATCAGAGGCCAGCGAACTTATTCGGAATACCGCGCCGTCGTGGTGTCTGTTTCCCAGACCGTGACGTCCTTGACCGCAACGCGGCCGTTGGTCACTGAGCGCAGGCGAGTGTTGGCTTGGTCGTAAAAGTATTTTGCCAGGTTCTCCGCCGAGGGATTCAGCTCCACAAAGGGCTCGATTTCGTTGAGCATCTGGTGGTCGAGCCGGTCGATCACGTGCTTCATGACCTCTTTGAGGTCCTTAAAATCGAGCAGCAGGCCGGCTTTGTCGAGCTCGCCGCCGCGCAGCGTGACCCGGACTTTGTAATTATGCCCGTGCGGGTTCTCGCATTTCCCTTTGTAATTGCGCAGATAGTGACCCGCGGCAAAAGAATCTTCTACAGTGACCTCGTACATCCGCTCCCTTTCGTCGTTCGCTCAGCCCGGCTGGCTGTCTGCCGGGCGCTATTTCTATTGTACTTCGTTGACGCTTGTGGCTCGCGGCACGGCGCCACCACCAGACACCAGAATCTCACGCTGCAAGCCCGCAAAATCGCTATAATAGGGCTTTGACGGCTGTTCCCGCCGCTGTTATAAGCTCTGGAGTCTTGCCAGATACATTCGTCATCTAATCAATGCAATGACCTATTGGCGCCTTATTTTGCGATTTTTAGCTGCGCAGCAGCTCTTGCCCGCCCTTGCGGCCACCGAGCAAGAGGCTTTGATTGGCGGCCAGGCCGTCTTTGAGGGCGTAATGATGCGCTCTCCTCACGCCTGGGGTATTGCCGTGCGCAAGCCAAAGGGCCCGGAACCTGACACCAGCGGACTGGGAGAGATTGTCGTTCATTCTGAGCCGCTGCTGCGCCCCTCGGATAAACATCACTGGATGGCCTGGCCGTTTGTTCGCGGGCTGGTCACGCTGGGCCAGGCGATGAAGCTCGGATTCCGCGCTTCCAAGTTCTCCGTCAACATTCTCATGTCGGCCCTCAGTCCGGAAAAGGACACCACTCAGCATGGCAAGGAATCTGTGGCTCCTGCGGGACAAGAGGGCAGCAGCCACACCTCTGCCGTTCTTACTCACAAGAAAGAAGTAAAAGCCCCCGAGATGAGCGGCTGGGTCACGGCGATGACCATGGTGTTCTCGATCGGCTTCTTCATCTTCATGTACAAATTCGTTCCTCTGGCTGCCGCGACCAGCCTGAAGAGCCATGTTGCTTCCATGAACAACAACGTGGTGTTCAACCTGGTGGACGGCGTCTTCCGACTGACATTGTTTGTTCTGTTTATCTGGGGACTCTCACTGATGGACGACATGCGCCGGCTGTTTGAATATCACGGTGCGGAACACAAAACAGTTTTCGCTTACGAAGCCCAGCGCGACATTCCCAGCGTCCAGTTCACCCAGCAGTTCTCTACATATCACCCGCGGTGCGGCACCAGCTTCCTGATGACGATCATGCTGATCTCCATCTTTGTGTACGCTGCCGTGCCCGTGACCACCTTCTGGGCGCGCTTCGGCGTTCGCATCCTTTTGCTTCCGGTGATCGCGTCGGTATCCTACGAGATGATCCGCTTCTCCGCCAAGCATGGAAAATCCATGTTCTCGCTTCTGACCCGGCCCGGCCTATGGCTGCAACGGATTACCACCAAGCCCCCAAAAGACGACCAGGTTGAATGCGCTATCAAAGCTCTCGATGAAGCCATGATCCTGGAAAAACAAAACGGCGGCGAGATGGTGATTGCGTAGAAAGCAATTAGCAAATGGCAATTAGCAATTAGCCAAAGCTGCTTGTCGACCGTGTCGAGAATTGCTGAAGTTGCCTTTGGTGCTTTGGCTATTTGCCAATTGCTATTTACCAGTTGCTCTACAATAGAGTTTCACCATGTTCGAACGCTTAAACCAAATCGAGGCCAAATACGACGAGCTGACCAAGGCGCTGGCGTCGCCGGAGATCATTGGCGATTCGTCCAAGTACCAGAAGACTGCCAAGGCGCACAGCGAGGTGGCCGAGATTGTGGAGAAGTACCGCGAGTTTAAAGATTTGCAGCGCGGCATCCAGGAAAGCAAGGCCATTCTGGCCGACGAGTCTGATATCGAACTGCGCGAATATGCCCAGGAAGAGTTGACGCGTCTGGACGAGCGCCGCGTGCAGATCGAGAGCGAACTCAAGCTCCTGCTGGTCCCCAAAGATCCCAACGACGAAAAGAACGTCATCCTGGAAATACGCGCCGGGACCGGCGGCGATGAAGCCACGCTGTTTGCCGCGGAAGTGTTTCGCATGTACAACCGCTATGCTGAATCGCAACGGTGGAAAGTGGAAGTTCTCTCCACTTCCGAATCCGGCGTTGGCGGCTTGAAGGAAGTGATCGCTATCATTGAAGGCCGGGGCGTCTTTTCCCGCCTGAAATATGAGAGCGGCGTACATCGGGTGCAGCGCGTGCCGGACACCGAACAGCAAGGCCGCGTGCACACGTCGGCGATCACGGTCGCGATCCTGCCGGAAGCCGAGGACGTTGATATCAAGATTGAAGCCAAGGACCTGCGCATAGACACGTTTTGTTCCTCCGGTCCCGGCGGGCAATCGGTCAACACGACCTACTCCGCGGTCCGCATCACGCACTTGCCGACCAATACCGTAGTGAGCTGCCAGGACGAAAAGTCCCAGATCAAGAACCGCGAAAAGGGCATGCGTGTGCTGCGCGCCCGCCTCTATGAGATGGAGATGGAAAAGCAGCAGCAGGCCCTGGCCAAAGAGCGCAAAGCCATGGTCGGCAGCGGCGATCGCAGTGAGAAGATCCGCACTTACAACTTCCCGCAAAACCGCGTGACTGACCACCGCATCGGACTGACGCTGCATCAGCTCGGCGAAGTCATGGACGGTAAGCTTCAGCCCTTCATTGATGCGCTTGTCACTCACTACCAAGCGGAAAAACTCAAAGGTGACGATGACGCCGCCGGAGCCGTAGCGTAAAGCGCTATCTTCGGTCAGCAGCGGGCTCCTTGTGGTTAACCCTGAGCGTTTCGTGCTGAACGCAGATACAATCCAAGCGGCAAATCACGCAAAGCGCTCCTGGTCTGCTCTGGCCGTTTGCTAATTGCTATTTGCCATTTGCTCCTATGCAGCTCAAACAGGCGATCGACTCCGCATACCAGCGGTTTCTGGAAAACGATGTCCCGTCGCCCCGGCTCAATGCCGAGTTGCTGATGATGTTCGTGCTGGGACGCGATCGCGCGCATCTCTACGCTCACCCCGAGCGCGAGCTTACGGCGGACGAGCAATCGCGCTATGAAGAAATTGTGGCCGAGCGCGCCCGCGGATGTCCCACGCAGTACATCACCGGACACCAGGAATTTTGGGGCCTGGACCTGATCGTCTCGTCGGCTGTGCTGATTCCACGTCCCGAGACCGAGCATGTTGTAGAGACGGTGCTGGAACTAGTGCAGGAGTCGTACCGCAACTCGCCGCGGAAACTGAAGATCGTGGACGTCGGCACCGGCTCAGGCTGCATCGTGCTCGCGTTGGCGAGCGAGTTGCCGCAAATAGACGCCCACGCCTGCGATATTTCCGAGGAAGCCCTGGAGATGGCCCGCATCAACTCCATTCGTCTGGGAATGGGCGGCCGAGTGCTCTTTCGCAAGTCCGATCTGCTCGGCGTCTATGCCGGTGAGGAGTTCGATTTTGTCATCTCCAATCCTCCGTATGTCGGGGAATCGGAGGCCGACAAGGTCCAGCGCCAGGTTCGCGAGTTTGAGCCGAAGATCGCCGTGTTCTCCGGCCAGGAAGGCATGGACATCTACCGGCGGCTCATCCCGCAGGCGCATGACGCCTTGCGGCCAGGCGGCTGGTTTGTGGCCGAGATTGGCTTCTCCACCGAAGCCAAGGTCAAAGAGCTGCTGCCGGACTGGGCTGAGGTCCGCGTAACTGCCGATCTTCAGGGTATTCCCCGCGTGATTGCCGCACGAAAGAAGTAGGCTTTCCAAACCAGGCGGTGCCGGGAGACGCCCGGTCGCTATACAATCGGAGTAACCTGGAGCGTTAGGACAATCGGAGCGGGTGCGTTGCTGAGGGGAAACCAATGCCAACGGCACCGAGCACCCATTTTCAATCCATTCTTCGCCTGATCCTCTGCGCGACGCTCTTTACGATCGCCATTCCGTTAACCGGCCAGCAGACGCAAACCGCGAATGCGTCTTCACAAAAGACCCCGGACATTTCAGTAAACGTAAAACTGGTCACGGCGCTGGTCACGGTTCGCGACCATCACGATCACTTCGTCCAAAACCTGACCAAAGACGATTTTACGATTGAGGAAGATGGGCGTCCGCAGACCATTAAGCACTTCTCGCAGGAAGCTGATATCCCTCTAACTCTGGGTCTGCTGGTTGACACCAGCCTGAGCCAGAGACGTGTGCTGGGTCAGGAGCGAGGCGCCAGCCAGAGCTTTATCGAACAGGTGCTGCGAGAAGATAAGGACACGGCATTTCTGATTCACTTTGACCACGAAGTTGAACTTTTGCAGGACCTCACGTCGTCGCGGCAGAAGCTCTCTACTGCCTTGGGACTACTGGAGAGTCCGAGACCCGAGCTCGGCCGGGCCGGAGGCCCATCATCCGATCCCGGACGCGATCCCCGCCACCGTGGCGGCTCTGGCCTCGGCACTTTGCTCTATGACGCCATCTTTCTCGCATCCGACGAGTTAATGAGCAAGCAACAAGGACGCAAAGCGGTAATCATTCTGTCCGATGGTGTGGACCATGGCAGCAAGGTCCTGCTGGAGAGTGCGATCCAGGCGGCACAGCGCTCGGACACCGTGGTGTATTCCATTCTCTTCAAAGACGAAGAGTCGCATAGTGGCTGGGAGGAACACCGGCGCCACGGCGGTATGGGCCGGCGCGGAGGCGGAAGACATCCAGAAGAGTCGCGTCCGGATGGCAAGAAGATCCTGGAGCGTATCTCCAAAGAGACCGGCGGGCGGCTCTTTGAGGTCTCGAAGAAAGAGACTTTGGAGAAGATTTATGGCGGCATCCAGGAAGAGCTACGCAACCAGTACAGCCTGGCCTATACGCCTCAGACTTCAGGAATGGGCTACCACAAGATACGGGTCACAACCCGGCAAAAAGACTTGAAAGTCCAGACCAGAGACGGATATTACGCCGGCCAGTAGCCTGTGAAAGGAATTGCTGTCCTGATGGCTCCCAGCCCTTCCCAAAAGCCGCTCGGTGGCGGGATAATATCTTGTTTTAATCGACTGTTAACACATCCTTACTGGAGCCTCGGACCCTCTGACCAAACACCAGCAATCGGCACAACCGGCGTTGACATCGCCGGTAACGGTCGCGGCTCTGTGCGATTTTTGAAGGAGGCAGCTTGAAGGTTTACGAAGGCAAGGACATTCGCAATCTGGTCGTGATCGGCCACTCTCATTCCGGAAAAACATCGCTGGTCTCCGCCATGCTCTTCACCGGAGGCGCCACTCCCAAGTTGGGCCGCATAGATGAGGGCACCACGGTCACCGATTACGACGAAGAAGAGATCGCGCGCCAGATGACCATCTCCACCGGCATCGCCTCCGCCGAGTGGCGCAATACGAAGATCAATTTGCTGGACTCGCCCGGGTTCACCATGTTCGCGCATGAAGCCAGGATCGCCATGGTCGCAGCGGAAGCCGCCATCGTGGTGGTGGACGGCGTCTCCGGCGTCGAAGTAGTTACGGAGAAAGTCTGGCTGTACGCCGATGAGATCGAGCTGCCGCGCGTCATAGTCGTCAGCCGCATGGACCGCGAGCGCGCCAATTATGAAACCGCTCTCGAAAGCCTGCGCAGCGCCTTTGGACGCCAGGTAACGCCGGTGCAGATCCCCATCGGCAGCGAGAAGAGCCTCAAAGGCGTGGTTGACTTGGTCAACATGAAGGCCTACACCTACGAACTGGGCGGCAATGGCAAAGGCAAGGAAGGGCCGATCCCAGCCGAACTGGAAGCCGTCTGCAAAGATGCCCACGAAAAGCTGGTGGAGCTGATCGCCGAAGGCAAAGACGAACTGATGCAGGAATACTTCGACAAAGGAACCATTATCGAGGAACACCTGGTTCCCGCCCTGCACGAAGCCATTCGCGACGACAAGATTTTTCCCGTGATCTTCGCTTCCGGCCTCGGCAATATTGGGACGGACCATCTGCTTGATTTTGTCGTCGACTACTGTCCCACCGCGGCAGAACATCGCGAAGTCCATTCCGCGCCCGACGCTTCAGGCAACGGCCATTCAGCCGAACGCAAAGTCGCCGACAATCAGCCAACTTCGCTTTTTGTCTTCAAGACCGCGAACGATCCCTTCTCCGGCCGCATCACTTACTTCAAAGTTTTCTCCGGAGTGGTGAAGAATGACGCCACTTTCCAAAACTTTACCCGCAACACATCGGAGAAACTTTCCCACCTTTCTACGCCTCAGGGCAAGAACCTGGTCCCGGTGCCGGAATTGCATGCGGGCGACATAGGCGCTGTGGCAAAACTCCGGGACACTTTGACTGGCGACACGTTGGGCGACAAAGCCAACCCCATTCTGTACGCACCCGTAGTCTTGCCGGAGCCCGCGATCACCTTCGCCATCGAGCCCAAGAGCCGTAACGACGAAGACAAACTTTCGAACGGCCTGCACAAGCTGATGGAAGAAGATCCCATGGTGCGTTTCTTCCGCGACGCGCAGACCAAGGAATTTCTTATCGCCGGGACCGGCCAGCAGCACATTGAAGTCATTGTTTCCAAGCTGAAGAAGCGCTATCACACGGAAGTGAACCTGAAAGCGCCGAAGGTGCCATATCGCGAAACCATTCGCGGCAAAGCCGACGTTCAGGGCCGCCACAAAAAGCAGAGCGGCGGTCACGGCCAGTACGGCGATTGCAAAATCAAGATGGAACCGCTGGAGCGCGGCAAGCAGTTTGAGTTTGTGAACGATATTTTCGGTGGCTCCATCCCCAAGAACTTCATCCCGGCGGTGGAAAAGGGAATCATCGAAGCCGCGGCCCGCGGATATCTTGCCGGCTTTCCCATGGTTGATTTTCGCGTGATCCTCTATGACGGCAGCTACCACGACGTTGATTCGAACGAACTATCGTTCAAGATGGCCGGCCGCATCGCCTTCAAAAAAGCCATGGAGCAGGCCAAGCCCGCGCTGCTGGAGCCGATCATGCACGTGGAGATTACCATCCCTGACGAGTTTGCCGGCAGCATCATGGGCGACCTCAACTCGCGCCGCGGACGAATCCAGGGCATGGACAACAAAGCGGGCAAAACCATCGTGAAGGCCGAAGTTCCCATGGCGGAGATGCTGACGTACGGCGCCGACCTCACCTCCATGACGCAAGGCCGCGGCAGCTTCAACATGGAAATGTCACACTACGACTTTGTGCCCTCCATGTTGCAGGAAAAGATCGTGACCCAGGCGAAGGCCGAGCGTGGCGAGGTGAAAGAGGAAGAGGAGTAAATCAGATTGGGTAATTGGGTAAATTGGCAATTGGGTAATTGAACACCGAGGATTTCGGCTGAGTTTCAAATTACCCAATTGCCAATTTACTCAATTACCCAGTCTTTTTGCTCACTCGTAGACGCCCTTTTGGTAGATGATCTAGCGGAGTATGCTACCGTTCATTGCTGGATGGGAAACGGCTCATGAGGTGCGAGTAGGAGAGCAGGAGGCGGGTACTTACCTGGACGAGTTGGTCTGGCTCTGTTTCGTGTAAACGAACACATGCCCCTCAGAGCACCGGTACGCCAGTACTCCGGAGATGATTTCTCGTTCGGTGTCGATCTGGCTGCTGGAGCTGCGTAAGACTGGCTTCACCTTTTCGCTCTTACAGACCGGGCACGATTTGGGCTTCATCTTAACTACAATAAAAGGGTCTTCCCCATACCGGCTGTGATGTTTATCACACTTGTGACTCCCAATGTGCGGCGGCTAACTCTCTCTTCTTGCCTCACGCCGCCCTAAAGCACTACTCTTAATCCGGTTTGCCAAACGGAGGGGCCATATGTCGGTCGTCAGAATTTCGAGAGTGTTGTTTGCCTGCGTTCTTGTTGTCCTTGTGCTGCCCGCGGCTTCTCTGTTCGCTCAGAACACTGCGACCGCGTCCCAATCCGCAGCCAAGCCCACGCTGGCCGAGGCAGAAGCTTTTATGAAGCACGCGGAAGAGCAGCTGCTCGATCTCTCCATCAAGGCCGGGCGCGCGAGCTGGGTGCAGGAGAACTTCATCACCGACGACACGGAAGTTCTGGCCGCGCAGGCCAATGAAGTCGCGACCGCCGTGGCCACGCAGCTTGCACTGGATGCCCGACGGTTTGACGGATTGAAGATGCCTGCGGACCTGGCGCGCAAGTTCCTGCTGTTGAAGCTCTCGCTCACCGCGCCCGCGCCGAATAATGCGGCCGAGCGCAAAGAGCTGACCGAGATCGCCACCTCCATGGACTCCGATTACGGCAAAGGCAAATACTGCAAGCCGCAGCCGGACGGCGGCAAGAAGTGTCTGTCGTTGAACGATCTCTCGCGCATTCTCGCAACCAGCACCAACCCCGACGAACTGCTCGACGCCTGGGTTGGCTGGCACAAGATTGCGCCGGCCATGCGCCAGCGCTACTCGCGCTTTGTCGATCTCTCCAACAAAGGCGCGAAGGAAATTGGTTTCGTGGATACCGGCGCGCTTTGGCGCTCGAACTATGACATGTCGCCGGAAGAATTTAGCGCGGAGATCGAGCGGCTATGGCGGCAAGTGGAGCCCCTCTACATCTCATTGCACACCTATGTCCGCAGGCAATTGATCAAGAAGTACGGCAAAGCGGCGGAGCGTCCGGACGGAATGATTCCCGTGCAGCTCACCGGCAACATGTGGGCGCAGGAGTGGGGAAACATTTATCCGCTGGTGGCGCCGGCCAACGCGGATAAAGGCTACGACCTGACGCAGCTTCTCAAAGACCATAAAGTGGACGAGCTCGGCATGGTGCGCTATGGCATTGGCTTCTTCAGCTCGCTCGGATTTCCTGAGGCGCAAAAAACTTTTTGGGAGCGGTCGCTGTTCGTGAAGCCGCGCGACCGCGACGTTGTTTGCCATGCCAGCGCCTGGGACATTGATTTTGACGAAGACGTTCGTCTCAAGATGTGCATTGAGATTCGGGACGAAGATTTTGTTACTGTCCACCACGAACTGGGCCACAACTACTATCAGCGCGCATATAAGAGCCAGCCATTCCTCTTCCGCGACAGTGCCAATGACGGCTTCCATGAAGCCGTAGGAGATACGATCGCGCTTTCCGTGACGCCGGACTATCTCAAACAAGTGGGCCTGCTCGACACCGTCCCGCCGGAGAGCTCCGATATCGGTTACCTGCTCAAGATGGCGCTCGACAAAGTCGCCTTCCTGCCTTTCGGCCTGACGATTGATAAATGGCGCTGGAAAGTTTTCTCCGGCGAGATCACGCCCGACCAGTACAACAAAGCGTGGTGGGACTTGAAAGAAAAATATCAGGGAGTGGCGCCTCCGGTAGGCCGCAGCGAAGCCGACTTCGATCCTGCCGCCAAGTATCACGTTGCCGCGAACGTGCCTTATGTCCGCTATTTTCTGGCGCGGATCTTGCAGTTCCAGTTCCATCGCGCACTGTGCCAGGCCGCCGGCTTCAAAGGGCCGCTGCACCGCTGCTCAATCTACAAGAACAAGGATGCGGGCGAGCGCCTGAGCAAAATGCTGGCCATGGGCAAGAGCAAGCCTTGGCCGGAGGAGTTGGACGCGATCAGCGGCATGCACCAGATGGATGCTACCGCGATCCTCGACTATTTTGCTCCGCTCAAGCAATGGCTCGACCAGCAGAACAAAGGCGAAAAACCCGGCTGGCAGGGCATGGACGTACCGCCCTCGAAAAAGTAGGAGGGATATGAAACCTAGCCGAAATTCGCTTCTGCTCGCGATTGTTCTGTCCGCGCTGGCGTCGCTGGCGCAGGAAGAGAAGCAGTCTGCGCCGCCGGAAGCAAAGCCCGCGCAGCAAACCGAACCAGCGGCTCCTTCAGAGTATGCAGCGCTGCTGGCCAAGGTGAAGGCGGGCGATCTTTCTATCGATTTTCAGCGGCTGCGGTTTTCTTACATGGAGTCTCCTGAGCGCAAGGCTGCAAAGGATACCAGCGCCGAAAAGACCCAGATGTGGGAGGCCTTCAAGGCCCAGGATTATAAGAAGGCGATTGAAAATGCGGAAACGGTAGTGGCTCAAGAATTTGTCGACATGGATGGCCACTACGTCGCGGCCGCTTCATACAGGGAGATGCAGGACCTGGAAAGGGCTGAGCTTCAGAGAAAAATCTTTATCGGCTTGCTCGATTCAATCCGCAATTCCGGAGATGGAAAGAGCCTGGAGACTGCCTACGTTGTGATCGAAACGCACGAAGAATATGTAATTCTCGGCGGTATGGGCTTACAACCGCATAAGCAGTCTCTTGTACGCAAAGATGGCCATACCTACGACGTGCTCGAGGCAATGGATCAGAAGAACGGGCAGCCCGTGACTCTGTATTTCAACGTGGACATCCCTTTCAAGCACTACCTGCAGTAGGCGTTCAGCAACTCCGCTTAACGCTGGTTTCGGTAGACTAAGAGCAAGGTCCTGCGTCCGATGGCCCGCTGGGAACAATACGAGATTTGGGTCGAGAAAGCCGACAAGCAATGGGAGATGCTCGGCCTTTTTGCTGATGCAGCGCTCGCCTCCGCCGTAGCGTCAAAACGCCGCGGACGCGTCCGAATGATCCAGATCGTTTATGAGAACGACAAGATGGTAAACCAGGAAATCCTGGCTGATCTCGGCCATATTCGTTCCGATCCTCCCGACCAGAAGTAGCCTTTCTGCGCATCATAACTTAAGCGTCGCGGTTTTCTGCCGCTTGTGGAATACTGTTTCCACCGTCATTCCGACGATTTTTCTAACTGCTGGAGCATCTCCAAGCGAGACCATCTGGCCCCACGGGAATATGTGTCCAAGATCAGGAAACATGGCGTCTACGACCCAATTGCCGAGCTGGTAAGAGTAAATCCTGTGGCTTCAATCATTGTTGATACGGAGACTTTCCACATCGTGATTGCGAATGAAGCGGTCGCCCAGCTTCTTGGCTACCGGACGGCGCAACTGGAAGAGCACTCGCTTCTGGAATTTGTTCCCATGGAGGATGTAGCCGCGGTGCAGCATGCCGCGGAAGAGCCGCCGCCGGAAGGCGAAACCCGGTGGCGCTGTCTCCGGAAGGATGGCTCGCTGGTTTACGTGAAAGTGAAGTATCGCGACACCATCTTTCGCGGCCGGCCCGCGCGCTTTGTGGTTGCAACCGAAAGCAGCACCGCGCCTTTTCACTAACCCCGGCCAGAGTATCTGTGCAACTTGTAAGCTGGTGGCCCGCATCGGACTATGTCGAATCCTTTGCGCAGTCTGTTGCAACGGACCTCGCGCATGCAGCGCCACATTCCGACCGCATGAGCAAAAGCATTCTGTCCGTCTCCAATGACGCGATGTTGCTGACTACACGGCGCATGCTGCTGGAGGGCGAGGGCTATTGTGTTGTCTCAGCCCTGGGGCTCGAACAGGCCGCAGCCCAATGTAAAACCGGCAACTTTGATCTGCTCCTGCTCGGCCATACCATTCCCAATGCGGACCAGCGCAAACTGATCAATATCTTCCACGAGCATTGTCCGGCGCCGGTGTTGGTGCTGCGCCGGCCGGGCGATTCTGCCCCTCCGGAGGCGGAATACCACTCTCTTGCAGACTCGCCGCAGAACTTGATAGCCCTGGTCAAGCAGATTCTCTCCGGCCCGGCGAACCGTGCGCGGGCCCGCCCCAAGTCCCGCCTTTAATAAGGCCGAGTGATGGCGCATGTTGGCGCGCGCGCCTTCCAGTCCATCGCATCTCATCTTTCGACTGATTGACTGACCTAAATCCTTGTCCATTCGCCCCGGTGTTATGTCCTCCCAAGAAACGCCGGGGCTTTTTATATACAAAAAAAAATGCAAATCTCCGTTTCCTTTAATCTCGTCATGCATCTGACCTGCAATTGACTGATTTGATTCGAGTACGCGCTCTCCCGCCCCGGTACCCCAAATGCCGGGGCGTTTTCCTGTACGCTTGAGCTTCGGCTTCTGGCGTTTTTTTTCATTTCGCTTTACCATCGCCCAGATGCCCTCCCAAGGCGAAAAACCCGCAGACAAGGACCGCCTGGTTTCGGCAGTCCAGGGCGAAGACGATGCGTCGTTTGAGCTGAAGCTCCGGCCGCGCTACTTGCGGGAATTTATCGGGCAGAACAAGGTCAAGGAAAACCTGTCGGTTGCCATTGAAGCCGCCAAGTCGCGCGGCGAAGCGCTGGACCACGTTCTGCTCTATGGTCCTCCCGGTCTCGGCAAGACGACGCTGGCGACCATCATTGCGAATGAACTGGGCGTCGCCTACCAGCAGAGCGCTGGACCAGCAATCCAGATCAAAGGCGACCTGACGGCGGTCCTCACTAATCTCCGCGACCGCCAAGTGCTGTTTTTCGACGAAGTGCACCGCTTGCAGCCGGCGCTCGAGGAGATTCTCTATTCAGCGCTCGAGGATTACAAGCTCGATATCATCATCGGCCAGGGGCCTTCAGCGCGGACGCACACCATTGACGTGAGTCCGTTCACCTTTGTAGCTGCGACCACACGTGCCGGGCTGCTCTCCGCGCCGCTGCGCTCGCGCTTCGGCATCCTGCTCCGGCTGGAGTTTTACACTAATGAGGACTTGAAGTTCATCATCGAGCGCTCAGCCGAGATTCTTGATGTGGAAATTGACGCCGCGGGCGCCGAAGAGTTGGCGCGTCGTGCCCGGGGAACGCCGCGTATTGCCAACAGGCTGCTGCGCCGCGTTCGCGACTTTGCCCAGGTCCGCGGCGCGGGACGCATTGACCTTGCCACCGCGCAGGCCGCGCTGGAAATGTTGGAAGTGGACAAACACGGCTTTGACGAGATTGACCGCCGTTTGCTGCTAACCATCATTCAGAAATATTCAGGCGGTCCTGTGGGACTGGGCACGCTCGCCGCCGCTCTGGCCGAAGAACAGGACGCGCTGGAAGAAATTTACGAGCCTTTCCTGATCCAGATCGGGTTTCTGGATCGTACGCCGCGCGGCCGCGTAGCCACCAGGCTGGCCTACGAACACTTCGGTATCAAGTACGGGCGCCAGCCGGAATTGTTCTGAAACCATCGGCCGTCATGCGACGTAACCATGGCGGCAGGAACGATTTTTGTTTCCCAGGCCGCATGACTTTTCAACTTTTTTTGAGTCTAAGCCGCTGTGGGCGGACCTGGTCAGAGCCACACTTGAGAGCTTCGGAGAAATTTGTGCGCGCATGGGCATGGGTCTCTGCCATTGCCAAACCGGCCCTTCTTTTGGCGCTTGCCTGCAGCGGCGCGGCGCAGCAGCCTGCGTTGCCCTCGCGAAACAATCCATCTGACGCGCCTCCTGCCGCTTTCAGTATTCCCCACATCCCCAAGCTCGATACCGCTCCCAAGCTTTCCGACTTTGAGGGCATGACGCCGGTCACGCCCCTGGCCAAGCGGATGCTGATGATCGATAAGTTTATCCAACGCGATCCAAAGGACGGAGCGCCGGTCACGCAGCGCACCGAAGCGTATCTCGGATACACCACCAAGGATTTTTACGCCGTCTTCCTGGCCTTTGATACCGAGCCGGAAAAGATCCGTGCGCGGATGTTACGCCGCGAACTGATCGATGACGATGATCAGATCGGCTTCTTCCTCGATACATTTCACGACAAGCGCCACGCCTACGCCTTCTACGTGAATCCGTACGGCATACAACAGGACGGTATCTTCACGGAAACAACGGGTCCGGACAATTCCTGGGACACGGTTTGGAACACTGACGCGAAGATAACCGGTCATGGATACATGGTGCTGGTGCAGATCCCCTTCAAATCTCTGCGCTTCAGTCGTACACAGCAGACGCAGACCTGGGGAATCATGCTGGCGCGCGTGATCCCGCGCAACGGCGAGCGCGCTTATTATCCGGCGAATTCGGCCAAGATCCAGGGCTGGCTCACTCATGAGGGCGAGATTGAAGGGCTGCAGGAGATCTCCCCGGGCCGCAACATGCAGTTTATGCCCTACGCGTCGCTTGGCGCTTTTCGCGAGCTCGACGAGCGTGATCCGGCGGGAAACCGCTTCACCGGCAAACATCTTGCGCCCAAGGAAGGCCTCGACTCGAAGATTGTGATCAAAGACAGCCTGGTGCTTGATACCACGATCAATCCCGATTTTGGCCAGATCGAATCCGACGATCCGCAGGTAACAGTCAATCAGCGCTTTGAAGTGTTCTTCCCGGAAAAGCGCCCGTTCTTTCAGGAAAACTCCAGCTACTTCCAGACCCCGCTGAATCTCGTCTTTACGCGGCGTGTGATTGATCCGCTGTTTGGCGCGCGGCTTACCGGCAAAGCCGGACCGTGGGCCATAGGAACATTTCTGGCGAATGATCGCGCGCCGGGAAGAAACGTGATCGAAACCGATCCGCTTTCCGGACGTGGTGCCATGATCGGCGTGTTTCGCTTGAATCGCGAGATCGGGCAAGGCAACAGCGTTGGGCTCATCTACACCGACCGCGAACTGCACACCAGCCCGTTGAGTTCCTGCACTGCTACGCGCTGTGTCGTCGGCTTTAACCGAGTCGGCGGTTTCGATACGCAGATCAAAATCAATCAGAACTGGCAGTTGAACGCGCAGGCCGTCACCAGCGACACCAAGTTCAACGACGGTTCACGCCAGTCGGGACCGGCTTACCAGGTCTTCGCGGAACGCAGCTCGCGCAAGCTGGAATTCAATACCATGTACCGGGACATTTCAGCCGGGTTCAATGCCGATCTCGGTTTTATCAACCGCACGGACATTCGCCGCTTCAGCAACTTCATGAGTTACTCAAAATTTCCTGAAGGCAAGCATCTGGTGAGCCACGGCCCCAATCTATTTGAGCTGACGCTGTGGGACCACAACGGCACGTTGCTGGATTACATAGTGAATCCTGGGTACACCTGGAACCTGCAACGGCAAAGTTTTGTCCAGGTTTTCGGTCAGCTCGAACACGAGCGCCTTCGCCCCATTGATTTTTCCGCCCTGACCGCAAACCGCGACTACGCTCACGTATTAAGCGGTGTCGCTTTCGGCACGCAGTATTTTAAGTGGCTCAACCTGCAAGCGCAGATTGACTGGGAGACGGCCACCAACTTTGTGCCCCGCACCGGCCCGCCGGTGCTGGTCAACTCCAATACTGCTTTCGCAAGAGGCGTCATACGTCCAACAAAAGGCCTGACCATAGAAAACACCTACTTGTTGACGAGACTGCAGGACCGTCCCACCGGCGCCAACGTCTTCAACAATCACATCATGCGCTCCAAGTGGAATTACCAGTTCACCAAGGAGTTTTCTCTCCGTCTGATTGGCCAATATGTGACGACCATCGCCAACCCTGCTCTCACCAGCCTGCAAAGCGCCAAGAGCTTTAACGGCGACGTGCTCTTCACGTATCTCATCCATCCGGGAACAGCGATTTACGCGGGCTACAACAGCAACATGCAGAACCTGGACCGCTCTCTCGCCAACACTCCAGACGGCCTGCTGCGGACGCGCAGTTCTTTCCTCAACGATGGGCGGATCTTTTTTGTGAAGGTGTCGTACTTGTTCAGGTACTAAGGAGCAATTAGCAATTAGTAAATAGCAATTGGCCAGAGCCGCGTCCCGCGGCCTCGAATGCATATTTGGCTAATTGCTATTTGCTAATTGCTATTTGCTGTCTCTATCATCCTTCCCATGCCCATCGCCGTCCGCTCCTTCGCCAAAATCAATATCGGCCTGAGAATCGGCCCCCCGCGCGAAGACGGATACCACGAGCTGCGCACCATCTACCAGACCATCTCGTTGCATGACGTGGTCCGCGTGGACCTGACGCGTGGCGCTGGAATTGAGATCAACTGTAAAGACCCGCGTGTCCCCAGCGACGAGAGTAATACCTGCTGGCGCGTTGCGGACCGCGTGCTGCGCTCGCTGAAGACGCGCGGCAAGGTACGCATCACGATTGAAAAAGGCCTGCCGGTCCAGGGCGGGCTGGGAGCGGCTTCGTCGAATGCGATTGCGGTCATGCTGGGAATGGAGCGCGCGTTGAAGCGCCAGCTCGCGCCGGAAGAGCGGCTGCGCATTGCGGCTGAGGTCGGATCGGACCTTCCGCTGTTTTTGGTCGGCGGAACGGTGCTGGGTACGGGACGCGGCGAACAGGTCTATCCGCTTGACGATCTGCCCAGCTTCCACTGTGTGGTCGCGACGCCGTCCACAGGAGTTTCAACGCCAGCCGCCTTCGCGGCGTGGGACAAGCAGGCCGGCGACAATGCCAAATTGACGGGTCCCTCACCCTCCGATAGAATGAATACGTTCAGTCATTCAGTGTATGAATGGCTGAGTGGCAGCAGTTTTTCCCCAACCGGTGTCCCAAGCAAAGGCTGGGACCGGGCCGAGGCACTGCTTCTCGACCTTGTCCGTACCGGGATGGAAAACGACTTTGAACGTGTCGTCTTTCCGATGTGTCCCGCAATACGTCAGGTCAAGCGTTCGCTCGAGCGTGAAGGCGCGAAATACGTTTCGCTTTCCGGCTCCGGCTCCAGTGTTTTCGGGCTGTTCGCACAGCGGCTGGGTGAAATTGACGTTCCGGCCCGGTCCGCGGTCACGCTGCCCAGAACACGATATTGGAAAGAGATGTTTCGAGATCGGGTGATCGGTTGATCTGGTGATCGGTTGATCCGGACCCGGTTTTTCGCAGGTGAAAGTTTCTGGCCGGATGTTAAGTTGGGGTCAGATCACCCGATCACGGCGATCACCAGGATCAACCGATTTTGAGGGAACTGGGCCGTCGACTAATGGTAGGTCAAGTGCCTTTGGAGCACTTTGTCTAGGTTCGAATCCTAGCGGCCCAGCCAGAGTTTGCAAATTGTTATACGACCGTGGAGCGCAGGCGCCCTCGCCTGCGGCCACTTTGAAACGCAGCCGGGGGCGGCTGCGCTCCACAGTTTCTTTGCAAGACTGCGATACGGAAAGCTCGTATCGCGAGAACAGCAAGTCCGGGACCAGCACGATCTTTCGTTGCAGCAAACCAGCTCAACAAGGTGGATGCGATGGCGACAATAGCGACAGCAACTGACAAACCGGATAAGAAGCAGCAGCAGACGCCGCCGAAAAGCGAGCAGAAGCCGCAGCGCGCGCGCCAGGATGATGGCAAGTTCAAGATCTTCTGTGGCACGGCCAACGAGGCGCTCACGGATGAGATCTGCGAATTTCTCGGTCTGGCGCGGGGCAAAGCCACGGTGACGCGCTTTTCTGACGGCGAGGCGTACATTCAGGTCCTTGAGAATGTTCGCGGCGCCGATGTCTTTGTGGTGCAACCCACATGCTATCGCGTGGACGAGCACTTGATGGAGCTGCTTCTGCTGGTGGACGCGCTCAAGCGCGCCTCGGCACGTCGCATCACGACGGTGATTCCGTACTATGGCTACTCGCGGCAGGACCGCAAGGACAAGCCGCGCGTTCCGGTATCGTCCAAGCTGGTTGCCGATCTGCTCACCACTGCAGGGGCGCATCGTGCGCTGGTGGTTGATTTGCACGCTCCGCAGATCCAGGGATTTTTCAATCGGGTGGCGTGGAGCGCGCGCGCTTCTTCGCCAAGAAGGTGGACGCAGCGCTGGCCATCGTGGACAAACGCCGCACTGACATGAACGTGGCCGAGGTCATGCACGTCATCGGCGACGTGAAAGGCCGGACCTGCCTCATCATTGACGACATTATTGACACGGCGGGAACGCTGGTAAAGACCGCGGACGCGCTGGTCAGTGCGGGAGCGTCCAAGGTTTATGCTTGCGCCTCGCACCCGGTTTTGTCCGGTGAAGCAATCGAGCGCATCTCCAAGTCGAAACTTGAAGAAGTAGTCGTTACCAACACCATCCCCTTGCGGGAAAAAGCGAAGTCCGAGCCCAAGATCAAAGTTTTGTCGATTGCCGGCCTGCTGGGCAGCGCGATCCGGTCGATTCACGAAGAAACTTCCGTCAGCACGCTGTTTGCGTAGGCGCGGAAGCCAAGCAAGTTCATTTGCGGCCCGGAAAGGGCCGGGGAAAAGGAATAGAGAAAATGATTTCACAGGAAGTTGTTGAAGCACAGCCCAGGCCGGACGCGTCGCGGGGAAAAAATGAAGCCCGCCGGCTGCGCGTCAGTGGCCGCGTTCCGGCCGTTGTTTATGGCGCCAAAGCGGCGTCGCAGGCCGTGAGCGTCGATCCCAAGCAGATCACCAAGATCCTGCACTCGGCAACCGGCCACAACACGATTTTCGATCTCAGTCTTGGCAGCGAGAAGACCAAGGTCATGATCGTCGACTGGCAGTACGAGCCGATCAAGGGCAAGCTGCTCCACATCGATATGAAGCGTATTGCCATGGACCAGAAGATCCGCGTCAGCGTGCCCATCCATCTGGTGGGCGAGGCCCCGGGCGTGAAAAACGAAGGCGGCATCATGGACCAGGTGCTCCGCGAAGTGGAAATCGAGTGCCTGCCCGCCGACATCCCCAGCCATCTTGACGCCGATGTTTCCGAACTGGCGTTCGGCAAGGTATTGCGCGTATCTGATCTGAAACATACTGGCCAGTTAAAGTTCATTACTGACGAAAACCAGACGGTCGCGCACGTAACGTCAGTGAAGGAAGAAGTTGTGGCCACGCCCGAAGCTACGGCTGAGGCAGCGGTTGCGGCTCCGGCTGAACCTGAGGTCATTAAGAAGGGCAAGCAGGAGACGGCTGAAGAGGGCGCAGAGCCTGCCGCTCCGGCGAAGAAGTAGGTGGCGTGAAGCTGATCGTTGGGTTGGGCAATCCCGGCATCGAATATCAGTTCACGCCGCATAATCTGGGCTTTCTTGCGGTCGACCGCATCGCCCAGCAGAACGGCGTGATGATCGATAACCGGCACTGCAAGGCCCTGACGGCGCGTACGCGCATCGGCAATGAAGAAGTGCTGCTGGCGAAGCCCGAGACGTACATGAACTTGAGCGGCATGTCGGTCCGGGAGCTGGTGGAAAAGTACCTGGTGGGAACAGATGAAGTAGCGTCGCTCAAGGACCTGCTCGTGATTTATGACGAATTGGATCTTCCCCTGGGGAGAATCCGGATCAGGGAGCGTGGCTCCTCCGCCGGACACAAGGGCATGGAATCGGTGATCGGCGCGTTGGGTACGCAAGAGGTTTCACGTTTAAGGATCGGAAGCGCGCCGGACCATCCAGTGAAAGATGGCGGCCAGTATGGACTGGCGCAGTTTAGAAAGTCGCATCTGGTCGCGGTAGATGAAGTGCTGGACCTGGCTGCGGAAGCCGTAAGCGTGATCGTGAATGACGGGATCGCGACGGCGATGAACAGGTTTAACCGGAAGAATGAGGAAGAGGGCAACACCAGCACTTAGCCTTTAGCACTTAGCCATTAGTGCCAGGGTTAAGGATCTTTTGGAAATTGGAAATTTGAGTCGGGCTTGCCTAAGGGCTAATGGCTAAATACTAAGTGCTGATTTTTTTGGAGACAATACAAATGCAACGTTCCTACGAAGTAATGTTTATCGTGCGTCCGGACGTACTTGAAGAAGACATGGACAAGCTGATCGCAACCCTGCAAGGGCACGCGACCACTGCCGGAGCCAGCGTCCTGAACACGGAAAAGATGGGAAAGCGCCGCCTGGCTTATGACGTGCGCAAATTCTCTGACGGCCAGTACGTTCTGCTTACGCTAAACGCCGATGGCAACGCCATCCACGAACTGGAGCGCAGGCTGCGCGTGACCGAGCAGGTGATCAAGTTCCTCACCGTGCGTACGGACGAAGAGCGCCAGCGTCTGGACAAGGTCGGTAAACTGCGCGAAGCCAAGAAGCGCCGTCCGGTTGAACCCGCGGCAGCAGCGCCGGAGACAGCAACCCCCGCGGTCAACGCTTAAGCACAGCAAAAAAGGATCTGGCGCAAAGAGTGCGCCGTTTCGCAATCATTAGAAGGAGAATTATGGCTGACGAAGTGAATCAAGAGAGTTCAACTCCGGCACCCCGTCCTCACACCCCGCGGGAGAACCGCGGACCGGGCGGGCCTGGCGGAGCACGCGATGGCGGTGGACGCAAGTTTTTCCGCCGCAAGAAGGTCTGCAAGTTCTGCGTCGAAAAGATCGACGACATCAACTACAAGGACGTACGCCTGTTGCAAGGCTTTGTGGCCGAGCGTGGCAAGATTGTCCCTCGCCGGTTGACAGGCGTTTGTACGCCCCATCAGCGGCGGCTCACCGCGGCCATCAAGCGGGCGCGTAACATCGCTCTGCTGCCATTCGCCGCTCGCTAAAGCCGCGAAGCGGTTTCAGCGAGCGAGTTGCGGCGATCAGGCAGACGAATCAAATGTTTTGTTATCTGGAGATCTGAAATGGAAGTTATTCTGAAAGAAGACGTTCCCAAGTTGGGCCACCGGGGCGATGTGGTGAAGGTGGCGGAAGGCTACGGCCGCAACTTTCTATTGCCCCGCAAACTCGCCATTGAAGCCACTGCCGGCAACAAAGCGGTCGTCGAGCAGATGCGCCAATCCGCCGTCCGGCGCTCGGCCGTGGAAAAATCTGACGCTGAAACTCTTTCCAAACAGTTGGAGAGCGTTGCGCTCGAATTTCGCCGCAAAGCCGGAGAGAAGGACCACCTATTCGGGTCGGTCACGAACTCCGACATCGCCGAGGCTCTGGAGCAAAAAGGCTTCAACATCGATCGTCGCAAAATCCAGGTCAGCGATCCACTGAAGAGCCTGGGCGATTTCGATGTTCCAATCCGTCTGTATCGCGACGTGACCAGCCGGATCAAAGTTTCCATTTTGAAAGAAGACGAAGCTTAGTCTGCTGGATAGCCTGAATTGCAGCTTGAATTCATGAACGCGGTGCGCACTCAGGGGATTCACCGAATACTCCAAACGCACAGCGAGCTATTTGCGGGCAAGGACCTTCTCGAAATCGGCAGCGGCACCGGCGCCCAGCTTCTTGTGCTCCGTGAGATGTGCAAGTCCGCAACAGGCATTGAAATTGCTGGGGGATTGTATGGTCGCGATGCTCTCACCGAGATCGCCCAATACGATGGGCGCCGAATCCCTTTTCCAGATGCGTCTTTTGATGTGATCTTTTCTTCCAACGTGCTTGAACACATAGCGCATGAGGAGACAATCCACGCTGAGATGCACAGAGTGCTTCGGCCCGGCGGCCTTGGCTTTCATATTGTGCCAAGCGCGACATGGCGAATCGTCGCCTCAGTTGCGCACTACCCATGGTGTATGAGAGCGGCCTTCCAAAAGTTGATTGGCCGAATAAGCGGTCATGGAGCCGGAGATAACGGAGCCGGCGGAACAAAACCCATAACACATCGCGGCTCTATGGCCTTTTTGAAGTTTGCATTGCTCCCTCCTCGCCATGGGGAGTTTGGCAACTGGTTTACCGAACACCTGTTTCTTTTTCGTGCTGGCGCATGGCGCAAACGTTTTGAAGCACATGACTGGCAGATAGAGTCGATGGGGCCTGTGGGACTCTTCCACACCGGTTGTTGTCTCATGGGCCCGCGCTTGAGTTGGCGTATGCGCACTTGGTTGGGGAAGACCATTGGCTCGTCTGAATTGTTTTTTGTTCTGCGTCCTGCTGCCAGCCCTGTTGGTCTTTCGCGCGCGGGCGCGCAGCCACGATGAAAGCCCGGATGGGGTGTAGCACACAGTCCGCAGCGCCAGCAAACCTGAGTTGAACTAAAATAGCGACACTGCTCCGCTCGACGCAGCCTAGAGTCGCTCTTTCGAATCGCGGAACATCCGGTCTAAGGGTATCTATGCTTCGAGGAATTTATGACGTGCTGACTAATCCTGCCATTCGACCCGAATGGAGGTGGCGCACGCTTTACAAATTGCGCAATTGGATCATGCCCGATTATCGGCTCCAGTGGCCCCAGTTATCCTGGTGGCGAAATGCGGAATTCAATGACTATCTTGCTCGATTTGACGAGTCCCACGGCCTCAACGCCGATCGCCGCTGGACCATCAGTCAATTGGTCAAGCTAGCCGATAAGATACCCGGCGACACCGCTGAATGTGGCGTGCTCTTCGGTTCCAGTTCATACCTCATATGTCGAGCTTTGCCCGATCGCACGCATCACATGTTCGATTCCTTTGAGGGCTTGCCTGAGTCGTCACCGGAGGACAGTAACAATTGGGAGAGCGGGGTCTTCGCCTGCTCCATGGACATCGCAGTCCGCAACCTGAAAGAGTTCCCCAATACCAGCTATCACCCGGGTTGGATACCGGACCGCTTTGGTGATGTCGCCGACAAGAAATTTGCGTTTGTGCACATTGACGTTCAGTTGTACCAGCCCACCTGGGACAGCTTGCATTTTTTTTATCCCCGGACCAATCCAGGAGGAGTCATCGTATTTGACGACTATGGTTTTGCAAATTGCCCCGGCGCCAGGCTTGCAGTTGATCAGTTCCTCCAGGGGAAGCCGGAGAAGATCATAGAGCTCTCAACTGGCAGCGCATTTGTCATCAAGAGCGGCTAGCGCTCAACAGGAGTGTCTTGGGCCGGTGGAGAAAGCGCCCAGTTTGCGAAAACCCGCATGCAGGCGCAAACGGCAGAGATTTGCAACGGCCTTCAATCGCACCCGCCATGGCAGAGGGGAAAGAAAAAGCTCCCAGTAGTAGGCGAACGCCATTTTGGGGCTGGAGGCGATCAAGTCCGCGCCTCGTTTCGACAGGCTTTCCGGAGTGGAGTTGACCACGAGGAGCGCCTCATTCAAGAACCCTACCGCGAATTCTCGAAAAATGCGGTTCCATACGAGCGCTTCCAGCACAAATCGCTCTCCCTCGGGGAATGGAAATCTACGCGCAATGTCTGTACGGAGCAATGCGCACCCATCCCTCCCTTCTCCATACTTGCTTAAGTAGTAGCTGGTATCTTTGAAGTTGAAAGAGCTGATGAAATGAGCTGGATAGGGCTTGCCCAGCATCTCGCCCGAGGGCGTGCAGCACCTGGCAGCCAAAACAGCGAATCGCTTCGGGTCCGGGATTTGTTTCCACGTGAAGTCGAACCGTTCCAGCGCCGTGGGAATGCAACAGTCATCGGAGTCGAGGCTCACCACAAACTCGCCCAGCGCGGACGCAACGCCGAGGTTCCAGGCAGTGTGCTTGCCGCCATTGGCTTTCCGTAGATAACGAATCGGAAAAAACGCCTTCCAAGAACGTACTAGTTCTCTCGTTTCGTCGGTACTGCCGTCATCCACGATTAGCCATTCGAAATCGCGGAATGTCTGGGCGCACAAAGATTCATACACCCGGTGCAGGGTATGGGCGCGATTGTATGTCGCGGTTAAGACAGTAAACCTCATGGTTTTCAAGCAAGGCGAGAACAGCGCTTATGATAGCGCAGGGGGTTGTCGGGCCCGATGTATAATTTTTTGCGCACTCTTCACCAACAAAAACGCTTGCTCCTATGCGACTGACTCTCGTCATCTCATGCCTGGAAGGTGGAGGGGCCCAGCGTGTAATGCTTGCCTTGTCGGCCGCCTGGATCGAAAGGGGCGACGATGTGACCGTCATCACTTTCGATCGCGTGGATGTTCCCTCATATCCGGTGCACCCCTCGATCACCCAGCGGAATCTGGAATTGCCGGCGGGCAGATCGACGAACATGCTGGAAGCGCTCACTAAGAATTTCCGCAGAATCCGCAAGCTCCGCCGGGCGATTCGGGACTCTAAGCCGGGGATTGTGGTCAGCTTCCTGGATGTCCCCAACGTCGTTACCCTATTCGCGACGCGGGGACTTGGGGTTCCCGTGATTGTTTCGGAGCGCGGAAATCCGGAACTGGACGAGATAACGCCAATGTGGCGGTTCCTGCGCCGCTGGACGTATCCAACAGCCTCGGCGCTGGTTTGCCAAACCCACCCGATGCTTCAATCGATGCTGCAAAAAATTAACATCCCTGGCTATGTCATTCCCAACCCCATTTCGCTGCCTCCGGGGCATGACTCCATTGTTAACCGGCGCAAAGACGATTCCCCCAGTCATACTGTTATCGGCATGGGAAGGCTCACCCGGCAAAAAGGCTTTGATCTTTTGTTGGAAGCCTTCTCGCGAGTGGCCAAAGCCCATCCTGATTGGTCGCTGAAGATACTGGGCGTGGGGCCGCTCCGAGAACAGCTTGAGGCGCAGGCGGAAGCGCTGGGAATAAGCGAACGGGTTGAGTTTGCCGGAGTATTCGCCGATCCATTCCCCATTCTTCGTGCCGGCGATCTTTTTGTTTTCTCATCGCGCTTCGAAGGTTTTGGCAACGCCCTGGCAGAGGCCATGCTCTGCGGACTTCCAGTCATAAGCTTTGATTGTCCGGCTGGACCCTCTGATATCATCCGCCATGAGATTGATGGCTTACTTGTGCCTGCCGGGGACGTAGAAGCACTGGCAAGCGCAATGGACCGGCTGATGAATAATCCCGGGGAGAGAGAGAGGTTGGCGTCGCGCGCTCCTGAGATCGTCAGCCGCTTCAGTATGGATAAAGTTTTGACCCTGTGGGATGAGCTCTTCCGAAAGGTGCTACGGGCCTAGTTCCCGAGCAAATCGCTGTGTCTAAAGACCTGGCATCAGATAAGTCCACCTTCATTCCCGGTCGCGGGTCTCCTATCCTTCATGTAATCACGGCCCTGCCAACCGGCGGCGCTGAGATGATGCTGTTTAAGCTCATTTCAGCCACCAGAGGAGAATGGCCGCAGGTTGTGGTATCGCTCGGCAAAATTGGCAGGATTGGCCGTCTGATTTCCGATTTGGGAGTACCGGTTTATCCGGTGGACTACGGGGGCTTGGTGCCAAAGCCCTTGCGCCTCTTTGGACTGATCTCGCTCGTTCGCCGTTTGCGTCCTCGCCTCATGGTCGGCTGGTTGTATCACGGCAATGCAGCCGCCAGTCTTGCCGCGAGTGTCTGTGGTGGTTCCATTCCGGTGGTGTGGAACATTCGCCAGTCGCTCTACGACCTGGAAGTCGAAGACTGGACCACAGCTAAACTGATACGTCTTAGCGCTCGTCTCTCGGGGAAAGCGGAGGCGGTCATTTATAACAGCCAAATCAGCGCGCCTCAGCATGAAGCGCTGGGCTATTGCGCCGTGAACCGGGTGGTGATTCCGAACGGCTTCGACTGCCGCCAATTCCTGCCGGATGCGGATGCCCGGCAACGGATTCGTGCAGAGCTTGGACTGCCGGAAGACGCCATCGTGGTCGGATTGACGGCCCGCTACCATCCCATGAAGGACCATCGCAATTTCTTTCAGGCGGCCGGCATGATTGCGCAACGTTATCCCTCGGCCAGATTCTTGCTGGTGGGCAGCGGGACCACTAACCAGGAACCCGGGTTGCGAAAGTTAATCGCGGAACACCAGCTCGCAAACCGCGTTTTATTGCTTGGCGACCGGGCCGACATGCCGGCCCTTACGGCAAGTCTTGACATTGCATGTTCCGCGTCAGCCTGGGGCGAAGGCTTATCCAACGCGGTCGGTGAAGCAATGGCCTGCGGCGTTCCTTGTGTCGTTACCGATGTTGGTGACAGCGCCCGGTTGGTGGGAGAGACTGGAGTAATCGTGCCGGCTAAAGATTCGCAAGCATTGGCAAATGCATTCAGCCGGCTAATCGAAGCCGGACCTTCGGGCCGGCGCAGACTTGGAGATGCAGCGCGGCTTCGAATTGAAACGGAGTTTAGCCTGGATCGTGTTGCTCAGCGCTACATAGAGGTCTATCGGGAGCACATCACGAATAACCGCTAGCAGCTATCCCAACGCCGCGGGTTAACCAACCGCGAGCTGTTGACGCTCTCTGGCGCCGGCCGAGAGCCAATCTTGAAAAACCAGGACCGTCCACAGCAGGTACTGCCAGTCGCGTTTTCCCGCAAGGTGCGCTTCCCATTTTTGCCGGATCGGCTCCACGGCAAGAAAGCCGCTATCTTTGAGGCGCCGATGGGAAAGCAGGCTTTCTGCCCATTCGCGCAATGGACCACGGAGCCAGTCGCCGACCGGAACGCCAAACCCCATTTTGGGCCGCTCGACTAACTCCCGCGGCACGTAACGATCCAGGACTTGGAGAAGGGCCCATTTGGATTTCCCGGCGCGGACCTTCAAATTCATCGGTAGGCGCCAGGCAAATTCTATGACTCGATGGTCCAGAATCGGTACCCGGGCCTCCAGACCGACAGCCATGCTGGCCCGGTCGACCTTGGTCAAAACGTCATCCGGCAGGTAATTGGTCAGATCGGTCAGCATGGCCATGTCCGTTGGGCTCGGCAGCGATCGGAGGCCCGCGATGGCATTCGAGACAGTATTGGGTTCCCGCGAGCCGGGGACTACAGCTTCCGGGTCCGACCAGTTCGACAGGGCATTCATGTAGATATCCGCCGGGTCTTGAAGAGCCAGGTAGTTGGCGAGCTTGTGCAATCTTGGCCCAGGCTCTGGACGCATGGCGCCAGGCAGCGGCACGGCGCGTAGCCACCGGTCAAGTTTGTCCGGAGGAACTGCATGGATCCCCCTGGCCAGGCCGGGAGCGAGGGAACCAGGCACTGCTTTTACCACTCTCCACAATGTCCTCAGCTTTGAATAACGGGCATAACCGCCAAAAAGTTCGTCGCCGCCGTCGCCGGAGAGCGCGACCGTCACATGCTGTCGCGCCAGTTTTGATACCAGGTAGGTGGGGATCTCCGAGACATCAGCAAAGGGCTCGTCGAACATGGCGGGCAGCAGAGGCACCACGTCCATGGCCGCCTGTGGCGTCACGTAGAGTTCCGTGTGCTCCGTTCCCAGATGCTGTGCGACCTTTTTCGCGTGCTGGGCTTCATTGTAAGAGCCTTCATGAAAACCGATCGTGAAAGTCTTGACCGGGCGCCTGCTTTGGGATTGCATCAGCGCCACGACGGTGGAGGAGTCTATGCCGCCGGAAAGGAAGGCGCCGAGCGGCACATCCGAAATTAAACGCAGACGGACAGCGGTAAGCAGCTTGTCCTCAAGTTCGTCAACGGCCGCGCGTTCATCACCGCGAAAGGGAGATTGCAAACCCGCGCGAGCGACCTCGACGGCAGACCAATAGGGCTTGTTCTCCCCTGGACCGCCCGCGGAGCTGAGCGAGAGTATGTGTCCCGCAGGCAGTTTGTAGATACCGGAATAGATCGAATGGGGCGCCGGGACGTAGCTGTAGCGCATGTATAGCGCCAGGACATTACGATCAATGTCATCGCGGAAGCCGGGAAATTGCCGGATAGCCTTGAGCTCCGAGGCGAATACAAAGCTCCCGTTGATGTGTCCGTAATAAAGCGGCTTGATGCCAACCCGGTCGCGAACCAAAAACAGCCGCCGTTCGTGGCAGTCCCACAGTGCAAAGGCAAACATACCGACAAATCGCTGCACCGCCGCCTCAACTCCCCGCGGCCGGAGGCGGATGCCATTGGCTGGTTGCCGCTCTTAGTGAGGTCAAGGATCGCAAGCCGCCGGAATGCCAGGCCGACCCCGGTCGCGGAATCATGGAATGTGCCGGAATCATCTGGGCCGCGATGGGCCAGCGTTGCCCCCATCCGGTTCAGGATTTCAGAAGGTGGTTCATCGCCACGCTTGCTTTGCCAAAACCCGGAGATTCCACACATAAGTTTTAGTCTTCAGCGCGATTATAGGGCCTCAGAAACCGCCCGCACCGTGAGTAGAGCTGCGCGCAGCACCCTGAATCCTATCAAAAGGGAGCGGCGAGCGCAGCCAATAGCTTGAATGGTCTGACCTGTGGTTGTTTCGGCGAAATGGGCAAGTGTTGTCCTTCAGCGTGTCGCTAGAATGTTGCAAAAGGGCGGAATAAGATTACCTGGCGCATCCGGGAGCGTTTCAAGCACCTGCAGGGTCGTAAAGTTCTCTTTAAGGAAGTCGATCAGAAGTCGGCCACTACCATTTGCCTCCGCATACTCAATAACTAGCCTCAAATTGGGTGATCTGCTAAGGGTCTCGCGCATGCCAGTCAATGCCATAAGTTCGGCTCCTTCGATGTCCATTTTGCATACATCGATTGGAGGCAAGTTAAAAGAATCCAGTCTTCTTCCCAACACAGTCCCGGATGGCTCCCCCTTCCTGCAAATGTTTGATTCGCCCATGTTCCAGGGATGACGATAGAGTGGAACGGTTTTGTCGCACTCCGTTGCGGCGATTTCAAGCACGGTGACCCGATCGCTGTATCCGTTTATTTGAATGTGACGCCGCAGTTGAATCGCATTGACTGGATCTGCTTCAACGGAGAACACCCGCGCGCCTCGTTTCGCCGCCAGCAAAGTGTAGATTCCGATGTTGGCCCCGACGTCAAGCACCGTGCAACCGGGCCGAATCGCGGAACAGAATACTTCTCGTGCTTCCTTTTCATAGAGCTCAGGATAGTGCCAGAGACAGAATCCGGTCTCGTGCCACAGATTCACATCAAGTGTGAGATCGCGATCGAAATTCGCGATTCGCACCGTAAGATCTGCCGGCAACACTCTCCGATACAGCCTTTTCAGACGATGGTATCCCTTCCAGCTCGATGTCAACCGGGTAACGCGGCCCAGTCTTAGAAACGCCGAAAGGAAATCGGAAATCATATGATCCACGCCAGCGTATCGGCTCCTCCGTCAGGGTAAACCGTTGCCTGCGGTACCAGTTGTTGACACCATGACCCAACCAGGCAACCGAACGCGAACCATTCGTGGCGCTTCATCCTCGTGTGCGTTTGCGCCGCTCTGGGATTTCTTCGGGTTCGCCGCCCACAATGTGCAGGCGCATGAAGTTGGTTGATCCCGTGGTGCTGCGCGTACCGGCTACAATCGCGACCACGTCGCCTGTCTGCACTGCCTGCCGCGCAGACATCAGGCGCTCGGCGCGCACTACCATGTCCTCGGTATCAAACGTGGCTTCGCACCTTACCGGATTCACGCCCCACATCAGGTTCATGCGAGCACACACGGTAGGCCGGGAGGCAAAGCCGAAGACCGCCGACTTGGGCCGGTATTTCGAAATCAGCCGCGCCGTGGTGCCGGTCTCGGTGTAGACGGCGATGGCGCGCATGTCGAGGTCCTGGGCGGCGTGGGCCACGGATTCGCAGATGGTTTCAGAAATAGACAGATGGTGCCGTGTGGCCCGCCGGCGCGTCACTGAATCCTGCATCTGCGATTCGGCTTCCACCACGATCCTGGCCATCATGGCCACGGCTTCCCGCGGATATTTGCCGCTCGCGGTTTCCGCCGAGAGCATCAGAGCGTCGGTGCCATCGAAAACGGCGTTGGCCACGTCACTGGCTTCCGCACGGGTCGGCCGCGGGTTTTCGATCATGGATTCCAGCATCTGGGTCGCGGTGATGACCGGCTTGCGCCACTCGGACGCGCTGCGAATGATTTGCTTTTGGATGATCGGCACTTTTTCCGGCGGCATCTCCACACCCAGATCGCCGCGCGCCACCATCACTCCGTCAGACACTTCAAGAATTTCTTCCAGATGCTCAATCGCCTGCGGCTTTTCCAATTTGGCAATGACCCAGGCGTCAGAACGATGGCCGCGCACCAGGCGCTTGACCGTGCGCACGTCGTCCGCGGTGCGGATGAACGAGACCGCGATCATGTCTACGGCATGCTTGATTCCAAACTCCAGGTCTTTCTCGTCCTTTTCCGTAAGCGAGGGGACGCGCACAATGGTGCCCGGCAGGTTGATTCCTTTGTGCTCGCCCAGCAAGCCGCCGTTGATCACCTCGCATTCCACATCGTCGCCCCGGACCATGCGCACCCGGAGTTCAATCAAGCCGTCGGACAAGAGAATTCGCGATCCCGGTTCAACCTCCTGGGCCAGCGTCTTGAACGTCGTGGAGATCAGGGTTGCGGTACCCGGAATGTCGCGTGGCGTAATCGTGACCACCGAGCCGCTCTTGAGGGTAACGGGGGTGCGGTATTTAAGGCGTCCGGTCCGTATCTTGGGCCCTTGCAGGTCCTGGAGCACGCAGATGGTGCGGCCTTCTTTCTCCGCGACTTTGCGCACGCGCTCGATGGTCCGCGCATGCTCTTCGTGGGTGCCGTGAGAGAAGTTAAGGCGGGCCACGTCCATGCCCAGCCGCATGAGGTCCCGCACCATGGATTCAGAGTTGCTGGATGGACCCAGCGTACAAACGATCTTGGCTCTACGAGGTGAAATGGTGGCGCTGCCTTCCAGGTCGCGGGCTCCGCTCATTC
>WNFF01000456.1_pt1 | contig 33906 bp, 27 predicted proteins | sample 5400441 | NCBI WGS metagenome assembly WNFF01 (sample SAMN13153345, study PRJNA577476) | soil metagenome | isolation source: 120 cm saprolite under Douglas fir tree site 2 hole 3 replicate 1 | place: USA:California | collected 2015-04-18
GACGGCGACGATGTCGCGGGAGAACAGGCGGTCTTCCCTGTCGAGCTTGCTCAACGCCGCCAGCGCGTTGCCGACATCGTTCTCCGGCAGGCGGATATCCAGACCGTCCTGGAGCCGCAGGTTCCAGCGCCGCTCGCCCACCAAAATCGCGGCCTTTGTCGCCGCGCGCACTTGCGGATAGCGCGCGAGCAGCGAGAGGAAATCCCGCGCACGGATGTCGGCGCCCTTGCCGACAACCAGGGGCAACGAGACAAAGCGCCGCGACACGTATGGCTCAAGCACCGCGCCGTCGTCTGAAATCACCGACAGCCGGCCTTCCTGCTGCCACAGCGCGAATGCCGAACGTTCGACAATATCGATCTGGAGCTGACCGGGATAAAGCTTCAGCACCGTCGCTTCGCCGATCCACGGATTGGCTTTCAGCTTTTCGCGCACCGCAGCAGCGTCGAGGAACAGCAGCGACGAGCGGCCGTTGACGCCGCCGATCGCGAGCACCTCGTCCTGGGTCAGTTGCTTGCGGCCGTTGATGGCGACCGCCGTGATCCGAAATCCGGCGGAATTTGCAATCGCATTGCGGGTGTCGCTGGCCGCCGAGGTCAATTCCTCGAGGTGACCACCCTTCACGATGCCGTAACCGGCGCTGCCGAGCAGCATCAAGACGGTCGCAGCAACGCCGGCGCGATGCGGAATGTAACGCTCGAGAAGCGCGATCAGGCGATGCGGATGGTATTCACGTTCCGGACGCTGCCGGGCGCCGGCTCGATTGAAGCCCAGACGCTCGCGCAACAGCACGGCCGCGCCAATGGCGGCCGCTTTCAGGTCAGCTTGGGGCCCCGGCGATCTCATCGATCGGGCGAGGCGTCCTCCACCATCCATTGCATAAGCTCGTCAAATGTTATGCCCGCAAACGCTGCGAGTTCTGGCACAAGTGACGTCCTGGTCATGCCGGGCTGGATGCTGACCTCAAGGCAAAGGAGGCCACCTGTTCCCGCGATGCGCTCGTCGAAGCGGAAATCCGCACGGCTCACGCCCCGGCAGCCAAGCGCCAAATGCGCCGCCAGCGTTAACCTTCGGGCTTACTGGTAAACAAATGGTAAAGGCGGTTTGGGCTGGATGGGTTTTGACCCGTCTTTTGAGTGGTTTGCCCCGGAATCCTGGAATTTAACCAAAAGTTAGGGATTTCGGTCACCCGGGGCTGGCCGTCCCCGGCCGTCGCACGGTCCGGTTCGCGTCCGGGGGCGTATTTTTGATTCGAACTACTTATGCGCGCGTTTCGTCGCCAGGGCGATCTGACCCTGCAGGAAATCGACGAACTTGATCCCCTGAGCCTTAAGTGCCTTCGGGTAGAGCGAAGCCTTGGTCAGACCCGGCAAGGTGTTGGTTTCGAGAAAAACCGGCCCCTGCTGCGAAACGATGAAGTCCGAACGGGAGTAGCCGCCGCACGACATCGCTTGGTGCGCCTTGACTGCCTGATCCATGATTTGCGCGGTGATTTCTGGTGCAAAACGCCCAGGGCAGATTTCCTGAGTCGATTTCAGCAAATATTTAGCGGTGTAGTCGAACCCACCTTCCGCGGGGACGATCTCGATTGGCGGCAGCGCGATAACCGAGCCGTCCGATTGCTCCAGCACGCCGCAGGTCGCTTCCACTCCCGAGATGAATGGTTCAATCACATACTCCTCGGTTTTGGCGGCGTTGCGAACGGCGGCGAGGTCCTGAGTCGAATTGACAAAAATCAGGCCATAGCTCGATCCGTCGCGCACCGGTTTGGCAATTAGTTTGTCGTACTCGACCAGCGCGGCGTCGATATCTTCCAGCCTCAGGCCGATCGGCGCCTTCACACCCGCAATGGCGGCAAAGCGTTTGGCCGCGATCTTGTCGAAGGCGAGATGCGACGAAGCCGAACCGGACCCGGTGAATGGAATCCCGAGCATTTCGCACATGACCTGAAGTTCGCCATTCTCCGCCCTGCCCCCATGCAGGGCAAGCACCAGCAGGCGCTGCTCGGCTTTTGCCTGATCAAGCGCCTGTTCCAGTCCGATGCCACGAGTGCCGGGTTTGAACGGGTCTTCGAATGGCCTCGCATGACGGCGAAGCGCCTGGGACTGAACCTCATGCACCGTGTCACTAACGTCCCAGAACCACAGATCCGCCTCCGGCAGGGCCTCGTGCAGGGCCTGGGCGGAAGCCACCGACACCAGCCGCTCCGTATTCGTGCCGCCGAAAAGAATGGTAATCCGCATCATTCGTTCCGCTCTTTCGTCATTCCGGGATGTGCCGAAGGCACAGACCCGGAATCTCTTCTCTCTATATCACTTCGAGATTCCGGGTTCGCGCTGCGCGCGCCCCGGAATGACAACTATGCCGGAATCCCAATCCGCTTGATTTCCCAGTGCAACTCAATTCCGCAATGCGCCTTTACCCTTGCGCGCACGGTTTCGCCCAGCGCTTCAATATCATGGCCGGTCGCAGCGCCGGTGTTGATGAGGAAGTTGCAATGCATCTCCGACACCTGCGCGCCGCCGACGCGCAAGCCCCGGCAGCCGGCGGCGTCGATCAGCTTCCACGCGCTGTGACCTGGCGGATTCTTGAAGGTCGAGCCGCCGGTCTTTTCGCGAATGGGCTGAGCGGTTTCGCGGTGGTTTTGCACCTCGTTCATCCGCGCGCGTATCACCTCCGGCGTGGCCATCAGCCCGCGAAAGCGCGCGGCCGTGAAGACGATCGAGGGATCGACGCCGCTGTTGCGATAGATGAACTTCATGCCGGCATTGTCGAAGATATGCTTCTTGCCGTCGCGGCCGACGCCGGTGGCTTCGGCCAAAACATCCTTGGTCTCAGAGCCATTGGCGCCGGCGTTCATGCGCAATGCGCCGCCGATGGTGCCGGGAATGCCGAAGAAAAATTCCAGCCCGCTGATGTTGGCTGCCGCGGCCGTTTCGGCCACACGCTTGTCGAGCGCCGCGGCGCCAGCGCTGACGATCTCGCCTTCCGCGCCGGTGTCGCCGAACGCGCGCGGCGACAGCCTAATCACGACGCCCGGCATGCCGCCATCGCGCACGATCAGATTGGAGCCGACGCCGACGACATAGAGCGGCCATTCGTTCGGCAGGTGTTTCAAAAAGTAAGCGAGATCGTCTTCGTCGGCGGGCGTAAACAGCACCTGCGCCGGACCGCCGACCCGAAACCAGGTCAGTTCCGCCAGCGACTGGTTGGCCAGCAGCCGCCCGCGCAATCGCGGCATCGTGGCTTTGAGGTCGGGCGTGATGTCGGGGAAACGTTTCACGCTCACCCCAGCGCCTTCAATTGGTCCGGCAGTGCGTAGGCCCATTGCGTGATATTGCCGGCGCCGAGACAGACGACAAAATCGCCGCGGCCGGCGATGCCGTGCACCACGCCCGCCAGCGCACCGGACTCCGGCAGCGGAATCACTTCGCGATGGCCGTGCGCGCGCAGGCCGAGCACAAATTGGTCGCGGTCGATGCCTGGTATCGGCGCCTCGCCGGCCGGATAGACTTCGGCGACGACAACTGCGTCGGCATCATTGAAGCAGGTGCAGAATTCCTCGAACAGCGATTGCAGCCGCGTGAAGCGATGCGGCTGCACCACGGCGATGATCTTGCCGTTGGTGGACTCCCGCGCCGCTTTCAGCACCGCCGCGATCTCCACCGGATGATGGCCGTAGTCGTCGATAATGGTGACACCGTTCCATTCGCCGGTTTTGGTGAAGCGCCGCCGCACGCCGCCGAAGCTTGCGAGCGCCTTTCGGATGGTCTCATCCGCAAGTCCGAGTTCATGCGCCACCGCGATCGCGGCCGTGGCATTGAGCGCATTGTGCCGTCCCGGCATCGGCAACACCAGGTCAGCGATCTCATGCGCGACATCGGTCTTGCGATCGCGGAATTCGACCTTGAAGCTGGATCCGCCGCCCAACGGATTGAGATCGATCAGCCGCGCGTCGGCCTGAGGATTCTCGCCGTAGGTGATGATGCGGCGATCCTCGATCTTGCCGACGATGCTCTGCACGACGGGATGGTCGATGCACATCACCGCGAAGCCGTAGAACGGCACGTTCTCGACGAAGTTGCGAAACGCGTCCTGCACCGCCTCGAAGGTCTTGAAATGGTCGAGATGTTCGGGATCGACATTGGTGACGATAGCGACATCGGCAGGTAGCTTCAGGAATGTGCCGTCGCTTTCGTCGGCTTCCACCACCATCCACTCGCCGGCGCCGAGCCGGGCGTTGGTGCCGTACGCATTGATGATGCCGCCATTGATCACGGTGGGATCGAGATCGCCGGCATCGAGCAGGGCAGCGACCATCGAGGTCGTGGTGGTCTTGCCATGGGTGCCCGCGATCGCGACGCAGCTTTTCAGCCGCATCAGTTCGGCCAGCATTTCGGCGCGGCGCACCACCGGGATGCGCTGGGCGCGGGCCGCCATCAATTCCGGATTGTCGCGCTTGATCGCGGTCGACACCACCAGCACATCGGCCCCGGCGACGTTCTCGGCCTTGTGGCCAACGGTGATGGCGATGCCCTTGTCGCGCAGGCGGTTGACGTTGGCGCTCTCGGAAACATCCGAGCCTTGTACCGTGTAGCCGAGATTGCACAGCACCTCGGCGATGCCGCTCATGCCGATGCCGCCGATCCCGACGAAGTGGATGGGTCCGATCTCGCGCGGCAGTCTCATGGTTGGTTCCTTGGCGGTTCCTGGGCGTCATCGTCCGCGAAAGCGGACGATCCAGTATTCGGCGAAGCCCCAATTCAAATCAGCCACGCAGGGTACTGGATGCCCCGCTTTCGCGGGGCATGACAAGGGGCAATTTTGCACGCAATCGCCTAGATTCCGGCGACTTTCGCGACCAGATCGGCCAGCCGTTCGGCGGCATCCAGCCTGCCGACGGCGCGGGCGCCTTCGGCCATCTCGGTCAGCCGCGCAGGCTCGGCGGCGAGCGCGGAGATTTCCGCCGCCAACCGGTCAGGCGTGAAATCCGCCTGCACAATGCGAAGCGCGCCATTCGCCTGCGTCAGCACGCCGGCATTGGCGAATTGATCCTGGTCGATCGCGCCGGGCAGCGGCACCAGGATCGAAGGCCGGCCGATGGCCCCGAGTTCCGCCACTGTGCCAGCGCCGGATCGTGAGACCACCAGATGGCTCGATGCCAGCCGCGCCGGCAGATCGCTGAAAAACGCCGCCAGTTCGGCGTTGATCTTGAGCCGGTCATAGACCGCGCGCACCCGCGCCATGTCTTCTTCGCGCACCTGCTGCGTAAGCACCAATCTGTTCCACAGCGCCGGTTCCAGTCGCTCGATCGCGCCCGGCACGATATCGGCCATCACGCGCGCGCCCTGGCTGCCGCCGACCACCAGCAGGCGCAGCGGACCGGTCGGTTCGGGAGAAGCGAATTTCACCGCGGCTGCGGCAAGGATCGCCGGACGCATGGGCGTACCGACGGTGGTTGTTTTCGCCGCAAGCTGTGGATCGCGATCGAGCACGCCGGGCAGCGAGGTCGCGATCGCGCTGACGCGGCGCGACAGGAAACGGTTGGCGCGGCCGAGCACCGCATTGGCCTCGTGGATGATGCCGGGCACACCGAACAGCGGCGCCGCCAGCAGCGGCGGCACGGTCGGATATCCGCCGAAGCCGACCACGGCCGCGGGCTTCAACCGCCGCATCAGGTTGAGCGATACCGCCGTGCCGGCGGCGAGCATCGCGCCGGTGTAAGCCAGCGACCATGGCGTGCGGCCGCGCACGGTTGCGCTCGGCACCACGTCGATCGTGTCCCTGGAGAACAATCCGCTGTAACGCAGCGCGCGGGAGTCGGTGGCGAGGCGCACGCGCCAGCCACGCCGGATCAGTTCGACGCCAAGCGCCTCGGCCGGAAACAAATGGCCGCCGGTGCCGCCCGCGGCCAGCAGAATCAGAGGCGCAGTGGTCATTGGGCAATCTTTGCAACTTAGTGAGCTGTTATATTGCCGAGGCAATCCAGCGGCTATATGACGAAGTGATTGCTTCGTCACTTCGTTTCTCGCCATGACGAAAAGCGCGTCTTCGCCGCGAGGTCAAGCGTAGCTTGGTGCGGCATTGGCGTCGCTGATCGATTCCACCTCGGTGCGCGGCCGGTGCCGGGTCAGCGCCAGCATCATGCCGACGCCGTAGGCCAATGAGACGATTGACGAACCGCCATAGGAGATGAACGGCAGCGTCATGCCCTTGGCCGGTATCAGCTGCAGATTGACCGACATGTTGATCGCGGCCTGCACGCCAAACAGGATCGCAAGGCCCGATGCCGCAAACCGCGCGAACATATCCTCAGTGGCGTAGGCCCGCGACAAGGTGCGGATCACGACAAAGGCGAACAGAGCCAGCAGCGCGAGGCAAAGGATGATGCCGAATTCCTCCGCCGCCACCGCGAACACAAAATCAGTATGACTGTCCGGCAGGCTGCGCTTGGCGATGCCTTCGCCCGGTCCAAGTCCGAACCAGCCGCCGTTGTAGAAAGCCTCCATGGCGGTATCGACCTGAAACGTATCGCCCGACCCGGGGTTCATGAAGCGCTTGATGCGGCCTGCGACGTGCGGAACCAGCAGATAGGCGCCGAACAGCCCGGCGCTGGCGGCGCCCGCGAGCCCCAGCACCCAGATCATCCGCATGCCCGCGATGAAGAACAAGGCGCCCCACACCATCAGGATCAGCATGGTCTGGCCGAAGTCAGGTTCCATCACCAGCAGCGACACCAGCAGCATCAACAGCCCGAGCGCCATCGACGTCGCCGGCATTTCCGGCCGCCGCGCCGATTCCGCGAACAGCCATGCCGCCAGCACCACGAATGCCGGCTTGGCGGATTCGGACGCCTGGATGTTGAGGCCGATCAGGGTGATCCAGCGCCGCGAGCCCTTGACCTCGGGGCCGAGCAGCAGCGTCGCCACGATCAGCGCGATGCTGAGCGCGAACACGATCAGCGCCGAGCGGCGAATCAGCCGTGGCGACAGGAACGACACCGCGATCAGCACCATAAAGGACGGCAGCAGAAAAAATACGTGGCGGTTGAAGAAGTGAAACGGATCGAGCCCGATCCTTGTTGCCACCGGCGGACTGGCCGCCAGCGACAGAATAATACCGCCCAGCATCAGCGCGATAATCGCCGCGAGCAGCAGCCGGTCGACCGTCCACCACCACTCGCTGAGGGGGTTGCGTTGTTCACGAGAGAGCATGGGCATTCCCAAGGGCGGAGGGTTTGCCCATTGGTCGCCTATGATGGTTTCCGAAGGGTTAACGAGATCGCCGTCATACCCGCGAAAAGCGGGTATCCAGTACGCCGCAGCCTTGACGATTCAGCTACAACGGCTCTGGAATACTGGTTCACCCGCTTTCGCGGGTGATGACGGCGGTGAATGGAGCGGTTGCCAGCGTTCAGGCGCTGGCGTCCTCACACCACCGGCTTGACGCCGGGCAACGCCGTGACGAGGTCGCTGAACTTGGCGCCGCGGATTTCAAAATTGCGGTACTGGTCGAACGACGCGCAGGCTGGCGACAGCAGCACCACGGGATGGGACAGCCCCGAAGCTTCGGCATCCCGCGCGGAACTGGCTACGGCGACTTCGAGCGTCTCGCTGATCTCGTAGGTCACCTTGCCCTCGAGCGTCGCGGCAAACTCCTTGGCGGCTTCCCCGATCAGATAGGCCTTTCGGATGCGCGGGAAATATTCGCTCAAGCCTGCGATGCCGCCGAGCTTGGGTTTGCCGCCGGCGATCCAGAAGATATCTGAAAACGACGACAGCGCATGTGCCGCCGCATCGGCATTGGTGCCCTTGGAGTCGTTGACGAACAGCACATTGCCGCGGCGGCCGACCTGCTCCATGCGATGCGCAAGACCGGGGAAGCTGCGCAGGCCGTTTTGCAGGACGTCGGTGCTGACGCCGAGCGCCAGCGCGCAGGCCGACGCGCAGGCGGCATTCTGCGCGTTGTGCAGGCCGCGCAGCGAACCGATGCCGCCGATCCGCGCGATCTCGCTGCGCGCACCGCCGGAAGCGCGCACAATGGTTTCACGCTCGACATAGATGCCGTCGGCAAGTGGATTCTTCACTGAGATGCGGACGACGCGCCTGCCCGATCGTTCGATCCGGTCGGCGGCGTTCCGGCTCCATCCGTCATCGACGCCGACGACCGCGGTGCCCTGCGGCTGCACGCCGGCCACCAACCGCTCCTTCACGGCTGCATAATGCTCAAGCGTGCCATGGCGATCGATGTGGTCTTCGCTGACGTTGAGCAGGATGCCGACAGTCGGATCGAGCGATGGCGTAAGATCGATCTGGTATGACGACATCTCGATGACGTGGACACGCCCCATGCGCGGCGGCTCCAGCGACAGGATCGCGGTGCCGATATTGCCGCCCATCTGGGTGTCGTAACCAGCGACGCGCATCAGATGCGCGATCAGCGCCGTCGTGGTCGATTTGCCATTGGTGCCGGTGATGGCGACGAACGGCGCATCCGGTGCATGACGCCGCCGCTCGCGGCAGAACAGCTCGATATCGCCGATCACCTCGACGCCGGCCTGTTGCGCCGCCAGCACGGTCCAGTGCGGCGCCGGATGGGTGAGCGGCGCGCCCGGCGTCAGCACCAGGGCAGCGAAATTCGCCCACGAAACCTTGCGCAAATCCGCGGTGATGAATCCCGCTTGCGCGGCCTCCGCGAGGCGATCGGCGCCGTCGTCGCTGGCGATCACGTCCGCCCCGCCCGCCTTCAAGGCATGGCAGCTCGCCAGCCCCGATCCGCCAAGGCCGAACACCGCAACCGTCTTGCCGGCGAAGGATGTGATGGGGATCATGATTTGCCATCCGTCATTCCGGGGCATGCCAACGGGTTGGCGCTCAGCGCCGCCCGATGACAGGCTCCGCATGAACCCGGAATCTCGAGATTCCGGATTGCCGCTTCGCGGCCTCCGGAATGACGGCGGAGAGTATACAACATACTCACCGCAGCTTCAGGGTGGAGAGGCCGGCCAGCGCCAGCATCACCGAGATGATCCAGAACCGGATCACGATTTGCGGTTCGGTCCAGCCCTTCTGCTCAAAATGGTGATGGATCGGCGCCATCCGGAACACGCGCTTGCCGGTGAGCTTGAACGACACCACCTGCACGATCACCGAGACCGCTTCCAGCACGAACAGTCCGCCGATCACCGCGAGCACGATCTCGTGTTTGACCGCGACCGCGATCGAGCCGAGCATGCCGCCAAGCGCCAGCGATCCGGTATCGCCCATGAAGATCGATGCCGGCGGCGCGTTGAACCACAGGAATCCCAGTCCCGCACCCAACACCGCGCCGCACAACACCCCGAGTTCGCCGGTGCCGGCGACGTAGTTGATCTGCAGGTAATCCGAGAACACGGCGTTGCCGACGAGATATGCGATCATGCCGAAGCTTGCCGACGCGATCATCACGGGGACGATGGCGAGGCCATCGAGACCGTCGGTCAGGTTGACCGCATTGCCGGCGCCGACAATGATGAAGGCGCCGAACATCACGAAGAACCAGCCGAAATTCAGCACCACGTCCTTGAAGAATGGAATCACCAGGGAGGTCGAGAACGGGTCGCGTCCGAGCCGGGTCAGCGCGTAGCAGGCGGCGAGCGCGATGACGGCTTCGATCGCAAGCCGGATGCGGCCGGCGAAGCCGCTATGGCTCTGCTTGGTCACCTTCAAATAATCGTCGTAGAAGCCGACGAAGCCGAAGCCCAGCGTCACCGCCAGCACGATCCAGACATAGGGGTTGAGCGTATTGGCCCACAGCAAGGTCGAGACCACCAATCCGGAAAGAATCATCAACCCGCCCATCGTCGGCGTGCCGATCTTGGTGACGAGATGCGATTGCGGGCCATCGGTGCGGATCGGCTGGCCCTTGCCCTGGCGAAGCCGGAGGTGATCGATGATCCAGGGGCCAAACAGGAAAACGAACAAAGCTCCGGTGAAAATCGCCCCGCCGGTGCGAAAGGTGGTGTAGCGAAACACGTTCAGAAACGTGCGGAACATGCCCAGACCGGGAACGGTGTTGGAAAGTTCGAACAACCAGTAAAACATTCAATCCGCCCTATACCGCGGCTTCGTTGTGCGCGGCCTTGCCGGGAAAGCGCTTTTCCAGCGCGTTCACTATCGTTTTCATCTTCGAGCCAAGCGATCCTTTGACCATGATCGCGTCGCCGGCACGAATCGCACCGACCAGCTGCGATTCGAGCGTATCGGCGCTGTCGGCATAGCCGCCCCGTTTGCCCGTGGAAAGAGCGTCCCACAGGTTGCGCATCAGCGGGCCACAACAATATACGAGATCGATGTGGTTGGCCTTGACGGCATCGACCAGCCCGCGATGCAGCATCGCGCTGGTGGGGCCGAGTTCGAGCATATCGCCGAGCACGGCGATGCGCCGGCCCTGCGGGCCGATCGCGGCGGCGCCCAGCACGTTCAATGCCGCCGCCATCGACGCCGGATTGGCGTTATAGCTCTCATCGATCAATGTCGCCTCGCCGCTGGCGACCTCCAGCGCGCGCCGCGCACCGCGGCCCGCCGCCGGTTCGATCTGCGACAGCGACAGCGCCGCGAGCGCAAGATCGGCGCCCGCGAGCGACGCCGCAGCCAGCACCGCCAGCGAGTTCATCGCCATGTGACGGCCGGGCATGCCGAGCTTGTAGGTCACGTCAAGCCCGAGAATGTTGGCATGCACGGCTGAACGGTCGGCGTGCAGCGACACCTCGAGCAGACGCGCGTCGGATTCCTTGTCGGCGCCGAACGAGACGATGCGCGAGATGCCGAGTTTTTTGGCGTGTTTCTGCAATCGGGAGAACTGCGAATTGTCGCGGTTGAGCACCACGGCGCCGCCGGGCTCGACACCTGCAAGGATTTCCGCCTTGGCATCGGCAATCGCCTCGATGCCGGCAAAGAACTCCAGATGCACCGGCTCAACCGTGGTGATCACGGCCACCTGCGGCAGCACCATCTTCACCAGCGTCTCGATTTCGCCGGCGTGATTCATGCCGATTTCGAAGATCGCGAAACGCACCGACGCCGGACATCGCGCCAGCGACAGCGGCACGCCCCAGTGATTGTTGAACGACGCGGTCGAGGCGTGTGTCGGCCCTTGCGCGTCCAACACGCGCCGCAGCGCTTCCTTGGTGGAAGTCTTGCCGACCGAGCCGGTGATCGCGATCACCTGCGCATGGAGCCGCGCGCGCGCGGCATAAGCGAGAGCAACCAGACCGGCCAGCACGTCATCCACCACCAGCAGCGGCGCGTCGCTGGCGAACCTGTCGCGTTGCGCGACCTCCACCACCGCCAACGCGGCACCGGCCTTCAACGCCGCGGCGACGAAATCATGGCCGTCGTGAACGTCACCCTTGATGGCGAAATAGGCTTCACCCGGCGCGATGGTGCGGCTGTCGATGGAAAGGCCCGATATCGCTTCCGGCAACGCGCCATTGATCGAGGCGCGCATCGCCTCCGCCATCGCGATGGTGCTCCATAACGGCGTCGCGCTCATGCGCCCCTCGGTGCAAATGCGGCAGCAACCGCGTCGTGATCGCTGAACGGCAAGATGCTGTTACCGACGATCTGTCCGGTCTCGTGGCCCTTGCCGGCGATCAGCAGCGCATCGCCCGGCTGCAGACCGGCAATCGCGGTCCGGATCGCCTCGGCACGATCGCCGATTTCCTTGGCTCCCCTGGCGGCGCTCAGGATCGCGGATCGAATCAGGTCCGGATTTTCGTGGCGCGGATTGTCGTCGGTGACGATGACGCGGTCGGCATATTCAGTTGCAATCGCCCCCATCAACGGACGTTTGCCGGCATCGCGGTCGCCGCCGGCGCCGAACACCACAACGAGCTTGCGTTTAGCGTAAGGCCGCAGCGCCTGCAGCGCCTTTGCCAGCGCGTCGGGCTTGTGCGCGTAATCGACAAAGATCGGCGCGCCGTTGCGCTCGGCGACCCGCTCCAGCCGGCCCTTCGCGCCTTCGAGAAGTTCGAGCGTGGCGAAAACCGCTTTGGGCTCGCTGCCGGTGCCGATCGCGAGCCCGGCGGCGACCAGCGCATTCTCGATCTGGAATTCGCCGACCAGCGGCAGCCGCACCGCATGCTGGCGCCCGCGATGTTCAAGCGTGAGTTCCTGCGCAAAGCCGTCGATGTCAGCCTCAATCAGACGAATGCCCTCGCCCGCACCGTCGGCCTTGCGGCCGACCGCAACGATCCGCAACTTTCGCGCATGCGTAGCATCGATCACGGCCTGCGAACAATCATGGTCGGCCGAGATCACCGCAGCGCCATCCGCCGCCACCAGATCGCGGAACAGCCGCAGCTTGGCGGCAAGATAATGCGCGACGTCAGGATGGTAGTCCATGTGGTCGCGCGTGAGATTGGTGAATCCGCCGGCTGCTATGCGCACGCCGTCCAGCCGATACTGATCGAGCCCGTGCGATGAGGCCTCGAATGCCAGATGCGTAACGCCCTCGCCGGCGATTTCATCGAGCTGCCGATGCAGCGCAATCGGATCCGGCGTCGTCAGCGACCCGTAGATGGTGCGCTTCGGCGACACCAGCCCGATGGTGCCGATGCTGGCCGATTCGTGACCGAGCCGTTGCCAGATCTGCCGGGTGAAGGCGGCGACGGAGGTCTTGCCGCTGGTTCCCGTGACGGCCGCGATGGTCGCGGGCTGCCGCGGAAAGAAGTTCGCCGCGGCGAGCGCCAGCGCGCGGCGCGGATTGGGCGTCATGACGAACGGCACCGCGCGATGGCCTGGCGGCGGATGATCGGTCGCGATCGCCACCGCGCCCGATGCAATCGCAGAATCAATGAAGCGCGCGCCATCGGTCTTGCTGCCGGCGAGCGCGAAGAACAAATCGCCCGGCTTTACCGCGCGGCTGTCCACGGCAAGCCCGCTGACGTCGGTCGCATCCGTGACCTCGGTCGCATCCGTGACCTCGGTCGCATCCGCGACCACGGCCGCTTCCGCCTGCGGGTCGATCGTGGCGTCATCGCTGAACAGGTCGCGAAGTCTCATTGTCTTCCAGTCCGGCCGGCGCGGCGAGTGCTACGCCTTACTGGGTTCCCCTCGATGCCGCAAGAATAAGGCGGTCGGACGGCGGCAGATCGAAGCGCGGCTCGATTCCCAGCAGTGGTGCAATGCGGGCAATCACCTTGCCGCCGGTCGGCACCGCATTCCACCCCGAAGTAATAAAGCCTTTGGTTTCGGGCAGCGCCTTCGGCTCGTCCAGCATCACCAGCACCTGGAACTGCGGATTGTCGGCCGGAACGATCGCGGTAAACGAGTTCAGCACCTGCTTCTTGGAATACCGCCCATTGACGACCTTTTCCGAGGTGCCGGTTTTGCCGCCGATGTAGTAGCCCTTCACGTCGGCCTGTTTGGCGGTTCCAATCTCGGCGTTGAGCCGCATCAGATAGCGCATCTTCTCGGAGGTTTCGGACTTGAGCACTTTTTTCGCCAGCTCCCTGGCTTCCTCTTCCGATCGCTTGAGGAATGTCGGCGGGATCAGATAGCCGCCGTTCATCACCGCGTTGATGCCCATCACCGCCTGCAGCGGCGCCACCGAAAGACCGTGACCGAAGGCAATGGTGATGGTGTTGAGTTCGCTCCAGCGCTTCGGCACGATCGGCAAGGCGCTCTCGGGCAGTTCGGTGCGCAGTCGGTCGAGCTGACCCATCTTGCGCAGGAACGCCTTGTGGGCCTCGACGCCCTGCGCCAGCGCGATGCGCGCCGCGCCGACATTCGAGGAGAATGTGAACACTTCCGACAGCGAGATCGCGCGGCCCAGGGCATGGGTGTCGTGAATGGCGAATTTGCCATAATGCAACGCGCCGCGGGCATCGTACATCGTGTTGAGAGTGGCCTTGCCGGAATCCAGCGCCATCGCCAACGTCAGCGCCTTGAAGGTCGAGCCCATCTCGTAGACGCCGGTGGTCAGCCGGTTAATGCGCTCGGGATCGTGGGCTTCGCGCGGGTTATTGGGGTCGAAGTCGGGCAGCGACACCATCGCCACGATCTCGCCGGTCTTGACGTTGGAGACGAGGCCGGAAGCCGCCTTGGCCTTGTACTTGTCCTTTGCCTTGAGAAGCTCGTCGCGCAGCGCGTGCTCGACGCGCAGGTCGACCGACAATTCCACCGGCCGTTGCAGGCGATCGGTGGCAAAGCCGGCGCGATGCAGATCGGCGAGGCCGTTGCTGTCGAGCCATTTCTCCATCCCGGCGATGCCCTGGTTGTCGATATTGACCAGACCGATCAGATGCGCGACTTCGGCGCCGGTGGGGTAAACGCGCTTGTTCTCGCGCAGGAAGCCGATGCCGGGAACGCCGAGGCGATGGATTTCCCGCTGCTGCAGCGGCGTGATTTCGCGCTTCAACCAGACGAAGCCCTTCTTCGACGACAACCGGTCGCGCACTTCGCTGGTGTCGAGATCCGGCAATGTCGCGGTCAGAAGCTCGATCGCTTCGTCCTTGTCGATGATCCGGCGCGGCTCGCCGAACAGGCTGGGCGCCTTGACGTCGGTGGCGAGCACCTCGCCATTGCGGTCGACGATATCCGGCCGCGCGGTTGCGATGGCGTCCTGCGCCGCTGCGCGGCGCGCACTATGGCTGTCGCCGACGACGGCGAACATGATCAGCCGTCCGCCGATCACCGCATAGATCGCCGCGAACGCCAGCATGGCAAATCCGACGCGAGCCCGTGCTTTCGCCGATCGGTCGACGTTGCGCCCGTACAGCAGACTGCGGATCAGCCGCTGCCGCCATGGTTCCAAAGGCCTGACGGTGGCCCGCATCCGACCGGTCATTGCCGATCCTCCGGCGCCGGCGCCGGCACCGAACCCGTCACGGCAACGGAATCGATGGTCTGGATCATCGCGCCGATCGGATCGGGATCGCCCGGCTTGACAATGCTCGGCGGCCGCTCGGGCAGGTTCTTCAATGAATCGTACTGGGTGGCGACAAGGGGCTTCAGCGCCAAGTGACGATCGGCGAGACCCTGCAGCCGCAGCGGCGCGTCCAGCTTGGCCCATTCCGCGCGCAACGCGGCAATGGCGTCGCGCTGTTCGCGAATTTCCGCATGCAACCGCAGCACGCGCTCGGTACGCGCCGTGGATTCCATCTTGATCCGATAGACATAGGCCGCGGCGAACACCAGGACGCCGATCACGAGGAGATGGATGATCCGCATGGTCAGCCTCCCCTCATCACGTCGTCAAGCGACGGCCATGCCGGCAACGCGGCGGCAATGTGCGCAGGCGCCGCGGTACGCTCGGCCGCGCGCAGCTTCGCCGAGCGCGCGCGCGGATTGGCGGAAATCTCACTTTCATCAGCAGTGACCGGGCGCTTGGTCAGGATGTGAAAGCTCGGCGCAGCCTGCGCAACTTCCGGCAGATGCCGCGATCCGCCGCCGGCCTTGGCTCGCTCGACCAGAAAATTCTTGACGATGCGGTCTTCCAGCGAATGAAACGACACCACCACCAGCCGGCCGCCCGGTTGCAGCACGCGCTCCGCCGCCGACAGCGCCAGATGCAGTTCGTCGAGTTCCTCGTTGACGAAAATCCTTAAGGCCTGAAACGTCCGGGTCGCCGGATGAATTTCACCCGGCTTGGACCGCACTACCCTGGAGACGATGTCGGCCAACGCCCGCGTGGTCGCGATCGGCGCTTCCTTGCGCGCGGCGACGATGGCGCGGGCAACCCCGCGGGAATGTCGCTCTTCGCCGAAAATGTAGATGATATTGGCGAGATCGGCCTCCGAAGCCCTCGCGATCACATCCGCCGCGGTGGGACCGTCATGGCCCATCCGCATGTCGAGCGGGCCGCCGAGGCGAAACGAGAAGCCGCGCTCGGCCTCGTCGAGCTGCATCGAGGACACCCCGACATCCATCACGACGCCGTCGACCGCATCAATTCCCTGAGCGGCGCAAATCCCGGCGAGATTCGAAAATTTGTCCTCGACCAGGGTGAGCCGGCCGTCCGATCGATCGACGAGATCGAATCCGCCCGCAATGGCCGATCGGTCGCGGTCGATGCCGATGATTCGGGTTCCAGCGGTGTCGAGGATCGCCCGGCTGTAGCCGCCGGCCCCAAAGGTGGCATCGACATAAACGCCGCCGTCGCGGGGGTTCAGCATCTCCACCGCCTGGCGGCCAAGGACAGGAATATGGCGGGGAGCGGACGGATTCATGCGCCGGCTCCGGAAGCGGTCCGGCAGAGGAGATGGAAATTGGACGCGAACGGGCCCATTGCGCCTCAAATGTCTGCGCTTCGCCGGGCTTTTCGTCTCGAAAAGCCCGTACAAGGCACGATTTCCGGTCCCTCGCGGCCCCCATCGCAAGCCCTGAGTTCCACATGGAATTTGCTGGGCTGCCATGGGATTCGAGCGTCAATAGGTTCGCGGCCGTCCCCCAAACCGGTTCGGCTCTTCACCACTTAGGTAACGGCAGTTAGCATTAAGAAAGCGTTGATGCGCCCGATACAAAAGCCCCGCCGGAGGGGCCCGGGTTCCCGGCCGAAAGCTGGACTGGCCTGCCCCGGTACCAAACTTTCCCAGGGTGTCCCAGCGGGTCGGGACGACATCGATAGCTGGCATCAAATAAAAATGTGCGATTCGTCCGCATCGGTGGTGCGTGCCGCACACACCCGGCTAAAATGCGAAGCGGCGACTGGCTCTCCATTGCGCGGATGACGCTGTGAGGAAATAGTGAGGAAGATTCGTCTCTCAAAAAATGTGCCGTTCTCCTGCCCGGTTTGAGCTATCGTATGGTGCCAGGTTCGTCCGCATCTGATAGTTTTGATTCGAAGCGTCAACGTGCCCTCCCGATCGCAAGGGCCAACGCGAACATGAAGACCTTCACTCCCGATTCATCGATCGCTTCCGACGTCATCGCGTCGGCGAATTATGGCGACCGCAACATGGACCGTTTGCCCGACATGATCGTGCTGCACTACACCGGCATGCCGGATGTGGAAGGCGCGATCGCGAAGCTGTGCACAGTCGGCACCGACGTTTCGGCGCATTATATCGTGCTGGAAGACGGCCGCATCATTCAGTGCGTCCCGGAAGCCAAACGCGCCTGGCATGCCGGCGTGGCATTCTGGGGCGGCGAGGAAGACATCAATTCCTGTTCGATCGGCGTCGAGATCGTCAACAAGGGCCATGACTGGGGCTATCCGGAATTTCCGCTGCGTCAGATCGCCGCCGTGATCGCGTTGTGCCGCGGCATCATGCTCCGCCGCAAGGTGCCGTCCCATCGCGTGCTCGCGCATTCGGATGTCGCTCCGTTCCGCAAGAAAGACCCCGGCGAGAAATTTCCGTGGCATTCGCTGGCCAATTCAGGCGTCGGCCATTGGGTGCAGCCGGCGCCGATCGTGCGCGGCGAAACGCTGAGGCTCGGCAGCGCCGGCAACGACGTTCGCGACCTGCAGCAGGCGCTGGCCAGATACGGCTACGGCGTCCCGGTCAACGGAAAATACGACACCGCGACCATGGAAGTGGTCACTGCCTTCCAGCGCCATTTTCGGCCTGGCCGCGTCGACGGCATCGTCGATCATTCGACGTTGACCACGTTGCGGTCGCTGCTGGTCAGCCTCCCGGCCGACGCCGGCGCCGTCGCGGCGCGGTAGCGCATCCGCAAGCCGAAGGTCGCATCCGCCGCCTCGGGCATCCGGCGAGCCATGCGGCCAAGCTATTGATTTCCCTCAAGCGTGACGGGCTCATTTTCGGCGAGAAGCCGCGGATGGCGTCATGAGCAGGGAATGGGGCGATGTCATTTGAGCGCGTTCTGCGGTGGGCACTGGTTTCGATCGCCATCGCGGGACTATCGGCGGGAATTCTTGCCTTCCTGGCCGGCCGATCGGACCTTGCCAATCTCTGCTGGACATTGGCGACCGCACCCGTGGTCGCGGGACTGGCGATCTCGATCGTACGTGACCTCCTGACCGGCCGGTTTGGAGTCGATGCGATTGCCCTGGTATCGATGAGCGCCGCGATCGTGCTCGGCCAGCCGCTGGCCGGCGCCGTCGTGGCGCTGATGTATTCCGGCGGTAACGTGCTTGAGGACATCGCTGTCGCCCGTGCCGAGCATGATCTGCGCTCATTGGTCGATCGCGCTCCCCGCGAGGCCCATCGTCGCGTCGACAGCCGCGTCGAGGAAGTGCCCATCGGCGCTATCGCCGTGGGCGACCAGCTTCTGGTGCACGCCGGTGAAGTCGTTCCGGTCGACGGCGTCGTGACTTCGAGCGCGGCAACCATCGACGAGTCGGCATTGACAGGCGAGCCCATCCCAGTGGTCAAAGCGCGCGGAGCCGCCATCCTCTCCGGCTCGTTGAACGCCGGCGAGACCTTTGACATGACGGTGACTTCGGTCGCCGGCGAAAGCACCTATGCGGGCATCGTGCGTCTGGTGACCGCGGCGCAGACCGCCAAGGCGCCATTCGTGCGGCTGGCCGATCGCTATGCGCTGATGTTTCTGCCGGTCACGCTCGCGCTTGCCTTTGTCGCGTGGCTGATCTCGGGCGATCTGCTTCGCAGCCTTGCCGTGCTGGTGGCGGCGACGCCGTGTCCGCTCATTCTGGCCGCACCGGTCGCCTTCATCGCCGGCGTCGCCCAGGCGGCACGGCGCGGTATCCTGGTCAAGGGCGGCGGGCCGCTGGAGGCGCTGGCGCGCGCGCATACCGTGCTGTTCGACAAGACCGGGACGTTGACGGTCGGCGGCGCGCGGCTGCTTTCCGTCGAAGTTGCGCCGGGCGAGACGGCCGACGAGGTATTGATGCTCGGCGCCTCGCTCGAACAGGCGTCGCATCATGTCATCGCCAACGCCATCGTTCAGGCGGGGACCGAGCGCGGCCTTAGCCTCAAAGTGCCCGAGCAGGTACGGGAATCCATGGGCTCGGGGCTGCACGGCGTGATCGAGGGACGGCGTGTAGCTGCGGGCTCGCGTGACCTGATCTTTGCTGGCGGGCACGCTGGCGAATGGGCATCGCGGGCCACACGGCGTGCCTCGTGGCGATCGGCGCTCATCGTATTCGTCGCGGTCGAGGGACGACCGATTGGCGCATTGCTGCTCGCCGACGAACTTCGTTCCGACACGCCGCGCGCCATCCGGTTGCTGCGCGAGGCCGGAATCGCGCGCATCGTCATGGTCACCGGAGACCGTGCCGCTGCTGCGCAAGCGATCGGCGCCGCGCTCGATCTCGATGCGGTGCTGGCTGACCGCGTTCCCTCCGACAAGGTCGATGCCGTGCGTTCCGAACAGCGGCTGCATCCGACCATCATGGTCGGCGACGGCATCAACGACGCCCCGGCGCTGGCATCCGCCGACGTAGGGATCGCGCTTGGCGCTCGCGGCGCCAGCGCCTCGTCCGAAGCGGCCGATGTGGTGATCCTCGCCGACCGCCTCGACCGGGTCGGCGAAGCGATCATGATCGCGCAACGGGCGCGGCGGATCGCCGTCGAAAGCATCGTCGCCGGCATGGGGCTTTCGACCCTGGCCATGCTGGCGGCGACCTTCGGCTGGCTGCTGCCGGTCCCGGCGGCCATCCTGCAGGAAGTGATCGATGTTGCCGTGATCCTCAATGCGCTGCGCGCCTTGAGCCCGGGTCATGGCCGCGCCGGCAAGAGCATGACCGCCGCGGCCGGACGCGAGTTGCATCGCAATCACCTGGCGCTGATCGGCGACCTCGACCGGCTGCGATCGATCGTCGATGCGCTCGACGACGCCACCGCCGAGAGCGCGGCCGCGCTGATCGCCGAGGCGAACCAGGTGATTCAGGAGCAGGTGGTCGCGCATGAGCGCGACGACGAGGGCAACGTCTATCCACAGCTCGCCAAGGTGCTCCGCGAGCGCCACGGCCTCTCCGCCATGAGCCGGGCGCACCGCGAGATCCTGCATCTCGCCCGGCTGCTCGCCCGCGTCGCCGAGGACCTGCCATCGGAGAAGGTCGACCGCTATCTCATTCGCGATGCCCAGCGATTGATCGAGGCGGTCGAGACCCTGGTGCGCCTCCACACCGCGCAGGAGGAAGACATCTATGAAGCGGTCGCGGCGCGTTGACCTGAGTTGAGGATCGCCGCGGCCGATTTTGATTCACTCGTCATTGCGAGGAGCGCAAGCGACGAAACAATCCACCCTTGCGTTCCGAAGCACCATCACCGCTGCTGGATTGCTTCGCTCCGCTCGCAATGACGAAGGTAGAGCCGAGCCTGGAATCAGTTCTTGCAATCGAGCTCCGCCAATCGCCGCGCGTAAAGCCGCCGCAGCGGCTCCAGTTGGGTCGCTGATGTCGCCGCCAAATAGGCGTCGCGTGCCGCATCGCGCCGGCCAAGCCGGCGCAACAGATCGGCACGCACCGCCGGCATCAACTCGTAGCCCCTGAGACTTCCGCGGGCTTCCAGCGCATCGATCAGATCCAGCGCCCGTGCCGGCCCGTCGACCATCGACACCACAGCGGCGTGATTGAGCTCGATCACGGGCGACGGACTGATCCGCAGCAGCACTTCATAGAGGCCGGCGATTTGCGGCCAGTCGGTATCTTTATAGTTCGGCGCCCGCGCATGCAGTGCTGCGATCGCAGCTTGCACCGCGTAAGATTGCGGCCGGCCCGGCAACCGCAAGGCCTCTTCCACCAGCATCAAACCTTCGGCAATCTGGCAGCGGTCCCACAGCGCGCGATCCTGCTCTTCCAGGAGCACAATGTCGCCAGCTGCGGTCTCGCGCCCGGCGCGGCGCGCATCGTGCAGCAGCATCAAGGCCAGCAATCCCTTGATCTCGCCCCGCCGCGGCATCAGGGCGTCGAGCAGACGGCATAGTCGGATGGCTTCGCGCGTGAGACTGGGGCGCATCAGGTCTTCGCCCGATGTTGCGGCATAGCCCTCGGTGAAGACGAGATAGATCACCGCGAGCACCCCGCGCAGCCGCGGCTCCAACGCGTCGCGGTCCGGCACCTCGTAGGGAATTCCAGCAAGGCGGATTTTCTGCTTGGCGCGGACGAGGCGCTGCGCCATGGCGTCCTCGCTTGCCAGAAAGGCGCGCGCGACCTGCAAAGCGGACAGCCCGCAGACCGTGCGCAGCGTCAGCGCAACCTGAACCTCCATCGAAAATGCCGGATGACAACAAATGAAGATCAACCGCAGCATGTCGTCGTCGAGCGCCATCATATCGGCGGCTTCGTCGGAGGCTGTGGCATTGAACAGCAACTCGTGCGCCAGTTCGGTCTGCTTGCTGCGAAACGCGATGCTCCGGCGGACCCGGTCGATCGCCTTGTTGCGCCCGACATTGACCAGCCATGCCCGCGGATTGGACGGCGGATCGGCGGCGGGCCAGCGCTCAAGTGCGGTGGCAAATGCGTCCTGCAGCGCGTCTTCGGCGAGATCGAAATCGCCGACCAGGCGGATCAGCGTTGCCAGCGCCCGGCCCGCCTCGTCACGGAAAATTTTTTCGATTTCGATCGGTGTCATGCGGCCCCGTGTCATTCCGGGGCGTCCGAAGGGCGGACCCGGAATCTCGAGATTCCGGGGGCATCGCGATCGCGATGCCCCGGAATGACGGCGATAGCTGTCAGTTATAGACCCAGATCGGCCTGACCTCGATCGAACCGAACCTGGCGCCGGGAATCCGTGCCGCAATGACGAGCGCGGCGTCGAGATCCTTGGCCTCGACCAGATAGTAGCCGCCGAGCTGCTCCCGCGTTTCCGCGAACGGACCGTCGGTCGTCAAGGTCTTGCCGTCGCGGACGCGCACGGTGGTCGCCGTGTGCGTGTCCTGCAGCCGGTCGCCCGCCTTGAAATTGCCGCTCTGGACGATGGACTGGGTGAACGCACCGTATTCCTCCATCATTTTCTTGCCCGTTGCAGCGTCGATTTTGCCGTACTCGGCCTCGTTCTGATAGATCATCAGCAAATACTGCATCTTGCCAACTCCTGTTTGACCGGCGCCATTCGCCGACATCCAGTCGAACGGGCCACTCGCAAAACGACATCTTCAGGATAGTTTATTTTGACCGATGCCGTGGACACAATCGAGGCGAACCGCCTTATTGCCGGAGCCTAATCGCCTTGACCCGGGTTCGCCGAGAAATGTTCCTGCAACTTGTTGGGGACGCCGTCGAAACTCTTGGCGTCAGCTGGCGCTTCCCGCTTGATCGTGATGTTCGGCCAAACCGAAGCGTATTCAGCATTCAGCTTGAGCCAGCTTTCAAGACCCGGCTGGGTATCAGGCGAGATGGCTTCGGCCGGGCATTCCGGCTCGCACACACCGCAATCGATGCACTCATCGGGATGAATGACGAGCATGTTGTCGCCCTCGTAGAAGCAGTCGACCGGGCAAACTTCCACGCAATCCATATACTTGCATTTGATGCAATTTTCCGTGACGACGAAGGTCATGGCGTTGCCTCCGGTGGCCACGGGCGGTCGGGCCGATAAAACAACGCAAGCTTCAGACTCTCGGCGATGCGCGCGGCCTTGGCACGAAATTCCTCGCTGACGCCATCATCAAATAACTCGCCGCAGGTTTCATTGAAAAGCGCCAGCCAGCGTTCAAACAAATGCGGCTGGATACCCGGGATGACGAGGTGCTTGACGACAGGATTGCCCTTGTAACGTCCGGTGGTGAGCATCAACGACGACCAGAACGCATACATTCTGGCCAAATGCGGTTCCCAGTCCCCCGGAATGGCGCGCAAAAAAATCGGCGCAAGTTCGGCATCGAGCCGAACCTTGTCATAAAACGCATCGACGAGCTGGCGAATGCCGTCTTCGGAAACATGACCGAGCTTCGCCGCCGAAGAGATCATATCGCAAGCACCACCACGATAACGCCGAGCACAGTCCAGAACAGGGAGTTGATCAGCATGCGGAACAGATCCTGGTGGTTGGAGAGGCCCAGGGCGCTGCAGGCGAGATTTCCGGGCAGCAGGAATGGCCTTGCCACAACGTCACTCATCGAAATCGTGCTCTTCATCGGAGTCTCCTTGAAGATGTCATACCCCTTATATATCCGCACTTGCCGTAAAGCAATATTTATAATACTTCTTTTAGAGGCAGCATTCCCGGGGGAGAGAAAGCACGTGCGTCTAACTGTCTATACCGACTATGCGCTGCGTCTGCTGATGTACCTTGCACTCAAGGAAGATCGGCTCGCAACAATCGCGGAGATCGCCAAAAGCTTTGCAATCTCCAGGAACCACTTGATGAAAGTGGCGTATCAATTGGGCGTTGCGGGCTATGTTGAAACCGTACGTGGCAGGGGTGGCGGCTTGCGCCTTGCAAAGCCGGCCGCGACGATCGGGCTCGGCGACGTGGTCCGCTGCACCGAGCCGGACATGGCGATCGCAGCGTGCTTCAAGCCGCTCGAGGCTCCTTGTGCCATCCGCCCCTGCTGTGTGCTGAAGCGCGCGCTGGAGAAGGCGCACCACGCCTTCGTTGACGTTCTCGATGGCTACACGCTGGGCGATCTGGTTCAGCCGCGCGGGCGGCTCGTCAGCCTGTTAGGCATTTCGCAAGGCGCAAGGCTCTGATGTAGCTGGCGGTAGCGGCCTTGTTGGTCTTGATGGCGCGATTGGATCCGGCCCCGTGCCGTTATCGGCTTGACGCGGCGGCCTGGAGCCCCCATGCCTAGCGCGTCAGTCGGCCGGACGGCCGCTCCTGCTACGGCCGAAAGGCTGCGGGAGAGGAAAGTCCGGGCTCCATCGACATACGGTGCCGGATAACGTCCGGCGGGGGCGACCCCAGGGACAGTGCCACAGAGAACGAACCGCTCGCCATAGCAGCGCAAGCTGCGGCGGCGAGTAAGGGTGAAAAGGTGCGGTAAGAGCGCACCGCGGGTCCGGCAACGGAAACGGCATGGCAAACCACACCGGGAGCAAAACCGAATAGGGACGGCAACGCGGGAATGTTCGCGCAAGCGATAACACCGCAGGGCGATGTCAGGCTCGCCGTCCGGGTAGGTTGCTCGAGGCAACGTGCGAACGTTGTCCCAGAGGAATGGCCGTCACGCATCGTCTGCGCAAGCAGGCGGTGCCCTACAAAACCCGGCTTACAGGCTGGCTGATATTCTAAAAATGAGGGGTTCGGCGCGACACGCCGGACCCCTCGCCAATTTTACGGCCGCTCCGCGACGATCTTCTCCAGCAACGCCATCAGCGCCTCCGGCGCGGTGACGTTCGGCGAATGGCTGGCGTCGAGTTCGTGGTAACGCCAGCCGGCCTCGCTTTTGGCGCGCTCGGCGAACGGGCGGAAGGTATCCGCGGGCGTGGCACGGGTGGCGTAGATATAGCTGCGAGGCAGCGTCAGCTCGCCGCCGCGCAGCTTGAGCGGCATCTCAAAGCACTTGATCGGCTGGAACACGCGGCGCTCGGTCAGCCATTCCAGATCCGCTTGCGACGTATCAGGCGGCGTCGGATTGGGCGGCACCCGCCAGCCGTCGCTGGACTTCGCGAGTTCCAGCATCCGCTGCCGCGCCGGCTCGTTCAGATCCAAAAGCGACTGCCCGTCCTTCGGAACAAACGCGTCGAGGTAGATCAACTGGACGACGCGGTCCCGGGCGCGGTCGGCTACCCCTGTTGCGACCATGCCGCCATAGCTGTGGCCGATCAGCACAATGTCGCGCAGGTCTTCATATTTGATGACGTTCAGGATGTCGTGAATGTGGGTCTCGAGATCGATCGATGGGTTTGCCAGATGCTCCCGCTCGCCAAGCCCGGTGTAGGTCGGCGTCACCAGCCGATGCCCGGCGGCGCTCATCAGCGGGTGCAGCTTCTTCCACGCCCATCCTGCCGACCATGCGCCGTGGCAGACGAGAAAGGTTGCTCCCATGATGTTTTCCTTGCTTGTTTGACGGTCGACGAAAATTAGTTTGGGATACTACTGACTCGTCGCGTGCTGTAAACGTCGACCCATCCAAGCCGTCATTCCGGGGCGCGAGTGAAACGAGCGAACCTCAGATGTGCACTTGCACATCGGGGAATCTCGAGATTCCGGGTTCGTGCGGAGCCTGTCATCGGGCGGCGCTGAGCGCCGACCCGTTGGCACGCCCCGGAATGACAGTGAAAAATCCGGAATCTCCGATGAGCACGATCGCGTTCATGCTGCTTTTTCTCGGCGCGCTGGCCAGCGGCTTCGTCGCCGGCCTCGCCGGCTTCGGAACCGCGCTCATGGCGCTGGGGATCTGGCTCTACGTGTTGCCGCCTTCGATCGCGGTGCCGCTGGTCCTCATCTGTTCGGTCGTCGCGCAAACTTCAACGCTGCCGTCGCTTTGGCGGTCCTTCGACCTCAGGCTGGTTTGGCCATTCCTGATCGGCGGCCTTGCGGGCGTGCCGTTGGGCACCATGCTGGTCGCGCATGCCGATCCCGGCATATTCAAGTTGAGCGTCGGCATACTGCTGCTGGTGTTTCCGCCTGCGCTTTATTTCAACAAGCCGATGGCGTTGAGCTTTGGCGGCCGTGTGGCGGACGCGGCAATCGGATTTGCCGGCGGAATCCTTGGCGGCCTCGCCGGTTTGTCCGGCGTGCTTCCAACGCTGTGGGCCAGCGTGCGGGGCTGGGGCAAGGATGAGCGGCGCGGGGTTTTTCAGATCTTCAACTGGACCGTACTGGCAGCCGCTTTGTGCCTGCAGGCGGGAACCGGCCTCATCGGCATTGAAGTGGTTTGGCTCGCATTGCTGGTCATGCCGACAACGATATTCGGCGCCTGGCTCGGCGGGCGAGCCTATCGCGTGCTGAGCGACGGAAATTTCCGCGACGTCGTGCTTGGCCTGCTGTTCCTATCCGGGATCGGTCTGGTCTGGAGCAGTCTCGGGTTGCGGTAGCCTTGCGTGCTGCCATGCGGAGCGCGCAAACGCTGTACGCGGGCAAGCGAACCGGCTACGTCAGGCATCATGCCCTCCGCCCCATTTTCTCGCGAACATCTCGGTCTGTTGCTGGGTTTTATCGGCATGGCGATCTTCGGCGGCACGCTGCCGGCGACGCGCCTTGCGGTCTTGGGATTCGATCCGCTTGCCCTCACGGCGTTGCGCACCGCGATCGCCGGGCTGTGCGCGCTCGTCTTGCTGCTGGTGTTGCGACGGCCGCTGCCGCCGCGCAGGCTTTGGTTCCAGCTCGTGATCGCCATGCTCTGCGTGAGCATTCTGTTTCCGTTGCTGATGGCGCTCGCGGTGCAGACGGTCGATGCCTCGCATGGCGCCGTGGTGATGGGGATTCTTCCCATCGCCACCGCGCTGGTCGCCGTCGCCATTACCCACGAGCGGCCGAAACCGCTATTCTGGATCGCATCCGCGGCCGGCGCGTCGCTGGTGATCGCGTTCGCCCTGCGCCAGGGCGGCGGCACGCTCTCGGCCGGAGACCTCCTGCTGTTCGCCGCGGTCGGCGTCGCAGCGATCGGTTATACCTTCTCCGGGCGGCTCACCGCCGGGATGCCGGGATGGGAAGTCATCAGCTGGGTGCTGGTGTTGGGCTTGCCGATCTCTGACCATGCCAGCGGATCTGACACAGATCGCCTTGAAGCCGTGGCTTGCGCTGCTCTATGTCGCCGTGTTCGCGCAATGGATCGGGTTCTTCGCGTGGAATGCCGGCATGGCGATGGGCGGCATCGCACGCGTGTCGCAGGTGCAACTGCTGCAGCCCTTCATCACGTTCGCACTGGCGGCGCTCTTCAACGATGAGACAATCACGCCACAAATCCTACTGTTCGCTGCTGCCGTCGTCGCCACCGTCGCGATCAGTACGCGCACGCGGGCTCGGCAAACGCCGGCTGTTCGGGGTTCACCTTAACCACCCTTGACCAACCCTGGGCGACTGCGTCAGTTCGCCAACGGACTGGAAAATCCGGCGGCGAGCTTGACAAGATCGGCCTGGCGGCTGGAGCCTGTCTTGGAGAATACGCGGTGCAAATGGGTCTTGATGGTGGTTTCGGCGACGCCCAAAGCCAGCGCCGTCTCCGGAACTCCGCCCACCTCGACGATAGCCAGCAGCACACGCAGCTCGGCCGGCGTCAGTTCAAAAGCTCGCGCAACGAGTTCGCCACTGGTGCTGTCCAGCGCCACCTTCCGGACGAACAGGGCGGCGGCGGCCCGGTAGGTCATGCCGATCCGGGCCCGCGCCGCCGATGTCAGCGGCAACACGCGCATGACGTAACGCTCGCCGTCGTGCGCGGTCAGAGCCAAGGCTGTGCCCTTGGCATCCAGCGCGTCGCCGTTATCGACGAAGACTTCGCGTAAGCTCCGATTGGATTTCACGTCGCGAGCGACCAGTTGCCCGCCGATCGAACTCAGAACATCGTCCGCGCTCAGCATGTCGTGGCCGGCGGCATTCGCATGGACCAACCGGCAATCGGCGTCGACGAGGAATATTCCGGCACTGAGACCATCCAGCGTAGCGGCGAATGTCGCGGCTTCGGAATCTCTGAGATCGATCGTCCTGTTGATGAGCAGCGCGCGCTGGACATGTGGCACGATCTGCGCGATACGCCGCCGCATTTCGCCATCGATCATGCGCGCGCCCGAAAGCACGGTGAGCAGAACCGCGCAATTTCGGCCTGATTGCTCGAGCACAACGTTCGCAACGTCGACACAGCCCTGGGGTCGCAGCTCCTGATAGAAGCGTCCGCCGCGATATTCATCATGGTCGACGAGATCAGGAATGCTGACGACCTTTCCCAGGGGTGGCAAGGTCGTGAGCGGATCGAATCTGGCATGGGTTTCCGAATAAAGCCTGATATAGTGCGGATCGGCACCGCAGTAATAATGCGTCAGTCCGGATTGGCTGCTCGAATCTTTTGAGAAAATCCCGCAAGCTTGGCCGCCGACAAAATCATTGATGCTGACGACGACATTATTCCACAATGCGGGCTCGAGCGCCGCATCATAGATTTCCTCAATGAGATCAGGAAGTTTCTGGGTTCCGTGCATAGGGATGATCAATCGCGTATCCGACCGGGTAGCGTTACGACGAGCGACCCCTATCCTCCGATCGGAGGATACGATGACCGGCCCGTCCCGTACATTGGTCAGCGGACAGCCATCGAGGTTCATTTCGGTGCGTCAAGTATTTGACGTAACTCGACAATGATCGTCATTCCGGGGCCGCAGATGCGAACCCGGAATGACTGACTTGCCGCCCTCACCCCGCCGCCGAAGCGCGACCAAATTCCGTGGCCTGCCGCTCGAACAGCCCGCGATAGATTCCCCCGGTCCGAGTGGCGAGCGCGGCATGGGTGCCCTGCTCGACGATCTCGCCGCGGTCGAACACCAGAATCCGGTCGAGGCTGCGCACCGTCGACAGCCGGTGCGCGATCACGATCGAGGTGCGTCCCTTCATCAGCCGCTCCATCGCCTGCTGGATCAAGGCCTCCGATTCGGAGTCGAGGCTCGACGTCGCCTCGTCGAGGATCAAAACCGGCGCGTCGGCGAGAAACGCGCGCGCCAGAGCGACGCGCTGCCGCTCGCCGCCCGACAGCTTGACGCCGCGTTCGCCGACCAGCGTGCCGTAGCCCTTCGGCAGCCGCAGGATGAACTCATGCGCATTGGCAAGACGCGCGGCCTGCTCGATCGCCGCCATGCTGGCGCCCGGCCGGCCATAGGCGATGTTCTCGGCCAGCGACCGGTGAAACAGGATCGGATCCTGCTGCACGATCGCGATCTGGCTGCGCAGCGAATGCTGCGTCGCGTGAGCGATATCCTGACCGTCGATCAGGATTCGTCCACCGCTGACGTCGTAAAGCCGCTGCACCAGCTTGACGAAGGTGGTCTTGCCGGAGCCGGAGCGGCCGACGAGCCCGACGCGTTCGCCGGCGCGGATGTCCACCGACAGCCCGTCATACAGCGCAACGCGATGACCGCCGTAAAGGAATGTCACATCCTCGAACACGATGCGTCCGCCGTGGACGCTGATCGGCAGCGCGTCAGCGGCGTCGGCAATGCCGATCGCCTCGTCATGGATCGCGACAAGCTCCTCCATGTCGTTCACCGAACGCTGCAGGTTGTTGATGTGCATGCCGACATCGCGCAAATAGGCGTGGATGATGTAATAGCTGGTGAGCACGTAGGTGACGTCGCCCGGCGAGGCATGGCCTGCGATCCACAGCAGCAGCGCGCCGCCGACCACGGAGGCGCGGACGAACAGCAGCACGGTGAGCTGCGCCGTAGAGGTGTAATTATATCGCAGCCAGGTCCGGCGCACGCGGGTGCGCCACCGGCTGATGACGCGCGCCAGCCGCCCATCCTCGCGCGCTTCCGCGCCGAACGATTTCACCACGGCGTTGCAGGTCAAGGCATCGGCCAGCGTGCCGCCGACCTTGGTGTCCCAGGCATTGGAGATGCGCGCCGCCGGCGCGATATAACGCGTCGAGAACACCACCGTCATCGACACATAGACCAGCGAACCAACCGCGATGACGAGGCCGAGCGACGGCCAATGCAATCCGAGCAGGATCATCGAGCCCAGCAACACCGCCAGCGACGGCAATAGCGCCATCAGAATGGTGTCGTTGAGCAGATCGAGCGCCCACATGCCGCGGGTGATCTTGCGCACGGTCGAGCCGGCAAAGCTGTTGGCGTGCCAGTCGGTCGAGAAGCGCTGCACGCGCATGAAGGCGTCGCGCGACACGTCGGACATGATCCGCAGCGTGAACGGCACGATCGCCTGCAGTCCGACCAGACGAAGCGTCATCGAGACCAGGCCCAGCGCCACGATGGCGCCAAAGGCCGTGAACGCCGCGCGGCGCGCGGCCGGATCGGATGCGCCCAAGGTCACCGCGTCGACCAGATGTCCTGAAAACAGCGGCATGAACAGGTCGGCGGCGGTCGCACCGAGCAAACCGCCGGCGACGGTCGCAGCACCCACCGGCTGATTGAGCCAATGGCGAAACACGAATGGGATCACCACGCGTATCGCGGCGGGGCGCTTGTTGACAGAAACGGTCATGGCGTCATCCGGCTGCGCGCGCGCGCGGACCGGCTCCGTTGGCTGGCGAGCGACGGCATGGCCGAACGCAAGCGTCGTTGAAAATGGCAGTGACTATTGGGAAGCTATTGAAGATCGGGACGTCAGGCCCGATCGATGCTGGCGGAAACGGCCCTCAAGGGGCCACGCGGGCATCCGATACTGGCTTCGGACGCGAGGACGCGATCTGCGAATACATCGAAATCATGCAAATCCCTCCCCGGTTCGAGCGACAATCTGCTGCTTATAAATGCATCAGGGGCATTTTGCAATATGCCGGCGCCGAGGTCTTGCGAGAAGACCCCGGCCTCCATTTCATGGCACGGCTCGCACCAGCCGTTTCCTGAACTCCAGGCGCAGCAACCACAAACTCAACAACGCCTGGAGCGTGGTCGTCGCAATCGATAAATACCAGGCGTACTCGATGCGGAAACCGGGCATTGCGGACAACCAGATCAGCGGCAGCGCATAGGCTGAGCAGCACCGGCCTGGTGTTGCCCAGTCCCTGAAACATGCTCGAACAGACGAAGTTCACCCCTTGCGCGACATTGTTCAGCGAGACCATGCGCAGGAACAGCGCGCCAACCGCGATCGTCTCCGCGTCTTCGGTAAAGCCGCCGAGCAAGAACTCCGGCTGCCATTGCGCGATCATCGTGAAGCCGATCATCACCGCGGTGACCAATAGCAAGACCGTCTTGAACGTCCTCCTCACACGCTCACTGTTTCCAGCGCCAAAATTCTGCCCGGCGATGGCACCAGCCGCCAAGGCAATCGATATCCCCGGCATATGAATGACACCAAGCAGGCGCGAGCCGATGCCAAAGCCGGCCTGGGCCGCCGCGCCAAAATGCCGGAGCGCATAATAGATCACCGCCATGTTGACGAAGATGATGGCGAACTCGCCTCCGGCAGGCAACCCGATGCTCAATATGCGCTTCCATTGCGCCAGTTGCGGACGCCACAATGCGCTGTTGATGGCGACATAGTGCTCGTAGCGGTGAAAATAGATCCACATCATGGTCACCGCGATCGCGACCGCGATCGAGCTCGCCAGGCCGGCGCCGGCAACGCCCAACGCCAGACCGGTGCCCCAGCCGGCGATCAGAACCGGCGCCAGCAGTATATTGATGACCACGGTAATGACCTGCACGATCACGGTGGGGCGCACGATGCCGGTGCCGCGCAAGGCGGAAGCCATGACCAGCACGACGAATTGCAGCGCGAGCGCAGGCATGAACCAGAGCAGGTACGTGGTGCCGGCTTCGATCACGGCATCGTCTACGGCCACCGAGCGCAGGTAGCTGCGTGCCAGCATGCATCCCGCAATCAACGTGAACAAGGTGCCTGCCGCCGACAAACCCAGCGATTGATTGAACACCAGATTAGCGTCGGCCTGGTCCTTGCGTCCTACCGCATGCGAAATCAGCGACACCGTGCCGACGCCCAGAATTTGAGTGAAGGCATTGATCAGGAAGCCGGCATTGCCGGCAGCGCCGACGCCGGCAATTGCCGCATCACCCTGCCCTGCGACGAAATACAGATCGATCAGCCCGCACAGCATCATCAGGATCATGCCGGCGAAAATCTGCGGCGCCATGACCGCGATGTGGCTCACGATGGAGCCTTGGGTGAGGTCCTTCATATCGTCTCATCCGGCTGCGCTCGCGCACAGGCCAGCTCCCTTGGTTGACGCGCGACGGCATCGGGGCCGAACGCGAGCGTCGTTGAAAAATGCCGGTGACTTAGCGGGAAGCTTTGATGATCGGGACGTCAGGCCCGATCGATGCTGACGGAAACGGCCCTCAAAGGGCGAGACAGGCGTCCAGCATGGGCATCGGACGCGCGAGAGCGATCTGCGAACGAATCGAAATCATGTTCAAATCCTCCCCGGTTCGAGCGACGATGCGACGCTTATAGATGCACCGCGGATATTGTGCAAGTTGGCCGGCGGGCGAAATTTGGATTTGGGACGCTAGAGCGGGATGACTTTCCTTCGAATCGTCATCCCGCTCTATCTTTTTGTTTGAGCATGATCTCCGCGCAAACGCTTCGCGCTTGTCGCGAGGGAAAACCGGCACCCACGTTTCGGGATCATGCGCTAATGCGCGGGTGCCGAAGCAAGTGCGGCCGGCTTTTTCAAAAGCATGACCAGCACACTAAGGCCGAAATAGAACAGCGTCAGCATGAAGAAGGCGTCGCCATATCCCATCACCACCGCCTGGCGGTGAACGATCTGGGACAACTGCTTCATCGCCATCAACGAAGCATCGCCCATCCCCTGCAGGCGCTGGGTGAACATATTAAGGGTTTCGGTCGCGGTCGCGTTGCCCCAATTCACCCGTTCGTGCAGCCGCGAGATATGCAGGTCGGTTCGTTCATTCAGCACCTGATTGATCACCGCCAACCCGACGGCACCGCCGAGATTACGCGTCAGATTGAACAGCCCCGACGCGTTCTTCACCCGTTCCGGGGCCAAGGTCCCGAGCGCGATGTTGTTGGTCGGCACCATCGCGAACATCATGCCGATCCCGCGCAGGATCTGCGGCACCAGCAGTTCATAGAAATCGTAGTCGCGGGTAATCCAGGTCATCTGCCAGGAGCCGAGCGCGAAGATGACAAGGCCTGTGGCGATGATCAGGCGCATGTCGACCCTTTGCATCAGGCGTCCGACGATCGGCGCGGTGAGGAACATGGTGATGCCGGAAACGAACATGGTCTCGCCGATCATCAGCGCGCTGTAGCCGCGCACCTCGGCGAGATAGCGCGGATACATGTAGGTCAGGCCGTAAAGGCCGATCCCGATGCAGAACGAGATCAGGCAGCCGATGCCGAAATTGCGATCGGTGAACGCTCTGATATCGACGATCGGTTCTTCCACGGTCAGCACGCGCCAGAAGAAGGCGATCGCGGAGACCGCGCACACCGTGGCGCAGACCGCCACCGAAGTATCCTGCAGCCACTCGTATTGCGGTCCCTCCTCGAGCACATATTCGAGCGAACCCAAAAATCCCGCCATCGCGATCAGGCCCCACCAATCGAGGCGGTCGAGCAATTTGAAGTTCGGCTGATCGAAATCGACCAGCGCAAGCACGCCCACGGTGATGGCGACGCCGGGGACGATGTTGATGAAGAACAGCCAATGCCAGGACAGTACGTCGGTGATGAATCCGCCTACGGTGGGGCCGATGGTCGGCGCCAACGTCGCGACCAGGCCGATGATCGGGCCGACGATATGGAATTTCGAACGCGGAAACACCGTGTAGGCCGATGCGAACACGGTCGGGATCATGCCCGCGCCCAGAAATCCCTGGATCGCACGCCAGAGGATCATCTGCTCGATCGACGAGGCAAATCCGCACAGGAAACTTGCGACGGTGAAGCCGGCAGCGGAAATCGCGAACAGCAACCGGGTGCCGAGCGCACGCGACAGGAATCCGGACAACGGAATCGCGATCACTTCCGCGATCAAATACGAAGTCTGGACCCACGACACCTCGCTCGAACTCGCCGACAATCCGGCCTGGATGTCGGCCAGCGACGCCGAGACGATCTGGATGTCCAGGATCGACATGAACATCCCGAACACCATGATGAGGAACGCAAACAGCCGTCGCGGCGCGACGTACTCGGACGGCGCCGCGGGGGCGCTCATCATCGTCGGTGGGGCGGTGGTGGCATCAGCCATGATCTGCTCGGGTCAGGTCGTGCACATCGATCGGGCGCACCGCCCGACGTGCGCATTATTGCGGGTGAACCATCGTCGGCGAGTCGAGATCGGATTCGCTGTCGGCGTCCTTGGCGCCTTGGGCCGTATCCACCGTGACGTAAACCGACATGCCCGCGCGCAGCAGGTTCTGCCTGGCGACATCCGTCGGCACGCGCACGCGAACCGGAAGCCGCTGCACGATCTTGGTGAAGTTGCCGGTGGCGTTATCCGGCGGCAGCAG
>WNFF01002824.1_pt1 | contig 33888 bp, 33 predicted proteins | sample 5400441 | NCBI WGS metagenome assembly WNFF01 (sample SAMN13153345, study PRJNA577476) | soil metagenome | isolation source: 120 cm saprolite under Douglas fir tree site 2 hole 3 replicate 1 | place: USA:California | collected 2015-04-18
GACGGCATCTGCTTGATCTTCTGCTCAGGGTCGGTGATCGCAGCGAGCTTGAAGTCCTGGTGTTTGGCGGCAGTCAACTCGACCTCGCCCTTGGAGGTCTCGAAGCCCAGCGCCTGCGCCCAGACGCCATACTTGCCGTCCGCCATCGCGGGGAAGAAGTACTCGCCGTTCAGGTCCGTGTAGACGCTCGTCGTGATGGTCGCGCCTTCCTTCTTGGCGGAGACCTGCACGCCCTCCAGCTTCTGGCCGGAAGCGGAAGTGATCGAGCCGGTCAGCAACTGGTCAGCCGAAGCGGTGCTTGCGGCTCCGACCAGGACGACACTGGCAACGCTAGCCAATAATTGGCATCGCAAATTTGTCATGATGTTTCTCTCCTCCTCATGCGGATGCGGTGGCTTGGCACAGTCATCGAACGCCGCACGCCGCGACCGGCCGATATCCCTTTCACACGAATCGTGCGGGTAACAACGCGGTTCTCAAAAGAAGCACGAGCGAAGTGGCGCCAAATGTCAGTTCGCCCACGCTGAACCACAAGTCCGTCGAACAATTATAATTCAGCGATTCTCTTTGCCGATTTGTTGATCAGCGTACGCCTGCGAAGGCCCCAAGGGAAGGGCCTTCACGGCGAAACTCCGATATTACCGCTTTGCAGAAAGCGGCGGTTTGATGCACCTTTCGCGGGTATGCGGCGACGCGGCCGTCACGCCGCCTCCACCTCCTTGAACGCCTCGCGGGCGAGGCGGAATGCATCGACGCCGCACGGAACGCCGGCGTAGATCGCGACCTGCATCAGCACTTCACGGATTTCATCCTTGGTGACGCCGTTGCGCAATGCGCCTTTGACATGCAGCTTCAATTCGTGCGGCCGGTTCAGAATGCTGATCATCGCAATGTTGAGCATGCTGCGGGTCTTGCGCGAAAGACCGTCGCTGCCCCACGCGGCGCCCCAGCAATATTCGGTGACGAATTCCTGAAAGGGGCGATTGAAATCGTCGGCATTCTTCATCGACGCCTCGACGTAATCTTTGCCGAGCACGGCGGTGCGAACCTCAAGACCCTTATCGAACCTGGCTTTGTCCATGGCGGCTTCCTTGTTGGCCTCGGCAAAGGGCACGTCGAGCGGAAGCACAAAGGTGGCGGAGCGCACGCGCTGGCATTCCGGCGTCAGCCCCGGCGGGGCCGCGCCGTGCTGCAGGGCGAGCGCGGCGCGGCGAAGGCGATGGCGCGCCATGATGATTGCATTGTCGGTCGAGACGAGATTCTCCTTGGTGCGGTCCTGGATCGGACCCATGCTCTCCTGCACGGCAGCATCCTGCATGGCGATGCCCTTGACGCCGCTAAAGGTGCGTCCAGCCTTCTGGGCGTGGCGATCGATCATGTAGTCGTTATCCTTATTGATGATCGGCCGGAAGGTGCCTGGGATCAACGCGACGTGGATGCCGCCGCCGTTGCGCATGGTGTCGAGCTCCATCGCGTTCAACGGCCGCGTGGGGTGATAGGTAAAAGTCCAGGTGAAACAATTGTCGCCGTCGATCGGCACGAAGGCATGTGCATTGAGCGAATTGTCGCCATAGGGCGGCACCATCGTGTACCAGGGCATGATCCATTGGGTGACGCGCCAGTAATAGTGCCCCGGCTCGGCATTGCGGCGCGCACCGATATAGAGGCCGCCCGGCGACTCGATGACCTCAAACTTCGGTTGGCGATCCTGCTGATAGTGCGCGCCCTTGGTGCCGCGATGCAGCGGATCCGAATGGAGTTCGCCGCTGTGGAGGAAGGAGACGTGGCTGGAATCGATGCCGCCTTCCATCGCCTGCAGGTAATTGCACTCTTGCCAACGCTTGCTGACGTACCTGTGCGTGGGGGGAAGCTCCGTCCACTCGAATGCTGGCAGCGGAGGCTTAAGCTCAAGTGGGCCCATGTAAGCCCACAAAATCCCGCCGCTCTCGACCAGCGGGTAGGATTTCAGCTTGATCTTGTTGCAGAAGCCGCTTTCCTGCGGCTCTGACGGCACCTCGATGCATTGGCCGGTGTAGTCGTATTTCCAGCCGTGATAGGGGCAGCGCAGGCCGTTCTCTTCATTGCGGCCGAACCACAGCGAAACGCCGCGATGCGCACAGAATTCATCCGTCAGCGCATAGCGGCCTTGGGTATCCCGCCACGCGAGCAAGCGCTCGGAGAGGAGTTTCACGCGCACCGGCGGGCATTCGTTTTCCGGCAACTCCTCGGCCAGGAGGGTGGGAATCCAGTACCGCCGCAACAAATTGCCCATCGGCGCTCCGGGGCCAATCCGGGTGACCAGTTCGTTTTGTTCATGCGTCAGCATCTAGTACAGCGTCTCCGTAGTACGAATCATATCGACATCATCCATCAGCCTCGTCCTGAGGAGCGCGCTCCTGAGCGCTTGTCGAAGGATGCGCGCGTCTCGAAGGACGGCCACAAACGGGATCGTGCCTGCGGTCATCCTTCGAGACGGCCGCGCGAAGAGCGCGGCCTCCTCAGGATGAGGTCCGAGGTTAGGCGTGGTGTCATCGTCTTGGCTGCAAATCCAAAGATTTAGCAATCGCCGTGAAGGCGGTCAGCTGCTCTTCTATCGCGCGCGCGAATTCGGCGGGCGATCCCGGACTGACGATTTGCCCCGTTCCGGCAACAGTGGTCGCTACGGCGGGATCTGCGATAGCGGCTCGCACATCGCCGGCGATTCGCTCCCGCAGTTGGACTGACATCCTGGCCGTCGCGAATAAGCCCACAAGACCATCGAATTGTAGTGCGGGGTAGCCGGCCTCGTTGACGGTAGGAACCTCGGGGACGACCGGCGCACGCTCGTGATTGGTCAGTGCCAGCATCTTGATCTTGCCGCCGGTGACTTGCGGCAGCACAGTCGCCAGCGCCGACAAGAAGACCTCGATGCGTCCCTCGCTCAAATCGTTGACCGCAAGCACGCTCTCGCGATAGGGCACCCTGACCATGCCCAGGCCGGCGCTCTTGAGGAAGCCGGAGAAAACCAAATCCGTCGCGCCGGTTATGCTGGCCCAATGATAACGGCCGGGTTGCGAACGCACCAATGTCATCAGCTCTGCAAGCGAGTTGACTTTCAACGATGTCGGAACCGTGACCGCGATAACAGTATTTGTGACGCGGGCGATCGGCGCCAATTGATCGAGGTTGTAGGGCAGCTTTTCGTGCAGGAATGGATACGCCGTAAACGAACCGGTCGCCGTGAAGAGCAGCACGTGATCATCGGAGGAGCCGAGGAAGGCTGCGAGGCCGACGATACCATCCGCGCCGGGACGATTTTCCACGACAACGGCCTGACCCCACCGTCTGGACAAATGATCCGCCAGCACGCGAGCCGTCACGTCGGCGCCGCTCGCCGGTCCGAGCGGAACGATCAACTTCACTGTGCGCTGCGGCCAAGCCTCGGCCGAAGGCGCCGTCCGTGATAGGGCGAACGCCGATAGCACAATGAATGCGGCTGCAAGCGCAAATTTTTTCGCATCATTCATGGCTGCCTCGAACGTTGGGCGAGATATTGTAATCGCTGAAATCGGCGCTCGGGGAAGTCGGCCGGGCAGCACGATGAAAGATTGTCATTGGAGGACGGCTTCGATTTAGCGTGGCCTGTTTCCACCTTGGAGGGCCGACCACGAAGACTTGAGGAGCCTATTTTTGCCATATTAATAAGCGAGCTTATATTATATCAGACTTCATATTGAGGAACGACAGCCGTGCCACGGATGCCGCTGGAACGAGAAGTCGCGTTCAACATCAATGACGTAGCGCGCCTGCTCAAGACCTATGCGGATCAGCGGGCGCGTGATTTCGGAATGACCCGCGCCCAATGGGCGGTGCTGGCGCGCGTCGAGCGTTCGGAAGGCCTCAAGCAGTGTGAGCTCGCCGATACGCTCGACTTGCAACCCATCACGCTGACCCGGCTGATCGACCGTTTGTGCGACAGCGGCCTCATCGAGCGTCGTTCCGATCCGGACGATCGGCGCGCCAAACGGCTCTATCTGACACCTGCCGCACGGCCCGTGCTCGACGGACTGACGCGGCTCGGCCAGGACATCATGGCGACCGTGCTGGCGGGAATCGAGCCAGCGGCGGTCGAGCAGCTTCTTGTCCATCTTCTGACCCTCAAGACCAATCTGCGCGGCGCCATTGCGAAACGGGCGAATGAGACCGCGGCGGAGAAACGCTATGGCTGAAAAGCTTCTCAAATTTCCCGACGCGGTCGGAGAGCCCGCAGCCGCAAAGCGCGCGGGTTTGAAGGACCTCATGCGCCGGAACCTGCGGATGATCCTGCTGGTCGTGGTGCCGGCGATCGCCGCCGTGGCAGGGCTCGGATTCTACCTGTCCGGCGGCCGCTACATCTCGACCGACAATGCTTATGTGGGCGCCCAGAAGGTGCTCATCACGCCCGATATCTCCGGCAAGGTCAGCCGCATCGTGGTCCGGGAAGGCCAGCATGTTGCGCCAGGCGACATTCTCTTCGAGATCGACTCTGAGCCCTTCCGGCTCGCCTTGGCCCAGGCGCAGGCCAAGCTCGCCGGTGTGCGCGTTGATCTTGCCAATCTCAAATCCAATGTGAAATCGCTGACAACCCTCGCCGAGCTCGCCCAGAAGAATGTCGAGCTCAAGCAACGCGACGTCGAGCGCAAGTCGGCGCTCGTCGCCAAGAACACGGGGTCGCAGCTCGATCTCGACAATTCCGCCTCGGCGACCGTGACGGCCCAGCTTGCAGCGCAATTCACCTTGCAGCAGAAGACCTCGACCCTCAATCAATTGCTCGGCAATCCGGATTTGCCGATCGAGGATTTTCCGTCATACCGCCAGGCGAAAGCGGCCGTCGAGCAGACCGAACGCGATCTCAACCACACCATATTACGTGCGCCGATCTCCGGCACCGCGACCCAGGTTGACAACATCCAGCTTGGCCGCTTCGTCATGGCCGGCACGCCGGTGTTCGGCGTGATCGACGACACCGCCCCCTGGGTCGATGCCAATCCGAAGGAAACTGACATCACCTATTTGCACATCGGCCAGACGGTCTCGATGGATGTCGATTCCTTTCCCGGCCATACCTTCCACGGCACGGTCGCCACCGTCAGCCCCGGCACCGGCGCCCAGTTCGCCATTCTGCCGCCGCAGAATGCCAGCGGGAACTGGGTGAAGGTGGTGCAACGCGTTCCGGTGCGGATCGCATTCGACCCTGACCAGGACACCAAGGATCTGCGAGCCGGCATGAGCGTGAGGGTCGAGATCGATACCGGTCGAAGCCGATCGCTTGGCAAGTTGATCGGCTCGCTGTTCACGCCGTCAGACTCGCTTGCCGAGGACAAGACGACAACGCGATAACGGGGCATGATCGCGATGGGAATGGCCGCGAAAAAGATGAAGCTTGAGAACGCGCCATGACCGCCCCCGGACCCCTTCCCGCCGGCACGCGCCGCTCGCTGCTCACCGTTTGCGCAATGGCGGCGACCATCATGCAGGCGCTCGATTCGACCATCGCCAATGTGGCCCTGCCCTACATGCAAGGCAGCCTGTCGGCGTCCATGGACCAGATCAACTGGGTGCTCACCTCCTACATCGTGACCGCCGCCATCATGACGGCGCCGATCGGCTGGGTTGCCGAGCGGTTCGGTCGCAAGAGGCTCTTTATCGTCTGCGTCGGCGGCTTCACCTTTGCGTCGGTGCTGTGCGGCTCGGCGCAGACCATCGAGGAGATGGTGCTGTTCCGTGCGCTGCAAGGCTCGTTTGGCGCCGCTCTGGTGCCGCTGTCCCAGGCCGTGCTGCTCGATGCCTACACGCTGGCCGAACGCGGCTCCGCCATGGCGATCTGGGGCATCGGCGTCATGCTCGGGCCGATCATGGGGCCGACCCTCGGCGGATGGCTCACCGACCAGTACAGCTGGCACTGGGTCTTTCTCATCAACCTGCCGATCGGCATTTTGACCGTCATCGGCCTCATGATTTTCATGGATGAGACACCGACGGAGAACAGCCGGCGCTTTGATTGGTTCGGGTTCGTGGCGCTTGCGGTCGGAATTGGGGCGCTGCAGATCATGCTCGACCGCGGCGAACAGGTTGGATGGTTCTCCTCCGCCGAGATCGTCGCCGAACTCGTGATCTCGATTGCGGGCTTCTATTTCTTCTTCGCCCACTCGTTGACGACCGACAATCCGTTCGTGCGCTTCGAGGTCTTCCGCGACCGCAATTTCGTTACCGGCTTTGTGTTCATGGCCTTTATCGGCGTGGCGCTGTTCGGCACCATGGCCCTGGTGACCCCGTTCATGCAGAACATCATCGGCTACCCGGTGACGACCGCGGGCTGGCTGCTCGGCACCCGCGGCATCGGCACGCTGTTGAGCATGCTGGTCATCAGCCGCCTGCTGCGCTTCATAGAGGCGCGGTGGCTGCTGCTGGTCGGGCTCATCCTCATGGCCGGCACGCTTTATCAGATGGAGCTGTTCACCGAACAGACGTCGGGGACAACGATCGCGGTGACCAGCGTGATCCAGGGCTTCGGCATCGGCATGCTGTTCGTGCCGCTGAGCACCATTGCGTTTCTTACCCTCGGCAACGAACTGCGCACCGATGGCACCGCGATGCTCACCCTGATTCGCAACATCTTCTCATCGATCGGGATTTCCGTGATGATCGCCGAGTTGACCAGCACCACGACCGTGATGCATGCGCGCCTCGTCGAAAACGTCACGCCGTTCAACGACGCCTTGAGAATGCCGAATGTCGCCTCCACGCTCGACATGGCGACCGATGCCGGCAAGGCCCTTTGACCTGATCGTGACCCAGCAAGCCATGATCATCGCCTATGCCAACGACTACAAGATGCTGCTCGTTCTGTCGGTCGCCGCGATGCCGCTGGTGCTGTTCGTCGGCTCGTCGCGGGCGGTGCAGAGGCCAGGGATCAGGAATCAGTAATCAGGGATCAAGATCAGAACGTGTCAGCAGGATCTTCGTGTAGTCATTGCTGATTCCTGATCCTTGATCCCTGATTACTGATTACTGATCCCTGGCATGAACTCCGCGCGCACTTTGTCGGAGTGCTCGCCCAGTCCCGGCACCGCGCCGTATCGCTGCGCCCTCGCACGGGGAGGCGCCGGATAGGAGACAGATCCCGACGGCGTCGCAATCGTGATCCGGCGCAGATGGGGATGTCGGGCCAGCACCGCCATGTCGCTCACGCGTGCGAAGGCAATCTCGGCGGCGTCTAGCTTCTTCGACAGCGCCGCAACGTCGGTCGCGCTAAACACCGCCTGGACCCGCGCATCGGTTTTGGCGCGGCGTTTCACCCGCTCCACATTGGTGGCGAAGGCCGGATCGGCTGCGAGCGCCGCGTCGCCGAGCACGTCATTGGCGAGGACGCGCCATTCGCGGTCGCTCTGAATCGAAATCAAGATGTCGGCGCCGTCGCGGGTCGTGAAAACCCCGTACGGCGCGATGGTCGGATGAGCAAGGCCGATGCGCTGGGGAGTCTGGCCGCCTTCGTGCTGCAACAGCGGCACTGTCATCCAATCTGCCATGGCGTCGAACATCGAGGTGGAGATTTCGGCGCCCTGTCCGCTCCGCGCCCGTGCCATCAGCGCCTCGAGAATCGCTTCATAGGCGTTCATGCCGGCGGCGATATCGGCAACCGATACGCCAACCCGCGCTGGCGCTTCGCGAGCGCCGGTGACGGAAGCGAGGCCCGCTTCGGCCTGGATCAGGAGATCGTAGGCCTTGCGCCGGGCATAGGGACCGCTCTCGCCATAACCAGAGATCGAGCACACGATGAGTCGCGGATAATCGCGGCGCAGACGAGCGGGCGCAAAGCCAAGTTTGGCCGCTGCCCCAGGCTTGAGGTTCTGCACCAGGACATCGGCCTTCGCCAGCATGGCGTCGAGCAGCGCCTTGTCCTCGGCCTTGGCGAGATCGAGCACCACGGATTCCTTGCCGCGGTTAAGCCAGACAAAATAGGCGCTTTCGCCGTGGACGAGATCGTCGTAGCCGCGGGCAAAATCGCCTTCCGGCCGCTCGACCTTGATGACGCGTGCGCCCGCATCGGCAAGCCGGCACGTGCACATCGGCGCCGCCACCGCCTGCTCGAGGGAAACGACGAGGAGGCCGGAGAGGGGGAGGGTCATGGGGGATTCACGCAGGGGGATGGCTGTGGTCGTGCGAAGTGAACACGAACTCACAACGATCTCAAGGTTGTCGACATTCTCAAGACTGTCATCGCCCGGCTTGGAGCGTGTGAAGAAATCGAAGACCTCATCCTGAGGAGGCCGCGCTCCTGAGCGCTTGTTGAAGGATCGCGCGGCCGTCCTGAGGCTCTCGAAGGACGAAGGATGGCCACGGGCACGATCTCGCTTGTGGCCGTCCTTCGAGACGCGCGCATCCTTCGACAAGCTCAGGAGCGCGCTCCTCAGGACGAGGCTGAGATTATTTCACACGCTCCTTGACCGGGCGATCCAGTGACCAATAGCAATTCGATTATCTGCCAGCGCAATTCCCTGCTGCAGGGAATCTCGCCGGGAAATTTTTCCGGATCGCGGGTCACCGGGACGATTCCCGCAGGATTGGCACAGCTGCGTCAACGGGTTGCGGCAAATTCCCTGCGCCTGAGGGGCAGGCAATTCGTCGGGCCGGCGCAGGGAAACGTTTCGAGGCTGGCAGGGAATTCGCAAGGTCGGTTAGGGAATAGGTGAGGGCGCCGTAACTCGGATGCCAATGTCTCCTGTCGGTCTTCCTTCAGTCGATCTTTCGTTGACGGGGCGAATTTTGATGGCAGAATAGATAAAGTGCCGGAGTTGGCTTTACATCCTTCGGCCGCCCCGCGCGCTATGCCCGCGGGTTTTTTTGCGCCGGCCTCCTTTCCCGCAAGACCAAGCTTCCGCCTGATCTGGCCCGGCCGTGCTAACCCCGGCCCCGGCGTGCTTTCCGCGGGCGGCGGCTGCGCAAGCATGACTTTCCGGCGCTCACGTTCAACCCTCGTCAAGGACACCCCAGATGAAACCCCTGACCATCGAGCCGATGGCGATCGCGCGCCTGCGGCCGTTTCCTTGCAATGCCCGCACACATTCCAAAAAGCAAGTCCGCCAGATCGCCGACAGCATCACCAGGTTCGGCTTCACCAATCCGATCCTCGTCGACGATGATGACAAGATCATCGCCGGGCATGGCCGCCTGAACGCCGCTAAGCTTCTGCGCCTGAAAGCCGTCCCGACACTTCGCCTGTCAGGCCTCAATGCGGCGGAGCGCAGGGCTTATGCGTTGGCCGACAACAAACTCGCCCTCAACGCCGGCTGGGATCCGGGCGCGCTTGCCGTCGAGCTGCGCGCGCTTGCGGATTTGCAATTCGACGCAGAGCTTACCGGCTTCTCGGTTGCGGAAATCGAGCTTGTGCTTGACGGAGCTGCCAAGAATCGAGGCACTTGCAATCCTAAGACTCCGCGAGGTAAGCACTCAATTGCTGGCGAGGAGGCGCGGCGACCGATCGCGGATGCCGCAGCTGTCTCTTCTCCCTTCCCGGCAAGCGGGGGAGGGAATCCCGTGCCAGCGCCTGCGACAGTGACCCGGCGCGATGATGCGTGGCGGATCGAGCGGCACCGCATCCTGTGCATCGACCCCTGCGATCTCACGCCCATAGACCGCATGCGTGATGCCGAGCGCCTCGTGTTCGTGGCGTTCGAACCGGCGCTATGCGACCGCATTGTCCACTATTTCCACCAGCACACCGGCCAGGACGCGACGCTCGCGGCCAGCGGGCAGAGCTTCGCGGACGTGGCGGCGCAGCGCAGACAGGAGTCACTGCGATGAACGACAGTTCGACCAAAAGCCCCGATGGAAACAAGCCGCGCCCCTACGAGGTCGGATACGGCAAGCCTCCAGTGCGCACGCGGTTCCGCAAGGGCGTATCCGGCAATCCGCGCGGCGGATCACACGTCCAGAGGGCGAGGGCGCTGGCGCTGGAGGAAGCCTACCGGATGGTCACGGTGCGGGAGGGCGACAAGGTCACGAGCCTCCCGGCCATCCAGGCCGTGATGCGCAGCCAGGTCGCGCTTGCCGTCAAAGGCAACGGCCCCGCCCAACGCGCCATGATCGCCGCCATCCACGCCATGGAGCAGGAACTCGCGGCCGAGACGGCGGCACGGGAAAAGGAGGAGGCCGAGCGGCCCCCGATCAACTACACGGATGCTGCGCGCCGGATCTCGCTCCTTCTCAGGCTCGCCTACAAGGAAAAGGGGGAACCGATGCCGGGCAATCTCGCCGACGCGGCTGCGGGATTGATCGGGCACGATAAGGCGAAGACGGGCGGGTGACGGAGGGGACGGGCAAGCCAGTTGCGGCGGCGATGGTTTAGAACTTGGTTTCGTAAAGGAAAGGCGAGCCTCGGCGCTCCCTACGGGACGGAGCGGACAGCCACGGAAATCTCGATAAAATCGGCATTTCTTCGCTTGCCTGCCGAAGCAATGATACCACCTGGGTATCCCACCAGCAAGGCGCGGTGCCTCACCCCGCCAAGTGCGCTGGCCGCCGAGTCCAGCGGCGTCCGCTCATTGAGGTGAACCTGTCGCATCGGCATTTTTATCGGCTCGGCTCGTTCTGACCCGTAGCCTACCTCAGACGCGTTCCGATGAGACAAGACGGTCCCGGCGAGCGACAATCACGACCGATCCTCGCAAATGTCTGTTCAGTTCGCCGATCTGCTCTGCCTGGAGATGCCACGGACCTCCGCGCCGGATGTCTATGAAGTCTCCAACATTTCGAAGATGTACATTGAAGCAAACCACTGCCGCATGGTCCGGGTTCGCAAGCATGGACGCCTGCAAATCGGCTTTCGTGTCAACGTCATAGCTTGCGATCGCCAAGGCAGGACTCTCGATTGGCGGGAGCGCACGAAACCCGGCCGCTTCGATCCACGCCAGTCCCGCAGAGGTGACAGGACAGCAAAATTTCGGCCTACCAAACCCGCCGCCTTGTAACCCGATGTCAATCCACCAATCGTTCTGCCAGTTCTCATAGCCGTAGAGCATGCCCTCAAGCCGCTCAAAATATTCGTTCCAGCCGCCCGCTTTCGAAGAAGCCTCCCATATCAGCTTGCTGGCGGGTATCCGCCACTCTTCGCCCTTCAGCGTGTAATAGACGGTCCGGTTGCCAAGATATCCTCTGACGGGAGAATCGAACGGCTCAAGGACCTCTTCCCGGTGCAGCAAGCCTTCCGCGACCCAATGATCGAAGCGATCCTCACCGTCGAATGTCATGGGCGGATACCAATCCGACATCCGTGCGAGCTTCTTTCGGCCATCCAGCAGGAGAGGCAGCTCATATCCAGTGTGGATTAGATAAGGCGCCTCGCAAAGGCGGTGCCATCGGCGGAGCCTTATGACGAGATTGGCGGACTCCAGCAGGGAACGGTCGAGTCCGAACCCAAACCGTGCGGTGAGCGCTGCCAGTTCTTCATCGTCGAGATGGTAGGTGCGGCGCAACTCAGGATCTTTATCCGAGGCTGTACCCAGAATCGAGCAAAGAGCCTCGATGTCGGCGACATGAAAGAGCGTCTGCGCGATGGGACACCACCGATCGCAGTCAAATGCCTCCAAGATGAAGTGATTGGAATGCAGCGAAGGTCGTATCATATCGTGGTTGGTCCGGCCTGGGTGGGGCATCCTCACTATAGCCGACGGAGCACGAATGCTCGTCATTGCACGGGGCGAAACGATTGACGTCTCGTTTGTCCACTGAGGTATGATCTAACGTACGCGGAAGATGGCGTCGACGTGACGTCCGCTAGGTCTGCTTTCGATCAGCGGACATCCGGTCCATGGACATGACTCTAAGGGAATGTTGCAGGGTCGCATCCCATGTCCACCTACCCCCAAACCTCATCCGCGACTTCAACGATCATCGCAAGCTTTGCCCACTGCTCGTCCTCCGCAAGCGTATTGCCCTCTTCGGTCGAGGCGAAGCCGCATTGCGGCGACAGGCAGAGCTGATCGACATCGGCGTATTTGGCCGCCTCCCCGATCCGGCGCTTGATCTCGTCCTTGGATTCAAGCTGCCCGGTCTTGGTGGTCACCAGCCCGAGCACGGCGACGCGATCCTTCGGTAACAGCCGCAGCGGCGCGAAGCTGCCGGCGCGGTCGGTGTCATACTCCATGAAATAGCCGTGCACCTTGATCCGGTTGAACAGCACGTCCGCGACCGCGTCGTAGGCGCCGCTGCCCATGTGGGTGGAGCGGTAATTGCCGCGGCAAAGATGCATCGTGATCGTCATATCGGCCGGGATGTCCGATATCGCCGTGTTGATCATGTCGGCGTAGATTTCGGCGAGCTTTTGGGGATCGTCCCCGCGCCCCTCCTGGATGGCGCGGTAACCTGGGTCGCACAACATGGCGATGAAGACTTCATCGAGCTGGAGGTAACGGCAACCGGCGTCCGCGAAAGCACGCACCGCCTTGCGATAGGCGACGCCGAGATCAATGAAAAATTGATCGAGGATCGGATAAGCGGTGGGGCTGATGGCGTCGCGCCCCACGCGGCCGTAAAGCGCCGACGGCGCCGGGATGGTCATCTTGGGCGTGCGCGAGGTCCGCGCTGCGATGAAGCAGAAGTGCTCGAGCATCGGGTGGCCCGAAAAGCCCAGCCTGCCGACGATGCGCGCGCCCTCCGCCCGGGTCTGCATCCCGGCGAATGCCATGCCCCGATCCATCGCATAGCGTTCGACGCCATCAAGGCCCCACAGGAAATCGAGGTGCCACCACGAGCGGCGGAATTCCCCGTCCGTAATCGATTTCAGGCCGCTCTCTTCCTGCTTGCGGATGATGCGCTCGATTTCGCGGTCTTCGATGGCGGTCAGCTCGGCGGCCGAAATCTCGCCATTCGCACGTCTTGTGCGGGCGTCCTTGAGGGCGGCGGGGCGAAGCAGGCTCCCGACATGGTCGGCGCGGAACGGCGGTTCGGAACGTTGCATGGATAGCCTCTAACTGTAGGGTGGGCAAAGGCGGCCAAGGTGATTCCAATCGTGGCACAGAGTGGCTTCCGCCGTGCCCACCGCAGCGCCGCCGGTGGGCACGGCGGAACACGCGTTGTGCTCCGACGGCGACGCCTTGACCGCCTTTGCCCACCCTACGCACCTGCATCTTATCCCCACACCTCTTGCGCCACCTCGACGATCATCCGCAGCTTCGCCCATTGCTCGTCTTCGGCCAGCACATTGCCGTCCTCGGTCGAGGCGAAGCCGCATTGCGGCGACAGGCAGAGCTGATCGACGTCGACGAATTTCTCGGCCTCGTCGATGCGGCGCTTGAGTTCGTCGCGGCGCTCAAGCACCCCGGCTTTCGACGTCACCAGCCCGAGCACGATCTGTTTGCCCTTCGGCACGAAACGCAGGGGCTCGAAGCCGCCGGCGCGGGCGGTGTCGAATTCCATAAAATAGCCGTGCACGCCGATCGCATTGAACAGCATCTCGGCGATCGGCTCGTAGCCGCCCGAGGCCACGAAGGTCGAGCGGAAATTGCCGCGGCACAGATGCATGGTGACGACCATGTCGGGGGGAATGTCCGCGATGGCGGCGTTGATCATATCGGCATAGACGAACGGCAAGGCGCCCGGATCGTCGCCCCTGGCGCGGACCTGATCGCACAGGGCCGGATCGCATAGGTAAGCGAGGTTGACCTCGTCGAGCTGCAGGTACCGGCAGCCCGCGTCGGCGAACGCGCGCACGACTTTGCGGTAGGTCGTCCCGAGATCGCGATAGAAATCCTCCATCGACGGATAGATCGTTTCCGGCACCGCCTCGCGACCGTAGCGGAAATGCAGTGTCGACGGCGACGGGATCGTCATCTTCGGTGTCGCCTTGGCGTGCCGCGCAAGGAAACCAAAATGGTCGATCATTGCGTGGCCGGAAGATCCGCCAAGCTTGCCCTTCAGGTGCAACAGAATAGGCCGCGGTTGCAGCCCCTGGAATTTGAACTTGCGCTCGCCGTGGTAGGATTCGACGCCCTCAAGCCCGAGCAGAAAATCAGTCTGCCAGGAGGCGCGGCGATATTCTCCGTCGGTGACGGATCGGAGTCCGACCTCTTCTTGTTTACGGATCAGCTTGATGATTTCCTGATCCTCGATTGCCCGCAACGCGTCGGCGCCGATTTCGCCGCGTTCGCGTTTGGCGCGCGCCTCCTTAAGGGCAGCCGTGCGCAGCAGGCTGCCGACGTGATCGGCGCGGAAGGGCGGCGTGGTGCGGGGCATGGTGCGGAGCTTTCCCGGATGCGAAGCTTAATGGAAAGTTGTGCCGCGTCCGCATCCTTCGAGACGGTCGCGGAGCCTGTCATCGGGCCGGCCGAAGGCCGGACCCGGTGGCGACCTCCTCAGGATGAGGCTGCAACAAGGAAAGACCTCATCCTGAGGAGCGCGCACCGAAGTCGGGCCTGCCCGACTTCGGCAATCAAAAAGTGTCGAAATCGGCAACAGCCGATTTCGATGCGCGCGTCTCGAAGGATGGCCGCTTGTCGCTCGCTATCATCCCCAAACCTCCCGCGCCACTTCCACCACAAGCCGCAGCTTCGCCCATTGCTCCTCCTCGGTCAGCACATTGCCCTCCTCGGTGGAGGCAAATCCACATTGCGGCGAAAGTGCAAGTTGATCGAGCGCCACGTATTTCGTGGCCTCCTCGATGCGGCGCTTGATATCGTCCTTGTTTTCCAGCGCAGCGAGCTTGGAGGATACGAGACCGAGCACCACGATCTTCTTGCCTTTCGGCAGATAACGAAGCGGCTCAAAGCCGCCGGCGCGTTCGGTCTCCCATTCGAGGAAATAGCCGTCGATATTGACGTCGTTGAACATCCGTTCGGCCACCGGCTCGTAGCCGCCCTCGGCGATCCACTTGGAACGGAAGTTGCCGCGGCACGAATGCATCGTGACGACAAGGTCGGCGGGCTTGTCGGCGAGGGCCATGTTGGTCATCCGGGCATAATGCGCCGGCAGCGCATCCGGATCGTCCCCCCGTTTTTTCGACTGCTCGCGCTCGAAAGCCGAGCACATCATCGCCCAGGCGGTGTCGTCAAACTGCAAATAGCGGCAGCCCGCATCATAGAAGGCGCGCACCGCTTTTTTGTAAGCAGCCGCCAGATCGGCGAAAAAGGCGTCGAGATCCGGATAGATTTCCCGGGAGATCGCCTGGCGGCCCTGGCGGAAATGCATCGTGCCGGGCGCCGGGATGCACATCTTCGCGGCGACGCGCGCCTTCGACTTGAGGAAGCGGAAATGGTCGATTTGCGGATGGCCGGAGAAGCCGACCCGGCCGACGATGCGAATGCTTTGCGATTTGGTGGCGACGCCAGCGAACTGGATGCCGTGTGACGTCTCGTAGAGCTCGACGCTGTCGAGCCCGGCGTAGAAATCAAAATGCCACCACGAACGGCGCAGCTCGCCATCGGTTGCAAGTTGCAGTCCGATCTCTTCCTGCTTCCTCACCAGGCGTTCGATCTCGCGGTCCTCGACCGCCTTGAGTTCGGCAGCCGAGATCGCGCCTTCGGCTCGCTTGGCGCGCGCCTCCTTGATGGCCGCAGGACGCAGCAGGCTGCCGACATGGTCGGCGCGGAACGGGGGAGTTGTCCGGCTCATGGTCATCCCCACACCTCCTCGGCAATCTCCACCGCCATCCGCAACTTCGCCCATTGCTCGCTTTCAGCGAGGACGTTGCCTTCCTCGGTCGAGGCGAAGCCACATTGGGGAGACAATGCAAGCTGTTCCAGCGCCACGTACTGCGTCGCTTCCTCGATGCGGCGCTTGATGTCGGCCTTGTCCTCCAGCGTTCCGACCTTGGTGGTGATGAGGCCGAGCACCACGATCTTGTCGCCCTTGGGCAGAAACCGCAACGGCTCGAAGCCGCCGGCGCGCTCGCTGTCATATTCGAGGAAATAGCCGTCGTAGTTGCAGTTCGCCAGCAAGTTCTTCGCCACGGGCTCATAGCCGCCGGACGAAATCCAGGTGGAGCGGAAATTGCCGCGGCAGACGTGGGTCGTGATGGTCATGTCGGCGGGCTTGGCTTCGAGCGCCTTGTTGATGGTGCGGGTATAGGTCTCCTGGAGATGATCGACGTCGAGGCCGCGGTCACGCGCCTTCTTGAGTTCGACGTCTGAGCACAGATAGGCCCAGGCGGTGTCGTCAAATTGCAGATAGCGGCACCCGGCATCGTAGAAAGCGCGCACCGCTTTTTGATAGGCGGCGGCGAGATCGTCGAAGATGGCGTCGCGGTGGGGATAGAAATCCTTGCTGACCGCGCCGGACTCCAGGCGGAAATGCAGCACACTGGGGCTCGGAATGGTCATCTTCGGCATCACCTTGGCGTGCGCCTTGAGGAAGCGGAAATGCTCCACCATCGGGTGGTTGGAAAACCCGATCTTGCCGTTGACACGGATGCTGCGCGGCTTGGTCTGGATGCCCTGGAACTGAATGCCGTGATCGAGCTCGTAGATCTCGACGCCGTCAAGCATGCCGTAAAAGTCGAAGTGCCACCAGGAGCGGCGATATTCCCCATCGGTCGCGAGCTTGAGGCCCAGTTCCTCCTGCCTGGCGATGATCTTGGGAACCTCCGCGTCTTCCACCACCTTGAGGTCGCCCGCCGTGATCTGACCCTTCTCGCACTTCTCGCGCGCCTCCTTGAGCGACGCCGAGCGCAGGATCGAGCCGACATGGTCGGCGCGGAAAGGCGGCTTGGTTCGGACGGTCATGGACCTCTCCCTTTGAGATTTTCTTGACCGCTGGTTTCTCTTATCGAGCGCGATTTGTAAACCCATACCGTTGTTGGGAAGAGGTGGGAAATGGCCCAACGGCGCGGGCGCCATCCGCCCCACCAAAATCGCCTTCCGCCGAGACGTCGCGGGCCCAATCCTCCGGAAATAGTTCGGCCCGTACCTCGGGGTGGAACGACGAACGCGGCCTATCGCGGACGCATGTAACCAACAGCGTTACGCAGTTTTCGCACCGAACGACGCAATGCGCTGCGCTTATTGCGCCGTACGGCTGAGTTCTTCACGACAGACGCTCTCCACGCCGCGCTCGACGAGCCATTGCGTTTGCCACTCGGTCTCGAAAACGTCGAGCGGCATATGGCCAAGCACAGTACGAATGCGCTCAATGGCTTCAATAATATCCGAAAGACGTAGGATGGACGAACGCGCAGCCACTAGAACACGCGGACGGCCGTTGCTTCGACCCGCTGGCGAATAGCCTTGTGCAGGCTATCGCGCGTCATGATGTCGGTTGGTCGGCCGAGAATGCCGGCAGCGTATTCCTTCACATCCATAAGCTCGAAGAGGCCGAACTTTCCCTTTTCATAGTCGAAAAACAGATCGACATCGGAACTCTCTGTCGCGTCCCCGCGCGCGGTCGAGCCGAACAGGTACAAGCGCTCTACGCCGAGCCGTTTGAGTTCGGCTTCATGCGCCTTCAACCGGCCTATGGCTTCGTCGCGTTTCATAAAAATAGCATATCATAAATCCGATCAGCTTCTGCAACCTGCTTGACATGTGACCCGCAGGTCTCGCTTATTTAGCAAGTCGCCCCTCCTTCTGCCAACCAGGCCGCCCAGGTGTTTGGCACAACCGGTCAGTGAGTGTTCTTGACGCCGCGCCGCGGTCCCTGGTCCGTAACGCCGAGATAGGTTTCGAGGACCGCGCGATCAGCGCGCAGCTCCGCGCTGGCGGCCTCATGCACGACAGTCCCGCGTTCGAGAATGACTGCGCGATCGGTCACGCCAAGGATTTTTTGCGGATTCTGCTCGACCAGTATGGCCGACATGCCCTCTTCCCGGATGATACGGCTAAGCGCAGCCAAAAGCTCCTCGACGATAATGGGCGCAAGCCCTTCCAGCGGCTCGTCGAGCAGTATGATCTTCGGGTTGAGCACGAGGGCACGGCCGACCGCGAGCATCTGCTGTTCGCCGCCCGAGAGCTGGTTGCCGAGATTAGCTTTGCGCTCGCCCAGACGCGGAAACATCGCGTAGACCTTTTGCGGCGTCCACAATCCCGGCAACGCCACCGCGGTGAGGTTTTCGTGAACCGTCAGCGACCGGAAAATGTTGCGCTCCTGCGGCACCCAGCCGACGCCGGCGCGGGCGCGCCGTTCGGGGGGCAGTTTGGTGATATCGCGGCCGTCGAGGCGGATAGTGCCGCTCCGGTAGCGGGTGACGCCGACGATCGAGTTGATCAGCGTGGTCTTGCCCATGCCGTTGCGGCCCAAGAGCGCCAGTGACTGGCCGTGGTCGAGGCGCAGCGAAATCTCGGCCAGCACCACCGCTTCGCCATAGCCGGCCTTCAGGCGCTCGAGGCTCAACAGCTCAGCCATCGAGCGCCTCGCCGAGATAGACGGCCTTTACGCGCGGATCGCGCGCCACTTCGTCGGGCGGACCTTCGACGAACAACTCGCCATTGACCAATACCGAGATGCGGTCCGCGAAGCTGAACACGATATCCATGTCGTGCTCGATCAGGAGCACGGTAACATCCGCCGGCAACGCCGCAATGGTGGCGAGGATTTCATGGCGCTCCGCCTCCGGCACACCGGCGGCCGGCTCGTCCAACAGGAGCACGCGCGGCCGGCACGCAAAGGCGACCGCGATTTCAAGCAGCCGCTGCTTGCCGTAAGGCAAGATCGCGGTGCGCTCGGTCATGACGTCGACAAGCCGGAACCGTTCCAGCAGCTCTGCGACCTCGGCCGTGATGCCGGCGCGGCTGCCGACGATGCGCCACCAGTCGCGGCCGGAGCCGTGGCGCTCGGAGACGGCAAGCCCGAGCGTTTCAATCGGCGTCAGGTCGGCAAACAACTGGTTGATCTGGAAGGTGCGGGCGATGCCGAGCCGCACCCGCCGGTGCGGTTCGAGGTTCGTGATCGACGCGCCGTCGAGCAGGATTTCGCCGCCAGAGGGGCGCAGCACGCCGGTAAGCAGGTTGACGAAGGTGGTCTTGCCGGCACCGTTTGGACCGATCAGGGCGTGACGCGCGCCTTTCCGGATCGCGATCGAGATTGCGCTCGCCGCCACAATGCCGCCGAACCGTTTGTCGAGGTTCCTCGTCTCCAGCACAGGCGTCGGCGATGCGGCCGCCATGGTCACACGCCCTGGTCGGCCGGGGAGGTCGGGGCGCGCCGACGAAACGCGCGCGCAACCTGCTTTTCGACAAAGTAGACCCAACCGCCGATGCGCTCGCGTCCGACGATCACGATGGCCACGAGCAGCAAGCCGATCCAAAACTGCCAGTAACGCGCCGTGAGGTCGGAGAGATAATCCTGCAGCAGCCGGTAGATCAGAGCGCCGATGAGGCCGCCATAGAGATAGCCGGTGCCGCCGATGATGAGGATCAGCAAGACGTCGGCCGAGCGGTCGGTCTGTAGCATGGAGAGCGACGCGAAGGCTTGAGTCTGCGCCAACAGGCCGCCGGCGATTCCCGCATAGCCGGCCGAGAGTGTGTAGACGGCCACGAGCCGCCAATTGACCGCGATCCCGATAGCGGAACTGCGCAGCGGATTGCCCTTGATGGCCTTGAGCGACAGCCCGAACGGCGAATTGACGATGCGCCGCGCCAGCATGAACAGCACAAACAGCCAGGCCAGCGTATAGACGTAAGCCGTATGGCCGAACATGTCGAACCGATAGGCGCCGAACACCGGCGCCATGGTGACGCCCTGAAGACCGTCGGCGCCCCCGGTAAGCTCGGCGAATCTGTTGGCGAGCTCGAGGCAGACGAGGGCGACGCCAAGCGTCACCATCAGGCGGGTCAGGTCAGAGCCGCGCAGCACCAGAAAGCTCGTGGCAAAGCCGAGGGCGGCCGCCAGGAGCCCGGCGCAAACGAGGGCGATGGAGGGCTCGACGATGATCTCATGCTTGGCGAGAAGGCCCGCCGCGTAGGCCCCGAGGCCGAAAAAGGCCGTATGGCCCAGCGAGATGATCCCGGCATAGCCAAGAATGAGATCGAGCGAAAGCGCGAACAGGCCCCAGATCGCGGTTTCGGTCAGGATGAGATGACGGCCCGGCAGGAGATAGATGGTCGCGAAGGCCGCGAGCCAGAACGCGAACTCAAACGGACCGAAGCGCCCGCGGCTGGCCAGAAAACGGGTAACGGCAGTGTTGATCTTGCTGCTCATCGCGTCCCCTACTCGGCAGCTACCTCGCCGTGCCGCGGGCAAACAGACCTTGCGGGCGCAGGATCAGGACCACGATCATGATGGTATAGATCACGAAGGCACCGATGTCAGGAATGTGGATGACGATTCCGCCTATCTTGGTGTCGTGCCCACCGTAGTATTTGCCCATTACGTCCGCGATGCCAAGCAGGATCGAGGCAAGGAACGGCCCGGTAATGCTCGACGTGCCGCCCACCGTGACGACGATGAGGAAGTAGATCATGTATTTGAGCGGAAAGATGGGATCGAGGCCGAGAATCTCGGCGCCCAAGGCGCCGCCGAGGCCGGCGAGCCCCGAGCCGACCGCAAACGTGATGGCGAACACCGCCCCCACATTGATGCCGAGCCCGCGCGCCACGCGCTGATCGTCCACGGCGGCGCGCAGCCGGCTGCCGAAGCGGGTGGCCATCAGCACGAACTGCAGCGCCACGGTCAGCAATCCGCATATCCCGATAATGAGCAGACGATAGCGGCCGACGCCCACCCCGAACACATTGAACTGGCCCTGCAGCGCCGCCGGAATCTGCACGAACTGTTGGGACGAACCCATGACGTAATCGACGGCCGCCACCGACATGAAAACGAGGCCGATCGTGAACAGCACCTGGTCGAGATGGCTCTTGGCGTAGACATGAACGTAAAGCGTGCGTTCCAGCACCGCGCCGATCGCCGCGGTCGCGAAAAACGCGAGGGCGAGGTTGACGAAGTTCATCAGCCCGAGCGTGACCGAAAGCCCGCAGGCAAGCACGAACAGCAGCATGCCATAGGCGACGCCATCGAACAGGATCGTCAGCATGGGGGGCTCTTCTCCCTCTCCCCGCTCTTGCGGGGAGAGGGCCGGGGTGAGGGGCGCGGTCCTTCCACAGGCTCAGACTCGTGGAGAAGCCCCCTTACCCGCCGCGCTTCGCGCGTCGACCTCTCCCCGCAAGCGGGGAGAGGTGAAGAAATCACCCCCCACACCATGGCGCGCCTACTTCTTGGCCTTGCCCGGGTCCTTAACGTTCGCGAACGTCTCGAACTCGACGTTGTACAGCTCGCCGTCTACCTTCTCGACCTTGCGCATGTAGACGTTCTGGATGATGTCGCGGGTCTCCGGGTCGATCGAGATCGGACCGCGCGGGCTCTCCCACGCCAAGCCCTTCATGGCGGCGATGAGCGAGTCGCCGTCGGTCTTGCCGCCGGCCTTTTTGAGCGCCTCGTAAATCAAATGCATGCCGTCATAGCCGCCGACCGACATGAAATTGGGCCGCAGGCTCGGATTGGCCTTCTTGAACGCCGCCACATAGGCCTTGTTCGCTTGGGACGGATGGGCGGCCGAATACATGTGCGCCGTGACGGTGCCGATCACCTGGTCGCCCATGCCATTGAGGAGGTCGTCGTCGGTGACATCGCCAGGACCGATGATCTTGATGCCGGCCTTGTCGAGGCCGCGCTCGATGAACTGCTTGACGAAGGTTCCGCCCTGTCCGGACGGCACGAAGATGAACACCGCGTCCGGCTTGGCGTCGCGGGCGCGCTGCAGGAACGGCGCAAAATCCGGATTGGCGAGCGGCACCCGGATCGACTCCAGGATCTGCCCGCCGCCCTTGGTGAAGGTCTCCTTGAATGACCCTTCGGCATCGATGCCGGGGGCGAAATCCGACACCATGCTGACGACCTTCTTGACGCCGTTCTTGAGCGCCCAATCGGCCATGATGACGGTGGATTGCGGCAGCGTGAAGCTGGTGCGCGCGATGTAGGGCGAACGCTCGGTGATGATCGAGGTGCCGGCCGCCATCACGATCTGCGGGATTTTAGCCTCGGTTGAGAGCGGCGCGACCGCAAGCGCGGCCGGGGTAACGCCGAAGCCGACCAGGAAATTGACCTTGTCGTTGACGATCAATTCCTGCGCCAGCCGCTTCGAATTGTCCGGCACGGCGCCGTCGTCCTTGAAGATGACCTGGATCTTCTTGCCCGCGACGGTGTCGCCATTCTGCGCCATATAGAGGCGGATCGCGGCGGCGATCTGCACTCCGGTCGACTGCTGCTGGCCAGTCATCGGCAGCAGTGCGCCAATCTTCACGGTACTCTGCGCCTGGGCGGAAGCGGCGGCAAAGCTCAATGCCGCCGCAGCGATGTTGATCGCGATGGTCTTGGTATACATGGCGTCTCTCCAGGTGATCCGACTTGCCCCACTTGCCCACGCGGCCGTCCATGACCTCTCTGCCCAGGTGAGGCAAGAGCGCCCTTTTGCAACGTACCAGAGTTGCTCTGGAGGCTAGCGCGGTACAGTATGCCGACGCGTGATCCTAGCGGATCATGCTGCAAGGTCAATCAGATCGCACTTTATGCTTACGCGCTGAGACGCAGACTATTTTCGCCTCTCCCATTCCAGGAACTGACGAAATACTGCCTCCCGCCTGGAAGGATCGTTGCTTACTTGAATCCGATTTTCGGACAAGAACTGTTCAAATCTGATCCTTTGTACTTCGGCCGATTGCGACACAGACGACATGTTGTGCCGGGCGAGCCAGTCGTCCGCAGCCTTGAAGCGCTGCCATCCGGGAATCGTGGCAGCGATGCTCGATTCCTTCCATTTCGGATGTCGCGGCGGTTTCATAAACTCTTCTATCTTCGAGAAAAATACATCGACAAACCGGGCGACCCGGTTGTACCGTTCGGTATTCTCGGGCCAATTGAAGCTTACCAGCAGCACGCTTGTGGCGATCGTTTCGATCGTCTCGCCAGGCGACAGGAGATTCGGATACTCCTCGCTCGACAATGTCGTCGGCAGATACATATCCTGCAGCCTGCGGTCATATGGGACCGGCACCAGGTGTAGCGCGCCATTTTCATTCTTGAGGTTTCGAGCAAGCCCAAATACCTTGCCCGTGCTGGTAATATATGCGTCAGCCTCGCCATCAGCAATTTTTTGGAGAGCTCGCGCGTCGTCGGTTCGATAGTCAAACGTGGCAGCCTTGATATTGAGGCGGGTCAAAATCACCTTGGCAGAGTAATATCCCACGTCAGTTTGTGCGACGATCTTCTTGCCCTCCAGATCAAATATAGATTTGATTGACTTGGGCGCAATAATATGCAACTCATTGTGATAAAGCTTTGCAATATATCTAACTCTCGATGCAATGTCTGGTATCTTATACTGCAATCTATAAAATTCCGGCACGTCGGCGGCAACCGCTCCCATGTCGATGCTCTTGAGATAGAGTATATCGACCACGTTGCGGACCGGCCCTTTGCCAATAACGGGAAGAACCCGAATCGTCGCATCATCATCGAGCACCCGCGCCAGATCGGTGCCAAAGATCGCCGTGGCCCCACCCACGGGCGCCGTGATCACCGTCACCGTTCCTTCATTGATGCGATTGCGGTCCGGGATTGTCCACGTCTCATTCGACTGGTCACCCGTCGCACTTGGCGAAGTCTGTTGTGGCGCGGCAGGCGCGCGCGGTGCGGTCTGTGGCACCGCAATATCTGGAAGCGCACAGAGGCTAATGCAAACCACGACAATGTATCGAATGCACATGAGCAATCCCCTCCCCGGTATTGGGCACCTTTCTGCATTTGCGATGGAATTCTGAAGGCTGCCGAAATGCCCAAGCGGGGCGGCGTTCTTGCGCGAACCGAACGCTGAAATTCGAGGTTCAAAATCCCATTAGACACAAATCCTAAACATGCGAGCATTGGATTGCGATAAATTTGCGGCGGCCCCCCGGACACCATCTGCAATTCAGTTGAGAAATTTGCACGCGCCATTTTCGCGAGCTTGATAACGCTTATCGAGCGAGAGATTGGCGCGTATCCCGATGAAGTTGAGCTATTCTTCGCGCGTCACGCGCAGGCTTGAGCCGGGGACCACCGTCCTCCATGAGGACGGATTGCCCATCAAACGTGGCATGACGAATATCAGCGGGACGCGCTCCAGCCAAACATCGTGGGCGGTCGCATCACGTTATTCGCCGAGATTTGGGCTCCAGAATCGATCCGGAGCATGCCTGCGTTCGGGCAATGTGCAATTTTGCCCGCTACGCGTGTGCCTCGCGGCGCGGATCGATGATCTGCTCGATCCTGCCCAGCACGTGCATGCAAGGCAGCACCTGGCAGAGGCTCGCATTGGGTTGCCGCTTTTCTCGTATCGCGGCGATGAATTCGCGATCCTCCAGCTCGATGCCGTCCATGGACACGTCGACCGTGGAGAGGTCGATCTGGTTCTTCTTGCCGTCGAACAGATCATCGTAATAGGCGTTGTAGGTGCCATTGTCGCAGATGTAGCGGAAGAACGAGCCGATCGGGCCGTCGTTGTTGAAAGACAGCGACAACGTCAGGATGGCGCCCGACGGCACTTTCATGACGATGCCCATGTCCATGGCGATCTTGAGCTGCGGGTGACGCAGCCCCTGTACCGCAAAGCACTCCGAGGCGATCTCGCCGGTCTGGTATTGGAACAGGTCGACGGTATGGGCTGCATGATGCCACAACAGATGGTCGGTCCAGCTGCGCGGCTTGCCGGCGGCATTCATGTTTGAACGGCGGAAGAAATAGGTCTGCACGTCCATCTGCTGGATTTTGAGCTCGCCTTTTTGGATGCGCCGGTGCACCCACTGGTGGCTCGGGTTGAAGCGGCGCACGTGTCCGCCCATGGCGATGACACCGGTCTCCTGCTGGATTTTCGCCAGCGCTTCGGCATCCGCCACGCTGTCGGCGATCGGGATTTCGATCAGCACATGCTTGCCGGCGCGCATTACCTGCTCGCCCTGGCGGCGGTGCATCTGGGTCGGAGTGGTGAGGATGACGGCGTCGGCACGGTCGATGCCTTCGCCAAGATCGCCGCCCCAGTGCGGGATGCCGTATTTCTTTGCAACTTCCGCAGTCGCATCCTGGTTGCCGCCGACGAGCGACACTACCTCGACATCCGCAATACGTTTCAACGCGTCGAGATGCTTCTGACCGAACGCACCCTGCCCGGCTACGCAAATCTTCATCGCTTGCTCCCTACTACGAGACCCCCACCCCTCCCTCCCCCGCTTGCGGGGGAGGGTAGGGAGGGGGCATGGGCCGCAGCGCGTCTCCCTTTTGAAGGGCTTTGCCGGACCGAGGCCGGCCGCCTGGCTTTGGTTTTGCGCTCGATATTTTCCAGGATGATGTGGCCGACCGCGGTGTTGGAGGCCGGCACCGTGTAGAAGCGGTAGACCTCCTTCACCTTGTCGTCGAGCGCACCGCGCATGATGAGCCACATCACCATCTCGATGCCCTCGGCCCCGGCCTCGCGCATGAATTCCATGTGGGAGATGCGCGTGAGCTTCTTGGGGGCCCGGCTGAGGCCATCGAGATAGGCCTTATCGAATTTGCTGTTGATCAGCCCCGCCCGCGGCCCGGAGATCTGGTGCGACATGCCCCCGGTGCCCATGATCACCACTCGCAGATCTTCCGGGTAGGACTGCACGGCCTTGCGTATCGCGCGGCCCAGCATGTAGCAGCGGTGGCCCGTGGGCGGCGGGTACATCACCACATTGACGGCGAGCGGAATCACCGGGCACGGCCATTGCGCAGGCGAGCCGAACATCAGGTTGAGCGGCACCGTGAGGCCGTGGTCAACCTCCATCTTGTTGACGATGGTGAGATCGAATTCATCGAGGATGACGGACTGGGCGATGTGGGACGCGAGCGCCGGGTGGCCCTTGACCACCGGCACCGGGCGGGGTCCCCAGCCTTCATCGGCGGGCGGAAATTCCGCCGCGCAGCCGAGCGCGAAAGTCGGGATCAACTCAACCGAGAACGCGGAGGCATGGTCGTTATAGACCGCGATGACCACGTCCGGCTTGGCGTTCGCCATCCATTCCTTGGATTTTTCGAAGCCCGAAAATACCCGCTTCCAATAGGGCTCCTCGGTTTTCTTGAGATCGATCGCAGCACCGATGGCCGGCACGTGCGACGAGGTTACGCCTGCGATAATTCTAGCCACGTTTCGATCCTGCCTTCTTGGCGCGCTTCGCAGCCGAGCGGGGAGAGGATTTGGCGCCCGCCTTGGCGGTAGATTTGCCAGCCGCCTTGCGTGTTGCGGGTTTGGCGGGGGCCTGGCGCGCCGATTTGCTGCGGTTGCCCTCGACCGAACGGCCGCCGGCAAGCATCATCTTCGCATAGTCTTCCTGGGTGGCGCCCGTCATCACCGCCGCGATGTGCTGGAACGAGTGTCCGTCGGTCGCGCCAAGTTTGGCGGTGAAATAGATGTTGCCGCCAAGCTCCAGCATCCGGTTATAGTCCCGCTTGAGGATGGCTTCGCGCTGCTCCGCCGTCAACGCAAAGCGATCCAGATACCCGGCCTCGTTCTCCTTGAAGGCCTTGCGGTTCTCCGCCTTCATCAGCGACATGCAGAACATGTTGAGATGATAGCCCTGGCGCGATCGGTCCGCATCGAACACGAACGTGCCGGGAATGTCATCGTATTCCTTTTGTGTGGCGTTTGCTGTAGCCGCCGTCATCGGCGTCCCTCCATGGCATCGGACATGGCGCCACTTAATATCGGCTTGCGCCGCTTGGCAATGCGTGGGCGCGCTGCCCACCGGTGGCAATTTGAAGCAAGGATGGAAATCCGTTACAGTACGGATGCTCCCACATCATGAGATCGGCCCATGAGCACAAAGCGTTCCGGCGTCGTAACCGGCATCATAACCAATATCCATCGTGCGTACGGGCGGAACTGGGTGCCCAAGTCCGGCAATCCGAACGCCGCTTCGGCGGCCCTCGCTATAACGGTCGCCCTATTGCGTGCCCTCAGGGATCGCGGCCTGTTGACGGAAGGTGAAATAGACGACCTGTTTGGCGAAGCCGCCGAACGTTTGCATGGAGCCGACGCATTGAACCTGCTCCATCTCGTGCGCAGCGACGTGGAGCATAAGGACGAGGAATAGGGCGGCAGCCGGTAGCCCGTAGGATGGGTTTCACTCCGCTCAACCCATCCTACGTCCAATACAGCCGCATCGGATTGTCGATCAGCAGCGCCTTCTGCTCCACGGCGCCCGGCGCGATTTTGGGGATGTAATCCACCAGGACGCCGTCGTCGGGCGCTTCCTTTTTCATATTGGGATGGGGCCAATCGGTGCCCCACAGCACGCGGTCGGGGAATAATTCCACCAGCCTGCGGCCGAACGCGGCCACGTCGTCATAGGGCGGGCCGGCGAGCGTCATGCGCTCCGGGCAGGTCACCTTGCTCCAGATGTTCTCGTGCTTGTCCAGCATGCGGATGAAACGCAGGTTCTCCGGATCGTCGACGCCCTTGGCAACCGTGGGGGTGCCCATGTGGTCGACCACCACGGTGGTGGGAAGCGCAGTGAAGAAGGCCTCAAAATCCGGCAGATCCGGCATCTCGAAATAGACCACGATGTGCCAGCCGAGCGGCGCCACCCGGGCCGCGATGCGCTCGAGAACGTCGCGCGGCGTGACGTCGACCAGGCGGCGCACGAAGTTGAAGCGCACGCCGCGCACCCCGGCGCCATCCATGGCTTTCAGCTCCGCGTCAGTGACCTCCTCGCCCACGAAGGCAACGCCCTTGGCGCGGTTGCCGGAGGACGCCAGCGCATCGATCAAGGCGCGATTGTCTTTGCTGTGGCAACTCGCCTGCACGATGACGTTCTTGTCGAGGCCAAGAAAGTCCCGCAGCGCGAACAGCTTCTCCTTGGGGGCGTCGCACGGCGTGTATTTGCGTTCGGGCGCGTAGGGAAACTTCGCCTCCGGGCCGAATACATGGCAGTGGGCGTCGACCGCCCCGGGCGGCGGCTTGAATTTCGGCTTGGAGGGGTTCGGATGGAACGGAATGTAAGCTGGGCTCACTGCCACCGGGCGTCTCCTTCCGCGTTCAATGCCAGCGAAACCCCCTGCCCGACGCCGACGCACATCGTGGCGAGGCCGAGCTTGCCGCCGCGCTTTTCGAGGCCGTGCACCGCCGTGAGCACGAGCCGCGCCCCCGACATGCCGAGCGGGTGCCCGAGCGCGATGGCGCCGCCGTGGGGGTTCACGTGCTCGGCATCGTCCGGTAGGCCAAGCTGGCGCAGGCAGGCGAGCGCCTGAGAAGCAAACGCTTCGTTGATCTCGATCAGATCGAAGTCACCGATCTTGAGCCCGAGGCGATCCATCAGCTTGCGGGTGGACGGCACCGGGCCAATGCCCATGACCCGTGGCGGCACCCCGGCCGATGCCATGCCGAGCACCCGCGCCCGCGGCGTGAGGCCGTGACGCTTCATGGCCTCCGCAGAGGCGACGATGATGGCGGCGGCGCCGTCGTTGACGCCGGACGCATTGCCGGCCGTGACCGTGCCGGGCGTGCGGAACGCGGCGCGCAGCTTGGCAAGCTGCTCGATGGTGGTTTCCGGCCGCGGATGCTCGTCCTTGTCGACGACGATGGGGCCAGCTTTGCTGCCGGGCGCCTCGACCGCCACGATCTCCTCAGCGAAATAGCCGGCCGCCATGGCCTTGGCGGCGCGCTGCTGCGAGCGCAGCGCCAGCGCATCCTGATCCGGGCGGGCAACCTGGTAGTCCGTGGCGACATTCTCGCCGGTCTCGCCCATGGAGTCGACGCCATATTGCGCCTTCATGAGCGGATTGATGAAGCGCCATCCGATGGTGGTATCGAACATTTCGGCGCTGCGCTGAAATGCTTCCGTTGCCTTGCCCATCACGAGGGGCGCGCGGGTCATCGATTCAACTCCGCCCGCGATGGCGAAATCGATTTCGCCGCAGCGTATCGCCCGCGCAGCCTCGCCGACCGCGTTGAGACCGGAGGCGCACAGCCGGTTGACCGTGATGCCCGGTACGCTGTCCGGCAACCCAGCAAGCAGCAGCGCCATGCGGGCGACGTTGCGGTTGTCCTCGCCGGCCTGGTTGGCGCAGCCGTAGAACACTTCATCGAGGGCGGCCCAGTCCACCTGTGGATTGCGCGAAACGAGCGCCCGGATCGGCACTGCCGCGAGATCATCGGTGCGCACCTTGGCGAGGACGCCGCCATAGCGGCCGATCGGCGTTCGCACCGCGTCGCAGATGAAGGCCTCGCGCATCGATTCTGCTCCTCAACTCCCTTCCCCGCCTGCGGGAGAGGGCCGGGGCGGGGGCTTCTGCTCCCTCCCCCGTCTTCGGGGGAGGATCGGGGTGGGGGCGCGCGCGGCGCCTCGGAGCCGCGTTGCTATCATGAGCGATGCGCCAGATTCGAGAGAAATTTATGAGGCGTGGATGAGCGCCGCAATATCCGGGATAATGCAAGCTTGCTCGCCCTTGACATGTGATCCACATGCATCCATACATAACACATGACAGCGATGATCCAAATTCGCAACGTGCCGGATGCGCTGCATCGTCAGCTCAAATCGCGTGCGGCGCTGGCGGGCATGTCCCTCTCCGATTACCTGCTCAGCGAGATTCGCCAGGTGGCCCAGCGGCCGACGCTCGGTGAGTTGCGCGCGCGTTTGGAGGGCCGCCCGGGAATGACCCCTTCCGTAGCGCCGGCTCGGGCGGTCCGCGCTGAACGCGACCGCCAATGATCGTCGTCGACGCTTCGGCCCTGATCGAGGTGTTGCTTCGCACGCCGGCCGCAATAGCGGTGGACAGGTGGCTCTTCGACCCTAGGCGGACGCTGCACGCACCTCATTTGCTCGACATCGAAGTCGCGCAAGTGGTCCGCCGGTATGCGGCGAAGGGCGAGATCGATGGCGAACGGGGCCGCGCGGCTCTCGCCGACCTTGCAGACTTTCCTTTGCATCGATATCCGCACGAGTTTCTTTTGCCGCGCGTCTGGGATTTGCGGAACAATCTTACGGCGTATGACGCCGTCTACGTTGCGCTCGCCGAAGCGCTCAACGCTCCGCTGCTGACGCGCGATCAACGTCTCGCCGCCGCGGCTGGCCACCATGCACGGATCGAGTTGGTGTGAAAGCCCCGTCATTCGCGAGCGCCACGCTCTGAAGCAGCGCTTGCATTGTCTAGCAAGTAGCCCGGATGAGCGAAGCGAAATCCGGATGCAGAGGTTACATTCCCGCTACGTTGTTTCCCGGCCTCCTCACGCTTGGTCGCCGTGGGCGCGCTTGGTGCGGGCATGAAGCTCGCGCAACACCGCAAGCTCGTTCTCGGTCGGGGCCGGCGTCGTGGCGGCTTCAGCGGCGTATTTGACCTTCCAGCCGGTATTGCGGTCGATCTCATCCCGCGTCACGCCCGGGTGGATCGACACAACAGTCATCTCCTTGGTCAGCGTATCCGGTTCGAACACGCACAGGTCGGTGATGAGCCTGGTCGGCCCTTTGGTCTTGACCCCAAGGCGGCCCCTATGATCGCCGCCCTCGCCGTGGCCGAGCGAGGTGACGAAATCGAGCTTATCCACGAAACCACGCTTGCTGTGGCTCATAATGATGAAGATTTCCCCGCATGCGATCGCAATCTCAGGGGCGCCGCCGCCGCCCGGCAGGCGCACCTTGGGCTTGTCGTACGGCCCCACCACCGTGGTGTTGAGATTGGCATACCGGTCGATCTGGGCGCCGCCCAGGAAGCCGACCGTCATGCGGCCGCCTTGCAGCCAGTAGCGGAACATCTCCGGCACCGACACCGTGGTGAGCGCGGTGTCGCACAGTTCGCCGTCGCCGATCGAGAGCGGCAGGATGGCGGGTTTGGTGGCGATGGTGCCGGACTCGTAGATCAGCGTGATGCCCGGCGCATGGGTGAGGCGCGCCAGATTGCAGGCCGCCGACGGCATGCCGATGCCGACGAAGCACACGTCGCTGGATTTGAGGGCGCGCGACGCGGCGACCGTCATCATTTCGGTCGGGGTAAAGCTCTCGGTCATGCGGCGCCTGTAGTCGCAAAGCCGAGCCGCCGGCCCTGCTCCGCGAACGCCTCGGGGCCCCGGTCCAGCACGTTCACCTTCATCCAGGCCAAAAAGCCGTCACGCTCGCGGGAAATTTCGTCCCATTTCTTGTAATAGGCGTTGTCGCGCTTGTAGTAGCCGTGCGCATAGGAGGGATGCGCGCCGCCGGGCGCCACCACGATCGCGCTCATGGTCCAGGACGGCAGGATCACGGCATTCGGGCTGCGTGCGCCGAAATCGTCGACCTTCTCCTCGACCGTGACGATGGAACGCTTGGCGGCCAGCACCGCCTGTTTCTGGACCCCGACGATGCCTTCCAACAGCACGTTGCCGACGCGATCCGCGCGCAGCGCATGGACGATTGCGACATCGGGCCGGATCGCCGGCACGGCCGCAAGCTTCTCCCCGGTGTAAGGGCAGGTGACGCTGCGGATGTTGGGGTTCACCTTCGGCAGGTCGACCCCGATATAGCCGCGAAATATCGCAAACGGCAGGCCGGCTGCTCCGGCCTCGTAAGCGTTCGCCATGGCGGCGTGGGAATGCTCCTCATAGGCGAGCGGCTGCGGCCAACCGTTCTCGATGGCATCGCGCATGCGATGGAGCGAGCCGACGCCGGGATTGCCGCACCAGGAGAACACCACCTTGTCAACGCACCCCATACCGATCAGCTGATCGTAGATCAGGTCCGGCGTCATGCGGATGAGCGTGAGGCGCCGCCGGCGCTGGCGGATCACTTCATGACCCGCCGCGTGGGGAATGAGATGGGTGAACCCCTCCATCGCCACCGCGTCGCCGTCGCGAACGTTGGCCTCCACGGCGGCGGCAAGGGACATGAATTGGGACATGGACTAAGCTTCCGGACTTCAGTGGTGCGGGTTTTTTACGGGGCGGAATGGCGCGGGTCAAATGGCGGTGGCTTGACCGCACGGGGCGCAGGTGCCAAGGGACCTCACATCCGGACCTCATCCGATCGGGATGCCATTTTGCCGATGTCCGACAGCAAGCATGAGGCTGCCACCAAGCTTCCTCCTTCTCTCCGCTTCGAGCAACGCGGTGCGGTCGGCATCCTGCGCCTGTCTCGCCCGCACAAGCGCAACGCGCTCGACGACGGCACCATTCAGGGAATCGAGGATTTCTTCTCCACCACACCGAGCGATATCAAAGCCATCGTCATCCACGGCGAGGGCGAGCACTTCTGCGCCGGGCTCGATCTCTCCGAACTGAGCGAGCGCGACATCGCGGCCGGAATCGCGCATTCGCGCGCCTGGCATCGCGCCTTCGAGCGCATTGAGTTCGGCCGCGTGCCGGTGGTGGCCGGGCTCCATGGCGCGGTGGTGGGCGGCGGCCTCGAGCTCGCTGCCGCGTGCCATATCCGGGTTGCGGAACGCTCGGCCTATTACGCGCTCCCGGAGGGCAGCCGCGGCATTTTCCTCGGCGGCGGCGGATCGGTGCGCCTGCCGCGGCTGATCGGCACTGCCTGCGTCATCGACATGATGCTCACCGGGCGCACCTACGGGGCCGACGAAGGCGTTGCGCTCGGATTCTCCCACTACATTGTCGAGGCGGGCGCCGGCCTTGCACGGGCGATCGAGCTTGCCGAGCGCATTGCCGGCAACGCCCCGATGACCAACTTCGCCGCCATGCACGTCCTCCCGCATAACGCCGAGCAGGACCGCGCCAGCGGACTGCTCATGGAAGCGCTGATGGCGGCGATCGCCCAGGGCGATCCAGAGGCAAAGCGCCGGCTGCGGGATTTTCTGGAAAAGCGCGCGCCCAAGACGGTGCGGCAGTAGCGGGCCAATCATTCGGCGCCACCCTGGTTGATTGTCTCGCTGAATTCATGGAGCATGGCGACGGCTAGGTCAGTTTTCGATATGATCGAATAGCTCTCCATTGTCATGCCCGCGCTTGTCGCGGGCATCCATGCCTTTCTTGCGGCACCTCCGCGAACAAGGCGTGGATGGCCGGGACAAGCCCGGCCATGACTCCGGAGAAGTGGCTCGACATAAGGTCCGCAACAGCGAAGACACAGCATCGGAGGAAAGCATCATGAGGCATGGACGAGCGGTAACAGTCGCGCTGGGCGTCGCCGTCGTTGCGGCATTCGCGCTATCGACGCAGCAGGGCTACACGCAGAGTGGCTACGGCCCAAATGATGCGCCGAACCCTTATCGGTTCGACTACGGCTGGGCAAAGCTCCCTGACGGACGCAAATGGGGCGCGGCTGTCGGCGTCGCCACCGATCGCGACGGCAAGAGCGTCTGGGCGTTCGACCGCTGCGAAACCGCGACCGATTGCTCGAAGTCGAAACTTGATCCGATCATGAAATTCGATTCGACCGGCAAGATGGTGAAAAGTTTCGGCGGCGGCATGATCAATTACTCGCACGGGCTGCACATCGATCCGGACAACAATGTCTGGGTGACCGACGGCCGCGCCATGGACAACGGCAAGGGCCACACCGTCATGAAGTTCAATCAGGACGGCAAGCTCCTGATGACCTTGGGCAAGCCCGGGGTCGCCGGCACGACCCAAGATACGTTCAACGCGCCCTCCGACGTCCTGGTCGCCCCCAACGGCGATATCTTCGTCGCCGATGGGCATGGCGGCGACACCAATAACCGGATCGTGAAGTTCACCAAGGACGGCAAGTACATCAAGGAGTGGGGCAAGAAGGGCACCGGGCCCGGCGAGTTCGACACACCGCATCGCCTCGCGCTGGATTCTGCCGGCCGGCTCTTCGTTGCCGACCGTTCCAACAACCGCGTTCAGGTCTTCGACCAGGACGGAAAGTATCTCCTGGAGTGGAAGCAGTTCGGCCGTCCGAGCGGCCTCTTCATCGACAAGAACGACGTTCTCTACGTGGCCGA
>WNFF01000584.1_pt1 | contig 33886 bp, 33 predicted proteins | sample 5400441 | NCBI WGS metagenome assembly WNFF01 (sample SAMN13153345, study PRJNA577476) | soil metagenome | isolation source: 120 cm saprolite under Douglas fir tree site 2 hole 3 replicate 1 | place: USA:California | collected 2015-04-18
TGCGGCTCATCGCTTCGCGGCTGGAATCGTTCGATCGCTTTCGCCATCGCTTCCCGGAGGGCCAAGTGCTCGTCCCGGGCAACCCGAACGCGCGCAATTACGGACGCAATCCCTATGTCGGCTATGACGCGGCCGGGCAAAGGCCCTTCCTCTACGACGGATCGCTTCCCGACGGCATCGAGCCGATGGAGCGCGTCGTGGCAGTCGAGACCGCGCCGGGGCGCCACGAAGCGTGGGCGCTCGCCCTGTTGCGGCGCAGAGGCAGCGTCCGGAGCGCCGATCTCTCGATCCGGTGGCAACCGGGACAAGTGTCTGCGCTCGACAAGGCGTCAATTCCCACGGGGCGCGATGTCGGAAATGTTGTGGTACAAAGGCAACAGGGCGATCGGCTTGTCGACGTGCCCTACGACGTGACGTTTGCCTTTGCATTCCACGCGTTCCAACCCAATAGTCCAATCTATAAAGATGCTGCCGAATAGAGGCGAACGGCCCTTTAGTCTCTAAAACATGTAGTGGACATCGGAGCACGCGGTCGGATAAGCGAACACGGCGTCTTCGAGATCCTGCGTCGTCAGGTCCTTGCGAATCGCCATGGCGAAAAGATTGATGACTTCATCGGCATGCGGACCGACCAAGTGGGCGCCCACGATACGGTCCGTGCCGTTTTCGATCAACACCTTGAATCCATAGGTGGATTCGCCGACGCTTCGCGAGGTATACCAATCGTACGCGTTCTCCTTTTGAATCCGGAATTTGATGCCCTGGGCACGCGCCTGTTTTTCGCTCAACCCAACCGAGGCAATCGGCGGGATGGTGAAGGCGACGCTTGGTATCCCGCGGTAGTTCGGCTTTTCGCGGTTGCCTCTAAGCACATTGGCGGCGACAACCCGTCCATCTCTGGCCGCGACCGGGGTGAGCGGTGGTCCTTTTCCCGCCGCGTCGCCGGCAGCATAGACGGCCGGATTCGTTTCGCTCTGCAGGTACTCGTTGAGCTTGAGGCGGCCGTTCTCTGTTTGGACACCCGCTGCGGACAAATCAAGCGGATCAAGGTCAGGCACCCGGCCGGCTGCATGCACAACGATATCGGTCGGGATCGATTGCTCCTGGCCGTTCGACCTTGCGTGGACCACGAAATGATTTTCGTCCTTGGCGATTCCAGTCACACGCGTTTTGAGCCTTACATCGACACCGATCTCTCGAAATTTCTCCATGAGCCACGCGACGAGATCTGGATCGAATGGCATCAGCATGCGATCCATCTGCTCGAGGATCGTGACGTTGGCCCCCGCGCGTGCGGCAACATGGGCGAACTCGGCGGCGATATAGCCGCCTCCCAGCAACACGACACGCTTTGGCAGCTGCTCGAGCTCGAGGAATTCAGTGCTGGTAATGAGAAACTCCTCACCGGGAATGCCGAGCCGCATCGGTACGGCTCCGACTGCGAGGAGGACGAATCGGCCCTCCAGTACCTCACTGCCGACCGCTACTGAGCGAGGTCCCTGGAATTTGGCTCGGCCGTGAAACGCGTCTATTTCGTTCTCGGCAAAGCTCTTTTCCTTGGCCTGTGGCACGCGGCTCGTGAAAGTCCGTTTGAATTGGATGAGTTCATTCCATGCAATCATCGGTTCGCCACTCACGCCTTTGCCATGCATACGGCGCACGTGATCGACCGCTTCAACACCGCGGACGAGGATCTTTTTCGGGTCGCAGCCGCGCAAAGCGCAGGTACCGCCGAATGGCAAATGATCAATAACCGCGACCCGCCAGCCTGCCTCGCGGCACCGGGAGGCCGCCACTGATGCTGCAGTACCAGTGCCGATGACGACTAGATCGTATGAGTTCACCATGACAACCTCTCCCGAGATGACGTGAAACGCTTTCCAGGGCTTGGCTATTTTCGCAGGTTCCTGGCGCCTCGGCTACCGTCGGTGCCGAGCGCGGCGAGACGCGCCTCGATCGCGGCGAGGCGGCCCGTCGGCGTGAGCGAAATCTCGCTCGGGCAGGAGCCCCGCACGATGTCGGCGGCCGCATCGGACGCCCGCGAGAAGTCGTCGAGCGCGGCAAGCTGCGGCCCGCCGAGGTCGAGCGCGCGCGCGATGCCGTCCATCGGCGCGCTGGCCCAGGCGCGCGGCGCATCCTTGCAGCGGGCGAGCCAGCGGCTCGCCCAGTCGCGCCGCTCGGCACTCCCGGCCAGCAGGCGCGCCTTCTGTTCATCGTTCAGCGCGCCATAGAACGCCGCGAGCGGCGGCCGCACGAGGCGCACGGCATTGAGCATGGCGTCGAACCGCTGCGCCATGGCGTCGAGCCGGCCGGTTGGCGTCGGCGGAATGCTGCCCGGACAGGCCGCCGCCAGCCTGTCGACCGCCTTGGCCTCGGCAGCATTGAGCTCATCGAACAGCGCGCGCTGCTCCGCCGTCGGCCGGACATCCTCTTCAATGCCGCCGAGGTCGACCGGTTCGGCCGGTTCACCGCCGCAAAGCCGCGCCGAGCCGGGCAACCCGGCGCCGCGCGCCGGAGCGCGATGCCACCGCGCGGCGCGCGGGCGCGTCCTCGACGGCGCGGGCAGCCGAAGGACGAGGGTGCTCGCATTGCCGCTGCGATCGCGCCGAACGTGCTCAATCGCCAGTTCACGGCGGAGCGGCCGAACCAGAAGTGGATCGCAGACTTCACCTATGTCTGGACCGCCGAGGGATGGCTCTACGTCGCGGCGGTGATAGACCTGTTCCCCCGCCGGGTGGTGGGCTGGTCGATGAGTACCTTTGCCGGAATTGCGCGCCGCTCGGTGCGGAAACGAGCCGGATCGATCCCGTATAATGTCTTAAAGGCGCGCCAGAAGTAGCTGCGGCTGCGGAATCCGGCCGCAGTTGCTACGGCCTTCACGGCAAGGTCCGTGATCTCCAATTGGCGCGCCGCCCGCCGAAGCCGAATTTCCCTGAGAAAGGCGATTGCCGGACGGCCGAAGGCAGCAGTGAACTGCTGAGCGAAGGCAGATCTGCTCATGCTGGCCGTCTGAGCCAGGCTTGCCAGCGTATGAGGGGCCTCGGGTCGGTCGAGCATGGTGGCGATCGCTCTTCCGAGCTTGGGGTTCTCCAGAGCCGATAGCCAGGGAAGTTGACACTGACCGGATGCACAGTGGCGCCGCAGCAGGATCACGAGGCACCGCTGCATGAGAGATTCAATGATCATGCGTGAGCCTGGTTGAGGTTCCGCCATTTCCTGGAGAAGTTCCGCGAAGACGCGGTGGACCTCCGGGCTGTCGGAGAAGTCCTCGTGGATAGGTTCGCGCAGATACTCGAAGAGCCCGACAGACTGCTGGTAGGTGACTCGGATCGCGCCACAAGCGAGGGTCACGCCGCGCCTTCCCGACCCGGTTCGCACGTGGCGCCACCCTTCGGGTAGGTCTCGGCACGATGTAGCGGTTGCTACCGCTTGCGCCGCGGCACCGTCTGGCTCGATCCAAAGGCGCACGCCAGCGGGGCTTATGACCATGCTGCCTTCCTTCAGCGACCGCTTCCTTCCCTTGCGAACGCTGATAGTTCCCCGCCCTTTAAGAACATAGTGAACACTCGCAAACGCCTTCTTCCCGAGGGTGGCTTCCCACCGGCCGTGCACGTCGCACAGGGCGAAGGGCTCGACGCCGATGTCAAGGTTTGCGAGGAGAGTCTCGAGAAGAATCAAGGCATTTTTCCTGTCATTCCGGCTGAGGTGCCTCGCTGGACGATAGAGAACCGAATACGAACCAAAAGAAACCTGCTCACGCAGATAATGCAAGCGTCATGAACGCTTGAAGGAGACACGTTATGTGCGAACATCATAACCATAAACTCGATCGCCGCTCGGTTCTCAATGGAGCCGTAGCGGCTGCTGCGGCCGCATCGATCGCAGCGGTCGGAGCCGGCGCGGCCCAAGCAGCGGAGAACCCATACGCCGACCCGGCCAAACCCGCGCTCCCTAACCCGGAAATGAAGCTTGACCTTCGCCGGACCGCGCTCGTCATCATCGATCCCCAAATCGACTTTCTGAGCCCAAAGGGCGTGGCCTGGGGCGTGGTCGGCGAGAGCGTCAAAGAGCATAACACGGTCGAGAACATCGGCCGCCTGTTCAAGGCCGCGAAACAGGCGAACATTACGGTCGCAATCTCCCCACACTACTACTATCCCTACGATCACACCTGGAAGTTCGGCGGCCCGCTCGAGCTGCTGATGCACAAGATCGGGATGTTCGACCGCAAGAGCCCGGTCTCACTTGCTGGCTTCGAGAACTCGGGGGCGGACTTCATGCCCGAGTACAAGCCCTACATCGAGGATGGAAAGACGATCATCGCCTCGCCCCACAAGATGTACGGGCCCGAGGCCAACGATCTTATGCTTCAGCTACGCAAGCAGCGCGTGGACCAGGTGATCCTCGCGGGAATGTCGGCGAACCTGTGCGTCGAATCCCATCTGCGCGAACTCCAAGAGCAGGGCTTCGAAGTCGCCGTTGTGCGAGATGCGACTGCCGCCGCCAAGGCTCCGGAAGGCGACGGCTACCTCGCGGCGATCATCAACTTCCGCTACATCGCCAATGGCCTTTGGACCACGGACGAGGCGGTCGCTCGGCTCAACCAGAAAACCTAGTGCCGCAAGTGATTCGGCATATCACGCCGCGCGAGGCCCGGCGCCTGGTCGCCGCCCATCACCAGGCGCGCTGCGTCGCCGGCCGGGTGCTGCGCCGGGCGAAGCCGCCACAATCGCGTTAAGAGCTCCGAACGGGCCTGTCCGGCCCCCGACGCCGCGGTGATCCCTGTCCGGGACCCGCGGCGTTTTTTTCGCGATCAAGGTCGCGCCGGGCGCCGTCAAAACCGGCGGCCGTTCAAAATGCCCGACACCAGCGCGTCGTTTCCGGGGATCTCGGAACACCGGGCGGCTTCATAGCGCCGGGCGAATTCCAGGCTGAGCGGGCCGCCTTCCGGGTGTTCGTACAGATACCGCTGCCGGTCGGCCAGGAACTGCGCCAGCGGCCGGGTCAGTTCCAGGCAATAGTCCACTCGGCTGACCCGCTTCGGCGCCAGCGCACCGGCGGCGGCCGTCAGGACGACGCCGCGCCGGCGACAGACAGCAGCGTGGTCGAAAGGCGCATGGTCGTTCCCCTTAGCACGGGCACCCTGTCGGATCGGTTAAGCCGAAGCATCAAATCCGGCCGGAACGGACGGTGATCGACAGGTCGGCAGGTCTGTGGTTGTGCCCAAATCGAGCCCCTGATTTGAACCGGCGCCGCTGTGACAGAATGGTCGCCGATCATACGCCAATACGGCCGTTTCGTTGGTGAGTTTGTGGTGAGTTTGGCCTTCACGCACTTTCGGATGATTTTCGACAAGTCGTTGATTTGATTGGCGCGCCCGACAGGATTCGAACCTGTGACCTCTGCCTTCGGAGGGCAGGGGGCGCGTCACAGCGACGTGCGCGACGTGCGTTCTGGCAGTTCCGAAATGACCGCTAACCTCTTGATCGGATTGAGATCGAATTTCCGCATTTTTTCGGAATGCGCTTTGATAAATAACGTGAACCACTTGGATTTTGATTCCGCCATTCCCAGGTTCGAGTCCTGGCGCCCCAGCCAGCAAGTCCCGTCTCATGGGACATGTCCGGTTGCAAAAATCCGCGGGACTTTCCCGAAAGTTAGCGAAACGCTACGGAGTCTCTGAGGCGCAATTTTTCTGGATTTTCGGCCGCGGCGGGCACATTTCACGCGACAGTCTCTGGTCGCAAATTTTCGATTTCCGTGTTCTCATAGCACAGACTCGGTTCGAACCGGTTCGATATTTGCCTCTCAAGTGCCCGAGCATCTAGCGGCGCTGGGTCGCCGCGTTCTTCGGCATCGCGAGCGACCAAGCGGCCCAACGACCATTTGTCGCCGCTAGTGAAGGCTTGGCGGCTGCTGCTCGAACGGCGTCACCATGCGATCATGAAGGTCAAACATTATCCACAGGCTGCCGCCGACCATGATGAAGATGAGAGTCGCTGCAAAGCAGAGCGCCAGAAGGTTTTCGCGTGGCGCGTCGGTCAGATTGATGTGGAGGAAATACTTCAGGTGAATGACGATCTGGATGATCGCCGCGGTTGCGATCACAAGCAGCATCGCGGTTGCGGCAAGGAGTTTGAAGTAGACCAGAACAAAAGGAATCGCGGTCAACACAAGCGCCAGTGCCAAGCCTGTGAGATAGGATCGCGCATTGGGCATTTTACCAGCAGAGGCGTCGTGCATCTCAAAGAACCCCCGGAAGGTAGACAACGGAAAAGATGCCGATCCAGACGATGTCGAGAAAGTGCCAGAAGAGGCCGACGCGAAACAGTCGGGAACCGACTGGTTCGGTCAGCCCCTTGAATAGTATCTGCCCGACGACAACGAGGATGCAGACAAGGCCCACGCTGACATGGAGCCCGTGCGTGCCGACCAGGGTGAAGAACGCAGACAGAAAGCCGCTGCGGTCCGGGCCGGCGCCCATTGCCACCATGCCGCGGAATTCCCCTACCTCCATGGCGACGAAACCGGTGCCGAGGATGAACGTCAGCAAGAGCAAAAGGACCGCCGCTCTTCCGTCACGCGCCCGCGCCGCCAGCGTAGCGAAGCCAAACGTCGCACTGCTGAACAGAAGCAGCATGGTTTCGCCAAAGGTGCGTGGCAGATGGAACAACTCGAGGCCGGTCGGCCCGCCAGCCGTTCCGCGCGACATCACGACATAGGTCGCGAATAGAAGCGCGAAGACGATCGCGTCGGTCATCAGATAGATCCAGAAGCCGAACGCCTTTTCCTCGGAGCGATCGACAGGCGATTGTGCTTCCGGGCCCGCTGTCGACGCCGGCATCGTCTCGGTCACGATGCCCGTCCCTGCAGTGCTGCGCCTGGAATTACGGAGGCATCCTGCGCCGCTTCAGGACGCGGCGCCCTGGCCATTTCCTGAAGGCGCCGGCTTTCGATCTTCTCGACCTCGCTGGCCGGCAAAAGATATTCGGTATCGTCGTCGCTGCTGCGGAAGACGAGGGTCAGCGCGATCAGCGCGACGCCCAACATGGCGAGCCACCACATATGCCACACCATGGCGAAGCCAAAGACGAAGGCGAGGCCACCGGTCACCGCACCGAATGCGCTATTCTTCGGGATCGCGATGTCCTCGTAGCGGGCCGGTGGCCGATAGGCGATGCCGCGCTCCTTCATGTCGAGAAATGCGTCCCGGCTCCGCACTTCGGGAATGACGGCGAAGTTGTAGGGCGCCGGTGGCGAGGCTGTGAACCACTCCAGGGTGAGGCCGTCCCAGGGATCGCCGGTCCAGTCGCGGTATTCGGCGCGCCGCATTACGCTGATGACCAATTGCACGATCATGAAAATGAGGCCAAAGAGGATAAAAACGGCACCTGCCGCGGCGACGATCAGATAGGGCTGCCATTCGGGCGTGTCGTAGTGCTCCATGCGACGCGGCATGCCCATGAAGCCGAGCAGATAGAGCGGCATGAAGGCGAGGTAGAAGCCGATCATCCAGCACCAGAACGATCGCTTCCCCCATCGCTCGTCGAGACGAAAGCCGAAAGCCTTCGGAAACCACAGATTGAGCCCGGCGAAATAGCCGAACAGCGCGCCGGGAATCAACATGTTGTGGAAATGCGCAACCAGAAAGGTCGAATTGTGCATGAGATAATCGACCGGCGGCAGGGCGAGGAGAACGCCGGTCACGCCACCGACCACAAAGGTCACGATGAAAGCAAGCGTGTACATCATCGAGGTGTGAAAACGGATGCGGCCACGATACATCGTGAACAGCCAGTCGAATAGTTTCACGCCGGTCGGCACGGCGATGATCATGGTGGCGATGCCGAAGAAGGCGTTCACATTCGCGCTCGATCCCATCGTGAAGAAGTGGTGCAGCCAAACTGTGAAGGAGAGGATGGCGATCGCGCCGGTTGCGTACACGAGCGACGTGTAGCCGAACAGCCGCTTGCCGGAAAACGTCGTCACGACGCTGGAATAGATTCCGAAGGCCGGCAGAATCAGAATGTAGACCTCCGGGTGTCCCCATATCCAAAGCAGGTTGGCGTAATTCATCATGTTGCCGCCGGCACCGCTCGTGAAGAAGTGCATGCCGAATGCGCGGTCGAGCTGCAGCAGCACCGCCACCACGGTAATCGCGGGAAAGGCGAAGGCCATGAGCACGCTAGTGCAGAGCGCCGTCCAGGTGAACAGCGGCATCCGCATCAGCGTCATGCCGGGGGCACGCTTCTTCAGGATAGTCACAATGAAATTGATGCCGGTGAGCGTCGAGCCGATTCCGCTGATCAGCACCGCCCAGATCCAATAGTCGACGCCGACATAGGGATTGTATTCGACGCCCGAATAGGGTGGATAGCCGGTCCACCCTGCCGTCGAGAACTTGCCGATGACGAGCGATACCATGACGAGCGCCGCGCCGGATGCGGTGAGCCAGAGGCTAACCGAGTTCAGGTAAGGGAAGGCGACGTCGCGCGCGCCGATTTGCTGCGGGACGACGATGTTGATCAGCCCGGTCATGAACGGCATCGCCATGAAGAAGATCATGATGGTGCCGTGCGAGCTGAAGATCTGGTCGAAATGTTCGGGCGGCAGGTAGCCGTCGGATTTCACCGCGATCGCCTGCTGCGCGCGCATCATCAGCGCATCAATGAAGCCGCGCAGAAGCATGATCAGCGCGAGCGTCACATACATGATGCCGATCCGCTTGTGATCGACGCTCGTCAGCCATTCCGTCCAAAGGTACCGCCAAGCTTTCAGCCACGTGATCGCCGCGGCAACGGCGACGGCCCCGCCGATCGTGATCAGTGCGCCACCCATGGCGATCGCACTGTACAAAGGCAGCGCGTCGACGGTCAGCCTTCCCAACATCCGCTCCTTCTCCCTAACGGAACCTCATTCCGACGCCATTGCCCCGTGACTCTTCGCCGACTTGTCGTATTTCCCGATGATCCTGTCGAAAAGTCCGGATTCGACCGCCGAATAGTGAACGACCGGATGGGCGGCGCTCGGCTTGGCAAGTTCTGCATAGGTGGTCGCGTCGAGCTTCTTCGGCGATTGCCCAGCCCGCTTCAGCCAGGCATCGAAATCCGCCGGCGTCATCGCGATCGCCGCGAAATGCTGGTCGGCGAATCCGCGGCCGCTATATTGCGTGTTTCTGCCCACGAAGCGACCGGGTTCATCGGCGCGCACGTTGAGCTGCGTCTGCATGCCGGCCATTGCATAAATCTGTCCTCCGAGCGCTGGGATGAAGAACGAATTCATCACGGTGTCGGAGGTGATCTTCAGCCTGACCGGCACTTCGCTCGGAAACGCCAATTCGTTGACAGTGGCGATCCCCTGCGCGGGGTAGATAAAGAGCCACTTCCAGTCCTGGGCGACGACCTGGACCTCCAGCGGCCTTGCCGATGACTGGAGCGGCTTGTAAGGATCGAGCTTGTGCGTATAGAGCCAGAGGTGTACGCCGAGCGAGGTAACGATCAGCGCCGGAACGATCCATATTACCGCGTCGACCTTCGCGGACATCCAATCCGGTTCGTAGCGGGACCTCTTGCCGGATGCGCGGTAGCGCCAGGCAAACCAGAACGTCATCACAAAGACCGGAATGACCACGATCATCATGATCGCAAGGGCGCGGAATAGGATGTCGCGTTCGGCGAGCGCAACGGGCCCCTTGGGTTTGAGGATCGGCGCTTCCGTGAGGCCGCAGCCGCTCGTCAGCAGGGCCAGGCCAATTGCGATGCCGGCTATGAGTCTTGCCCGCGAATCTTGCTTCACGGCCATCGCGGGCGCCATCGGTGGTATCCTTGTCGAGCCGAGAGCTTGCAGCACAGCATCCAAGGCAGCGTTAGCACAGAGCGTGCCAGGATCGGCAGCATGAAATGCGAGCCACTTGCGCCTGTGTGTACCAAAAACTCAGACACGGACGTAGCAGTGATGGAGACCGCCCAGAACCGCATGTGAGATGACGCTCCCAGTCCGCTGAACCGGGCGCAAGGCCGGTGCATCTTTGTCCAACGACCGGCGTGTTCTCATTTCGTTGTAATATCCGGTATGAGATCTTGGCAAGTGCTCCTTGCCGAGCACGATAATGTGATCCACACACTCGCGACGGATCGATCCGATCAATGGTTCGGCAAAGCAATTCTGCCAGCGATGCCAGCGCACGAGCGTTTCGGGCCCGATGATCGTCACGGCCTTGAGGACCGACGGAAACCAACGACACAGCTGGATGAAGAACAAGCGATCGCTGTTCGTGAACCGGATGCGATCATGCACCTTGCGCTGCAGCACAATCAGCTGATGCCTGAGCGCGGCATTCTCTGCTTCAAGTCGACTGTTCGACTTGAACAGCGAAAACCAACAGCCTCAAAAGGAAGCAAAGCAGTGCGACCATCGCGGTCGACGTTAAGCGATTCTATCACCAGATCAATACGGACGACGTTTCGGTACACACAGGTATTACCGCGGATGGCGAGCGCCTCTGCCCAGCAGGAAATCGACGAACCCACTGGCAAATTCTTGCGGCCGCGAGGTGACATCGCCAACATGCATTTCGAACAGCTGGCGTAATTGGGCCGGGTTGCCTCTCGAAAATCGACCCACTTTGGCGGCGGTGATGGCCGTCCTGCCGGGCTGGCTAAGGCAAGCGGCTTGTCCGAGCGAGATTGCAGTCATTGAGCCCCCCCTGCGATTTAGGCGAACAAGCTGTTAGAGCATTTCACACGTCAAAACTTAACGCATGATGGAGACGGAATTCCCCGTGCCGAAATCCATCGCCGTAGACGAAGCTGAAATTCGGTCCTTTTTGAGCCCTATTTGGAGCGCTCATCAATTTAGAAGGAGTGTGGCTTTTCAGCACTGTAGAAAAAATGGTCCGTTCATCGGGCCAGTGGTTGCGCGGCGGCGCTGGTCGTGCAGTCGACCAGGTTCGCGCCTGTCATCAACCTCGAGGCGGCCAGGGCACTCGGCCTCGACGCGCCGCCACAACCGCTCGCCGCGCCGACGAAGTGATCGAATGACGGCGAGGGTTGGCTCGCTGCAATTCAGCGATGTCCGCTAGAGCATTTTCCGAAAAGGTTGACTCTGTGGGGGATTCCCATGGTTGCGCGGATATGATTCATGCTTCGCACTGGGGAGGAGGCCAGCAATGTGCCGCATGCCTCGCAAATTCAGGGTACGGTCAACCTGAACGGAAAACGCTCTAATGGAATGGTCCGGCCGTGCTCCAGCCTCGCCAGCAAGAGAAGCTGGCAAGGGGATCAAAGACAAGGAGCACGCCATGACGTACAAACTCAATAGCGGAATCGCCGTGATCGGGATCGATATCCGCAAGAACTCGTTTCGCGTCGTGGGCCACGGCTGCACCACAACGTGCTGGCCGGGACGAAGGAACGGCCGCAAGGCACGAACAAAGGAACCACGCGAGATGAGGAGCTATCGGCCTGCAGAAATTCCCTTCAGTTCCCGATAGGCTTGCTCACGTGCAACCTGGCATGCCGACTTGATTTGCGGCCAAGCGCTCGCGCAGTCTAGGCAATTCCGCGTTCGGTTTTCGCGTGCAGACTCTCCTCGTATCGCACGATCAGCGCCGGCACCGCCAAGATGATCGCTATCGCAACCAGCCCCAGGAGAACCGTAGCCGGTGAGGTCAAGCTCGCAAATGCGGCACCGAAGGAATAAGCCCCAAAACCGTAGCACATTATCCAAGCAACGGCTGCCGTCCCGCTGGCGAAATAAAAGTCATGCTGCGCCATGGAATTCGTGCCGGCAAGCACGGCAGCCATGTTGCGCAGAAACGGCAAAAAGCGAGCGATGAAAATAAACCTGCCGCCATATCGGACAAATAGCCAATGACCGATTCTCACCCGTCTTTCCGTCAATCCAAGATGGGCGCCATATTTCGTCAACAGCTGAGGTCCAAACCTCCTGCCGATCCAAAACCCGACAATTTCGCCCAAAATTGCCGCCAGGCTTGCGGCCGTGATCAAAAACCAAATATTGAAGTCGTGTGTTCTGGCGGTGAAGACCGCAGCCGCAATCAGAGCCGCCTCGGCAGGTAGCGGAAGCCCGACGCTTTCGAGGGCGACGAACGCCGCCACCAACCAGACGCCGTAGCTTGATATGAACTGCATCATCCCGCGACTCTCCGACCGGCATGCCTGATCTTGCCCCCGAGCCGATGCCGACCGGTTGGGACGGAAGCAAGCCCGACAACATGCCCAGTGGGAATAGGAGGGTAACTTTGTATGGCGCCCGTTGGGCACCACAACAGCCATCGCAAAGCCGAGGTGTGAATCTTCCCAAGTGTAGCCTGGATGTCACATATCGATGGTGGCCCGGCCAAGGATCGGATAAGGCGAGAACCACCCGATCAAGCGTTCAACATGGGCGTTCTGCCAGGGTGAGCAGAATGAGGCGGGCCAGTCCCCTACACGGCGACCGGTTGTCGTTGCCGGCCCGGCATGACACCATCGAGCGGCCGCGCCGTCCTCAGGTCGAGATCCCATGCCGCGCAAAAAATTCGCCTGGGCCTCGCTGCCCGACGAGGAGCTGCTCGAGCTCCGCCTCAAGGACCTCAAGGTCACCGTCGAGGGCACCTGGCTCGAGGACTGCCTCAAGGCCCTGCACGAGGAGCTCGAGCAGCGCGACATCCGGGTGCGGCCGCATGCCTGGATCTCGAGCGAATGGTTCAGCCCGGACAACACGCCGGGCATCGCGTTCCCCTTCTATCTCGCGCATCCGCGGCTGATGCAGCTCGAGAAGAAGAAAATCATCGACGTCGAAGGCGGCACATGGTCGGAGTGCATGAGCATCCTGCGTCACGAAGCCGGCCACGTCGTGCAGCACGCCTATCAGCTGCAGCGCCGGCGCGGTTGGCAACGGCTGTTCGGCCCCTCCTCGAAGCGCTATCCGAGATATTACCGGCCGAACCCGTCCAGCCGGCATTTCGTCCAGCATCTGCGGCTCTGGTACGCGCAGAGCCATCCGGACGAGGATTTCGCAGAAACCTTCGCGGTCTGGCTGCGGCCCCGTTCCAACTGGCGCACGCGCTACGCCGGCTGGCCGGCATTGAAGAAGCTCGAATACGTCGACGAGCTGATGGCCGAGATCGCCGCGCAGCGACCGTTGCCCACCCGCCGGGAGCGGGTCGACCCGCTGAGCCAGCTCACCGAAACTCTTGCCGAGCACTACCGGAAGAAGCAGGCGCTCTACGCGTTCGACACGCCGAAAACCTACGATCGCGATCTGCAGCGGATGTTCTCGGCCGACCCGAGGCATCGCCGGTCGCAGGCGGCGTCGGCGTTCATCAGGCGCCACCGCGCGAGAATCCGAGAGCTGGTCTCGACGTGGACGGGCGAGCACCAGCTCACGCTGGACGCAATCCTCGACGATATGATCGTCAGATGCCGCGAGCTGAACCTGCGCGCGGTCGGTCCGCAGCGGAAGCTGGTGATGGAATTCACCGTGCTGTTGACCGCCAAGACGGTGCATGCCCTGTTCGGTCCATTGCGGCGAAGGTGGCTCGCGCTATGAAGCGTCTGCGCGTCCTGGTGCTCCTACACCCGGACCTGATACCCCCGGAGTCGAGCAAGGGGTTCAGCGAGCAGGAAATCAATGTCTGGAAGACCGAGTATGACGTCGTAAGCACGCTGCGTGCCGCCGGGCACGAGGTTCGCCCGCTCGGCGTGCACGACGAGCTCAAGCCGATCCGTGACGAGATCGAGAACTGGAAGCCGGATGTGGCGTTCAGCCTGCTCGAGCAGTTCCGCGGCGAAGTCATCTACGACCACAACGTCGCGAGCTATCTCGAGCTGATGCGCATCCCCTATACCGGCTGCAATCCGCGCGGCCTGATGCTGGCGCGCGGCAAGGACCTGTCGAAGACCCTGGTGCACTACCACCGGATTCCGGTTCCGGCCTTCGCGGTTTTCCCGAAGCACCGCAAGGTCCGCCGCCCGAAGCGCCTCGCGCTGCCGCTGATCGTCAAGAGCCTGAGCGAGGACGCGTCCTACGGCATCTCGCAGGCCTCGGTGGTCGACACCGACGAGAAGCTCGCCGAGCGCGTCGCATTCATCCACGAGCGGATCGGCACCGCCGCCATCGCCGAGCAATATATCGACGGGCGCGAGCTCTACGTCGGCGTGCTCGGCAACGAGCGGCTGCGCGTGCTGCCGATCTGGGAGCTGAATTTCGGCAACATGGCGCCGGGCACATGGCGCATCGCCACCGAGAAGGTCAAGCACGATCCCGGCTATCAGGAACGCCGCGGCATCCTGCACGGGCCGGCCAAGGACCTCGCCCCCGAGGTGCGCGCCCGCATCGAACGATCGGCCAAGCGCATATTCCGGACGCTGGAGCTCGAGGGATACGGCCGCATCGATTTTCGCCTGTCCGCCGATAGCGTCCCGTACTTCCTGGAAGCCAATCCCAATCCCGAAATTGCCCAGAGTGAGGAATTTGCCGCGGCGGCCCTGCACGACGGCATTGCCTATCCCGACCTCCTGCACCGCATCGTGGGGCTGGCCCTGGGCCGGGCAACGTCGATGGCCTCCGGCGAGCTGACGTGATGAGCTCGCGGCATTGCTCGATCACCTCGTCGGGGCGGGGCGTCGGCGGCACGTCGAGGCCGAGCGCCTTCGCGGTCCCGAGGTCGATCACCGGCTCCGATCGCGCGAGCAAATCTACCGGGAGATCCGGGATTTGCGGCTTTTGATATTTTGTCGATGCGAGTGGCGGCATGAGCGCGGCGACAAAGCCTCGGTCCCGGTGCGGCTATTTCACGAGCGGGAGGCCTTCCTTGTTCCATTCTTCCATGCCGAGCGCGTAGTAAAAGACGTTGCTGTAGCCGAGTTGGACGGCTCGCTCCGTAGCCTTCGCGGCGCGGCCGCACTTGACGCCGTTGCAGTAGAACAGAACCGGCGTATCCTTGCTCGCGACGTGCCTGGCGAGGGTCTCGGACGACACGTCGGTGTCGAGCAGCCGAATGGCGCCTTCGAGATGCCCGGCGGCGTAGTCCTCCTCCTTGCGATTGTCGAGGATCACCAGGTTCGGCCGCTTCGTGATCAGATCGAAGATCTGCTGGGCGTTCACGGTATTGGCGCCGCTGATCTGCATGGGCGCGTCCTGCGCCGTGGCCGCCGACATGAGGCCGAGCAAGAGCGCGAGTGCCGACAGGATGCTGCGAACGTGGATCATGGTTGTTCTCCTTCTCGAATTCGGCCGACGACGACGGCGCGTTCGTTCAGGCCCGGACGGTGCGCAGGAATCTTTGGACCTCGCTGTGCAGGCTGTCGGCTTGGCGCGTGAGCTCGCGCGAGGTCGCGAGAACGGTTTCGGCCACCCTGCTGGTTTCGGCCGCCGCCTTGTCGACGCCGGCAATATTGCCGGCCACGTCCTGCGCGCCGCTGACCGCCTTTTCGACGCTGTGCGCGATGCCCGCGGTTGCTGCGCCCTGCCGCTCCACGGCGACCGTCACGTTGGCCGCGATCCCGCTGATCTCGTTGATGGTCTGTCCGACCCGCTCGATCGCCGCGGCGGCGTATTGCGTCGATGATTGGATGGCCTCGATCTGGCCGGTGATTTCTTCGGTCGCCTTGGCGGTCTGCCCCGCGAGCAACTTGACCTCGCTGGCGACTACCGCAAAGCCCTTGCCGGCCTCCCCCGCGCGCGCGGCTTCGATGGTGGCGTTCAGCGCAAGTAGATTGGTCTGCCCGGCGATCGCCCGAATGAGATCGACCACCTCGCCGATCTTTTGCGTCGCCCCGGCGAGGCCGCGCATCGCCTCGTTGGTCTCCTTGGCTTCCGCCACCGCCTTTTCCGCGATGTTGGTCGATCGGGTCGCCTGGCGGGTAATTTCGCCGATCGAGCCCGCCCACTCGCCGGACGTGGAGGCGACCGACTGCACGTTCGCGCATGCCCGGTCGGAGGCTTCGGCCGCCGCTTCGGCAAGCTTGGCCGTGTGGTCCGCCACCGTGGCGAGCGACTCCGCATTGGCAGTGGTCTCGGCCGATGCCGAAGAGACGAACTGGGCGACGGACTTGACATTGGCTTCGAAGGTGTCGGCGAGGCGCAGCAATTCCGCGCGTCGGCTCGCCTCGGCGGTCTGCGCCGCCCGCAAGATCGCCTCGTCCGCGTCCGCCTTGTCCCGTCGTCGTTGCTCGAGCTCGTTCTGCGCGGCAGCCTCCCGCCGGCGGAGTTGACGAATGAACAGCGCCACGAGCACCACTCCTGCGGCCGAAATGGTGCCGCAGATCAGGACGAAGACGCAGAGCGACCAGAACGCGACGCGATCGAGCGCGCCGGTAAGCTCGGTGACGTCCTGTATCACCCGCAATCTGGCGATGGGCTGTTGTTGAGGACCCTGCACGGCGAGGAAGTCCTCGCGCCGGTCGGCGGCAGCGGGAATCCTGAAATTCTGCGGCGCCAGCAGCTGCCGGCCGTTGTCGATTGCAAGGATCTCGACGGCCATGCCGAGCCGCTGATCGAGGGTGGCGAGCGCGTGAATCGGATCCGCGTGCACGCCGAGATAGCCGACCAGGCGCAATCCGCCGACCGGCACGACGGCAGTGAGCCGCGGTTCGTCGCCGTCCCGCCAGATGCGCCACAGAATCTTGAGACGATCGGTCCCTTCGCGCTTGGCGACCGCGTCGCGCAGGGCAGGCGGCAGTTCGGCGGCTTTCCCGCGCCAAACCTCGCCGACCGGATTCATGGCCGCGTCATAGAGCGACAGCCCGACAACCTTTACTTGGCCGCTCGAGATGACGCCGCGGTGGAAATCGTCCTCCAGCCTGGTCCGGATTGCCTCCGCATTTCTATCAACCAGCATTTGGCGCAACGCATCGCCCTGCGCGATGTTGCGCCCGATCTCGACGACGAGCTGCGCGTATTCGCGCCAAGCGAGATCGGCGACGCCCGCATCGGCAATTTTCTGCGCGTTGCGCGCGTTGAACGAGTAAAACAGCTCGTCATAGCGGCGCGTCATGTCCCAGCCGACGCCGGCGGCTGCCAGCAACACGCCGACGTTGGTGATCGTGAGCACGGAGACGATACCCAGCCTGACGCGCATGGATCAGCTTCTCTCCGCCCCGATCGAGATCGCACGAAGCCGGATCGCAACGTGCGTGCCGGAGAACGCCGGAGGAATCGAAGCTCGCCGGGTGCAGTCCCCTCGGATGATTTCAAGCCTCGGGATGTGCTGCTCTGCAGGCGCCGGAACGGACATCGACATTGCGGAACCAACCGGCGTTCGCGAGCATGTGGCCGCTGAGCATTCCGACGCCGGCGAAGTCGAGGCGCCTGTTCGGCCGACCCTGGTAATGACCGCGTGCTTACCGGAAATTCATTGACGATTTCTTTATGGTTAACAAAAAAGTCGAGCGTTCCTCCCGCCGGCCGGCCGGGACGCGCAAAACCGACGGCTGACTGCGCTCTGCGGTCGCGACGGCCGGCGGGCATCGAGCCGGGCGGTCGCTTGCCGCACGTCGGCGAGAAAGAGGTCCGCCGAGTCGCGGCTAAAGCCGTGACGCACCGGCAAGCGCGTCACCACCACGTCCACGATGTTCGGCACCATGTAGGCGGGGCGCCGGCGAGCGCCCGGCAGCCCTCGCGGACGCCGGTCGCGGCTGCGAACCGACCAGGCTCGGGTCGGGAGTCGACGACCTCGGCAAACTCAGGCTAGAAAGGCTCGGCCGTGCTGACAATGCGCAGCCGTCGCGGATGGAGGGCATGACCTGGTCGATCATCGCTCGCGACCGGCGTACCGGGCGCTTCGGAATTGCGGTTGCGACGCGGTTCTTCGCCGTGGGCGCACTGGTTCCGCACGTCAAGTCGGGCGTCGGCGCGATCGCAACTCAGGCGCTGACAAATCCCTTTTACGGCGTCGACGGCTTGCGACTGCTGGGAGAGGGCAAGACCGCGCAGGACGTCGTCGCCGGCCTGACCGCCGCCGACGCCGGACGCGACCACCGGCAGCTGCATGTGATGGATGCGCGGGGTCGCATCGCCGCTCATACCGGGACGGCTTGCGTCGACTGGTGCGGTCAGCTCGCGGCCGACCATGTCTCGGTCGCCGGCAACATGCTCGCCGGCGCGCGCGTGATCGAGGACACGGTCGCGGCCTATGAGAAGAATGCCGGGTTGGCTTTCCCCCGCCGGCTGATCGCCGCTTTGCGCGCGGGCGAGGCGGCCGGCGGCGACAAGCGCGGAAAGCAATCGGCCGCGCTTCTCATTTGCGGCGAGGAGGAATGGCCTGACCTCGATCTGCGCGTCGATGACCACGTTGATCCGCTTGCCGAGCTCGAGCGGCTCGAGCGAGTGAGCCGCGAGCGCTTCGTGCATCTGCGGCGTTTCCTGCCGAGCCGCCGCGATCGGGTGGGGTTGACCGATCGCGCCATGATCGAAACCGAGATCATCAAGGCCCTCGCCGCCGAAGGCTCGTCGTGAGCGCCGCCGGTGGGCTGCTCGAGATCGAGAACCTCAAGGTCGTCTTTCACGACGACCGCGGACGCGCCACGCACGCCGTCGACCGCGTCGATCTGACGGTCCGGCGCGGTCAGACCTTGGGCTTTGTCGGCGAATCCGGTTGCGGCAAGAGCGTCACCGCGCTCGCGATCATGGGATTGCTGCCCCGGGGCTCCGCCGAAGTGTCGGGTCGCATTCGCTTTGACGGCGTCGATCTGCTCGGAGTTCCCGACCGGGAGATGCGCGACCTGCGCGGCGACCGGCTGGCTATGATCTTCCAGGAGCCGATGACGTCCCTCAACCCGGCCTACACCGTCGGTGAGCAGATCGCGGAAACGCTGATCCGCCACCGCGGCCTGTCGCGGCAAAAAGCGCGCGCGCGCGCCGTCGAGCTCTTACGGCGCGTCAAGATCGCTTCGCCCGAGCAGCGCGTCGACGAGTATCCGCATCGGCTGTCCGGCGGCATGCGCCAGCGGGCGATGATTGCGCTCGCGCTCGCCTGCGATCCGAAGCTCCTGATCGCCGACGAGCCGACGACCGCGCTCGACGTCACGGTCCAGGCCCAGATCCTCGATCTTCTGCGCGACCTCAAAGCGGCGACCGACGCCGCCATCATTCTCATCAGCCACGATCTCGGCGTGGTCGCCGAGGTCTGCGACGAGATCGCGGTCATGTACGCGGGCGAAATCGTCGAGCGCGCTCCCGTCGACGCGCTGTTCGGGTCCCCGCAGCATCCCTACACCATCGGTCTCCTCGGCTCGATTCCGCGGCTCGATCGCCGCGCCGAGGCGCTCGCCGCCATCGAAGGGATGGTGCCCGGCATGGCGGCGCTTCCGCCCGGCTGCCGGTTTGCCGCGCGCTGCCCCTTTGCGCGCGACATTTGCGTGGAGTCGCCGCCGCCGATCGCGCCGGTCGGCCGGGATCACGGATCGCGCTGCGTGCGCGCGCCGCTCGAGCAGGTCCTGTCGTGACCGCGCCCCTGCTCGAGGTCGACAATCTCACCCGGCATTTCGTCGCGCGGCGCTCGATGTTCGGCCGCCCGACCGCGCTCGTGAAGGCCGTGGACGGGGTGAGCTTCACGCTCGCCGCCGGCGAGACGCTCGCGGTGGTCGGTGAATCCGGTTGCGGCAAATCGACGCTCGGCCGCCTCGTGCTGCGGCTGCTTGAGGCGACGAGCGGCCGCATCCGCTTCGAGGGGCGAGACGTCACCGCCCTCAAGGAGCGCGAGCTCGGGCCGTTGCGGCGCAACGCGCAGCTCATCTTCCAGGACCCTTATGCCTCGCTCAATCCGCGCCTGACCATCGGCCAGATCCTGGCCGAGCCGCTCGCGCTCCACGACGTCGTTCCGCGCTCGCGCCGCGGCGAGCGGGTCGCGGAGCTGCTGGAGCTCGTCGGTCTCGAGCCGCGCGTGGCGCGCCGCTATCCGCATGAATTCTCCGGCGGTCAGCGGCAGCGCATCGCCATCGCGCGCGCGCTCGCGGTCGAACCGAAGCTCGTCGTCTGCGACGAGCCGGTATCGGCGCTCGACGTCTCCATCCGCGCGCAGGTGCTCAATCTCCTGCGCGACCTGCAGCGGCGGCTTGGGCTCGCCTACATCTTCATCTCGCACGATCTCGCGGTGGTCCGGCACATCGCCGACTCGATCGCGGTCATGAATTTCGGCCACATCGTCGAGATCGCGCCCAACGAGGCCCTGTTCGCAAGTCCGCGACATCCTTACAGTCGCGCGCTGCTGTCCGCCATTCCGGTGCCCAAGCCCGGCGTCAAGCGCGAGCGGATCGTCCTGCGCGGGGAGATGCCGGACGCGCTGCATCCGCCGCCGGGGTGCCGGTTCCACACCCGCTGTCCGTTCGCGATCGCGCGCTGCGAGAACGAGCGGCCGGAGCTGATCGGAGCTCCGCACGCGACCGCCTGCCATCGCGTCGACGAATTGCCGCCGACCGCGGATCTTATTCCGCGCGAGGGCGACCTCCCGCCGGTTCTCGAACGGCTCGTGGACGCCTTTCGGCGCCGGCCGGATGGGCAGGACGGCGCCGGGCTTGATAGAGTGGAGACGGGCGGGATCGCCGGCGTGTCCGCGACGGGGATGCAGTAAGGAGACCGGTAGGATGAAAGCTAACCGCCTTGCGGCCGCGGCCGCGTTGCTCCTGATCTCCGGCGGCGTCGCCGCGGCGCAGACGACGCTGCGGATCGGACTGGCGGAGGACCCCGATATTCTCGACCCGACGCTGGCGCGCACTTATGTCGGCCGCGTCGTTTTTGCCTCGTTCTGCGACAAGCTGTTCGACATCGACGAGAAGCTCAACGTGGTTCCGCAGCTGGCGCTGAGCCACGAGACCGCGCCCGACGGCAAGGCGGTGACCGTCAAGCTTCGCCCCGGCGTGAAATTCCACGACGGCGAGCAGCTCGACGCCGAGGCCGCCAAATTCTCGCTCGAGCGTCACGTCACCATGACCGGCTCGTTCCGCAAACCCGAGCTCGCGCCGGTCGATCGCGTCGAGGTCGTCGATCCGCTCACGATCAGGATCGTGCTGAAGACGCCGTTCGCGCCGTTGATCGCGCAGCTGACCGACCGCGCCGGCATGATGGTTTCGCCGAAGGCGGCAAGGGCGGCGGGCGACAGGTTCGGATTGCATCCGGTCTGCGCGGGGCCCTACAAGTTCGTCGAGCGAGTGCAGCAGGATCGCATCGTCGTCGAGAAATTCGCCGATTATTGGAACAAGGACAACGTTCATATCGATCGGATCGTCTATTTGCCGATCGTCGACGCGACGGTGCGCATCGCCAATCTCAGGAGCGGCGGCGTCGATCTGATCGAGCGCGTGCTCGCAACCGACATCAAGGAGGTCCGTGCCGACCCCAGGCTCAGGCTCTCGACCGCGCTTGAGCTCGGTTATCAGGGCCTGGACATCAACGTCGGCAACGGCGAACGGGCGAAGAATCCGCTCGGCAGCTCGGCCAAGGTGCGCCGCGCGCTCGACGCCGCGCTCGACCGCGAGGCGCTCAATCAGGTCGTGTTCAACGGCGAATTCGTTCCCGGCAATCAGTGGGTGAGCCCCGAGCATCGCTATTACCAGAAGGCCTTTCCGGTTCCGGGGCGCGATGTCGCCAAGGCCAAGGCGTTGCTCAAGGAAGCGGGCGTGACTGCTCCCTTCGACGTCGATTTCATGGTGCCGAAGGGCGCCGAGGAGCAGGCCGTCGCCGAGGTCATCCAGGCGATGGCGGCGGAAATCGGCATCAACATGAAGATCCGCGTGACCGAATTCGCGACCTCGCTCAAGCAGGCCGAGGCCGGCGACTATCAGGCCTATATGCTCGCCTGGAGCGGCCGCACCGATCCCGACGGCAACGTCTATATCTTCCACAAGTGCAAGGCGCCGCTGGATTATCCGGGCTATTGCAACCCGGAGGTCGACAAGCTGCTCGATGAATCGCGCATTCCCTCCGAGATGGCGCAGCGCAAGGCGATCTACGAAAAGCTGACCAAGATCATTCTCGAGGACGCGCCGAAGCTCTACCTGTACCATCGGCGCGTGCTGATCGCCCATACGGTCCGGCTCGACGGCTACCGGCAGATGCCGGACGGCCTCGTGCGCGTGGTCGGGCTGAAACTCCGATAGGGATCGCGGGTATTTGGCAATTGCCGGTTCGCGGAGCGCGCCATGCTGACATTCTTCGGCAGCCGGCTGCTGCAGCTCGTCCCGACGCTGTTCTTCCTGTCGGTGATCATCTTCTCGCTGCAGCAGCTCTTGCCGGGCGACCCCGCGCTCGTCATGGCCGGGGAGGAGCGCGATCCCGAGGTCATCGAGCAGATCCGGCGGCAATATCGTCTCGATCAGCCGCTGCCGGTCCAATACGTCTATTGGGTCAAGGGCGTCCTGTCCGGCGATCTCGGCGAATCGATGCGGATCAAGCAGCCGGTTCTCTCGCTCATTCGCGAAAAGCTGCCGGTCACGATCCAACTCGCGTCGATGGCGATCGTCATCGCGCTGGTCATCGGCATCGGCGCCGGCGTGGTCTCGGCGGTGAAGAAGGACAGCGTCTGGGATTACGCGGCGAACGCCTTCGCGCTATGGGGGATCTCGACGCCGAATTTTTGGCTCGGCATCATGCTGATCTTTCTGTTTTCGGTGAAGCTCGGCTGGCTGCCGGCCTCGGGATATGTGCCACCGCTCGAGGATTGGCGCGCAAGCCTTGCCTCCACCATCATGCCCGCCTTCGTCCTCGGCAATGCGATTGCCGCGATCCTGATGCGGCACACGCGCAGCGCCATGCTGCAGGTGCTGGAGAGCGACTACGTCCGCACGGCGCGCGCCAAGGGGCTGCTTGAGCGCAGCGTGATTTTCAAGCACGCCATGCGCAACGCGCTCACTCCCGTCATTACCCTCGGCGCGCTCGAGTTCGGCACGTTGCTTTCAGGCGCCGTCCTGACCGAGCAGATTTTCACCATTCCCGGGCTCGGCAAGCTGATCGTCGACGCGGTGTTCAACCGCGACTACGCGGTGGTTCAAGGCGTCGTGCTGGTGACGGCGACGGCCTATATCGCGCTCAATCTGCTGGCCGACATGGCCTATATCCTGGTCAATCCGCGCCTGCGCGGTTGAGGTCATGATCGACGCGGTTGTCGGAGCTGGGCTCGGCGGGGCGGCGGACGATGAGATCATCGAGATGCCGGCGAGACGCGCGCTGCGGCGGTTGATGCGCCGCAAGGGAGCCGTGCTCGGACTGGTCGTCATCGCGACGCTGATCGCGCTGGCGCTGCTCGCGCCGCTGATCTCGCCCTACGATCCGAACCTGCAGACCTGGAGCGCCGTGCGCAAGCCGCCCTCCGCGCTGCATTGGTTCGGGACCGACGACCTCGGGCGCGACGTGCTCGCGCGCGTGATCTACGGGGCGCGCGCCTCGCTCACGGCCGGCGTCATCTCGGTCGGGATCGCGCTGTTCGTCGGCGTGCCGCTCGGCCTGATCTCCGGCTACATGGGCGGTTTCGTCGATGCGCTGCTCGGCCGGATGACCGATGCCTTGCTGGCCTGCCCGTTCCTCATTCTTGCCATCGTGCTCGCCGCCTTTCTCGGCCCGAGCCTCGGCAATGCGATGATCGCCATCGGCGTCACGACGACGCCGATCTTCATCCGGCTCACGCGCGGGCAGGTGATGGCCGTGAAGGTCGAGGACTATGTCGAGGCCGCGCGCGCCGTCGGCAATCCGCATTGGCGCATCGCGCTCGTTCACATCCTGCCGAACGTGCTCCCCGCCTTGCTGGTGCAGGCGACGCTCTCGATCGCCGCGGCCATCATCGCCGAGGCGGCGCTGTCCTTTCTCGGCCTCGGTCAGCAGCCGCCCGCGCCCTCATGGGGAAGCATGCTCAATGCCGCCCAGCGCTTCCTGGTCAACGCGCCCTGGATGGCGGTCTGGCCGGGGCTTACGATTTTTCTCGCCGTCCTTTCCTTCAATCTGGTGGGGGACGGCTTGCGCGACGCGCTCGATCCGCGTTCGCGTTGATCGCCACGGCTCCCGCTCGCTGGGGATCGCCGGGAATGGGACAAAAATTCAATGGTTTCAAAGCAATACAGCCTCCCTCCGGCCAGCATCGGAGCCGAGGGAGCTTCGCGAGCGCGGTGCCGGGGGCGACCGATCGCTGGTATCGTCACGCTGCCGCCGAATTGCATGGCGCGGGCGTCCCTGGAGCCGGGTTCCCGGGGCGGGTCGGCACCCCCATAAACCGCTTGATTTTCCTGCTCGCGCGCACCATTTTCGGCTCGAAAGGCCGGCGCGGGCGCGCCCAAAGGGCCGCCCGAAACGCCAGATTTCCCATTTTTGCCGACCGGCGCCGACCGAGCCCTTGGCTCACCGTCGAACGTGGGCCGCTTTTGGTGGGTCGGCGGCTTTTTGCGTCACCCCTGCATCCGCAGGTCGGCGCCTTGGGGCGCAGGTTGAGAGGAATTGTCGTCCGATGGCTCTTGAGATCGATGGGCTGCTGCGAGAGGAACCCCGCACCCTCGAGCGCCAGGATACCTTCGACGTCTTCGACAGTCCGCTCGAGCCGGCAGCGGAGTCGGATCGCGACGGCGCGCGTGCCAAGCCGCGCGCGCCCGGCGAGGCTGTCGCGCGGCGCGAGCCGGAATTCTCGCGCGACCTCCTCGATACCTATTTCCGCCAGATGGGCGGTGCCGAGTTGCTCTCTCGGGAGGACGAGATCGCGCTGGCGAAGCGCATCGAGGCCGCACAGGTCGCCGTTCTGAAGGGTCTCTGCCGCGTGCCCATGCTCCTCGAGCGGATCGCGGGGTGGGGAGGGGAGTTGCGCGCGGGTCGTCTGCATCTGCGCGATCTCATCGACCTGTCCTTCCACGACCTGCTGCGCCACGACGAGATGCCCGCCGAACCGGCCGCGCTCGTCCTCGGCGGCGGCCGGAGCGCGCAGCGGGAGGAACCGGAGCGCTCGGCGGCCGAGCAGGAGCGCGCCGAGAACGTAGCCGAGCGCGCGCTGCTGGCCGCGGTCACCGCGCGCCTCGACCGACTTTCCGCGCTCGCGGATGACATCGCCGCGACCAGCCGAAAGCGCGTGACGGCTGCGAGCCGCGGCCGCGACCTTTCCAAGCGCGCCCGCGCGGGCCTGCACGAGCTGGTTGCGAGCTTCGCGGCCGAGATCGACGGCCTATGGCTTCATCCCGATCGAATGTCCGACCTGCTCGCGGCGTTGGAGCGCGAGCAGCAGGTTCTTCGCGATGTCGAGCAGGAGCTGCTGCGGCTTGCCGGACGCTGCGGCATCCCGCGGCGGGACGCGCTCGACCGCCATCTCGGGCGCGAGCTCGATCCCGATTGGCTCACGCAGGCGGCCGCGCTGCCCGCGCCGGGCTGGCGCGCGCTGGCGCGGCAGCATTCCGACGAGGTGAAGGCGCTACGCGACGAGCTTGCGGCCATCGCCGCGCGGGTGGGCCTGCCGATCGCGGACTTCCGGGCCGCGGTTGCCGAGGTCGGCTCCGCGCGGCGGGCGCTGACGGCGGCACGCGAGCAGATGGTGAGGGCCCATCTTCGACTGGTCGTGGCGATCGCCAAGAAGTACCGCCGCAGGAGCTCCCTCGACTTCCTCGACCTGATCCAGGAAGGCAATATGGGGCTCATGCACGCGATCGAGAAGTTCAACTATCGCCATGGCGTGAAGGTCTCGACCTACGCCGTGTGGTGGATCCGGCAGTCGATCGCGCGCGCCATTGCCGATCAGGGCCGCACCATTCGCGTCCCCGTTCACATGACCGAGATCGCGGCCAAGGTGCTGCGCGAGCGGCGCCGGCTCTACCAGCAGCATGGACGGGAGGCGACGGCAACGGAGATCGCGGCGCGCACGGGCCTTCCGGTCACGCGCGTGGAGCAGGTGCTGTCGCTGGTGCAGGAGCCGACGTCGCTCGACCTTCCGATCGGCGAGGACGGTGACGCCACGTTGGGCGACCTGATCGAGGCGCCGGATGCGGTCGATCCGCACGCCGCGGTCGAGGCGAGTGCGCTTTCGGAATTCGTGGCCGAGGCGCTCGACGGGCTGACGCCGCGCGAGCAGCGCATCCTGCGTATGCGCTTCGGGATCGGCGGCGCCGGCGATCACACCCTTGAAGAGGTCGGCAAGGTCTTCGGCGTGACGCGCGAACGCATCCGCCAGATCGAGGCCAAGGCGCTCGGGAAGCTGCGCGATCCGGCGCGCGCGCGCAAGCTGATCACGTTCGCGGAAGCCTGAAGCGATCGGGCGTTCGCTCTCGCATCGACGCGGCCGGCGGCCTGATGTACCGTCGGCCGCGCTTGCATTGCGAGTTCAGCCGAGGAAAACGCCATGAGCCGCCCGCCGTTTCCCCCGTTCACCGCCGAGACCGCGGCGCAGAAGGCGCGTCTCGCCGAAGACGCCTGGAACACGCGCGATCCCGCTCGCGTCGCGCTTGCCTACACGACCGACAGCCGCTGGCGGAACCGCGCCGAATTCCTGCACGGCCGCGCGGAGATCGAAGCGTTCTTGACGCGCAAGTGGCAGCGCGAGCTCGACTACCGCCTGATCAAGGAGGTCTGGGCCTTCCGCGAGAACCGCATCGCCGTGCGGTTTGCCTACGAATGGCACGACGACAGCGGGAGCTGGTTTCGCAGCTACGGCAACGAGAACTGGGAATTCGATCAGCAGGGCCTGATGCGCTTGCGCATCGCCAGCATCAACGATCTTCCGATCAAGGAGGAAGAACGAAAATATCGCTGGCCGCTCGGCCGCCGCCCCGACGATCATCCCTCGTTGAGCGAGCTCGGCCTTTGAGGCGGCGAACGTCTCCGAATGCCGCTCGGCCTTCCGAGGCCGGGCGCGCGTTGCCGCCGGTCATTTCAGATATCGGAAGCTCGGCCGGCGGCGCCATCGGCCGGAGCAAGCTTGCTCGCCGCCACCGCCCGCAGCAGCGCGCGCAGGTCCGACGTGCGCCTGCTGCCGAAAGCGGATTCGAAGCGCGCCTGCGCCTCGCTCCACCCCTTGCGTGCCGCCTCGAGGCGCTTGTCGCCTTGCTTGGTCAGGCGCAGCTCCTTGCTGCGGCGGTCGGTTGCCGCCGGCGCGACGCTGATCAAGCCGTCGCGTTCCAGCGGAAGGATGTTGCGCCCGAGCGTCGTTCGATCCATGACCAGGTCGGCGGCGAGCGCGTTGATGGTCATTGGTCCCTTTCGTTTCAGCTTCGCGAGGATCGAGAATTGGGTCGTGCGCAGTCCCGCAGGCGCCAGGAACTGGTCGTAGGATTGCGTGACGTGCCGCGCCGCCTGGCGAACCGCCAGGCAAATGCATTCTTCAGGCTTGGTCGGCGTGCCGGCGGCCATGGTCCATGCTCCCGCTTGACAAACATGTATATGCGCCTAATTTAGGAGCATATACGCAGATGTCAAGGCACGACGGGGCCGCGGATGTCTTCGCGCGCGCTGGGTAGAGATGCGGGACGCTCCGGCGAGAGCCTTGCGCGGCCGGCGGCTCCTGCGCGCCTCGATCCGCGAACGCGGCAGCTCGTCGAGGCGCCGATCGCCCGGACGCTGCTGCGGCTGGCGGCGCCGAACGTGCTGGTGATGGTCGTGCAGGCCTCGGTCGGCCTCGTCGAGACCTATTTTGTCGGCAGGCTCGGCACCGATGCCCTGGCCGGGGTGGCGCTGGTGCGCCGGGACGACGCCGATGCGCTGGCGATCCATGCGCTCGCCGTCGCCGTCGCTTTCGGGCTCGCCTTCACGCTCGCTGTGCTGGGCGGCGGTCGATGGCTGTACGGCGCGTTGGGCGGGACGGGGGCGTCGCTCGCCGCCGCGCTGACCTATTCCGACGTGATCTTCTCGGGTGCGATCCTGCTGTGGATCTTCAATTCGCTCGCAAACGTGATCCGCGGCGCCGGCAACATGGCGGTGCCGGCTGCCGTGACCTCTCTCGGTGCGGCGGCGCTGGTCCCGCTCTCGCCTTGTCTCATCTTCGGCTGGGGGCCATTCCCGCGACTCGGCATCGCCGGCGGGGCCGTGGCGGTGGTCGCTTTCTACGGCTTCGGAAGCCTCGTCCTGGCGGCGTATTTGCGATCGGCACGCAGCCTGATCCGCCTCTCGATCCGGGGCTTCGCTTTTCGCTGGGCGCTCTTCCGCGACATCTTGCGGGTGGGCGCGGTCGCCGCGCTGGTCACGGTCGGGACCAACCTGACGATCGCGGTTGCGACCGGCCTCGTCGGACGGTTCGGGGCGGCCGCGATCGCCGGCTACGGCACCGGCTCGCGTATCGAGTATCTCCTGGTCCCGCTCGTCTTCGGGCTCGGCGGTCCGCTCGTCGCCATGGTCGGAACCAATATCGGCGCCGGCGAGCGCGAGCGAGCCTTGCGCGCGGCCTGGATCGGCGCGGCGATCGCCGCCGGCCTCTGCGAGATCATCGGCCTCTTGGCGGCGGCGTTCCCGCACGCCTGGCTGTCGCTGTTCGACAGCGATGCCGCCATGCTCGACGCCGGATCGCGCTATCTGCGCGTCGTCGGTCCGCTCTACGGCTTGTTCGGGCTCGGCATGGGCCTCTACTTCGCCTCGCAGGGCGCCGGGCGGCTGCTTTGGCCGCTCGTTGCGAATCTTACGCGCTTGGCGATCGCGGCGGCTGGCGGCTGGCTGGCGCTGCGCTGGAGTGGCGACCTCACCCATGTCTTTCTTTCGCTCGCGGTCGCGCTTGCGGCCTTCGGCCTGATCAACGCCGCGGCGGTCGCCGGCGGCGCCTGGTTCGGCCCCGTGAGGTGGTCGCGGCTGCACGTCTCTCTCCGGCGCGGGAGAAGGCGGGAATGACCGGGCGATATCTTGAGGATTTTGCCGTGGGACAGACCTTCGGCTCCGGGCGGCTGCGGCTGACCGAGGGGCGGATCAAGAGCTTTGCCGGCGAGTTCGATCCGCAGCCGTTCCATCTCGACGAGGAGGCTGCGCGCGGCACGATTTTTCGCGGACTGGCGGCGAGCGGTTGGCACACCGCCGCAGTCACGATGCGGCTCCTGGTCGAGAGCGAGCTCAAGCCCGTCTGCGGCGTCATCGGCGCCGGTTTCGAGGAGCTGCGCTGGCCGCGGCCGGTGCGGCCGGGCGACGAGCTGCGCGTCGAGAGCGAGGTGCTCGACGTGCGGCCGTCGCAGTCGCGTCCGGACCAGGGACTGATCAAGGTGCGCACGACGACGCTGAACCAGGACGGTCAGGTCGTGCAGGTCTTCACCGGGAATCTCCTGGTGCCGCGCCGACCGACATAGGTCGCCCGACTGCGGGTCGAGACGATAGCTCCGATGACGGACATCGGAGCCGAGACCGATGCGCAGGGCCGCGCACCGCACCGACAAATGGTCGGGCCATGGCGCGATCTTCGCGACGCTTCGCGCCGGCATGGCGCCGTCACCGGCGGGGCGATATGCTCGAATGATCGCCGAAGCCCCGTGAGGGTGCCGAATGAACGACACCGCATCTGCGCTGCTCACCGACCTCTATCAGCTCAACATGCTCCAGGCCTACCTCGATCACGGCGAGACGGGGACGGCGGTGTTCGAGCTCTTCGTGCGGAAGCTGCCGGACCGGCGTTCCTTCCTGGTGGCGGCCGGGCTCGAGCAGGTGCTCGCTTTCCTCGAAGGCTTGCGCTTCTCGGCCGAGGAGATCGATTGGCTCAGGCGCGGCGGCCGCTTCGGCAGCGGATTGCTCGACTATCTCGCCGAGCTCCGCTTCACCGGCGACGTGCACGCGATGCCGGAAGGGACGGTGTTCTTTGCGGGCGAGCCGATCCTGCGCGTGACGGCGCCGCTGCCGCAGGCGCAGCTCATCGAGACCCGGCTCATCAATATCCTGCATTTTCAATCGCTGATCGCGTCGAAGGCCGCGCGCATGATGCTTGCGGCGCCCGGCAAGCTCCTGGTCGATTTCGGCCTGCGGCGCGCCCATGGCGCCGAGGCCGGCATCATGGCGGCGCGCGCGAGCTACCTCGTGGGCTTTGCCGGAACGGCGACCGTGCTGGCCGAGAAATGGTTCGGCATCCCCACGTTCGGCACGATGGCGCACTCGTTCATCCAGGCCTACGACGACGAGGTCGCGGCGTTCGAGAGCTTCGCGCAATCGCGTCCCGAGAACCTGACGTTGCTCATCGACACCTATGACACCGAGGCCGCCGCCCGCAATGTCGTCGCGCTGGCGCCGCGCCTCAAGGCGCGCGGCATCACGATCCGGAGCGTGCGAATCGACAGTGGCGATCTGATCGCGCTGTCGAAGAGCGTGCGCCGCATTCTCGATGCCGGCGGGTTCCCCGAGGTGAGGATATTCGCGAGCGGCGGCATCGACGAGGACGGCATCGTCGCGATGCTCCGCGCCGAGGCCCCGATCGACGGCTTCGGCATCGGCTCGAGCCTGACCACGTCGGCGGACGTGCCGGGGCTCGACTGCGCCTACAAGCTGCAGGAATATGCCGGGCTGCCGCGGCGCAAGCTCTCGGCCGGCAAGGCGACTTGGCCGGGTCGCAAGCAGGTCTGGCGCCGGTATGGGCCCGATGGCCGGATCGCCGGCGACGTCATGTCGATCGAGACCGACCACCAGAGCGGCGCTCCGCTGATCGAGCTGGTCATGCAGGGCGGCCGTCGCGTCGCGCCGGCCCCGACGGTCGCCGAAATCCGCTCGCGCGCCGCGCGCGAGCTCGAGCGGCTGCCGGAGCCAATGCGCCGCCTGGAACCCGGCGCCGCCTATCCGGTTCAGGTAGCGGATCCGCTGCTGCGGCTGGCAGGCGAGGTCGACCGCCGGCGGGCTCCGCATGAAAGGGTGGGAGCATGACCGCAAAGCCCCGCGAAGTCCTTCTGGTCGTCGACGTCCAGAACGATTTCTGTCCGGCGGGGCGGCTCGCGGTTCCCCGCGGCGACGAGGTCGTGCCCCTGATCAACCGATTGGCCGAAAAATTCGAGCACGTCCTGCTCACCCAGGATTGGCATCCGCCCGGCCACATGTCGTTCGCCTCGAGCCATCCGGGCCGCAAGCCCTACGACACCATCGCGGCCTCCTATGGTCCGCAGGTGCTCTGGCCGGATCATTGCGTGCAGGGAACGCCGGGGGCCGAGTTCCACGAGGATTTGCGGATCGCGTCGGCGGAGCTCGTCTTGCGCAAGGGCTATCACCGCGACATCGATTCCTATTCGGCGTTCTACGAGAACGACCGCACGACCCACACCGGGTTGGCGGGATATCTGCGCGAGCGCGGCTTCACGCGCGTCTTTGTTGCCGGCCTCGCCTTCGACTTCTGTGTCCGCTACTCGTCCGAGGACGCCAGGCGCGGGGGCTTCGAGGTCGTGGTGATCGAGGATGCCTGCCGCGGGATCGACGTCGACGGCTCGATGCAGGCGACGCGCAAGAGCCTGGATTCGATCGGCGTCGCCTGCGTCGGCGCCGATGCCGTCTTGATGGCGGCCGGGTGATCGCGGCCGCCGCCGATCACGTTTCCGCAGGGCGCCGCGCGGGAGAGAGGCTCCCCGGTGCCGGGCAAGATCCCCCGTTCCACTCGAGCGCATTCAGTTTCGACGCAAGCTGAATGCGCTCCAGTCTTTTTGCGTGGTCGCATTTTCGGACGGAAAACCCGTTCCCACTATTCCCGAAAATGCTCTAGGCTGATCGTGATCGCCGGGAGGAAAGCATGCCGAAGCTCACGCCGCTGGTCGCCGCTCTCTGCCTCGCGCTGCCGGCGCAGGCGGAGGAAGTGGTCATCACCCAGTACAAGGCCGACCCGTCGGGCGCGCCCTACGGCGTCGCCATCGAGAAGGGTTTCTTCAAGCAGGCCGGCATCGACATTACCGGGGTGATCTCGGGCGCGGGCGGCGGCACCTCGGTGCGCAGCGCGATTGCGAGCGAGCTCGGCTACGGCGACGTGTCGCCGGCGCCGGTGATCGCCGCCATCGAGCAGGGCGAGGACATCAAGATCGTCGCGCTCGGCTCGCGTTCGCTCGCCGACAACGTCGTGATTGTCATGCCGGGCTCGCCGATCAAGTCGGTCAAGGATCTCAAAAGGCAAGAAGTTCGCGATCAGCAATCCGAAATCGCTCGGCGAGATGACGGCGGTGCTGGTGTTCGAGCAGGCCGGACTCAAGCCCGACGACGTGCAGCGCGTTGCGCTCGGCGGCCTTTCCGGCGCGCTCACCGCGCTCGAGAACGGCGTCGTCGATGCCACCAGCATCCCCGGCATCCTGTTCATGATGCGGGGCGGGGAGAGCAAGTATCGCGTCCTGCTGGGGCCGAAGGAGCTGCCGCTGCTGCCGCCGGCGATCGGCATCGCCACTAGCGGTCTCATGAAGAATCACCCGGACAAGCTGCGCGCGCTGCTTGCAGGCCGGCGCGAGGGCGTCAGGTTCATCTATGAGCACACCGCGGACGCGACCAAAATTCTGAGCAAGGTGTACGAGCCGCTGCCGCCGAATGATGTCGAGACGCTGGTCAACCAGCTGGTGGAGGCGCGCTTCTGGAGCGAAGGGCAGATCGAGATGCAGGGGCTCGAGAACGCGGTCCGGGCCATGAAATACGTGGGATCGCTCGATCGCGACGTCGATCTCGGCAGGATGATCGACGCGTCGTTTCTCCCGGGCGACCTGCAGGCCGTGAAGAAATGAACGGCCGGCCTGCGGATGCGGCATGACGCGGGCGGGCTGGCTCCGGCTCGCCGTCATCGCCGCCGCCATCGCCGTGCTCGAGCTCGCCTGCCGGGCGGGCCTGATCGACCGGCGCGTGATGGTCTCGCCGTCGGAGATGGCGACCGCGCTCATCGGCATCCTGGCGTCCGGCACCATCAACGGCGACATCGCCCGCACGCTCGGCGTCGTCGCGGCCGCCGTGGCGCTTTCGATCACCCTCGGCTTCGCGCTCGGTCTGTTGATCCACGCGCTGCCGAGGCTGCGCGAGGCGCTCGACCCGTTCTTCGCGACCTATTATGCGGTGCCGATCTTCATCTTCTACCCCGTGCTGATCGCGATCTTCGGCCTGTCGCTCGTTCCAATCCTGCTGATCGGCGTCGCCACCGCCATCGTCGCGATGATCATCGCGACCTTGAACGGATTGGACCGCGTCCCGCGCGTCCTGACCAAGATCGCGCGCGTGCACCGCATGGGCCGGCTCGCGACCGCCATTCGCCTGCAGCTGCCGGCCGCGGCGCCGCACCTGTTCACCGGGGTCAAGCTCTCGGTCAGCTACGGCTTCATCGCCGTGATCGCGGCCGAGTTCATTCTCGCGCCGGCCGGCCTCGGGCGCGACATCGCCGATGCCTACGCGGATTTCAACAATCGCCGCATGTATGCGCTGATGCTGTTCGTGCTGCTGATCGCGACCGTCGTCAACATGGCGCTGCACGCCTGGGATCTGCGCTGGGGCGAGCGGCGCGGCCGGGGCCCGCCATGACGCGGCGAGCCGCCGATACGCTCCTCATCGTGATCGTGCTGCTGATCGCCTGGCAGGCCCTGCATCACCTGGTCGGCGAAACCGCCTTGCCCGCGCCGGCGCCGACGCTCGCCTATCTCGTCCGGCTGGTGCCGACCTCTCGATTTGCCGAGAACGCCGCCGCCACGGCGACGTCGTTCGCGTTCGCCCTCATCCTCGCCTACGGCATCGGGCTCGCGATCGGCGCGTGGATGGGAGCGCACCGCTTGTCGGGAGAGGTCGGCGAGCCGATTCTGGTCGCGCTCTACTCGCTGCCGAAGATCACGCTTTATCCGATGGTGCTGTTGATCTTCGGCCTCGGCATATCGGGCAAGGTGGCGTTCGGGGCGCTGCACGGCGTCCTGCCGGTGGCGCTTCTCACCATGGCCGCGATCCGCAACATCTCGCCGGTGCATCTGAAGTCGGCGCGCGTCATGAAGCTGAACCGATGGCAGACGATTCTGACGGTGCTTTTTCCGGCGACCCTGCCGGAGATCGTGGC
>WNFF01001877.1_pt1 | contig 33877 bp, 26 predicted proteins | sample 5400441 | NCBI WGS metagenome assembly WNFF01 (sample SAMN13153345, study PRJNA577476) | soil metagenome | isolation source: 120 cm saprolite under Douglas fir tree site 2 hole 3 replicate 1 | place: USA:California | collected 2015-04-18
CAGAAAGCGATAGACCTTGATTCGCGCCTCATGCAGCCCTTCAACAATCTGAGCGTCGCTCTTTTCCTCCTCCAGCGTTATCCTGACGCGGAGATCGCGGCGCGCCGCGCGCTCGATCTCGATCCACACAATTCCACCGCCCAATATATGCTCGGTTGTGTTCTAGCCACGGAGAAGCGCAATCCTTCGGAAGCCATCGAACTGTTGCATCAGACTGAAGTCGAGTTCCCGGATGCCAGACTGCTCCTCGCTCAGATTCTGCTTAGGCAAGGGGCTGTAAATGAGGCTGAGAAAGAGCTACACCAATACTTAAAAGTGCCCGGTGTCGAGAAGAAACAAAAAGTGGAATGCTGGCTTGCTCGGCTTGAGCAGACTTCGGCGACAACCGGCTGTGCGCAAGCCAACACACGTTGACGTGCAGACGCTCGCGTTCGAGGTCGCCGAAATCAATCCGGGCAAGGCTGCGATCTCGAAACTTCTCTCAGATCACGGACGGATGACGAGCAAACCGGAAGTAATCGGCCATGACAAGAAACGCGCCTCAATTTTCTCATCTACCGCTCGCTCGTCGGTTTGGATGACGCGAATCACGGAAAGTGACCCTGTAGGAACTTCCAGAAGATCAGAGCGCACGCCACCCAACGATTACGCATCGCACAAAGCGTAGTCCATTTGTAGTCCAAAACCGAGGTCCCGTGGGCCATTTTTCAAGGAGCGACGGGTGCAAGGGATGTAGAATCAACGAGACTTAGTGATTTAGTTTTGGGTTCGATTCCCATCGCTAAAGCTAGGTCTCAGCTCGGTCTCGTTGTGCGGGTCAGAGGGTCGTCCGTTGGTCCATAAGCGACACCAGAACAAGCACTTAGATTGTGACCTTGTTCTGCTACGAACCAGAAGGTCGGGAGTTCGAGTCCCCCCGGGCGCACCACCCTTGAATCTAAGCACTTTACGCAACCTGTGACACTAATTCACTTTGGGACAAATGGGCACAACTTCGGTTTTTAATTCTCGATCTGCTATCAAACCAGGACGTGCGAAACAGACTACCGCCGCTGTGATGTGGAGTCTCTGTTTTCCGAGGGTTTATAGAGAGTGTTTGCTAGTGGATACGCACGTCCTACAGTTGTTGTGCCCGCTGCTTGTACTCATTCTGAAAAGGTTGTCTGTACAATAGAGTTACAAGAAAAGGTGTGACCTAGCTTCAGATAGGGACATCGAAACCGTGCCCTCACTTCGTTGCCTGATCGAATGTACGGCCATGCTCCCTCCCCCATAAAAGTTCTGGTTGAACAGGTCGATTCCCAGGTGCTTGCAAGGTGTGCCACGGGCCTATTGCGCTCGCGCGAGTTGATCAGCTTCTTCAAGTGTGGCGGCAGTAGCCAGGAATTGTACTCGGTTGTCTTCCAGTTTTCTGAACACATCAAACCGGTGCTCCCCATACCTTCAATCAGGTCGAAACCCGACCGTAACGCTGCCTTACGGTATGGGTACCAAAGGTTTGGCGCGGCGAAAGCCATTGCCCGTTTTCTCTTCGTTTCGACCGCAGGGACTTTTCGTCTAATCAAGCTGCTCTGGTAGAATTCGGGCGACAGAAGCAGCATCCTTGCGAGAGGACGCGCTGTGGACCGACGAGCATTCGTAAAGCGGAGTTGTTTGGGCGGCGTGGCGCTGCTACTCGACCACTGGGGAACGTCACCAGCATATAGCCAGGATTTAATCCCGCCGGCGCCGCCGATTCATGTGAACGAGCCGGCAGGGACGGCGGTTTCTTCCCTGCGTCTGCCGGGCCTTTACCCTGGTCGCGTCGTGGAGATTTCGGACGAGCGCTCCATCGTAGCGAACCGAGTCTCGCAATCCATTGTTCGTCAAATGATCGAGCAGGGGATGCGTGAATTGACGGGAGAGAAGGACCCGCGCCTGGCTTGGAGCAAGTTCATTCAGCCGCAGGATACGGTCGGCATCAAGATCAATCCCTCGGGCGCGCCGGCTTGTTGTTCGTCGCCGGAAATTGTGCGGGAAATCGTCGCGGGAGTGCAGTCAGTCGGCGTCCCGGCCCGCAATATTTTTGTGTATGACCGTTACGCCTATGAGATGGACATCGGCAGCTATCAAGCGCTGGTGCCCATGGGAGTTCGAGTCACCGGCGTCCAGGAACATAAGCTGGATGTGTCGGGCTACGACCCCAACGTTTTTTGCGAAGCCAATTTTTTTGGAGAGTGGGAAACTCGCTCGTACATGGCGAGCATTGTTTCTTCAGGAGTCACCAAAATTATTAATGTGCCGACGATGAAAGATCATTCCGCGGCAGGTGTGACCGGTTGTTTGAAGAACCTAGGCTATGGAACTTTCAACAATGTGGAGCGCTCGCATCGCAGGCCGTTTTCTTTCACCGACCCGTTGATCGGCATAATGTGCTCCGTAGAACCACTGCGGTCCAAGGCGGTGCTGCACATCATGGATGGAACACGAATCGTCTGGCACGGCGGCCCGCTTACACAGAACCCCGACTTTATTTTTCCCGCCGGCTTGATCATGGTTGGCACCGATCCGGTTGCAATGGATACGATCGAGCTGGAAAAAATTGAAGCGAAACGGCGCAAAGAAGGCGTGCCGAGCGTGTGGTCCCGCGATCCCAAGAGCCTTACCAATGATGGCGGAGCGTTTTACCAGGACGCTTCGAAAAATCTTTTTTACCGTCAACCACATCACATCGCGGCAGCTGGCAAACTCGGGCTGGGAATATCCGATCGCAAACAGATTGAACATCATGTGATCCACGTCGCCTGAGGGAACGCCCTCGAAACGGTAGAGAAAGGTTTCTTTGACGCAGACGGCACACGACTGGCCAACCTTGCTTTGTGACAATGCCCGCAGCGGCGGGCAGGCTCCACAACCGTGGCGTGCGCCCGGCAGGGCGCGTTGGCAAACCAACGTGGAAGGAGCAGTACGCGGCTCGCCGGTGCTCCAGGGTGAACTTCTTTACGTACCGTCTCTAGCGGGATTTCTGAATGCAATTAACATTCGCAGCGGACGGTTGCAATGGAGATTCAAAGCCCCTGCAGCCATTCATTCCACTCCTTCTATTAGTTCTGGCCGCGTACTGTTCGGCTGCAGCGACGGCAAGGTGATCGCCATTGATGCTGTCACCGGCACGAAGTCCTGGGAGACAGCGGCAGAAGACGAGGTATGGACGTCGCCAGTCGTGCAAAACGAAGCCGTGTTTTTCGGGAGCGCTGACGGCGCTATGTACGCCGTGCAAGTGGAAACCGGCGCGCCGAAATGGAAAAAGGTGCTGGGCGGCAGAATCTACTCGACGGCGCACGTTGCTGAAAAACGTGTCTATGTAGGATGCGGAGACGGCAACATCTACGCCCTGGACGCGCTAACGGGCCACGTTTTTTGGAAGACTGCGACCGGGAATGGCATCGATTGCTCGCCGGCTCTCGCCGACGACACGCTTCTGATTGGCTCGCAAGATTTCTTCTTTTATGCGCTCGATGCCGGCAGCGGAGCGATTCGCTGGAAATATGAGGCGGAATTGGGCATCACTTCCGCACCCGCGATATCAGGCGACCTCGTCATTTTTGGATGCAAAGCTGGAACTTTGCATGCGTTGGACATCAGAACGGGAAAGGTCATTTGGAAAACCCGAACGGGTCAAGCGATTACCGCGCCTGCCGTTGTCAGCGGATCGGTGATTTGGATTCAGGCGGGAATCACTTTTGCCATTAACTTGTCCGATGGAAAAGTTTTGTGGAGGGCCGGCCTGGGAAATTCCTTGCAATCGGCGCCGGTGGTGACAAACCACGCCGTGTATCTTGCCGGCATGGAAGGAGAAGTCTATGCACTGGAATAGATTTCTGCTTGCCGCATTGCTGATTTCGTCGGTTTTTCTTCACGTGCCGGAAGCATCCAGCCAGACCACACCTTTCGTTCACAAGAAGCGTTACGCCATGGGCACGGTGTTCGAGATTGTCGCCTACAGCAATTCCGCAGGACGAGCATCGTCAGCCATTGATCAAGCGCTCGACGAGGTTGTTCGGCTCGACAATGTGATGAGCAACTTCAAGTCCGAGAGCGATTTGAGCCGGATGAATCGTGAAGCTCACTTTCATGCGGTAAGAATTCCGGCGGATTTGTACAAAGTGATTGAAACTTCGCTCGCTTATTCACGCCTCTCTGAGGGAGAGTTCGACGTCAGCGTAGGGCCAGTGGTGGATTTGTGGAAGGCGGCGCTTGCAGGCGGCGCGACTCCCACAGCCGCGGAGCAAGCACAGGCGCGCTCTTGCGTCGGCTACGAAAAAATCGAATTGATAGCGCCGGATCAAATCGAGTTCCACGCGGACTGCATGCGCGTCGACCTGGGATCCATTGGAAAAGGGTATGCGGTGGATCGAGCGATGGCGATCCTGCGCTCCAACGGCATTGAGCGAGCGTACATCGATGCGGGTGGCAGCACGATCTATGGCATGGGCACTCCGCCGGATCGCGACGGCTGGCTGGTGCATCTGCGCGACCCCTCGAATCGGCTGGATCCGCAAGTGAAGCTGATCAGCAACAGCGTTTCGACGTCCGAGCAGACAGCCGCAAGCACGCTTACGGGCGACGCACCGGGGCACATCGTTGTTCCAGGTAGCGGCAAACCTCTACGCACCCGTTATGCGGTAAGCGTGACCGCAAAATCAGCGACCGCCTCCGATGCGCTTTCGACCACGCTGCTTCTGCTTGGTCCGGAGAAAGGAGCGGCGCTGGTTTCTCGGCTGAAAGATGTCACAGCGATATGGGTTTCGGCGGACGGTCAAAAGACAATCGCGGGTTCCGAAACGACCATCGCAGTGCGGGAATCTGGTGCGCAGGCAGCTGCGGCAAGCGTTGACCACGTTGCGCTTCCCAAGGAGAAGAAGAACTAGCTTATGCTTCTTCGTTCCTGCGCGTGTCTATTGTCGGTCATTGCTTGGATCAACGTTGCGCCTGCGGCAGGAAAAGTGCTCCTGCGCGTTGCGGCGGGCCCGTTGCCTCCTGCCAAGGCCATAGGAGTCAGCGAGGTCGTCCTGCATTGGCCGGTTCGCGACGCGGCCAGCTTGGCGAAATTGCGCGCCCTCGGCTTTCGCGTATTTCTAGAGGCAGGTTCGAACGACCTTGCGGCCGCTGCCATCGCCGCGGAACGCGCGAATCTCGCGGGAGTTATCGTTGATCACACGGGCTCCGACGCTGCCGCCAACAACGAAACGTTTCGCTCCACCAAGGCGGCTCACCCCAAGTTGCTTTTTCGCTTCTTGATCTCTGGCGGTAAGCAACCGCAAATGCGCGGGCGGTTGGTAGTTGATCGCGACGGAATCCTGCAGGTTTCGAGCCCTTCCTCGCAACCTTGGCTTGATACCAACCTCGCCGTCGTGAGGCTGGCGGAGACTTTTCATCCGGATGAGGCACCCGTGCTCTACGATTTCCATTGGGATCTCGCGGATGCCGTTCACAAAGAGCATGGCCCAAGCGTCGACGAGTACGCTCTGGCGATTAGCGAAGCAGAAGCAATTCGCGCCGATGTGATCGTGGATGTTCCTGAGTCGCTGCAAAAAGCTCTCGTCGCCAATCAACCGGCTGCACGGACACTTTGGAATCAGGTGAAGCAATACATTGCGTTCTCGTCCGCCGCCGCGGCGGATGGAATGCGCCCCATCGCGAATATGGGAATTATCACTTGCGACGATCAGACGAACTATGAAGCGGTGAATCTATTGGCTCGGCACAATTTGACGCTTGAGACAGTTCGCCCACAGGATCTGAACGCGGAGCGCTTGAATCGATGGAACGCGTTGGTTGTTTTCTGCGCGTCAAGAAATCCGGAGATCGGCCTCTTCAACGATTTTGCGAAACGCGGTGGAATCGTCGTCCTGGTCAATCAACGCGGCGACTATCTTTGGCATTCGAACACGCCAGCCCGTCAGGACGAGCACTCGGCAACGTTTACCGTCGGATCCGGCGAAATCGTCGAACTCGGAGAACCGGTAACCGATCCCGAAGTTTTTGCGCGCGACCTGCGGCGATTGATCGGGGCGGAACGCTCCGCGCTGAGTCTGTGGAATTCTCTCACCACCTTGGTGACCGGTTATCGGCAGGAATCCACCGGCGAAACGATTCTCAACGTGATCAATTACGCCGACGTGCCTGACAACGTACAAGTTCAAATCAAAGGGCGGTTTGCTTCGGTTCAACTCGAATCACCGGAAGAAGGCTGCTGCCTCCACCTTCGGTCTTTTGAACACGGCGGTTTCACCGAATTTACAATTCCGCGGCTGGTCGTAGCAGCCCGGGTGCACTTGAAATCTGCTGACATCGGCTCGGCAAGACGTTAACGTCTTGCGGGGCTGCGGTGCATGCAAAGGGAAAGGGAACAAACATGCGTTCGTTTTGCCGCTTCTATTTGCACCTCGCGCTGATTGCGATTGCATTCCTCGTGAGCGCCTCGCAATTGGCTGCGCAAGCTCCAACTTATGATCTTTTACTGAAAGGCGGACATGTCGTCGATCCCGCCAACAATGTTGACGCGGTGCTCGACGTTGCGATTGCCGGCGGCAAAATCGCCGCCGTGGGCAAAGACATTTCCGCGGCCCAGGCGAAGAAAGTGGTCGATGTAACCGGGCTTTACGTTACGCCTGGACTGATCGACATTCACTACCACGTTGGTCACGGCGGCGCGCCGCTCGACTGGTTCACTCCTGAAGGGCGCGTTCATCTTCAACCGCTCGGCATCCCTGCCGACTGGGCGTTAACTTCCGGCGTCACCACGATCGTCGACGCTGGGACATCCGGCGCTGAGACTTTTCTCCTGGAAAAAGAAGAAGTCGTCGATCGCGCGCAGGTTCGCGTCCTTGCATTCCTCAATATCGTCGCGAACGGAATGGATGGCGGACTGGAACAGTCGGTCGATCAGATGGATGTGAAGCTCTGCGCGGAAACCCTGAAGAAATATTCCGACATCATCGTTGGAGTGAAGACCGCGCACTACTGGACCGAAGGTCCGTGGGACGGCGAACACACTCCCTGGGCCGCGGTGGACCGCGCGATCGCCTGTGCTGTGACCGCCAAGGCTCCCGTCATGTATGACTTCTGGCCGCGGTCTGATCGCTCCTACTCCGATCTTATTCTGAAGAAAGCTCGTCCCGGCGACATTCACACCCATGTTTTTGCGCAGCAGTTTCCGATTCTACTGAAAGATGGAAAACTCAATCCCATCTTGGCCGAAGCGCGCAAGCGTGGAGTAATTTTCGATGTTGGTCACGGGCAGGGAAGTTTCTGGTTCCGCAATGCTGTTCCTGCGGCCAAGCAAGGCTTCTTGCCCGACTCGATTTCCACCGACCTGCATACTGGCAACTATCGAACTATCGGCATGGCGAATGTGATTTCCAAGTTTCGCGCTATGGGTGTTCCGCTCCCCGAGCTTATCCGGCGTTCCACAGTGAATCCTGCTCGTGAGATTCATCGCACAGAACTCGGTACGCTTTCCGTAGGCAAGGAAGCAGACATTGCAGTGCTCGAAGAGCTGCACGGAAAGTTCGGTTACGTCGACTGCGGTCTCGCCAAAATGAACGCCGACGTTCAGGTTATTGCGCGTATGACCGTTCGTGCCGGTCGCATCGCGTATGATCCCTCAGGCCTGAGCATGGTCGAGTGGGAAAAGGCGCGCCCGCAATATTTCAATAATCCTTCTGAGGGCAATTCCGCTCCGGCCACCGCCGAAGACTTGCCTCAGCACTGATTACGCAGAGCTCGATAAGGAGAATCCGATGCCCGAAAAAATGAGTCGCCGCAAGTTGCTCCGCAAAGGATCTGAAGCCATCGTTGCGGGAGGCGTTGGTGCATGCGCGGCCGCTGTAGCCGGCGCTGTTCCGGCAACAGCCGCGGTCGCTGCCCCGGCTGCAGCGAAAGGCGTGGACTATTACGAAAAGCTCGGACTCATTCCGTTCATCAACGCGGGGGGAACTTACACGATTCTGAGCGCGTCCACCATGCCCGATGAAGTTCAGGCCGCCGTTGCCCTGGCAGCGAAAAAGCCGGTTCATCTTCTCGAACTACATGAAGCCGCCGGAAATTACTTGGCCAAAAAACTTCGTTGTGGCGGAGCGCTGGTTACTTCGGGTGCCTCGGCCGGGCTCACTCTTGGAACCGCTGCCTGCATCACGATGGGCAACAAAGATGCCATCGTCAATATCCCCACCGATCTAAGCGGTTTGAAAAACGAAGTCATCGTCCAGAAAGCTCATCGCTATGAATACGATCACGCGATGCGAAATTGCGGCGTGAAAGTCGTTGAAGTCGAAACCGTCGAGCAGTATCAAAATGCTTTCACCGAAAAAACGGTAATGACCAATTTTTTCAACGCCGAGGACGCGCCCATCAGCCGCGAAGAATGGATCCGCGGCGCTCATCAGCACGGCGTTCCTTGTTTCAACGATGCCGCAGCCGATGTGCCGCCCATCTCCAATCTCTGGAACTACACGCAGATGGGCTTCGATCTGGTCGCGTTCTCAGGCGGCAAGGGCATGCGCGGGCCGCAATGCACCGGCTTGCTTCTCGGACGAAAAGATCTCATCGATGCTGCGCGCCTCAATAATTCTCCCAATTCCAACGCTGTCGGTCGCGGCCTGAAAGTCGCCAAGGAAGACATCATCGGCATGGTCGCCGCTGTGGATTGGTTTCTGAACCAGGACGATGCCACAATGGAGGCGGAGTTTCGCAAACGCGCCGATCGCATTGCCGAGCAGGTAAAAAAAGTACCGACCGTCGAAACCACAGTTTTCATCCCTCCCGTCGCCAACCACGTCCCGCATTTGCTCGTTACCTACGATCCCGCTCGCGTCCGTACCACCGGACTGGAAGTCATGCAGAAGATGCGCGAGGGCAAACCTCGAATCGAACTCAACCCAGGCACCGGAGGCGGTCCGGCCAGCGCCGGATTGCCCGGAGGAGAAAACACCATCATCGTAGGGGTCTGGATGCTGCAGCCCGGCGAAGATTTGATCGTTGGCCGCCGGCTGCGCGAAGTCCTGCAAAACGCCGCTCATTCCTGAGTTTGTAGCTTTCTCAAGGAGCACTGATTGAGTCGCAGCGAACTCCGACATACTCCGCGGCTGTAAGACATACTCTTTGACAAACATCACCGCATTTGAGAATTTCGGGCGCGGCATCATGCTAATTCCGCAATACAAGGTCAAACCATGAGCGTCTCAACACAACTTCTCGTTCGTTTCACCCGCGCCACTCTCATTTTCTGCGCTCTCGCGATGGCTGCTGGCCCCGCGCGCTCACAGCTCGTCACTTTTTCTAAACAGGATCTGGTCGACTATTCCGCGCAAAGTCCGTTCGAACGGTTCCCGGACGGCCGTCCCAAAGTGCCCGACAATTTACTCCAACAAGCGCGCGAGCTCTCCTCCGAGGAAGTCTGGGCGGTCCTGCAAGAAAAAGGTTTCAACAATCAGTACGCCGACGGCTTCCGCATCCTCCATCCCGATAAGCCCATGGTCGGCCGCGCCTTTACAGTTCAGTTCATGCCGCAGCGGCCGGACCTCGAACACATCGCCAACTCCAAAGCCAAGGAGCACGGCCTGCCTCAACTCACCAACCAGACCGCCATTGACATGCTCCAGCCCGGCGATGTCCTCGTTGTCGATATCTTCGGCAAGAAAGTCGGTGGAACGGTCGTCGGCGACAATCTCTTTTACTATGTGATGACCGCAACAAAAGGCGGCGGTTTGGTCGTCGACGGCAGCATTCGCGATCTCAATGGCATTTCCGAAATCGACATGCCTGCCTATTTCAAAGACGTTGATCCCACTCCCATCGACAACGTCATGCTTACCGGCATCAACGTGCCCATCCGCATCGGTGGCGTCACCGTAATGCCCGGCGATCTCGTCGTCGGGGATCGTGAAGGCGTGTATTTCATCCCGCCGCAGTTCGTCAAGGATGTCCTCGACCGCGCTGACGAAATCCGCATCCATGACGAGTGGACCAAAAAGAAATTTGCCGAAGGGAAGTACAAATCCAGCGAAATCTACAGCACTCCCAAAGATCCCAAATTGGTCCAGGAGTATCAGGAATACCTCAAGCTCCGCTTGCAAGAAATTCGTAGCCAGCGCGGCAATCCCAAATAGGCACGCGAACCCAATAACGGCGGGCATTAGCTCCCGCGCGAATCTCCAATGAAAAGGCTCGGAGGACTGTCTTGTCGAAATGGACTTTTGCTTTCCTATTTATGTTCTTGAGCTTTGGCAAGTCGGTTCTCGGCTCACCCGGCGCAAATACAGAAATACGACTGATCTATCTCACAGCCGACAAGAGCGCCGAACTACTCATCGACGGCAAACAGGTCACGCTGCAAAAAGGCGAATGCGCCGGCGCCTGGACCCTTGTGGAAATTCTTCCATACCTATCCGCGCATCAACTCGCGCAAACCTGCGTCGTCCTGGAGGACTATTCCCACATCAACGGCCATCTGCTCTTCGTCAACTCCGGGCATCCAGCTCGACCTGCCCAAATCTTCCAGGATTGAACTTAGTAAAATTCGTAGTCCAAGTGTCTTCCAAAACCGGGGCCTATTACCGTGGATTTGAGCGGGTAACGGGTGCAAGTGGCGTTGAATCAGCGAGACTTAGTATTAGATTTTTGGGTTCGATTCTCATCGCTGACGCTAGGTCTCATCTCGGTCTCGTTGTGTGGGTCAGAGCGTCGTCCGTTGGTCCGTAAGCGACACCAGAACAAGCACTTAGATTTTGACCTTGTTCTGCTACGAACCAGAAGGTCGAGAGTTCGAGTCCCTCCGGGCGTACATCTTCATTTAGTTACGGACCCTCGCAATTTGCGAGGGTTTCATTGTCACGATAATGTCACAGGTCACGCCCTTTGATAGGCTTTTTTTCTTCGTTCGAGGCGCTCTCGAACCTGGCGAGTGAGTGAGTCCTAGCTGGTAGCGGCATTTCGTCTGCGGGCTGCTGTGGCGCATCGCGCGCTGGACAATCGCCGCGCCCGTTTGACACTTCGAATTGGTTTGCTCGCATCGCGTGGGTTACAGGGAACAGGTTGCGGTTCGTTTCCTGCTGTCTTCAGTTACTCCCTGTTTGCTTGATCGCAATCGCCGTCAGATTAACCTTCGTCGAGTCTTCATCACGCAGTTCAAGCTTTGCGCCTTGCTGTTCGAAAGGCTTTAAGAAGTCTTCATCTTCCCACGCATTGTTTTCAACTCCCTCCCACGCAAAAAGTTTGTACTCTCCCGTCGCTAGTCCGTGGAGATCGAAGTTTCCATATTGGTCCGTGGTTTGCGATTTGAATAAACGAAGTGTTGTCCGTCGCGCTTCATCTGGAACTGCAACGACCCAGACGCCCGCTGCTGGTAGGCCATCTTTGTCGGCAACGCTTCCTTGCACACGCGCACCGCGCGAACTGACCGTAATCTCCAGCGCCGGATTGACGCCCTTCGCAACGCTGATCACGTCATCTTTAATAAGCGTCTGACCGAACGTGATCTGCTTTACGCAGCAGTCTTTCGAAACGCCAGAGACCTGCAATCGAACATCTCCCTCCATCAAATCTCTCAATGTGAATTGCTGGTTGGATTCTACCCGCGCAATGCCTCCAGGTAAGAACGTCGACTCGAGCCCCGAGCTGGTAATGGACAGTTCGTCTCCTTCGAGGCTTGGCTTGCCGTCCCAGACAACTCTCCCTTGAATCGTCGCTCCCGTTCCAACTGTGAGCTGTACGCCCTCCAAATCGCTCTCGCCGACATCAATTTTCTGCGCCGCAAGGTGACTTTTTGATTCTGTTGGATCGAGCCAATAAGCGATCAAGCTGTAAGGTCCTGGCACCACGTTCGTTATTTCGAACGATCCATCCGCCTTTTTTACCTGCGCCTGCCCGCCGAAATCCCATTCCTGCCGCTTTGTCCGCGGAACCAAAAACACCTCAACACCCTGTGCCTGCTTGTGCGTCACCTGATTCAGAACTCTCCCGCGTACGCGGTGCACCGTCACTTGTTTTAGCGCGATGTCCGTCCCGGGAATTTCGTCGCCCTCTTTTACGTTGATCGCTGCAGCCCGCGAAATGTCCGGTGTTCCCGGATAATAAGTTTTTGCGTAGCCTTGCTCGCCACCCGCTTGGCCTGCCTCTCCCGAGAACTCCTTGTCGCCTGCAACCTGGCCCCACTGCGGTTCCGCCGCGCTCACGAAGTAGCGGCCCGGGGGCAATCCAAAAAGCCGGAATGCTCCCCAATCGTCGGTCATCCCCTGTGTGAATGCCGCGAGGGTCCTTCGCCCCTCGTGGTAAGTTTCTCGCAAAGCGGTCACCGAAGCATTTGGCACCGGCTCGCCGTCGTCATCAAATATCCGACCCGAAATCACGGCCGAGGGAATCAACTTGATGGTGATATCCGCTTTAATCTGGCCCGGTGATAACGCCAACGCCGCACCTGCATCGCTTGGCCTTCTCTGGCCATATTCCTTCTGGACGTACCCATTGCGGCTGACGATCAGCTTGTAGCGTCCGGCTGGCACATTTTTTAATATGAAATGTCCGTCCGCCGGGGTCTTCGTCGCGATGGTGTGCTCCCGGTCCTCTCCATTCTCCAGTAGCACCGTAGCGCCTTTCAGCGGCGTTCCGTCCGCCAGTTTCAACACTATCCCCGATACCTGGCAGGTTTCCTGTTTTTCTTTCGCGTCCTTGGAAGCTCCCGGAGCCTGCCCATAGCACACCGCCGCGAATATGCTTGTCCACAGTGTTAGGCCCGCCACGAATAGCGTCCATTTTTGAAAAGACAGAATTCCGGCCTCATGGGAAAACTTGAAGCTCTCTATCCTTTGAAAAAACCACGTGTCCGGGACCTAGCCTCTATCCCGCCGTCGAGCGAATGAACGCTGGGGCGTTAAGGCGTGGTGAACATCAGCGCATCCCCAGCCAAAATCTATTTGAATCAGGGTCGTAGAGGAGTCGCCAGCTGTCAGTCGAACCAACCTGTTTATACATCTGACGAATAATTTCACGGGCAGGCTGATTTTGCGAATGCTGCTCAATACGAGCCTGGTCCAAACGATTCTCCGAAGGCGAGCCAGTCCCACCAAATACAACGGTCTGGCCGCTTTGACGCGATAACTTTTCGCAAAACCTGCGCAGGGTGACCGGGGTACTGAGACCATCTGTCGCATCAAAGCTCATCACAGTATCGAGAAGCGCCGTTTGCGGACCATCGGAAGATGGAACAATGTCAAATGACACGTGATTCATTGTGTGCAGTTCAAATCGGCCCGGATTGCCGCTGCGATTATAGGCTTCGACCAGCGCGGGAAGGATTTGCATTGACTCGTCCGGAAAATACCCGTCGACGGGAATCTTAGCGAAGAAGGCACCGCCCGCGACCACATATGCACGGGGACCATTTGGATGCTCCTGCAGCCAGGACAATGCTGTGTCGTCCACTCATTGGATTAGCAAACTCCCCAGGTGAACAATCCCCTCGGTTTTGGGTCCACTCGATGCTGGACGATTTCCGAGTGCATTCATCGAGGTGCGGCGGCTCTGTTGGGAATCACAGGAACTAAGAGCGCCGAGGGGTGCTCGGCATCGTGCAGGATCGTGTTGGTGGCCGAGACAGACTCGCCACTCGTCGCCTGATCCGCGCCGGTGTTCAGGTTGCGATCAAAGCGCGGGAAATTGCTGCTGGAAACTTCCAGGCGAATCATGTGGCCCTTCTTAAAGACGTTGCTCGTAGCCCATAGGTCCAGGGAGATTTTGTAAACCTGGTCCGGATTCATCAACTCGGGCTTCTCCTGCGAATCGCGATAGCGCATGCGGAGAATTCCGTCGGAAAGATTCATCGTGAAGCCGTCGGGTGAGACGTCCACGAGCTTTGCCGTGAAATCGGTGTCCACTGCAGAAGAACTGGCCCAGAGCTCAAGCGTGACCGGCCCGGTGACTTCCGTATCCTCGGCAAGCGGCTTGGTGGAATAGACGAGTACGTCGTTGCGATTTTCAGCGGCGCGCTGGTCGCGCGGGCCCGGCTGGTAGTGCTCAGCGTCGCAGCAGAGCGACCCGCCGATGGTGGGCACGGGATTCGCCGGATCGTATTTGAATTTGTCGGGCGTTTCCTTTTTTGGTGGCGTGAGGGAAAGGCCACCGTCGCCGCGCAGCGAATTGGCCGAACCACCGGAATGCAAGAAGTAACGAGTGAGTTTATCTTGCGGTGGAGGCCAATCCGATTCCTCGTGGTACTTGTTGTCTCCCATGACAAAAAGGCGGACGGGCTTGCCCGCAGTGGTCCCTTCCACGGCAAACTCGTTCTGGACGCCTTTGAAGAGATAGTCGTACCAGGCAATCAAGACATCGGTGGGAGGAAATTTGACCGCCTCATCGCCAAATTCGATGTCGCCGATGTGCCGCCCGAAGCCGGCGTGCCCGCCGATTTGCACAAGCAGGCGCTGGCCGTTGCGTGCCGCGTCCGTGCCGCCGTGCGCCTTGATTCCCATGTAATTCCTGAGTGTGCCAGCTAGAAAAATGTCATACCAACCGCCGATGTGAAGGGCCGGAACCTGAATATCCGAATAGTGCTCCTCGATGGACCACTGCTTCCAATACGCGTCATAGCCGGGATGCGCGAGCCAATCAAGATAATACGGCGCAAGCTGGGCCGTGGCGTCGGCGGCCGCCGGAAGCGAGGCGTAATTGAATGCCGGATAGCGAGTGAGCGGAAGCATTGGCGCGCCCAGCAGCGCGTTGGTGTTTTTCGCAATCAATCGCCACAGCGTGTTCGTGGCGAGCTGGGTCGTCCAATTTTGATCGAACCATTGTTCGAGCGCTCCGCCCTGATACGTCCAGCCGTCATGATAATTGCTGGCCGTGACCACTGGGCAGATTCCGGCAAGATGCGGAGGATGGGCAATGGCAGCGAGCATCTGTGTTGCGCCGACGTAAGAACCGCCCGTCATGCCCACTTTGCCGTTGGAGTATGGCAGCCCAGCAGCCCATTCCACTGCGTCGTAGCCGTCGTTAGACTCATGGCGAAACGGGTACCACTCGCCTTCAGATGTGTAGCGCCCACGAACATCTTGCAGGATGACAACGTAACCGTGTGTGACAACCTGATACGCCGGCGCAACCGCCCAGCCTACGCTTTTGTCGTAGGGCGTACGCATCAGGATGACCGGAAATCTCCCGTCAGCCTTCGGACGGTAAATGTCCGAATAGAGTGTCACACCGTCACGCGTTTTCATCGGGACGCCACTCTGCGCGATCACCGCATAGCTTTGCTGCGCGCGAACGCAAGGCGCTGCCGATAGAACTACGGCAAAGATCGTCAGAATTGTATGTAAGATTCTCCGCTGGAACAAAACCGCCTCCTTGCGCGAAATTCAAATGAACTGTCAAGCCGAAGCAAAATCCGCATTTGATCCCGCAGGTACGCCTTGCAGTTCACGAAACATGAACCGCGAATTGTAGTAAAGGATGACCACCGCGACAAGGCATCGTACCAGCGCCGCTGGCAGCAGCGAGTCTCGTGTGCGCTTTTCGCCGGAAAAAATCATGTTCAAGTTCAGACTTCTACAGCAGCTGCTTCTTTTTCTGGCATTCATTTGAGTCCTAGGAAACGAAACATGGGCACGATTTATAGCAGAGCGGTGGTGAGATGGCAGCAAGCTATGTTATTGATTTCGTGGTCGGCTGGAGTTTTGGCGAACCACAGGCGGTAATTCGCAAACAAAAAGAGAAGAGTGAAGGAGAAAATGAGTTGGCCAGGAATCCTCTCAAGTTACTTATTTCGCTTCGCTAGCGTCCGCTCTGGCAAGATTTGGTAAAGTTGGTCGCTCACAATTCGTTAGCGCAACCACTCGGCGAGATGCGCGTGAACGAATTCGTCATCCTGCAAGTGAGGATAGAGTTTGCACACGCGATCTATCTCTTCCGCCTGGCCGGGAGACAGGTCTTCGTGCGGGTCAAGACACCAGCGCCCTTCAAGTAAGCCTTGTCTTCGCAGGATTTCGTGAATTCCAGGAATGCATCCGCGAAAGTGGTGACCAGGATCAAACAGCGCCGCATTTGCATCTGTTATTTGCTGAGCCAGTGTAAGTAAATCGGATGGAATATTATTCGAATACTGCCTCGCGGCGGCAAATTGCGCGACCGCTTTCCTCGTCCATACCGCCCAGTGACCTAATAAGCCGCCGGCAAAACGGATACACTCGCCGCCGAAGTCGTAGGTGGTGAGCAAATCGATCAAAATATTATCGTCGTTGCCGGTGTATAAAGCGATTCTCCGAGCGCGGCCGGATTCGGCGATAGCGCGGATTACTTCGAGCGTTTGATAGCGATTAAAGGGCGCAATCTTGATAGCAACAACATTTTCAATTTGACAGAACTCACGCCAGAAAGCGTACGGCAGAACGCGACCGCCGACGCCCGGCTGTAAATAAAATCCGATGATCGGGATTATCGAAGAAACGGCCCGAGAATGTTCAATCAACTCCCCAATTGAGCCATCGGGGAGAGCGCCTAGGCTCAAAAGCACAGCGTCGTAGCCGAGTCGAGCGGCTACTGCGGCTTCCGAGGTGGCTTGGGGCAATTTCCCGCAAACGCCAGCAATCTTTACAATCGGATGTGCGCGCATCTCCTCCATGGCAAGTTCCAAAACAGGTTCGAACAAACCGATCGCGGGATCGCGAATGGCAAACTGCGAGGTGTGCACTCCAACAGCGATTCCACCGGCACCGGCCGCCAAATAGTAACGCGTCAGAGCGCGCTGCCGACGCTCATCCAATTTGCGTTCCTTATTGAGTGCGAGAGGATGCGCCGGTATCACCGACCCGGAAATAAGCTGCGCGCGCAGAGACATTAAAATTTTCCATCGCGAACCTCAAAATGCGTTGGTTTATTGAGGCGCGCCCCTCCAGAAGAAATCCAGGCGGCAGTCCAGTCGATCATTTCTGGCCTTTGCCGCGTTACTCAATAAAGCGGTGGGCATTTCCTCTGAACTGAACGTAGGTTGTATACAAAATCGGCGGCCGAACTCTTCAGCGATATACCGTACACTCAAAGTTTCGGGGCCGGTGAGATTCAAGAAGAAGGGCGGGGACTGGCAGAGTGCGAACGACCGCAGGCAAATTGAATTCGCGTCTCCTTGCCAGATAACATTCACGAGCGCCATGCGGAGATCAATCGGCCGCCGCTCAAACACCGCTGTACCGATATCCAGCAGCACGCCGTAGCGCAGGTCAATCGCGTAATTCAATCGAAGAATGGCAACGGGAGTGCCCCACTGACGGGACCCGTACTCGAACATTCGCTCTCTTCCCAGAGCAGACTGCGCGTATTCACTCTCCGGCGCCACGGGAGTCGATTCGACGGCTCCGCCCTGCATGGCGTGGCGCAACGGATAGACATTGCCGGTTGAAAACGCGACGATACGCGACGCGCGGTAGCGCTCAGCAACTAGTCCTGGCAAATACGTATTCATCGCCCAAGTCAAATCCTCGGATCCAGTAGTACCAAATTTTCGTGCGGCCATGAAAATGACATTCGGAATGTCCGGTAATTGTGACAGTGCGCCCGGATGGAGTAAATCGGCTACTAAAATCTCGATGCCGTCGGATGCCAAGCTATCACGCAAGCGATTGTCGGAAAATCGCGCGACCGCCACGATTCTCTTGCAAACCCCGCCCTTTTGGGCGGCTCTGCGGGCGCGCCGCGCCAGACTGGGGCCCATCTTTCCACCTGCGCCGAGAATGAGCAAATCGCCATCGAGATGAGCAATAGCAGCGACGTCGGCGTCAGATGGGCGGGAAAGAATTTCTTCCAGTTCAGCTTCTGTCTCTATTCGCATGCTTAACCCAGTTCGAATCCGGCAATTGCGTAAACCATGTCGTCGTTTTTGTTGAAGCGATTTCCAAAGACCATGCGTTCCAAGCGTCTCTCTGGAACAAATCCGAATTCCGTTGCCATCTCAAAAGCATTCTTGTTTGTGGTCAGCAGATCCCAATACCAGCCTGATTCCGACGATCCTCGCAAGCATTGTTCTATCACAAGACGAGCGGCTTTCTGCTCTTGAGCGACACACGGGCCCAAATAGCTGGAGCGCGCACCATTGCGGGAGAAACAATAAGCGCCGGCGACAGTATTTGGAGGATTGCGCAATGCCAGCTTCCGGAGAAGCACCGTGCGATCTGCGCCGAATGCCTCAAGATCGGCCGCCAGCGAATATCGATCGGACGGCGGAATGGGTTTGTGGGGCGCGTGAGTCCAGCGACCATCGTGATACCAGCGCTCCACAATTTGCTCTGTTTTGAAGCCTAGCTTTTCGTAGAGCGGCCGACCTTCCGGCGTGGCATCCAACTTTACACTTTCAATTTTCAGAGCGGCCGAACGTTTAAGAGCAGCCTGAACAAGCCTTTGCGCAAAGCCCATACGCCTGTAGTCCGGCATGGTCAGCACCATTCCAATCCATGCCAGCCGGGTCCCGTAGCAGAGCAATGTTGTCGTCGCCACGATGCGATCGTCGACCTCAATGCCGAAACAACCCAGCGGATCGAGCCGCAACAGTGTCTGCCAATCATCGATGGTTTGATTCCACCCAGCCAGACGTGAAAGCTCCATAACAGCGGCCAGATCGGCGGCGTGCAACAGGCGGAGCTTTCCTCGGGTCATGTGGATGCGATCCGCAAATTCATCATTCCGGTTTTCGCTCGGGCAAGGCGAGCGAAGCTGGTGATCTGTCAAGGTTGGGCGATACTGCAAATATCGCGGCGCCTCCTAGCAATCCCGCAACGGCAATGAGGTTCCAGGCCAACTCGTAGCTGTGACGAGCGTCAAAGATTCTTCCCGCGATCCAGGGTGCCCCCCACTGTCCGAGCGAATAGCCCATTATAATGAGCGCCAGCAGTTTCCCGAGCGAGACGGTCCCAAAACATTCCGCGGCAACCAACGGAATCAGCATGTAGTCCGCGCCCATCGAGAAACCAAAAACCGCCACGAAGGCCCAGATCACAGCGGGATAGTGCGCAAAATTGAGCAAGAGGACTGAGACGCTCAGGATGCCATAGAACAACGCCATGACGTCTTTCTTTCGAAAGCGATCGGCCAAGTAGCCCACCAGTACGCGGCCGCCAAGGCTGGCCACTAGCAGAGCCGTAAAGAATCGTGACGCCATGCTGGCGGAATAGCCTGCATCCTTCAAAAACAAGATGAAATGTTGGATCACCGCTCCAATTGCGCCAATGACCACGGTTGATCCCGCCAGGATAAGCCAAAAGTTCGTGGTGCGAATCGCAGATTGAACGTCGACCGGCCATAAGGAGGAGTTTCCGTATTCCGCGATTGCAGGAGAGCCATGTCCATCAGTGGCCCCATCCGGTGAAAGGCCCAGATCGGCCGGGACTGAGCGCGTGACGAAAATGGCCACTGGAATAAGCACGATCATGACCAGCGAGCCGATGAATTCCAGCGCGTGGCGCCACCCGAAATTTCGAATGAGAAAATTGCTCAACAGCGGAGAAACAACACCCCCCAGACCTAGCCCTAAATAGACGTAGCCCATCGCGCGCCCGCGCCGGGCCTGGAACCATCGAGCCACCAGCACTTGATTACCGATCGGACCGGCCAGCACGTAGCCCAGCACTTCGGTGATGCATAGTAGTTCGTAATGCCAGAGCTTGGTCATGGATCCCATAAGGATCAGGGACATGCCGATGAGTCCGACACCCGCGAGAATTACCCATCTTGCGCCGACGCGGTCAATTACTGTGCCGGCCACCAGTCCAAAAGGCAGTCCAGCGATCAGAAATCCCAGCAGAAAACCCTGTGTGAGCTGTGCGCGGCTGAATCCCAACGAATCGGCAAGCGCGGGATAAAAAACGGGAAATCCATAAAAAATTATGCCGACCGCGAAAAACAGATTGAGAAACGCCGCAACGACAATCCACCAGCCATAGAAGATTCGGGTTGATTGAATCGTGGACACGAAGCGCCGCCAGCCCCCGCTGGCAATGGAAACATATGCGATGCCCACACTTTTGTCCAAGCTCTTTTCATAAAGTGATAGATTCGGTGCGGGGAAAAAAACCACCATGAGTTTGCCTATCTTGCGGCTGGGGACGGTCAAGGACGTGTCGCGTTTCCAGCAGCATTTGCGTACGCTCGGTTTGAATATTCCATGTGATTCGGAGGTTATTTCCGGACCGGAATCTCCGCTCCTCCATCCGCTTTCACGCGGGGAAATTAATCTGGCCAACCGAATTGCGGTCCATCCCATGGAGGGATGGGATGCCACACCTGATGGCAACATCAGTGAAAGCATGTTGCGCCGCTGGCGCCGGCTGGGCACTAGCGGCGCAAAATTGGTTTGGGGCGGAGAAGCGGCAGCCGTTTCTCATGCTGGCCGCGCCAATCCGAACCAGCTGGTGGTCGCGGCGCATACTCTCAGGGGTCTGGAACAGTTACGCGCAGCTCTGCTCGAGGGACATCGCCAAACGACAGGCTCCTGCGACGGCCTGCTGATCGGTCTCCAGTTGACGCACTCTGGGCGATACTGCCGGCCAAACGACCACGGGAAGCCGGAACCCCGAATTCTTTATCATCATCCGATCTTGGACAGACGGCTGGGACTCGGGACTGATTATCCTCTGCTCACGGATGGGGAGATCGGTGCGATCATCGAAGATTTCCACCGCGCGGCGCGTGCCGCGAGAGAGACAGGTTTTGATTTTGTCGATATCAAGCACTGCCACGGATATCTGGGACACGAATTTCTTAGCGCATATACTCGCGAAGGTAAGTACGGCGGCAGTCTGGAAAATCGCACACGGTTTTTGCGCGAAATAGTGGAAGGCATACGCTCGGAGGTGCCGGGACTGCAAATTGGCGCGCGGATTTCAGTCTTCGATACCGTTCCATTTTTCGCGGACCCGGCGCGATCTTCCGAGGGAAAGCGCGGACCCGGAATTCCGGAGAAACATGGGGATTTACTGCCATACCGCTGGGGCTTCGGAGTGAATTCCGTCAATCCCACGGAACCTGACCTTGGCGAAGCGGAACGCTTGCTGTCTATACTCGAGAAAATGAATATTCACCTAGTGAACGTCACCGCTGGGAGCCCCTATTACAATCCGCACATTCAGCGGCCGGCTTTTTACCCGCCATCGGATGGATATCAGCCACCTGAAGATCCGTTAACCGGAGTGGCGCGGCAGATGGACGCAACAAGAAAACTCAAAGAGCAATTTCCGAACCTGATTTTTGTAGGCACCGCTTACACGTATTTGCAGGACTTTCTGCCTCTTGTCGCGCAAGCCGCGCTGAGAGAGGGATGGGTCGATTTGGTTGGCTTGGGGCGAATGGCTTTGTCCTACCCGGAGCTGTTATGGGATGCCTGCGCAGGAAATCCCGTGCAGCACAAGCGGATCTGCCGAACTTTTAGCGATTGTACGACAGCGCCGCGAAAGGGATTGCCGTCCGGATGCTACCCATTGGATAGCTATTACAAAAGTTCACCGCAAGCGACACAGTTGAATGCGGCGAAAGCAAAAGGCTGAAGCCGGTGCAGTCCTTGCGTGGAACAAACTACGAATTCGAGAGCAAGGTTATTTTTCTATGTCGATGAAGATCAATTCGTTAACGGAACGGCGAATTTTTTGCCGCAAGGTGCAAGGCATAGCGGCGGCCCTCTTGCCATACGAGCTGGATGGGCAAATCTCGGTCGAAGCTTTTCAGCGTCACCTGGCGGACACCCACCGAGTTGGATTGATGAACGCGGTAAATATGGATACTGGTTATGTGAACTATCTCGATGACGCTGAAAGGCAAGACGTCTTGCGATGGACGAGAGATGCCCTGGGGAAAGGTGTTCCATTCGTTGCAGGCGCGTATATCGAAGGCCATACCGGAGACATGGTGTCGCTTTATCGCCGGCAGATGGACGCCATCGTAAGTTATGGTGCGACGCCGATCTTGTTTCAGACCAGCCGACTGCACGGGAAAACGTCCCGGGAGAAAGTAGCTGTCTACCAAGAGGCCGCGCGCGGTTATTCCTGCGTGTTGGCGTTCGAGCTCGGAAGCATGTTTGCGTCCAACGGTGAAATTTTTGACGAGGAAACTTTTTTGCGTCTGATGGACATTCCGGAGATTAAGGGACTGAAGCATTCTTCACTCGATCGGCTGCTGGAGCTCGATCGTTTGTCGCTGCGAGATGCGCACCGTCCGGACTTCCGCATTTATACTGGCAACGATCTCGGCATCAACATGATTGAGTATGGTTCGGACTACTTGCTCGGTCTTGCTACTTTTGCTCCAGAGAAATTCGCGGAGAGAGACAGGCTTTGGGAGCAGGGAGATTCCGGCTATTACGCGCTTTCAGACGCCCTGCAACATCTCGGAAATATAGCCTTTCGTCAGCCGGTTCCGGCCTACAAGCATTCCGCTGCGATATTTCTGCACCGGGTAGGGCGAATACCGTCCAGCCTGGCGCATCCGAAAAACGCGCAACGGCCATTCTGGGAGCTGGAAATATTGCGAGATTGTGCAGTACGTCTGGGATATGAATTCGCGAAGTGATACATAAAAAGGGCGTGAAATGACAAGTAACGATCCCAGTTGTTTTCGTTTCCGCTATTGCGCGACCCGTGGTCTGCGATTGCCACAGTGCTGGCTTGCCGGCGGCGCGCAACCCTTAACGTTTCAATCCACCACTGCTTCTTAGTTCTTGGGAGGCCGCCTTATCGCGATGAGCGACATCTGCTCCAAGTCAGGGAAGTGCTCTTCGGCGTCGGGCGAGCGGTTAGATGAGGGAATCTGTTGCACCACAGCTCGCGCCGGGAAGGGTGCCTTGAAGTATTCCGAATAAACCTTGTTGAAGGCTCCGATGTCGGAAATATTGTCGAGGTACACAGTTGTAGAGACGACTTGACTGAAATCCATGGAAGCTTCTTCGAGGTTGTCGAGTTGGTTTCGCATGGTTTGCCGAAGTTGCGATGTGGTCGTAGCGGCATAGACCCCCCCATTTGGTCCGGGGATAAATCCGCTTTTCGCCGAGCAGTAGAGGGTATCGCCTGCGAAGACACACGGGCTGGCGGTCGGGCTCGGCGGCATGTTCTTCGGGCGTATTGCTTTTCGGCGGCCCAAGTCGCGCACGGCTACTCCAGTGAAGGCGATGTGTGTACCTTCGGGCAGACTGGACACTTCGATGGTGGCGCGAGCCGGCGTGTTTCCAAACTCAAAGCGCCGGGCATATTGTTGGTTCATGACGCGCGTTGACAGGTCGGGCGTGAGATAAGGATTCACGAAGACCATGTTGGCGTTGGTGAGTCCCGCGGCCTGCAGGACGGCGGTCAATCGATCGAGAGCGAGGTCGACCTGTGCTGCCGGATTCTGCGGCACGGCGCCGGTTGCAGGATCGCTGCCCGGCATAGTGGACACGAATAGCCGGTCATGAGTGAGCATGCCTGCGGAGTAGGCCTTGTCAAGGGTCCAGCCAGGTACAGAGACCGGCTGCTTGCCCTTGAGGTCGCGAACCGCGACCGCGGTAATTTGTAGCGAGGGCTCCGGTACGCGAACGACACCCAGAACTCCCCGAGCGGGTGGGTCCTTGGGAAAGTAGGCCGAGAAAACTTCATTCAGCTCGCTGTAGCGGCTGGTGTCTTCGAGATAGACCTGTAGGTAGACTACGCGATCCAAAGTAAGACCCGCCGTCTCGACCAAGCGTTTTACGTTATCGAGAGACTGGCGGACTTGATCGGCAAATTTTGTGGGAGTGGTCCCGTCCGCGCGACGAGGTCCCTGACCGGAAATGTATAAATAGTCTCCCGCATCGAAACTGGGCGAGCGTGGCGCATCATTCGGACCCGGCGCTGACTGGGCGAGGGCGATAGGCAGCTGGGCGCTCAGAAAGACGGTTGCGGCAAGCAGCCCGACGAGCAGGAATAAGCTTCTCATGCGGACTTCCTCCTGCGCGCTGCGCCGAGGATTGCGCGCAGGCGCTGTCCTACGATCATTTCTTCGCCGGGCTGGATGGTCATTGAAACCAACTCGAGGTGATTCTGCTCTTTGAGTTCCTTTGGATTGGGCTTCGGTTTATCGGCCCCTTCCTGCACTGCGGAAACCATGCTGGGATTGTCAATGCTGAGCACTTCGATCACCGGATCGCCGTCGTGCAATTTCTGAACGCATTCGTTTACGTTGAACCCCCAGGCCTGTTGGTCCCACGAAATGCGCAAGGTTGGATAGCGATTGCCGTCGTCGGGAATGTAGATCTGAGTCTGAACGCCAGGCACGGTCTCCACCAGCGTGGCGATGCGCTTCACTCGTGCGCTCCATTCGTCGTAGAGCCTTTTGGAATCGATTTTCAGCCAGGTCTCTATGGCCGTGAGGCAACCGATGACCTCTTCTTTCCCGACTTTCATGGGGCGGCATAACGCACCTTCGTAGGGGCAAGAGTTACGCAAGGCGGCTTCGATCAGGTCCTTGCGACCCAGCAGCACGCCGCTGCACTGCGGTCCGCGCAGCCCCTTCCCTCCTGAAAAAGTGTACAGATCGAGTTTCATTCTTGCGTACAGCTTGATGTTATCAATGGGCGGAATACCTGCGGCATCGTCCAGGAGGAGAGGCACATTGTGCTGCTTGGCGATGGACGCCTCGCTCGCCAACTTGTCGCCCAGATCGGTGGTATAGATCATGGCCGTGTTGCTGCTGATGACGTTTGCGATATCGTCGGGCTTTTCGACGAGCACGAGCTTTGCACCGGCGAGCCGGATGGCGTTATCAAAGGCGCTGCGCCCGCCGACCATAATGACTTCGTGTTTTAGACCGGTGGTATCCGGAAGCTGCCAGATTTTTTGCGGATCGTTGCCGGCCATGCAGGCCGCGGTCGCGGCAGCCATGGCGCCTGCGGCGCCCGACGTGATCAATCCAGATTCGGCGCCGGTCAATTCCGCCAGGCGGCGTCCTACGGCGTGATGCAACTCGACCATGTTCACAAAATGGCGGCTCGCTTCGGCCTGAGCTTCTTGCACTTCCGGGAATTGCAGCGATCCGCTTAGATAGGTCCAAGTCCCACGACAATTAATGACGGTCTTAACGCCCAAGCGACGGTAGACGTTTCCCCAGGGGTCCAGTCCGATGGCGGCAGCGGATTTTTCGTACATGCCTTGAGCGGCAATCTGGGCCAATAGCGGCGAAGCAGCCAACATCTTCATAAATCCGCGGCGGTTTGATTGCTGTTTTGAAGGCATGCGGTTCCTCCGGAAAGTGCGCATTACTTGGTGAAGATCAATGTTCCAAAATGTTCAGGTACGTGGTTGGCATCGCGCTTGACGACACAGGTTGGCTGCCAACACATGAAATGGCGCTGCGGATCCTCGCCGAGGCCGTCAATGCGATAGAGGTTAGCCCGCCACTTAGTGCCAGCGACCACCCGTTTTTCGCTCACGGAGCGCAGAGGCACGCGCGCCGCTGCGTACCATATGTGATTTTTTTCGTCGATTCTTCCCAGGCGCTCCCAGCCCGAATTCCAGTCAGGGTTGTAGGATTCTTTGTTAAGGTCAATCGCCAGATCGACCCAATCCCCGGTGGGGGCAATCTCAAACTCCCGATAGTGCTTGATGTCTGTCCAATCATCGCCGAGAAAAAACTCGACCACGTCACGGTCCCAGAGCTTGAGGCGGTCTTTGCTATTGTCCGCAGGCAGCCAAAGATTCAGTTCGCTGTATGGAGAGATGAAGAGTAAATACAAATCGGAATCGGTCCAGAATCCACGAACCTCTGTTTTGATCGTTGGATAATCGATTTGATGAGTGCAGTCTTTGCCGATCCAGGTGGCCGACGCATGGGTCCAGGTCGGCGAATGGGGGTCCGTATTCAACTCCGGGGCTTGCGAAACATGAGGTACGGAAAAGGAGGCCGTCGGCGATGTAACTTCGCAAACCTTGGCGGCAGTGGCCTCCTTAGTCGTTTGTGCCGCCTGCCGCGGCGGGTGGCCAGCCAGAGTAGCGGCGACTCCGGAAGCCTTCCAGACAATGACCACCATCGGTATGAGAAGAAATAATAGGAGATTCTTTGAAGATAACATTTCTTAAGGGCGAGGCGCGTTTCTAAGCTCCGGCGAAATTCCGTAAGCTTTATTGAATTCCGCGCGCGACTCTGCCTCCTTTCCTTGTTGATGAAGGGCTAATGCCAGGTTGTAATGGGCTTCGGCATAAAGCGGCTGGAGGCGTAGCGCCTCACGAAATTCCGAATCGGCGGCGTTGAGGTTGCCAGCCTGCAATAGAACTAGTCCGAGATTGTTATGAGCCTCGGCAAAATTCGGATTGCGGCGCACGAGTTCTCTGAAAACGCTGGCAGCGCCGGCGGTATCGTTGTTCTGGGCTAGCACCAGACCCAATTGGACGCGAGCATCGGTGTATTTCGGATCCAGGCTGACAGCTTCGTTCAATTCACGAGCGGCTTCGTTTCCTCGCCCTGACTGAGCCAGCGCGAGGCCAAAGTTGTAATGCCCCTCCGCAAGATCAGGATCGCACATCACCGCCTGGTGCAACTCTTCGAGCGCACGCGTGCGATCGTCCTGACCCCAGTAAAGAAGGCCCAAGCTCGAGTGGACTTGGGAATAATCGGGTTTCAGCTCGAGGGCTTTTTGATAAGCCGCAATCGCACGCGCGGGATCATCCTTACGTTCATAAGTAACGCCCAGATAGTAGTAACTGGTTGGCAGTTCTGGGCTCTGGTCAGCCGCCTTCTGGAAAAGAGGCAACGCATCATCAAATTTCTGATGCTTGAGCGCTTCGACGCCATTCAGGATAAGCAATTTTGACTGTGCGAGGTGGGCACGGAAGTCCTGCAGAGCATTGAGCTGATCCAATTCCTTTTTCCCCGCGTCGGATTGGCCTTGCTTCTGTAACGCAATCCCCAGATTGTAGTGGGCCTTTTCGAAATCAGGCTTCAGTGCGATCGCTCGCTGAAACGCCGCAATCGCAGCGGCCGTATCGCCGCCCGCTTTCAATTCCATGCCCAAATCGCATTGAGCTTCGGGATCGTTGGGATCGATGTCAACGGCTCGGCGGAATTGCGCGAGGGCGCCAGCATGGTTGCCCTGACGGCGCAATGCCACACCGAGGAGCCTGTGGGCCGAGGGAAACCGCGGGTTAAGACGGAGTACTTGACGAAATTCAGCCGCAGCTTGGTCCAGGTTGCTGAGCTGTCCCTGAACGAGTCCCAGTTCGAAATGAATTTCGGCCGAGGGCTTCGATTCGAGTGCACGACGCAGTTCGCGATCCGCAGACAGTGGGTCGCTCTGTTCGGAATACACCCGTGCCGCGAGGCGATGCGCCGCGACGTTTTTGGGATCCAGTTCGATCGCGGCACGGAGCTCCTTCAGCGCATTCGCCAGATCGTGCAAGTCATACCACGCGGCACTCAGTCCGTAGTGCGCTTCCGCCCACTTTGGTTTGAGCTGCAAAGTAGTCTCGAATTCGTCAATGGCCTGCCGGGTGTCGCCTTTATATTTCAACGCAAGCGCCAAGTTGTAGTGTGTCAGCGCGTCGTTTGGTTCGAGGTCTAACGCCTTGTGGTAGCTTGCGACGGCTTCATCCCAGGACTTGGCGCGAGATAACTCGATAGCCCGCTGGCGGTATTGGTCGGCGGTCTGGGCAACAGATGGTTCCGCAATTAACAGAGCGAGAAGCAAAACAAACAAGGCTGCCCACTGCCGACCCGAAGAATGTAACGAAGCGTCCCGCGAAGTTCTCATCGTGGATCTTTAAATTAAAGCCAAACCACGAAAGAAGCCAGCGGCCTGCGCTCGCCGCCGATTACCAATAGAACTTCGCGCTGACCTGGCCGATGCGGGGATCGCGAGCACTGGTCACGGTTGCGAAAGTCGAGTCGTTGATGTTTCCACTCGGGTTTTTGAATTGCGCGTGGTTGAATATGTTGAAAAATTCGAAACGGAGATCGAAAGCATAATTCTCATGAATCGTGGTTCGCTTCAATATGCCGAAATCGGTGTTGTTGAAACCCGGGCCATGGAAAAAGCGCCGGTTGGAGGTCCCAAAGGTCCCGGGAGTGGTGTTAAAGGCAAATGCGCTGGGCAGGAAGTAGCATCCCGTGCCGTCGGTGGAGGGGCAATTGGGGTTCGACTTGCGCGGATTGACAATCACCACTGGACCCACCCGGTCCGGCATATCCGTGGCCGAGCTGTCTGCCAGCGAAACATCATCGTTGCCCTCGTTCATCTGAATGGGAAAGCCGGTGGCGAACCGCGTAATTCCCTGCATCTGCCACCCTTGGGTCAAGCGCTTAGGTGCTTTGGCGAAAACCCGGTCGAATGGCATTAACCAAACATAGCTGGCCACGAAATTGTGCCTGATGTCGCTCGAGGACAGTCCTCGGCTAATCTTAGCATTCGAGAAGTTCACCAGGTCATTGAAGGCCGAAGAATCGTCCAGGCCTTTGGCGAAGGTGTACGCCGCCAAGAACGTAAAATCATTGGCTTTGCGCTCCACGGTGATTTGCGCGGCGTTATAGATCGAATTGGCAGCGGTGAGTGTGTTCGTGTTGCCGGTGCCAAAGCACACCTGGGGAGTCGCGCCGGAGCAGAAATTGGGACTGTTCAACGATTGCTTTGTGCTGTAAACGCAGCCTGGATTATATGCCGCGCCGCACGGCGCAGCTGCGAGCGTATTGAAGACGTCGTTCTCCTGCCCGGGTCCACAGCCGAAGACGGGATTACCGGGGGTACTCAAAGTCGTATCATAGGCTGTACTGAGGGCGTTCAAACACAGATTCGCGCTGCCCGGGTTGGCCTCCTGCTGCGTGATGAGGTGGTGACCTTCAGTCCCGACGTAAGCCAGCGTCAGCACGGTCGATTTGGTCAGCTCGCGTTGGATGGAGAGATTGAAGTGCTCCGCGTAAGACAGCTTGTTGCGAGTATTGTAGCCCGGAAAAAAGTTCATCGGTTCGTAGACCGAGAAGTCCAGCGTCTTGTTCGACGAGGCGCCCGGAACCGGTGCGGTGAATGGGAACCGTTGTCCTATGGACGCCCCGGTAGCTCGAATCCGGAAGGGCTCTTCAAACAAGACCGATACCGGAGAGGTCCAATAGAGGCCGAACGGAGCATCCGCCACCTCGTAGAACAGGTTTAGGTCCTCGATCGAAGTGTAGTAGAGGCCAAAAGCCGCCCGGATACTGGTCTTGCCGGGTCCGCCAAAAATCTTGCCTAACGCCCCGTCGCTGAAGCCAGGTGAATAGGCAAGACCGAGGCGTGGACCAAAATTATTGTACCTGGTTGGAGCAAGCGTCTTGGGGACGCCGGCGTCACCCGGGAATACCAAGCCTGTGGGAGAAAGCGGAAAGACCGTGGACGTCTCGCCGGGAATGAAGGCCTGAAGCTTTCCTTGCGTGTCGTACCACGGCATGCTCACTTCCCACCGCAAGCCGAGGTTGAGCGTGAGGTTGGACTTAACCTTCCAGGCATCCTGAACGAACGCGCCGCCGTAACGTGTTCGGGAATCCAGGAGCTGCAAGGCAGCCTGGGTGTAAGGAGCAGAACACTGCGTGCAGGTCGCGCCGAGGAGGAAGTCCGCAAAATCGACTCCAGTCACATTGCCATCAAAATTGAAGCCTCCATTCGGGTTGGCGAAGTTGCGTTCGTTCACTTGCAGATAGCGGAACTCACCTCCAACCTTCAACGTATGCTTCCCCAGCAACTTCGACAATACGTCGCTAGCCATATAAGTGGTGTTGGGCTGGAACGTATTTAGGTTGGGCACGCCGATGTTCAAGCCGCTCTGGCCAACAAATTGGACCTGAGGCACATACTGCGGGGAGGTCGTGGAAGGGATAATGCCGAGTGTACCAGGACCAGTCACGAATCCCAGGGAAGAAAGGCTGGCGAAACTGGCGGCCGGGTTGTCCAAGTGGAGGACAGTGCGGAAGACGCTAATCCGCGCTTCATTGACCGCAGTGGCTCCGAAATTCTTGGTGTTGCTCATGACGAACTGCTGGGCACGCGAAGGGGTGACCGTAGCGAAGCCCGGCACACTGGGGCCGGGGTTGCCGGAGGGAATCGCCTTTTGAACGTTCGAGCTGTCAAAATGGTAATACCACGACCAGTTTCCTGTCTTCTGGTTGTTGAAATCCACCCGCTCTCCGATTTTATTATCAGTTATATTATCTTTCTGACTATTATTGCAGTAGTTTACACCACTTGCGCAGCCGCCGGGAGTGGCCGCGGGAATGAAGGGCAGGATCGCTGTGGCTGGCGCCGACCATGCCGCCTGCGGAATCACGCCACCCGGAAACACACACTGGGACGTATCAGCACACCCGACAAAGCTGTACGGCTCGTTTAGTTTTATGGTCCCTGCCGGCAGGCCCAGCCGTGTGTTCAGTACGTCGGCCCAGTAACCACCGTCAACGGTACCGGTCAAGGTTGAGGGATCAAAGTTACCTTGACGCTGGGCGTCCGTCAGCACGTTCGCACTGGCTTCGGCGCCCGACACCTGCCTCGTGCCTTGATAATCGGAAAACCAGAACAGCTTGTTTTTCCAGAGCGGTCCGCCTGCGGCGTAGCCGAATTGATTACGCCGCAGCTCGGACTTGCCAGCGAAGAAGTAATTCTTTGCATCCAACTTATCGTTACGAAGGAACTCAAAGACGTCACCATGAAAGCCATTGGTGCCGGACTTGGTGATGGCGTTCATCACCGCTCCGCTGAATTTTCCATATTCGGCGTCAAAACTGTTGGTGATCAGCCGGAATTCCTCGATCGAATCCAGGTTGGGAACCAAGCCGGCGCCTAGGTTGCGGCCCTCGCTGACGTCCCCGCCATTCACCAGAAAGGCGTTCGCCGTTTCGCGCTGGCCATTGACGGAGATGTTGCCCGGATTCAAACCACCGGACACCGGACGATCCTGCTGGATGGTTTCCGCGGTGGCGGGAGCGACGCCGGCTTGCAAGCCAAGAAGATCGATGTAGCTGCGGCCATTGAGCGGGAGGGCGAGCATTTTTTTGGAATCGATCACGTCGCCCAACTGCGTGCTTTCCGTCTGCACTTGCACCGCATTCGCCACGATTTCGACGATCTCCTTCACGCTGCCAACGTTGAGCGTGACATCGTAGCGCAGCTGGTCGTTTACTTTTACTTCGATATTCGTTTCGGTGAACGTGCGGAATCCGGCGGCCGTGGCCGTAAGCTTATAGATTCCGGCCGGTAGCGCCAGGATGCGAAATGCACCGTCGCCGCTGGAAACGGTCTCCTGCTTGAAATTGGTTTGCACATTGGTGGCAACAATCTTAGCGCCAGCAACCGCGGCGCCGCTGCTGTCGTGCACCACGCCCAGAATAGATCCGGTCACGTCGGCACGCAGGGCCTCTGCGCCGGCAAGCATTATTAAAACGATTGAAATCCATAGAAAAATGCGATTTCGGCGATAGTTCATCGGACACCCCGCTTATTGCCGCGTAGCATATGACGAAGGTTGCCGGAAATCAAGGTGATTTCGTTTTGCTTCTTTTTATTTCGTTTTAGTGCGTTCGCGAAGATCGTTCGGCGAGGTTTCGGAGGGAGGTCGCGGAGCGGCACGATGGTTCGCAAACGGGTCAAAAATTTGCTCACAGCAGAAGGCCAAAATCTTGCCGAGCTTCGCGGCGCTCGCGGATTCGGATGCACCGCAGCGGGTCAGGCTCACTTCGATAAGTAGGGAATGAAACCTCGTGCTTTCGTTCGCAGCCGATAGACGGAAGTCGTAGCAGTGATGTAAAGGGTTCCGTAGTCTGCATCGCCCCAAGCCAGATTTGCGGGTTGTTCCGGCAGAATGATCGTACCGAGATGGTGGCCTTCCGGGCTCCACACCCAAATTCCGTTCGGACCCGTAACATAGAGATTCCCAGCTTGGTCCAATTTCATTCCGTCCGGCACGCCTTCGCCCTTCCCGCCCGGCTCTTCCCCAAAAATTCGCCCGTTTTTCAAGTTATGTTCGGCGGTGAAATCGAACACTTGAATGTTTCGGCGCTCGCTGTCGTCCACGTACAAGCGCTTGCCATCCGGAGAAAATGCCAAGCCGTTCGGTTGCGACAAGTCCTTCGTCAACAGCGTCACTCTTCCGGATGCATCCAGACGATAGACTCCCTGAAACGGAATCTCTTGCTTCTGACCGTCGGGAAGATCGAGGGTCGGGTCCGTGAAATAGATCGCGTCGTCAGGACCAATTACCACGTCATTGGGGCTGTTGAATCGTCTGTTTTCAAAGCGGTCCGCAAGAGTCTGGTATCTTCCCTCGCGGTCGATCCGAATAATCGCGCGCAGCACGCTCGCACAATCGATCAGCCTTTGTTGCCGGTCAAAGGTGTTGCCGTCGGGATCGCCCAAAGCGATCAGTTCCTCTTTTTTTCCTCCATCCAAGTACACGCGAAAAATCTTGTTCGTCACTTCGTCGCTGACATAGACGAAACCCGCAGGGTCCCACACCGGACCCTCAGTAAAACCAAATCCAGATGCGACCGTAGACAGCTTCGCTCCCCGATCGAAGAGGCTCCAGAATTCGGCGGAATTCGCTTGCAGCTGGAATTCGCGTTTGGGATCCGTCGCTCCGGCATGGCACTTCGCTGAAAGCAAGAGAACCAGCACGGCGAAAGATAATCGCCAGTTCATTTCCGTCTCCCTCCCGTTTGATCTCTACTCTTCGTCGCCGTCTTCAGGATAGTTTTTCTGCTTTCGCGTGTTTTCTGATCTAGATGTGCGGAGCAAATAGCTAACCAGGTCATTAAGTTCTTCACGCGAAATAATCGCACCATAATCCGAAGGCATCGCCGATCTGCCTTCGTAACTGAGGCTGCGTATGTCCGCCTTGTTGAGAAGATGAAACACTCCATCCGGAGTCTGGAGCTGCAACGAAAAATTGTCCTGATTGCGCAGCAACCCGACCAGCGTGGTCGAATCGGCCAGAGACGCGGTGACCAGCCCGCGACGCGGATCGAGATCCTTGTTTGGATCGACAATTGCGGCACGCACTTCATCGGCACTGATTCTTGCAGCGTATGCAGTCAGGTCCGACCCATAAAATCCGCCTTGTCCGTTGACCATATGACACTGCGAGCACCGGGCTGCTCCATAAAACAACGCCTTTCCCCGCTCAGGGTCCCCTGGAAGAGGCGCTCCCTTGCTGCTGCCTTGCAGCATCCGCAGATAGGCAACAAGCGCCGACAGACCCGTAGCGCCCTGCGACGCAAACGATGGCATGCCCGCCGCAGTCTTTCCATCCCTCACAATCTTGATGAGTTCCGCATCCGTCTTGCGCACGACATTAGGTTGAGTCACGATGTCCGGCCCGCGTTCGCCGCCACGTCCATCGAGGCCGTGGCACGACGCGCAGACGCCCGCGAAAGTCGCCGCTGCCTCCGTTTGGCGGGTGCCGCTGGCATCAGATGTACGGACGGTTGGCTTGTCTTGCGCCCGCAGCATAGCAGCAAATGAAACAAGCGTTGCCGTAAGCGCAATCGAGATTCCCAATGAGACGGCTGTGTGCTTCATTCGATCCTTGTCCGGAACATTTTTTCGAGTGATCTTAAGTAATTCAATTAACGCGAACAACAAATTTACCCGGCCAGTGCGACGCCGCTTCGTCAAATACCTGGAAGGATGCTAAAGTGCGCGCGTCTGTTCTTTCAAGGAGGAATTATGTTGGGGCTCTTGTATTCTCGACGTGCCGTCGTTCTGTTTTTTGCTTTCTTGATTAGTTTGAGCCTCCTGGCTCTCGCACCAGTTGCCAGGATCTGGGCAAAACAAGACCCGCGCGTTGCTCAGGCGGGCGAAGATGCCACACTTCTCGATGGCTTTCGCCATGTCGAAGTTGCGTCCGTCTCCGATGCC
>WNFF01000443.1_pt1 | contig 33847 bp, 30 predicted proteins | sample 5400441 | NCBI WGS metagenome assembly WNFF01 (sample SAMN13153345, study PRJNA577476) | soil metagenome | isolation source: 120 cm saprolite under Douglas fir tree site 2 hole 3 replicate 1 | place: USA:California | collected 2015-04-18
GGCGAGCGGCAGCCAGTACTGGCCGACGGCTTGAAATATCTGCGACGGCGCCGGGAGCACGAAGGTATCGACCTTGAAAATGCGGCAGACGAGCTCCCAGAGCACGAAAATGCCGAGGGTGAACAGCCAGGGCGACAGTTTTTCCAACGTGGAGCTCATGGCTTGCGCACCTCCGCGATTTTGGCCCGCAGCTCGTGTACGATGGCGGTGAAATGCGGCTCGAAGCAGATGTCGAGGTCGCGCGGGCGCGGCAAATCGACCGTCTTGGTCATGACGATGTGTCCGGGTCGCGCGCTCATGACATGAATGTTGTCGGCGAGGAACGCCGCCTCGCGCAGGTCATGCGTGACCAGGATCACGGTGAACCCGAGCTTCTGCCACAAGTCGCGCAGCACGCACCACAATTCCTCGCGCGTGAAGGCGTCGAGCGCGGCGAACGGCTCGTCGAGCATCAACAGCGCCGGCTGATGGATCAGTGCGCGGCAGAGCGAGACGCGCTGTTGCATGCCGCCGGAGAGCTCCCAAGGAAAACGCTGGGAGAAGCCGTCGAGCCCGACGGTCTTGAGCAGTGCCTCGGCCTCGTCGCGGTAGTGTTGCCTCTCGCGTCGGAACTTGCGGCGGTGCGGCTCGACGATCTCGAGCGGCAGGAGCACGTTGTCGATGACCTTGCGCCAGGGCAGGAGATTCGGGTTCTGGAACGCCATGCCGGCGATCTTGACCGGCCCGCGTACCCTATCGCCGAAAATGACGATGTCCCCGGAATCGGGGGGCACCAGCCCGGTCACGATCTTCATCAACGACGACTTGCCGCAGCCCGAGGGCCCCACCACCGCGGCGAATTCGCCACGGGGGACGTTGAGGCTCGTGTCCCTCAAGGCGAGAACGCCGCCGCCGGCGCTGCGGTAGGTCAGCGTGACGTGATTGATATCAACGGAGCCGGTCATGGATGCCATCGGACGGCCCCTATGTCCCGGTTACTCGGCAACGAGGAACGTCGTGTAACGGTGCGCCGCAGGCCCGGGACCATTCCGCCCGTGGCGATCCCGAATCAACGATGGCAATACCGCGTGACGCTGCGCCGCGTCCCGGATGCCTCACAATCTCCGCTCGGCCGCGGGCGGTAGATATTGGCTGGTGAAGATGTCCTCCGCCGTCGGCCGGTTCTTGAACTCGTAGGTCAGCCCGATCTGGTCGATCGATTTGGCGAGCCGCGCCATGTCGACGCCGCCGAAGCCGTTGGCCTTCACCCACGGCGTTACAAAATTGTCGCGCAGCGACATTTTCAGCCGATCAAGCTCGATCTTTGGATCGGCGGTCTCGTTCCGCGCCATCACCGATTTGATCGCCGTATCGGGGTCCTTGATGGTATCGAGCACGCCCTTGATGGTGGCGCGCACAAAGCCGGCGACCACCTTCGGATTGGCCTTGGCGTAGTCCGGATTGACGATGATGGCGTTGCCGTAGAGCACGAGGCCGTAGTCCGCCATCAGCATGATCTTGATGTCGTCGGGTTTAATCCCTTTTTGCAGCAGGTTGTAATACATAGAAAACGAAAAGCCGGTGATGGCGTCGACCTTGCCCTCGGCGAGCATCGGTTCGCGCACCGGGAAGCCCACGTTCTCGATCTTGACCTTGGACTCGTCGATGCCGTTTTCCTTCACGAACGCCTTCCATTGCGCGAAGGCGCCGTCGGCAGCCGGGGCGCCGAGCACCCGGCCTTCGAGGTCCTTCGGCTTGGCGATGCCGGTCTTGGCGGTGGTGCCGACGGCGAATGCCGGCTTGTCGTACATCATCAACACAGCCTGGACTCTCTTGTCCGGGTTCTGGTCCCGGAACTTGACCAGCGAGTTGATGTCGAAGAAGCCGATGGGATAGGTGCCGGCGGCGACGCGAGCGATGCCGGCGACGGAGCCGGGACCTGAGTCGACGGTGACGTTGAGGCCTTCGGCCTTGTAGTAGCCTTTGTCGATGGCGACGAAGTAGGGGGCCGCCGGGCCCTCGAACTTCCAGTCGAGGGCGAACTTCACATCGGTCTGCGCGCAAACGGGGCTTGCCGTCAGTGCGGCCGCCGCCGCTCCCGCGAGCATGCCGAAAAGCTTGATCCTGTCCATGTTCGACGCTCCCTGTGAGGCCGGTCGACCGGCGCGCGCTATGCGTTGCTCAGCAATCGCCATGCCAGCCCGGGGGCTTGCGTGGACGGACGGCAACGCGCCACTCATGCCGCAAGACTAGGCATTTTGCCCGGTCTTGCCTATTCCCAAGTCAGCCCTGTGCGAATCGTCAGCTGCCGCGATAGGTGCAATAGTTCCACGGCGTCACCAGCAGCGGCACGTGGTAATGGCCTTCCGGCTCCGCGACCGCGAATCTGACCGGCACGACGTCGAGAAACGGCGGCTCGTCCTGCCGCGCGCCCACGCCCGCGAAGTAGTCGGCAACGTGGAAGCGCAATTCGTAACGGCCGATCGGCAACGGCCGCCCGGCGATCAGCGGTTCATCGGTGCGGCCGTCGCGATTGGTCGTGGCGCGCGCGATCATGCGCTGCTCGCCATTGGCGGATAATTCGAGAAGCTCGATCATGACTCCAGTGGCAGGACGTCCGGCCTGGGTATCGAGCACATGGGTCGACAGACGGCCGTGCACCTCGAGGCCATCGGTGGCTTCGATGCGTTGGTCGAGGCGAAGCGCGGCGATGCGGAAGATTTCGCCAAGCGCCGTTTCGGTTTCCGCCGACATGGTATTTTGCAGCCGGCGTTCGAACTGCTGCAAGATCGAATCCTTGCTGTGCCGCCGCACGCAGATGATGAAGGGCATGCCAAATTTCTCGCGGTAGGCGTCGTTGAGGCGATGGAATTGCGCAAATTCCGCCTCCGACAGGCGATCGAGGCCGGCGCTCGCCTGTTCCGCCTTGGACTCGACGGTTATGGTGCCTGCGCGCGCCGCCTTGCCCGCGAGATCGGGATGGCCCTTGATCAACGTCAGCCGCTGCTCCGGCGGCGCGGCGCGCACCGCATCCATCATCGCCGCGTGCAGAGCGGCAAGCGTGGCGAACGGCCGCTGCTTCAACGCGGCTTGCGCCACCCACGGCGCGTGCTCGTACACGTCCCCCAGCGCGGCCATGAAGCCGGCCTCGTCCGCCGCGTTCAGGTTTGCGAGCGCCATTTTCGTCATGTCGTGCTACCGAATCATCGGGGCGGCAGCGGCGAGCGAGCGATGCTCGCGATGCCAGTGCCGCGCGATGTCAAGCCTCGTCGCGAGCCACACCCGCTCGCGCGCCGCGACATAGTCGAGAAAACGCGTGAGCGCCGCCGCGCGCCCCGGCCGCCCGGCCAGCCGGCAGTGCAGTCCGATCGACATCATTTTGGGCGCCCCTTCGCCCTCGGCATAGAGCAAGTCGAAGGCGTCCTTGAGATAGGCAAAAAATTCATCGCCATTGCCGAAGCCCTGCGCATTGATGAACCGCATGTCGTTGGCATCGAGCGTATAGGGAACGATCAGATGCGGTCCGTTCGGCCCGTTGACCCAATAGGGTAGATCGTCGGCGTAGGAATCGGAGGAATAAAGGAAACCGCCTTCGTCGAGCACGGCCTTCAAGGTGTTGACCGAGGTGCGGCCGGTGTACCAGCCCAGCGGGCGCTCCCCCGTTGCCTGCATGTGGACGCGAATCGCCTCGGCAAGATGCGCGCGCTCTTCTTCCTCGGGCACGTCCTTGTAGTCGATCCATTTGAGGCCGTGGCTTGCGATCTCCCAGCGCGCTTCGCGCATCGCCGTGACTGCTTCGGGTGAGCGCGCCAGCGCGCTGGCAACGCCGAACACGGTCACCGGCACGTCGCGCTTTGTGAACAAGCGCCACAGCCGCCAGAAGCCGGCGCGCGAGCCGTACTCGTACATGGATTCTACGTTCATGTGGCGTGCTCCCGGCCAAGGCGCCGCGCCGAGCACGTCGGAGAGAAACGCCTCCGAGGTTGCATCGCCGTGCAAGATGTTGCGCTCCCCGCCCTCCTCGTAATTGACCACGAACTGGAGGGCGATACGCGCGCCGCCCGGCCAGCGCGGGTCGGGCGGGTCGCGGCCGTAACCGGCGAGATCGCGGGGATATTTGGAAAAATCAGCCGGGGACATGGCCTGTCATAGCGATCCGGATCGATTAGCTCGACATGGTCGCGTTGCCCCGCGAAACGCATCCGCGACGCTCGCGTTGCGGACGGTATCACGGCGGACCCATATTCCAGTTCCGGCGATACCGATCCGTGCTGGTGCGGAACAACAACTACCTGAGCTGATCCACCACTACGGTATCATATACAGTTTCGACTCAAGCGTGTCTTGCGCGCGGAGGCTCAGGGTCGCGCGTGTCCGCCCCGATCTATCCTATGCCGATGTCGGGAAGGCTTGGGTTTCCGCGGACGATCTGCCGGTCTTCAAAACACTTTCCAATGTTGCGGCTGGTAGATGATTTCCCGCGCCGGAATGGGCGCTGCCGGCTTGCTCTGCGAGTCTCGCGCGCCCGCCCACGGTTTGATCGCCAGGATGATCGCCACCACCGCAAGGGCCATCCAGAAGACGAGCGCGAACCTCGTTGCTCTGGGTCCCATGTCCTCCTCCCGATGCCAAATTGACATCGTTGTGCGCCGCGGCGGACTTTAGAGCGGAAATCGGAAGGGCTTTGTGAGCTGCGTTAAACTCGGAGAGCTGTGCTGATCCCCTTGCCCGCGATCGCGTGCGGCTCGTGCGCGCCAACGAGGTAATGGAATAAGTCTGGCTGTTCCCGGCCTAGCAAAAAAGGAGCCCCGCGTGAGCGGGGCTCAGTGTTTCGGAGGAACGTCGAACGTGAGAACCGCATATGCGGTACCGATCGACAATCGTGAGGCTAGCTCGGCCAGGGCGGTCATGATGTGATGGCGATCACAAAAATGCGCTCGCGATGTGATGGCAATCACAAAAATGCGGTTTTACCGCGCAGCTCGCACCGCCATGGCTGACTTCGCGGTCGCTGTGTGGCTAATCAGGATTTGGCAGTGCTGCTTTGCGCCGCCAGTTCTTCGAGCCGTTTGGCCAACTGCTTGAGCTCCCATTCCCGCGCCAGCGCGGCCGCTGTGCGCCAGGTTGGCTTTTGCTCGCTGAGACGCGGCAAGCGCGCCTTGCGGTCCATGGTGGCGATCGATCGGAATAGCCGCAATCTATTGGCCTGCGCCGGAAAACGCCCCGCTTTAAGGGCGTTCTCCAACGTGCCGTATGTGTGCAGCACCTGTGCCGCTCCCGCCGCCCCCAGTCCCGCAACTCCCGGCAGCTTGTCCGATGGGTCGCCGCGCAACGCGATGAAATCCGGAACCTGGTGGGGATCAACTCCATAACGCAAGCGAACCTCGGCTGGACCGATCCGGGCGATCTCGCCCGCGCGAACCGGATAAAGAATGGTCGTGCTGGGGGAGGCAAGTTGGAATGTATCGCGGTCTCCGCTCGCGACCAGGACCGTGCCGCCCCGCCGCTCTTCGGCCGCGGTCGCGGAGGCAAGAAAGTCGTCGGCTTCATACCCGGATGCCTTGGCATTCGCAAAACCGCAGGCGGCGACAAATTCGGGCAATGCGTCAAGTTGCTCGAGCAATTCGTCGTCGAATTCGCGGCCGCTCTGATAGGCGGGGAATTGCGCGTGACGGTAGGTCGGCGCGTCCACCGTGTCCCAACCTACGAGCACGGCGCGCGGTTGCTCCGTCCGGTAGAACTTCAGCAGGAAATTCGCGAAGCCAAGGATTGCACCGGCAGGCTTGCCTCCGCGTCTCAAAATCGTCTTGGGTAAAGCATGGTAGGCGCGATGCGCGAAGGAATCTCCGTCGATCACCAACAGTGGCCGACGGGTCGGCGCTGGTACGTTCCGCCGCAGCGAACCTCGCGCGGTCTTGCGCCCGGCGCTCGGAGACTTTCGCCGCGCCTTCGCATCGTTGCGCAGCACGATCCAGGCCGGGGCGTGATCGCTGGCGCCTTGTCTGCCACGAATTTGACGATCGACGCCCGCGCTGACAAGCCGGCCCGCGGCTTGGGCGCTCAGCAGCAAATGATCGATACGAAGGCCCGCGTCCCGAGGCCATCGGTTTCGCATGTAGTCCCAGAACGTGTACATCGGCGCATCAGGATGCAGCGTGCGGATTGCGTCAATCCAGCCTTGCTCGAGAATGCGCTGAAAAAGAGCGCGGCTTGCCGGCTGAACGAGTGCGTCTTTCGCATAGGATTGCGTTCGATAGATATCACGGTCCGTCGGCACGACGTTGTAGTCGCCCGCGAGCACGACCGGGACGCCCGCGCCGTAAAGCTCCTCGGCATGGGTCGCAAGGCGTTCCATCCAAGCGAGCTTATACGCGAATTTGGGGCCCGGCTGTGGGTTGCCGTTCGGGGCATAGAGCGACGTGATCAGCACGCCATGCACCGCCGCCTCGATATAGCGGCTCTGTGTGTCAGCCGGATCGCCCGGCAACTGCGTGCGCGTGACAATGGGCTCACAATCGCGGCCGAGGATGGCGACTCCGCTCCACGACTTTTGGCCGCGCCAAGCCGCGCCATAACCCGCTTTCGCGAGCGCCGCCTGCGGAAACTCCGCATCCGCCGCCTTGAGTTCCTGAAGCGAGACGACATCGGGCTTCGCGGTGCGCAGCCAGTGCAGGAGGTTGGCGAGGCGCTTGTTGATATTGTTGATGTTGAAGGTCGCGATTTTCATCCCGCCCCGCACAGTGAGTGCGAAGTCCGCTCGACGAGAACGGCGTAGCGTAGCGGAACCGACAAGCCAATGCTGACGTCGGTCGATGTGGCGCGTCTCGGCGGCTCGTCACTGCGACGGCGCGCCGGCCGCCAGCCAGGTGGCGAGGATTTGGCGCTCTTGCGCCGTCATCGCGGTGACGTTGCCAGGCGGCATGGCATTCGAGCGCACCGCGTTGATCTCGATCAGATGCGCGTGACGGCGGATGTTGTCGGGATCGTCGAGGATGACTCCTTTGGGCGGCGCATGCACGCCAGGCCACACCGGTTCGTTGCGATGACACATGCTGCAGCGGGCGAGGATCGCATTGTGTGCCGCCTTGATGTCGAGCCGATCGGCGCGTGGACCGATATCCGCGGGTCCGGCGCTCGACAGCCAGGCCACGGCCACCATCCCGGCGGCGGCCACGCCCCACGTCCACCACGGGCTGCCTTTGCCCTCGTGTCGGGAATTGAAAAAGTGGCGGATGACGGGGCCGATGGCCAGCACGATCGCGACGATCAGCCAGTTGAAACGGGTCGCGAACATCAGCGGATAGTGGTTGGCGATCATCAGGAAGACGACGGGCAGCGTGAGGTAGTTGTTATGGACGGAGCGCTGCTTGGCCTCTTCGCCCCACGCCGGATTGGGCGCTTTGCCGGCGAGCAGCGCCGCGACGGTCTTCTTCTGGTTCGGGATGACGATGAGGAAGACGTTCGCCACCATGATGGTGCCGATCAGCGCGCCGATCTGGGTAAAGGCGCCGCGTCCGCTGAACACGTGAGTAAAGCCATAGGTGAGCGCGACGAGAAAGACGTAGCCCACCAGCGCAAGCGCAACCTCGTGCCGGCCGAGCGCGGACCGGCACAGCGCCTCGTAGACGAGCCAGGCGAGCACGAGGCTTGCGAACGCGACGGCCGCGGCGGTCGGTGCGGTCAGGTCGAGCACGGATTTGTCGATGAGATAGAGTTCCGCGCCGAGATAGTAGACGATCACCAGCAGCGCGAAGCCGGAGAGCCAGGTGGTATAGGCTTCCCACTTGAACCAGGTAAGCTCATCCGGCATGCGTGCGGGGGCGATGAGATACTTCACCATGTGGTAGAAGCCACCGCCGTGGACCTGCCAGGCGTCACCCTGGACACCCTGCGGCAGACCCGATCGCGGCTTGAGACTGAGATCGAGATGGATGAAATAAAATGAACTGCCGATCCAAGCGATGCCAGCCACGACGTGCAGCCACCGCACGATGAGGCTCAACCATTCGGTGAGCACCGCAACCACGACAGAAAACCCCCCTCTCTACCTTCGGCCAACTTTTTCTCTCGGCAGGATGACAGACGCGTGTTGAACGTTGCAAGAGCCGTGCTGACGAAATAGTGCATGGGCATGGTGACGCAAGCGATGGATGGGGTCGGCAGCGAGCCGGGCGCGTTCGGCAAGCGAATCATGGAGCTCGCCGAGCGGCTCGCGCAATGGTCTGAGATCTCCGACGGATTGACCTGCACCTATCTCTCGCCCGCGCATCGCTCCGTTGCCGCGGAAATCCGCAACTGGATGCGCCAGACGGGACTGATCACCGAGATCGACGCGGTCGCTAACGTCGTCGGGCGCTACGCCGCGGCCGATCCGGCGGCGCGGACGCTGATCGTGGCGTCGCACTACGATACGGTCCGCAACGCCGGCAAATACGACGGTCGGCTGGGCGTTCTGACCGCGCTGGTGCTGGTCGAGCACCTGAAATGGCTTGGCCGCGAGTTGCCCTTTCATCTCGACGTCATCGCATTCTCGGAGGAAGAGGGGGTGCGCTTTTCGTCAAGCTTTCTCGGCAGCCGCGCGGTGGCGGGGCGGTTCGACGGCAAACTGCTCGAACGGCAAGACGCCGACGGCCACACGTTGGAGGCGGTCATGCGGGATGCGGGCCTCGATCCGGCGCGGATCCCCGCGCTCGCGCGCCGCCGCGAGGAGCTGATGGGATATCTCGAAGTCCACATCGAGCAAGGACCGGTTTTGCTCGAGGAGGGGCTGCCGGTCGGGGTGGTGAGCGCGATTGCCGGCTCCGTGCGCTCGACCGTCACGATCATCGGAGCCGCCGGCCATGCCGGCACCGTGCCGATGACGCGGCGGCATGACGCGGCCGCGGCGGCGGCCGAGCTCGTGCTCTATGTCGAAAGGCGCTGCGCGCAGGAGCCCATGCTCGTCGGCACGGTGGGGCAGCTCTTTGTTCCTAACGGCGCGACCAACATCATTCCAGGCCGCTGCGAGCTCACGCTCGACATCCGTGCCGGCGACGATGCGGCGCGCGATGCCGCCGTGTCGGACGTTGCGGCGGAGATCGCGCGCATCGCTGCAAGACGCGGCGTCAGCATCGAGAGCAGGGAAGTGCAGCGAACGGCCACCGTGCCGTGCTCGCCGCGGCTGCAGTCGCTCTTGGCCGATGCGGTGGCGCGCGCAGGCATAACGCCGCGCCATCTTCCGAGCGGCGCCGGCCATGATGCCATGATGTTCGACGGCCTCACCGACGTCGCGATGTTGTTCGTGCGCTGCGGAAACGGCGGTGTCAGTCACTCGCCGCGCGAGATCATCACCGCCGAGGATGCCGACATCGCTGCGCGCGTCATGCTCGATGCCGTGCTTCGGCTGGCCGAAACGTCATGATGCTGGCGGACGCCATTGTTGCGTTCGTCGATCGCGATTTCGCGCGTGAGACCGAGTTCCTCGCCGAATTGGTGAAGGTGCCGAGCGACAACCCGCCGGGAGATTGCGCGGCGCACGCGAAGCGGGCGCGCCGACTCCTGGAACGGCTCGATCTCGCAGTCGATGCGCATGATGTGCCACGCTCCACGGTCGAGGCGGCGGGCATGAAGAGCGTGACCAATCTTATCGTCCGCCATCGTTTCGGCGACGGGCCGGTCGTCGCGCTCAATGCCCACGGGGACGTGGTGCCGCCCGGTCTCGGATGGCGCCTCGACCCTTACGGGGCCGTCATCGAGGACGGCGCGGGCGGTCCGGTCATGTACGGACGCGGCGTGGCGGTGTCGAAATCGGATTTTGCCAGCTACACGTGGGCGCTGCTCGCGTTGAAGGCGGCGGTCGCGCAGGGCGGCAAGCTCGGCGGAACGCTCGAACTCCATTTCACCTACGACGAAGAGGCCGGCGGTAACGTCGGCCCGAAATGGCTGCTTGACCAGGGGCTGGTGAAACCCGACGCGGTGATCGCCGCTGGCTTTTCCTATTCGGTGGTCACCGCGCATAATGGCTGTCTGCATCTCGAGGTGACGGTCACGGGCAAGCAGGCGCATGCCGCCATGCCGGAGGCCGGCGTCGACGCGCTCGAAGCAAGCAATGCCATTCTCGCCGCGCTTTATGCCCATCGGGCGACGCTCGTGCGTATACGCTCGGGCACGGCAGGCATCGTCTCGCCGACGCTGAACGTCGGATTGATCAAAGGGGGCATCAACACCAACGTGGTCCCGGATCAGGTCGTCTTTCGCATCGACCGTCGCGTGATTCCGGAGGAGAACCCCGCCGAAGTCGAAGCCGAGTTGCGCGAACTGATCGCGGTTTCGGCCAGGCACAATCCGCAAATCAAGGTCGAGGTGCGGCAACTTCTGCTGGCCGAGCCGCTGACGCCGCAGCCGGGCGCGGATCGGATCGCGGCCGCAATTCAACGCCACGCCAAGCAGATCCTTGGCGTCGAGGTGCCGGTGACCGGCGTCCCGCTTTACACCGACGCGCGCCACTACGCGGCGGCAGGCATTCCGATCGTGCTCTACGGCGCCGGGCCGCGCTCGATCCGCGAAGCAAACGCGCACAACGCCAACGAGAACCTGCGGCTCGAGGACCTGCGTGCCGCGACCAAGATCGTCGCCATGGCGGCCGCCGATTTGCTCGGGACGCGGTGAGTTTGCCCGCGAAGACGGGGCTCAAACTCTCAACGACGCGCTATTGGGAAGGCGCCTGAGCAAGCAGCGCAGCCTCGAACGCGCTCGCGATCGCCTCTTTGCTCTTGCCCGCCCGGACGGCATCGCCGATGACGGTGACTATTTGCCCGGGCTTGGCGAATTGCCGAAAATGGTCGCCCGTTGCGCGGCGGCCCTTGTAGTAGAACCAATCGCGAAACATCGGCATGGAAAAAAGTTGGGAGAAGGGCCGCGAGCGAGCCGCGCCCCAATCGAGCAGATTGGTCGCGATCGTCCCGAGGCCGAGCCTGTAGCGGGCGCCGGTCGCAATCACGAGGCGGTCGAAAGGTGCGAGGACGTCCGGTTGATCGGCGACGTCGCACTCGAAGCGGAATTTGACGCCGTTGCGCGTGCATGCGGCGACAAGGTCGCCGATGTAGCGCTCGAAGCTCGCCGCGCTCGCGGCGACCTCTTGGAACAGCGGCGCCTTGCCGGCGTAGCGAAATGCGCCCCCCGCGCGTGCGTCCTTTTCGAACACCGTCACCTCGTTGCCCGCGGCCACCAGCGACGCGTAGGTCAAGCCGGCTGGTCCGGCACCGATGACGGCGATGCGCTCCCCGCGCGGCGGCCGCCGATCGACAAACATCGTCTCGCGGCCGGCTGCACCGTTGACGACGCAACCGATGCGCGCCCCGCCGCGCATTTCGTTGATGCAGGTGTTGCAGGCGAGACATCGCCGGACCGGTTCCCCGCGGCGAAGCTTCGCGACCCATTGTGGATCGGCGATGAGCGTGCGGCCGAGCGCGACGAAATCCGTTTTTCCCGCCGCGACGGCCTGGGTTGCGACCGCGGGATCGCCGAGGCGCCCGACAGCGATCACCGGGACGCGGATCATGTTTTTGACCGCGGCTGCGAAATCGAGAAAGGTTGCGTCCGGAAAGGTCATCGGCGGGAGCACGACCTGCGCCGACGGCAAGGAGCGATAGTGCCCGGCGGTGACGTGCAACGCGTCCGCTCCCGCCTCCGCCGCCCAGAGCGCAATCTGGCGGCCTTCGTCAAACGGCAATCCGCCCGGAAAGAAATCCTCAACCGACAGCCGGTAGACAACCGGCATTCCTGGAACCGCCGCCTTCACCGCGCGCAGCACCTCGAGCCCGAAGCGGGCGCGATTTTCGAGGCTGCCGCCATAGGCGTCCGTGCGGCGGTTCTCGAACGGCGCGTGAAATTGCGAAATGAGGTAGCCATGGGCGGCGTGGATTTCGACGCAGTCGAAGCCCGCCTTGTGCGCCCGCATGGCGGCGGCGGCGTGGGCCGCGATCGTGACGGCGATGCGCGCCTTGGTCATTTCCTCCGGCACGATGGTTTCGAACGTCGTCTCGTAGACTGGATGCGGGATTGCCGAAGGCGCGATGGGCGTCTCCCCGCAAATGTCGAGCCGGGTATGTCCGCCGCCGTGGCCGAGTTGAATCGACGCCTTCGATCCGGCGCCATGAATTTCATCGACCAAGCGTGTGAGGCCGGGCAGAAAACGATCGTCGTAGAGCCCAACCTCGCGGCGGCGATGGCGGCCGACCTTTTCCGGCGATGCCATCTCGACGGTGATGAGGCCAACCCCGCCCTGCGCCCGCGCCAGATAATAGGCGATGGTATCGTCGGTGACGTAACCCTCCTCGTCCGCCGTGCGCGTCGTCATCGCCGGCATGACGATGCGGTTGGGAACTTCGAGTGAGCCGATCCGCGCCGGGGTGAGCAGGATGTTCATGGCAGACGACATGGCTGCGGGCATGCAGCCATTGGGTTTCACAGCACGGGAATCTCGCCGCCGTCGAGATCGACGGTTGCCCCATGCAGCCAGGTTGCACGCGAGGAAACGATGAAGGCGACGAAATCCGCCACGTCTTCGACCTTGCCGTAACGGATGATGCCAGTCTCGCGACAGAACTGCGCGCGGACCTTCGCCTCCGGCTCTCCGGTCCGCTCGACCTCGGCGCGGATACGCCGCCATTGCCGTTCGGTCTCGACCAGCGACGGATGGATACAGTTGACGCGCACGCCGTCCTCCTTGCCGAGGTCGGCGAGGCACTTGGTGAAAGCGGCGACGGCGGCGTTGACCGAGCTGCCGATGGTGAAGCGCTTCTCCGGTTTTCGCCCGCTGGTTCCGCCGATCGCGACCAGCGCGCCGCGGCGCTCCTTCAGGAGCGGCCAGGCCGCGCGTGCGAGCCGCACATGGGCGAAAAATTTCAGCGCGTAGCCGTCTTCCCAATCGGCGTCGGTCAGCGCCAAGAAATCGCCGCGCTTGGTCGCACCGGCATTGTTGATCAGAATGTCGAGTCCGCCGAATTCGCGCCGCACCGCCTCGACCAGGGTCCCGCCTGCGCTCGGGTCGCGCAGATCGAGCGCCCTCACCGCGACCTTGCATCCTTTGCCGCGGATCGACTGCGCGACGTCTTCGAGCGCGCGCGCGTCGCGACCGGTGAGCATGAGGTTGCAGCCCTCCTCGCCGAAAGCCAGCGCGATGCCGCGGCCGATGCCGCGACTCGATCCGGTCACGAGCGCGACCTTTCCCTTCAATCCGAGCTCCATTCAGCAACTCTCCTTTAGACGCGGATGGCGCCATAACGGTGAATTTATCGCATTGAGAGGGGAGGGGATGAAGGGGGCGCTGCGTTCCGCAGGTCATGCCGCTTTTACGGGTCCGCCGACCCAAAGGCGGCGATGGCCGGGACGAGCCCGGCCATCGCGAAGTGGCGCCACGATCGGAACCGCAGTCCGGCGCTAAATCTTGTCCGGAGCCCAGATAATGAAATTGTCCCGGTTCGGCATCTTCACCTGCGGCAAGGTCTTGGCGTCCATTACGTCGTTCTCGCCGATGATTTTGTTGAGCGAGAGGATATAGGCGCTGAGCGCGTAGAGTTCATCGTTGGTCAACGTTTTCGGCATCTGATACGGCATCGATCGGCGGACGACGTCGAACAAGGTCGTGGCATACTTGTAGTAGGGGACGGTCTTCATCGTATCGATGCGGTCGAACTTGCTGGGACCGACCAGGGGCAGCATGCCGGCCGCCGGATTCACCCCGTTCTCGCCGTGGCAGATCGCGCATTTCTGCGAGTAGATCGCAGCACCTTGCGTCGGCGTACCGCTGCCGACCGGCAAGCCGGTGCCATCGGGCAGGGCCTCGATGTTCCAAGCGGTGATATCGGCCTCGTTGATCGGCTTGCCGAGGCCCGGCGTTTCGGCGACGGCCGTGTCCGCGCCGAACGCGAATGCAAGCGAGAGGGCAAACAGCGCGTTACGCGTAGACATGCTTGATCCCTCCTGAACCATCGACGCCCCAGCTGGTGATGCTGTTGTAGTGCTGGTTGGGGAACCCCAACGGGTTCGTCACCGGCGTGCTGGTCTGGCCGCGCGCGGCAACGAACTCGGGACGAAGCGGTTGCACCGCGCCGGATTCGTCCCACGCGCGACTCTGCAGGACCGCCTGCTGGCCATCCCAACGCCAGGGCATGCGGAAGCGGGTGAACGCCTTCGGCAGCACCGGCTCTTGCAATGCCGCCTGCGCCCAGCTCTTGCCGCCGTCGGCTGAGACCAGGACCTTGGAGATGCGTCCGTTGCCCGAATAGGCGATGCCGGAAATCTCGTAATAGCCCGGCTCCTTCAGCGAGTGGCCGAACGAGGGCTGGGTGATGAACGATTTGACCTCCATCGTGAAGTGGAACAGCCACATCTTTCCGTCTGGCAGGATCTGCGAGTAGGTCTTGGCTTCGTAGAAGCTCATGGCCGGCTGATCGATCAGCTTGATGCGGCGCACGTGCTTGATGTTCATGTTGCCTTGGTACCCGGGCAGCAGCAGGCGCATGGGATAGCCATTGCCGGGCTGGATGCGCTCGCCGTTCTGGTAGAGCGCGATCATGGCGTCATCGAGCGCCTTCTTGATCGGCACGCTGCGATGCAGAGACAAGGAGTCGGCACCTTCGCCAAACAGCCACTTCGCCTTCGGATCGATGCCGGTCTCCTCCAGCAGCGTGGACAGGGGAACACCGGTCCATTCGGCGTTGGAGCAAAGCCCATGCAGCGCTTGGGTGGTGGCCTGCACCGGCTCGTTGGAGAACATCGGCGCGCTGTTGCCAGCGCACTCGACGAAATGCATGCGCGTGACCATCGGGTAACGCGACAGCGATTCGACCGTATAGACCAACGGCTGTTTAACCAGCCCATGAATGACGAGCTTGTGTTGAGCTGGATCGATATCCGGCAGCCCGGAATGCGAGATCGAGAAGAACAGACCGTTAGGGGTGACCGTGCCCTGCAACAGATGGTGCGGGGTGCGCGCGTGCGAATTGCGGAATTCGTTGTTGGGATTGCTGCGGGTCCGAACGACGTCTTTCTCGAATCGCGACGGCACCTGATATGCCGGCACGACCGAGCCCATTTCCAGGCTCCACGGATCATCCTTGAGCGGCTCGGCGGCGGCGCCGGTGAGCGACCCCGCGGCGCCGGTACCCATGGCGCCGGCGAACATGATGCCGCGTCCGAGCAGCATGCGGCGATCGAGCAGGCCATTGCCGGCAATCGGCTCTGGCGGCGGAACCTTGCGACGCTTGCGAATGGTCATGGGTCCTCTCCCTAGTCAATTGCGGCGGCGGCTCTGCGGCTCCCCCCGCAGTGCCGACCGATGTCCGCTGCCGCGTGGAGGTTATGTTGTTCTGGTCGAAAGCTGCGCTAGAACCGACGAACAGGGCGTGCGCGAGACTAACGCCTTTTGCAAATGGGTTGCAATGAATGGGACAGCCTGATTGACCTACCTGCCGTTGCCGTCGAGCAGCCAGCCGAATTTTTCGCGCGCTTTGCGGGCGACTTCCGGGCTCGGCGCGTTGGTGGGAGGAAACTTGTCGCGCCAGTGAAACGGCTTGCAGGCGTCGATCAACGCCACCGAATGCGTCATGTTGCCGACGGCGCGCCGCTCCGGCGGCAGCGCGGGATCGGCGCTCGAATCCCACGAGCCGGTGATGAACTGAATCGATTCCTTGGGATCGGTGCGCGTGAGCATGGCCCACAGCAGATGGTCGAGGCTGGTTACGTCGACATCTTCATCGACCACCACGACATATTTCGACGCGTAGGCCGAGGCGCCGCACTGGGCGGCGACATGCGCGGTCTGCACCGCGTGTCCGGGATAGCGCTGCGTGATCGAGATCGCGTGCAGCATGCGCGCGCCGCCGACCTCGTGGCACCAGACCGCCTGCACGCCGGGCACGCCGGCATTGGCGACGTTCTGCTTGATGGTCGCGGAACGCATCACGGCGCGGTAGCGCGCCATTTCGTCCGGTCCTGCGCCCATCGGCGGCACGCCCACCACGATCGGATTGTTGCGGTAGTAGATCGCCTTGATGTCGAGCACCGGGATCTGGCGCATGCCGCCGGCGTAATGTCCGGTCCACTCGCCGAACGGGCCCTCCGCATGCAGGCGATCGGGCGGCACGTAGCCTTCGAGCACGACCTCGGCATTGGCGGGAAACGGCAGCCCCGTCACCTTGCCGCGCACCATCTTGACCGGCCGCCCGCGCAAGCCGCCAACGAGGTCGAGCTCGAACACGCCGTAGGGCGCTTCCAGCCCGCCGAAGAAGAACGCGATCGGATCGCCGCCGAGCACCATCACGACCGGCAAAGGCTCGCCGCGCTTGAACGACTTGTCGCGGTGGATGCGTCCATGATGGCCTGCGGCCATCACGATACCGACGGTTTTCTTGTCGTGCACCTGCGCGCGGTACGCGCCGGCATTCAACCAGTTCTCCTCGGGGTCGCGGGTGATGCTGTAGGTGCCGGTGCCGATGTAGCGGCCGCCGTCCTTCTCGTGCCATTTCGGTGCCGGAAATATGGTGACGTCGACGTCGTCGCCCATCATGACGTTCTCGAACACGGGGCCGTCGTCGACCACGACGTGCGGCACGATGCGCTGGTCCTGCAGATAGGCTTCGCGGTAGGCGTCGCTCAGCTCCCACTTGGTGAGGTGGTCGGGAAAGCCGAGCGTCATGTTGCGGCGCGTGCCGGCGAACATGTTCAGCAGCAGGCGGAAGCCTTTCGGGCAACCCGGGATGTCCTCGAACACCACGCAGGGGCCGTGTTCCGCGCGCAGCACCGCCTCGGCGGCAAGCCCGATCTCCTCCTCGCAGTTCGCCCCTTTGACGGTGCGGACCTCGCCGAGGCGCTCGGCCATCGCCAGCCATTCGCGCAGGTCGTCGTAGGCGATATTGCCGGCGAAATTGCTTTGCCCAACCATCGGATCATCGATCCTTTCTTAGATTCCGCGCAACGCCGGGGCATCATAGAACGTCCTCGAACGCGCGTCGCCTGTCGGCCAGAAGATGCCCGCGATCGCAGAAAGGCGCGCCACGGTGCCGCACCTCGAATGCGGGCCTTCCGACCAATCCAGCAAACAACTACCATTCCACGGTTCAGCCGGAAAATACCGGATGTAGGGTGAACCGTTTGCCAGGGAGGAAACCCATGACGGCGGTCGCATTTACAATCAACGGCAAGGCGGTGAGCGTGGAGGCCGAGCCTGACACGGCGCTGCTTTGGGTCGTGCGCGAGCACCTGAAACTCACCGGCACCAAGTATGGCTGCGGCTCCGGCCTGTGCGGCGCCTGCACGGTCCATATCGACGGCAAGGCGGTGAGATCCTGCCAGACGCAGATGTCGACCATGGGAGGCAAGAAGGTCACGACCATCGAAGGCCTGTCGCCGAACTCCGGTCACGCGCTGCAGAAGGCCTGGATCGTCGAGCAGGTGCCGCAATGCGGCTACTGCCAATCTGGTCAGATCATGCAGGCGGCGGAACTGCTGGCGAAGAACAAAAAGCCGACGCGCAAACAGATTATCGCTCACATGGACGGCAACATTTGTCGCTGCGGCACCTATCCGCGCATTGTTCGCGCCATCGAGCGCGCCGCTCGGGAGGGCTGAGCCATGAACAAGCAAACCAACCAAGCATCAGTCGCTGCGACCGTGAGCCGGCGCGGCTTCGTTGAAGGCGCCGCGGGGCTGATGTTTGCCTTCACGCTTGGCGGCTTGGGCCGCGTGGGCGATGCGCTGGGCGCCACGCAAGTTGCCAGGATCAATGCCTGGGTTGCTATCGGCACCGACAATACGGTGACGATCCTCTGCCCGTCGGCGGAAATGGGTCAGGGCGTAATGACGTCCTTGCCGCTCATTCTGGCCGAGGAGCTCGACGCCGACTGGTCGAAGGTGAAGACCGAGTTCGCACCCGCGAATCCGAAGGTCTATGGAAATCCCCACGAGTTGTTCAAAGGCGCGCAGATTACCGCCGCAAGCGTCTCCGTTCCCGGCTATTTCACGCCGCTGCGTATGGCCGGCGCCCAGGCACGCCGCGTGCTGATCGAGAGCGTGGCCAATGAGTGGAAAGTGCCGGTGAGTGAGCTGTCGACGGACAAGGGCTTCGTCGTCCACGCCCAGTCGGGTCGCCGCATCTCTTACGGTGACGTCGCCAAGTTCGCCAGCGTTCCTGCCGAGCTGCCGAATATCACGGCGGCGGATTTGAAGAAGCCGGCACAGTTCAAGCTGATCGGCCGCAAGGACATCGGCCGCGTCGACGTTCCGCTGAAAGTCAACGGAGCTGCCAAGTACGGAATCGACGTGCAGGTTCCGGACATGGTCTACGCCTCGGTGTTGGAAGCTCCCGTCGAGGGCGCCAAGGTCGAGGTCCTCAACTTGGGCGACGTCACAAAGATCAAGGGCGTGACCAAGGTGATTCCACTACCGTTTGGCGTTGCCGTCATCGGCGACACGGTCGAGGCGACCAGGGCCGGACGCAACGCTCTCAAGGTCAAGTGGGATACGACCGGCGCCGTTGCCGGTAGCACGGATTCCGACAAGGCCAAGGAAGACTATGCGCGCAACGGCAAGGATCCCAACGCCAAGACCATGGTGGAGTACGAGGTCGGCGATGCCCCCACGGCATTGAGCAGCGCTGCGAGGGTTGTAGAAGCGACTTATTGGTCGGAATATTGCTATCACGCGCAAATGGAGCCGATGAACTGCGTGGCCAAGGTCTCGGAGGACGGCCAGTCGGCCGAAATCTGGACCGGCACGCAATTTGGCGCGCTCGCCGCCAACATTATCTCCGGCATCCTCAAGACCACGCCGGACAAAATCAAGGTCAACCAGCAAATGTTGGGCGGCGGCTACGGCCGACGTATTTGGCCGGACGCCGCGATCCAGGCGACCATTCTGTCCAACATCACCAAGAAGCCGGTGAAGCTCATTCTCACGCGCGAGGACGACCTTGCTGCCGCCCGCCCGCGGCCGATGACCCACCACGTACTCAAGGCCGGCCTCGATGCCAACGGTAATCTCGTCGGCTGGCACCACCGCCTAGTGTCCGAGAACGTCGATGCGGTCGCGGCGCCGCCACGCTTCGAGGCGACGGGTGGCAAGGACTACATCGGCGCGCGCGGCCTCGATCAGGCGTTCTACGGCATCCGCAATGTGCGGGCCGAGTACGTGCGCGAAACCCGCGGCATGCGCGTTCACGCCTGGCGCGGTATCGGCTCGGGCTACAACAAGTTCGCAGCCGAATCGTTTATCGATGAGGTTGCCAATGCGGCGGGCAAGGATCCGCTCGCCATGCGGCTCGAACTGACGAAAGACCAACCGCGGGCTCAGGCGGTCATCAAGGCGGTGGTCGAGATGTCCGACTTCAAGCGCAAGCGTCCGGGCCGGGGTAGGGGAATCGCGTTCTCCGACTATCACGGCACGTTGTCGGCGGGGGTAGCGGAGGTATCCGTCGATCGCACCACCGGCAAGATCAAGGTGCACAATTATTGGGTGGCGGTCGATCCGGGCCTCGTCATTCAGCCGGACCACGTCCATGGCCAACTCGAGAGCGCCGTCGTCTTCGGCCTGAGCGCTGCGCTGCTTGAAGAACTAACCGTGAAAGGCGGCGCCATCCAGCAGAGCAACTTCAACGACTATCCGGTGCTGCGTATGAGCGATCTGCCGGACATCCACACCAAGATCGTGACGACCGAGAATCCGCCGACCGGCATGGGCGAGATCGGTGTGGTCGCAGTCGCCCCGGCGATCGCCAATGCGCTGTTCCAGCTTACCGGCAAGCGCTTCCGCAATCTGCCGATGTCGCCTGACCGGGTGAAGAGAGCGCTGGCATAGCGGCGTTCGGCACGAACAAGCGCCGCGTTGGGAAACCGACGCGGCGTTTTTTTTACGGCTGGCCAGGCCTGGACTTCGTAGCGCGGACACTGATGCCTCAGCAGTGCCCGACCGCTTGGGGCGGAGTTATTCCGCCGCGATGGCGTAGTGCGCCGGCGTGTCGAGCTTGGGCAGCCCGAAAACGAGGATCTCGGTCGGCGTCTCGGCCTCGAAGGCGGTTTCGTCGCCTCGTTCGCAGAACACCGTGGTGTAGTGGCGATAGGTTTGGCTGGCGACCCGTCCGTCGCCGGTGAGCACGAAATAAACCTTGCGCGCGGGCGCCGGCATTCTGGCCTGCGGGGCAAGACGTAGAAAGCGTGCCTCGCAGCTGCGCTCGGTGAAAATTCCCATCAGCTTTTCGCAGACGCCGGGAACCCCCTCGACCGGCACCCAGTCGAAATGATCGGGGCTCATCATGATGGGCTCGTGGTAGCGCGGGGCCGGATACGTCATCGGTCGCTTGTTCACGTGTTCCCACACCGCTTGATAGCCGTCGACGTTGCGTTTGCCCTCCTCGCCTTCGTTGCGGCGGAAGACGCCCTTCTCGAACATGCCGTGCTTCTTAAGCTCGGCGGTGCCGGCTTCCATCTGCTCCTGGGTCATGTAGCCGTTGCCGCTCGCGCCACCGAATTGCAGCACCAGCGTCAGCGAGCTCACGCTCGAGCTCTGCGGTCCATAGGGAGTGCCTTCCGGAAAGTATCCGATGATGCCCGGCGTCATCTTTCCATTGCGGTCGAAGTCGAACTCGCCCTCGAGCTGATACCGGAACTGATCGAAATTATGCTTATGGCGAGGCGAAAAGAAATCGTCGGTCGTGCGGACCATTTCCAGGATGAAATTACCGGGCATTCCCGGCTCGCCCGCTGCGACCGTACGGTAGCGAAACATGCCCTGACGGTGCTGGTGGATGCGGATCTTCTCCTCGATCTGATCTCCGTGCACGATTCTCATGGCGTTCCTCCGGTCTTTCTTTGAAGCGGCGAGCGGCGACCTTGCGGGTGGCGGAAAGCCTAATGTACAAGCCTTTCTGACACAACGACCTCTGCGATCAACGCAGGCGTAAATGGGGGAAACATCATGTGGTTCCACGCCGCGCTCGCGACCGCCGTGATGACCTTGGCCGTGACGCCCGCCTGCGCCGCGAAAATCACCGTGAGCCAGTATGGGCGCCTGGTGGCGACGCTGCCTTGGGCGGTAGCGCTGCAAAAAAACATGTTCAAGGAGGCGGGCCTCGACATCGATGGCATCACGGCGGGCGCAGGCGGCGGGACGTCGTTGCGCAACATGCTCGCGGGGGAGCTACCCTACGCCGAGCTTGCGACCTCGGCGGCGATCGCAGGTTCGCTTGCCGGTGTGGAGCTCAAGGCGCTGGCGTCGTCCTCGAATCACATCGGCGAGCTGAGCTGGGCTGCAAAGCCCGACGCCGGAATCAATTCGATCAGCGACCTCGTCGGCAAGAAGGTCGCCTATACCAGCCCGAGGTCGATCACCGAAATGGTGATTCGCACCGCCCTCAAGCAAGAGGGCCTGGCCGGCAAGGTCGATATCCTTCCGCTCGGCGGCCTGGGACCGGCCTTGACCGCGCTGGCGCAGGGCGCCGTCGCGGCCGCGCCCCTAAACGATCCGGCGCTCACCGTCACGCCGGACAAATACAAAGTGCTGTTCTACGGCCACCAATATTATCCGAAATTCACCTGGCAGGTTGCGGTGACGACCAAGGAGTTCGCGGCGAAGAATTCGCAGACCCTGCGCAAGATCCTCAAGGTCCATCGCCAGGCGGTCGAGTTCGTCTACAACAACCGCGAGGAGGCGGCGCGCATCTATGCCAAGGTGTGGGAGGTATCGCTTGCGGAGGCCAATGCCATCCTGCCGAAATACTACGAATGGCAGCATTGGAGCCGCGGCGACTTCTCCAAGGAAGGACTGGCCGCCGTCACCGACGGCCTCATATCCGTGGGTGAGCTCACGGAGCCGTTCGACTGGGGCAAGCTGATCGATCAAAGCCTGCTTGACGAAGACTTACGCCGCCCGCTTTGATGGCGAAGGCTGCGCTCACCCTCGAGACAGCGGCGGCCATGCCGGGCATGGACCTGCCGCGCGAGGAATCGAAGAAGGCGCTGGGCGTGTGATGGTCCGCGTGCGCATCCTCCAGCTCAGCTTCGTTTGCGCCGCCATCGCCGCGCTCGAACTGCTTTGTCGAGTTGGGATCATCGATCGCTTCACCATGATCCCACCGTCCGAGATGGCGGGCGCGCTGACACGCGTCATCGCGACGGCGCCCTGGTTCTGGCCCGACGTCACCTACACGCTCGGCAATCTCGCCGCCGCGATCGGCTTGTCGGTATTGGGCGGTTTCCTCATAGGAGTCGTGGTGCATGCCATCCCGCGTCTGCGTCGCGTGCTCGATCCGATTTTCACCTCCTACTACGCGGTGCCGACCTTCGTGCTTTACCCGCTGCTGATCGTTTTTTTCGGTATCGGTCCGACCTCCCTGATTGTCTTGGGCGCACTGTTCGGGATCGTCGCCATGATCGTTGCCACCGTGACGGCGATCGACCGTGTTCCGCGGGTCTTGCTGAAGGTTGCGCGGGTGTCGCGGCTCGGGGCCGTGCGCACGGCTCTGCTCATGAAATTGCCGGCCGCATCTCCCCATCTGATGACGGGGCTGCGGCTCGCGGTCGCCTACAGCGTGATCGGCATCATCGCTGGAGAATTCATACTCTCGACCGAGGGCATCGGACGGCGGGTCGCGCTCGCCTACAACAATTTCGACAATCAGACCATGTACGCGCTGCTCGTTCTGATTCTTGCCTTCGCCATCATACTCAACGCGGCGCTCGGGGCGTTCGAGCAGGCGCTTCACCGGCGCTGGTACCGATCATGACCGCGCGGGCGCGAGTGCTCGACTATGCGTTGCTCGTCGCCGGTCTATGGCTTGCCTGGGTCTTTATGTTCCGCTGGGCAGGACCGGAGGCGTTGTCGCCGCCGGGTGCCACGTTGCAGCGCGTTGGAGAATATCTCACCAGCGCGCAGTTCTGGCCGCACGCCGCCGCGACCGGCATCGCCTTCGCCTATGCCTGCGTCATCGGGCTCGTCGGCGGACTCTTGCTGGGGCTGGCACTCGGCACCAACCGCCTGGCAGGACAGGTCGGCGAGCCGATCCTGTCATCGCTCTATTCCATTCCGAAGATCACGCTCTACCCCGTCATTCTGCTGGTGTTCGGGCTCGGCGTTTCCGCCAAGGTTGCGTTCGGCGCCTTGCACGGGATTTTTCCGGTCGCGCTCTTTGCCATCGGCGCGCTCAGGAATACGAGCCCCGTGCTGATCAAGACCGCGCGCGTGCTCCGCCTCGCGCCGGTCGAAACCGCGCGTACCGTGCTGTTGCCGGCGGCGCTGCCGGAGATCGTCACCGGGCTTCGCATCGGCTTCTCGGCGACGTTGCTCGGCACGCTGATCGGCGAGCTCTTTGCCTCCGATCAAGGCCTGGGCTTCATGCTGATCCGGGCGATGGAGGCGCATAAGGTGCTCGACATCGTCGCGCTGACGCTGCTGCTGTTCGCATTCTCCGCAATTGCGAATGGGTTGTTGCTCGTCGTCGAGCGGCGCGTGCACCGGCAGTGAGCGCGGCGGCCTTGGCCGCAAACTCGATCAGCGCGGATGCGGGATCGCGAGCGCAAGACACGCAGCTGGATAAGGATGTCAATAGCCCCATCGATTGATGCTGCTGTGGAATGGCGCTAAATTTATCTCAGCCGCCCGACGCTATCGGCGAATCGGCTTCGGCGCAGGTTTAAGTCGGAACGAGTGATGGATCAGCCCAATTTTGCCGGTGATTACGACGTCCTGCTCGATCTCGTGAAGTCGCGCGCAAGCGTGCGCAAGCTCAAGCCGGATCCGATCCCCGACGATTACGTCACCCAAATCCTCGAAGTCGGGCGCTGGGCGATGTCCGGTGCCAACGGGCAGCCGTGGGACTTCATCGTCGTCAAGAATCCCGACACTAAGAAAGCGTTGTTCCGCGCCTATATCGAGGAAAACAACGACTTCATCTATTGGATGGAGCAGCAGCGCGAATTCAAGCTGCGTCATCCATCCTTTCAGATGACCCATGACGAGGCGCTGCAGAAACATCGCAACGAGGTCGGGTGGTCGGTAGCGCCGGCGCTCATCGTGATCGTCGGTGACGGACGGCGGCAATGGGCGACGGTGCAGGGCGCCCATACCTTCGGCCGCGACCAATCGCATCTCACCGATGGGCTCGCGAACACGTCGATGATGATGCATCTCGCCGCGGCTGCGCTCGGGCTGGGCAGCCAGCACGTGACCATCCACATCCAGGAGCCGTTCAAGCGTATTTTGGGCGTGCCCGATCTCCTCACCTTCTCGCTGATCATGCCGATCGGCTATCCGGCGGTGCCGCCGAAGGAAGGCGTGCGCCGTCCCCTCGAGGATATGGTCCATGCAGAGCGCTTTGACCTGTCCAAATACATGAGCAACCGAGAGGTGATCGAATATCTCTACCGGCTGCGCGAGAAAACGGTGCCGGTGTACAGCCATTCCTACGCCGGGCGGCCGCCCGTCCCCGATAAAGCCGAGGAGTAAAGAGAGGCAATGCACCACACGCTGAGGCGGGGCGCGCTGATAGGCCTCCTTGCAGCGCTTGCGCTGTGGCCCGCCGGCGCGGCGTTCGGGCTCGACAAAATCCGTCTTGGCAAGGCGGTTCCTAACTCGTTCGCCTTCGGCGCGACCGAAGTGGGTATCGAGGCCAAGATTTTCGAGCAGGAAGGGCTCGAAATCGAGGTCACCAGCTTTCGCGGCGATGCCCAGCTTCAACAAGCGCTCGCCGCCGGCAGCATCGACGTGGGCCTCGGTTCGGGACCGGGGCTCGGCTTCCGTGCCAAGGGCGCCCCGGCGATCGGCGTCGCCGCCATGTACGGGCCGCCAGCAAATCTCGCGCTGGTGCTTCCGTTCGAGACCCCGATCAAGGCCGTCAGCGATCTCAAGGGCAAGCGCATCGGGGTCACCACGACGGGCTCGCTTACGGACTGGCTGGTGCGCGAACTATCGCGCCAACAGGGCTGGGGCAGCGACGGCATCCAAATCCTGGCGCTGGGCCAGATGCAGGCGCGGCTTGCTGCCATCCAGCGCGGCGAACTCGACGGCATGGTGATCGAGGCGGCGACCGGTTACGAGTTGGAGGAGGCCGGCAAGGCCAGAAACTTCATCCTGTTCGGCGATATCGCGAAGGATTTCTACACTCACGTCATCTTTGCAACCGACGACATCATCGACAAGCGGCCGAACTTGCTGCGGCGTTTCCTGCGCGGCTGGTTCAAGACCATCGCCTTCATGCGGGCGAACAAAGATCTCGTCGTGGCATCCGAGGCCAGGACCATCGAGGTCAAGCCCAGCATCGCCGCCAAAATCTACGACGCGCAAATCGCCGGCTTCTCGGTCGACGGCGCCTGGAGCCCGGCGGCGATTGACGTCATCAGGCATTCGCTCAAGGAGCTCGGAATCCTCGGCGCCGTGCCGGAGGCCAAGGCGATCTACAACGACCAGTTCGTTCCAGTACGATTCTGACGAGGGCGACATGCCTGCGGAGGCGAGGCGCCGACATCTGCTCACAGCCATGGCGGATGCCGGCATCGAGCACGTGGTGCTCTATGGCAACGCCTGGCAGGGCGATTACCTGCGCTATGCCGCCGATTTCGGCATCCTCGAGGGTCACGGCATCGCGCTGGTGTCATCCGACGGCGCCGCCGAGCTTTTCCTCGACAGCGCGACCGAAGCCGAGCGCGCCGAGGTGGAGACGCCGGGAATAAAAATCCATTTCGCACCCGATCTCGCCCGTGCCGTCGGTGCGCGACTCGAGCGGGTGGCCAATCGTCGCCTCGCTGCCGCGCCGCTTCGCTTCCTGCCGCATTGGCTCGCAGACAAAGGCCGCAGCTTCGTGCTCGAGGATGTGACCCCACTCCTCGACCGGCTGCTCATGCACAAGCTGCCGGCGGAGATCGCGGTGCTGCGGCGCGCCGCGCAGATGGCGGACGACGCCTATGCCGTGTTCCGCGACGCGATAAAGCCTGGCCGTCGGCAATACGAGGTGGTGGCGGACATCGAGGCCTATCTGCGGCGCCGAGGGTGTCCCGACAATTTCATGATCATCGGCTCCGGCGGGACGGACGTATTCGGCATGACGCCGCCGTCGGAACGCCGCATTGCTCCCGGCGATCTGGTGACGACGGAGCTCACGCCTGCGGTCGAGGGCTACTTCGCCCAGATTTGCCGCACGCTGGTCGTCGGCAAGGCAACCGACGCGCAGCGGCGTGCCTTCGGCGTCTTCCGTGAAGCCCTCAGCGCCGGCATTGCGGCCGTGCGGCCCGGCGCGACGGCCGCCGACGTCGCCCGCGCCGAGAACGACGTCTTTCGCAAGTACGGCCTGGGCGACTATACGACCAGCAAATGGACGCGCGTGCGCGGCCACGGCCTCGGTCTGTTTTGTGATTCCAAGCCGCACCTGCTCGAGGATGTGGGCACGCCGCTCGCGCCGGGGATGGCGCTGATCGTCCATCCCAACACCTATCATCCCGAGGTCGGCTACATCGTGCTCGGCGATGCGGTCGTGGTGACGGAGAGCGGCGCCGAGGTGTTGTGCAAGACCCCGCGCGAACTGTTCGAGGTCGCGGCGTGAGGCAAGTATGCGACGCGGCCTGATCTCCCGCTCGAAGGCGGAGCTGCCCGACGCGGTGCTCGACGCGCGCCTCGCGCGCGTGCGCGCTGCAATGGACGCGGCAGGCCTCGATGCGCTTCTCCTCTATACCAACAATACGCGCGCGGCCGGCGTGTCTTGGCTCACCGGCTTCGTGCCGTATTGGTCGGAGGCGCTGCTGGTCGTGCCACGCGATCGAGAGCCGGTGCTGGTGGCGGCGCTGAGCTACCGGGTCAAAAGCTGGATCGAGCGTACGAGCCGCCTCGCCGAAGTGATCCACGGTCCGCGCATCGGGTTTGAGGCTGCGAGCATGATCGCGGCGCGGAAAGCCGATGCCGCGGTGGGGATCGCCGATCTCGATGGCCTCGCCGCCGGGATCGTCGAGGATTTGCGCCGCGGCGGGCCGCGTCTGAGCTTGAGCGACGCCACGGCGCTGTTTGCGCCGCTGCGCGCCGAGGCCGATCCGGCTGAGATCGCGTTGGCGATGCGGGCGGCGGCGATCGCGCAACACGCCCTGGCGCAAACGCCCGGGCGAGGCGCAAGCTTGGGCGAGAGCATTGCGGCGGTCGAAGCGCAAGCGCGCACCGACGGCGCGGAGGAAGTCTATGTCGCCGCCGCGCCCGACCTCGACCGCGACCGCCGCCTCCGGCGCATCGAGGGCGAGGCCGCGTTGGGCGAAAGCTTCGCGCTCCGCGCCACCGTCGCCTACAAGGGCACGTGGATTCGCCTCACGCGCACGTTCCCGCGCGATGGCGCCGTGCAGCCGCAGGAGGCGGCGGCGGCGCGATTGGCTGCCGCGGTCGCGAAGCTTCCAAGCCCGGACGGTTTTGCCGGATTTTCGTCCTGGCTGGTCGAGGGCTGCCGGATCGCGCAGCCGCTCGAGCCGCTGATGGGCTCGCGCGTGGCCACCGCGCATCCGCTCGCGCCGAGCGCGCTGGTCTCGGTACAGGCAGATTTCGAGATCGAGGGCAGGCCGCTCCTCCTCGGCGCGCCCGCCCTAGTGGGCAGGCGCGGCGAGGCCGCAAGCCTGCTGGTGCCGCCGTTTTAGACCGCTTTCGGTGTAGCCGGCGTGCTGGTGTCGGCGGTGCGGGCGTGCAATGCCATCGCGATCATCGCGGAGCCCCCGAACAGCATGTTGATGCCGACTAACAGTCCGAGCGCCCACTCGGCCGTGCCGGGCAGCCCGCCCCAGATGATGGCGGCCAGAATGAGATCGATGATGCCGCTCACCAGCATCCAGCCCCATCGTCCCGACAGCTCCTTCTTGTGCTCGAAGGCGTACATGATCGAAAGGACGCCTTCGATAATGAAGAACACGATCAGCAGCAACGTGAGCGAGACGGCGCCCCGCACGGGCCATCCCAACAAGACGATACCGGCGGCGATGGCGAGCACCGCGGACAGGAGCGACCACCAGAATCCCGGCGCATGGCGCGCCCAGAACGTCGTCACCAAGCCCACGATTCCACTGATGAGGAAGAGCCAGCCCAAGAAAATGGTGACGGCGATGGTGGCAAGCGGCGGGATTATGATCGCCAATAGGCCCAACACGACGAGGATGATTCCCTCGATCAAGAACAAAACCCAGTGCTCGTGAATCGATTGTGCCAGCGCGCGCTGCAACTGGTTGGCGTCGCCCGAGTCCATTGACATATCAGACCTCCCTCGCCGGCGTTGCGCCCACGCCGGAAATTCCAACACGAACGCGCAGCGTGAATATACCTGTGGGGCCGCACGTGCGCCAACTCGCAAATGACGTTTGGACGACGGGCACCCTGGGGTCTCTGGTGAGCCGCGCGAGCAAGGAGGCTGGGGGTCGAAAGGCGCTGAAAATTATGGGCCAAGGGGCCGAAAATTAAGCTCTCAGGGTTTTTGTTATCTAAATCCCGCCTAAACGCGTCCACTTCTCAAGTTTGCGGTGGGAAGACCCCTAAACCGCTGCTGAATACACGAAGCCCGCGACGAGGGCCGCGGGCGATGTGGGATCGATGCCAATAAGCTTCTCAAGCTCAGGCCGATTGGTGATACGGAAATGCGCGTGCCTCACCAGCTCTGGAGCCAATAAGCGATATCATAAGCCAGCGCGCCAACGACACAAACTGCAAGCCCGGTCCAGAGGATGCCGAGCAGCAGTACTGTATTTGCGCGTTCTACAAATTCCTTGTCGACCAGATGGGCCATGACGTTGCCCCCTTCGAGTCGCCCCCCGTTCCCAGCCCAAAATGTAAGCCTGGCCCGCCACTTCGGCTAAGCCCCCCGCCGCACACCAGGGTTGCAACTCGCGCGTGGCTCACCCGCTCGTTTATGCGCGCTTTATGCGGTCACCGCGACGGCAGCCGCACGACAACGGGCCACCCCTGACGGCCTTCCAGGGAAGCGTCCGCGGCTCTCTTTTGCGGGCCACTCGCGCGAGGCTGTTGCCGTGTCCGTGACAGTCGCTTTCGCCGTTGCTAGGACATCTCGTTCGGCTACGGAGCGGGGAAACGCAATCATGCTGCCAACGCTGAAATGTCCGGTGATCGCGCTGGAGGAACATTACTGGGATAAGGAACTGGCGGCGCTCTTCGTCGGCGCCGAAGGCGTGCGTGATCCGGAAATGCTCAAGCGCCTCTACGATCTCGGCGAAGTGCGCCTCAAGGAAATGGACGAGGCGGGGATCGACGTGCAGATCCTATCCCATGGCGCGCCCTCGGCGCAGAAGCTCTCCGGCGCCGAAGCGGTCGATGTCACGCGCCGCGTCAATGACCGCCTCCACGCCGTCGTCGCCGCCAACCCGACGCGGTTTGCAGCCTTCGCGGCGCTGCCGACCAGCGATCCGAAGGCGGCGGCGGACGAACTCGAGCGCACCACTAAGCTCGGCTTCAAGGGGGCGATGATTCACGGCCTCGCCAATGGGATCTTTCTCGACGACAAACGGTTCTGGCCGATCTTCGAGCGCGCGCAGGCGCTCGACATTCCGATCTACCTGCATCCATCGGTTCCGCTGCCCGCGGTGATGGATGCTTACTACAAGGATTACGCCAAGGATTTTCCGATGGTCGTGCGCGCCGCCTGGGGCTACACGGTCGAAACGGCGACCCAGGCGATCCGGCTCGTGCTCGGCGGGGTGTTCGAGGCCTATCCCCGGCTCAAGGTCGTTCTCGGCCATCTCGGGGAGACGCTGCCGTTCCTGGTGTGGCGCGTCGATCACGCGCTCGCCCGCCCGGGCGCGAAGACGATAAGCTTCCGCGAGGCCTTCTGCGGCCACTTCTACATCACGACCAGCGGCAACTTCTCCAATCCGGCCCTGTTGTGCTGCGTCATGGAGATGGGCATCGACCGTATCTTGTTCGCGGTCGATTGGCCTTTCGTTGCCAACAAGCCGGCGGTGCAATGGATGGAGAGCGTGCCGCTGTGCGATGAGGACAAGACCAAGATCTTGAGCGGCAACGCCAAGCGGCTTTTCAAAATGTAGCTCGATCCGCTCAAAGGCCGGCTTGCGCGGAGACTCCGCCGCCCCATTTTCCTGTGCATCAGCCGCGCGAGCCGGGCGCGATTGCCGCTCGCGGCGTGGCATTGTATGGGGTGCGAGTGGGGCTGCCTGCGTCCGAACGCGTCGGGCCCGTAGCTCAATGGTTAGAGCCGACCGCTCATAACGGTCTGGTTGGAGGTTCGAATCCTCCCGGGCCCACCACGCAGTCCGATGCGAACCAATGTTTCGCGGTCTCTGACGAATAGCCCGCAATTTGCGGGCATTTCCGCGGGTTCAAATGCGGGACGTGCGGTCTCTGCTGTCGACTGAGGTCGCGATAGCGTCGATTTTGGCTGCTGATCTCTGGGCTCTGCAAACCCGTTCCTGGCGCCAGCCGGAGTTGCACATGAAGACCGCCCGGATCAAATCGACAAACCGAGCATCGCGTATTGGCGGGACCATTCGGCAGGAGCATCGCGCAGGCGAGCGACGCCGACCCCGCGAGGCAACCGTCCTTTGACGGCAGCCTTCACGAGGTCGGGCGCGAGGAACGCGAGCGAGATCGTCATATTGACCTGTCGAATGCTGCATTTGTCGCGTGCAGCAATCTGCTCGACACTGGTCACGGTGCCGGCAACAATCTCATCAAGCCAACGCCGGCCGCGCGCAATCGATGCGACGAGTGTGGCGCGGGTCTCGGCGCGAATGGGTCGACGGTCGTGAGGCGAAACGGAAGCCGGCACGATAATATCGCGTCGCATCATGGTCCACCGCATTTGGCGGAGCACTGGGTGCCTTCTCTGCCTTCAGCTCGACCGCCAGCTGGTCCGCTTGCACCTCGACTCGGACGACGTGGTTGCGGATGAGGTCTCGGTCTTCACTTTCTGTGGGATCCCCGAGATGCTCGCGGACAGAGCATCCGACGAGCGCTTCGACCTCGGCCGCTGGCACCCGGTGCACCGATCCGACACGCCTAGGCTGTCCGTGCAGGAGGGGTGATGAGAGATAATATCGATACTTCATCCCTCCCTTGCGGACATGGCTTGGGGTCATTCGGTTGCCACGGTCGTCATAGATGCGACCGACCAGCAGGGCGTCGGATTTGGCGCGTGTGACCGTGTGATTGTTGCGTTGATCGTTGAGCTTGGCCTGCACCGCGTCAAAGAGATCACGATCGAGGATGGCGGGCTGCTCGCCGGGGAGGACCTCGCCCTTGAAGGCGACCTCGCCGATGTAGAACCGATTGCGCAGAAGATGGGCGAGCGGCCCGCGGGTGAATGGGATGCCGCCAACCGTGCGCCCGGTCTTGAGAGATCGCACCTTGGTGACGATGCCTCGCTCGCGAAGGTCGGCCATCAACAGGTTGAGGCTGCCAACCTCCAAATACCGCCGAAAGATGGTCCGAACCCGCTCGGCCTCCTCTTCAACCACGACGATCTTGCGGTCCTTGGTCTCGTATCCGAGCGGGGCCATGCCGCCGACCCAAAGCCCCTTGCGCTTGGAGGCGGCGATCTTGTCTCGAATGCGTTCGGAGGTGACTTCCCGCTCGAACTGGGCAAACGACAACAGGACATTGAGCGTCAGCCGCCCCATCGAGGTCGTGGTATTGAACTGCTGGGTGACCGAGACGAAGGACACGCCATGACCATCGAACAGCTCCACGAGCTTAGCGAAGTCGGCCAGCGAGCGGGTCAGCCGATCGACCTTATAGACGACAATGACGTCAACCTTCCGGGTCCTGACGTCAGCCAACAGCCGCTGCAGCGCCGGCCGCTCGGTCGAGCCCCCGGAATAACCGCCGTCATCGTATCGCGACCGGATCAGGGTCCAGCCGGCATGCGCCTGACTGCGGATGTAGGCCTGCGCGGCATCGTGCTGGGCGTCCAGCGAGTTGAAGTCCTGCTCAAGCCCATGGTCCGTCGACACACGGGTGTAGATGGCGCATCGAACCGGCTTGGTGGTCCCGCTCTTCACGGCCGTGCGTCCAACGATGGTCTATCTCGCAGGCCAAAGAACCGCGGGCCACTCCAGCGCGAGCCGGTTATCGCAAACGCGACCTTGGATAGGCTTCGATAGGTTTTGCCGTTCCAGGTAAAGCCGTCAGCGAGCACCATGACCCGCTGCAAGTGACCATCCCACTCGCGCGTCAACAGGGTGCCGGGCCTCAACTCGGTTCTAGATCGCTTGAGGTCGGCCACGAGCCGGTCAATCCCTTCCGCAGATCCTGACCCGATCCGGTCAAGCACACGTCGAGTATCTGCATCTAGGTCGCCTAGCTGATCGGCTTGGAGCCGATAAGCCAGAACGCGAAACAACAGGTGCCGGGGCAGGTGAGGGGGCGCTGCCCGCCTGAACACGGTGTGCCATCTGGCTCGGAGTCCCCCGACATTGAGACCGCGCAGGCGCGCGATCTCGTGGTCGAGCGCCTCTCTATCCGGCACCGCCGGATCGATCACCACGCGCCGCATGACGCTCAAGCTGCGCGACGGCGCGATCGGCGGGATTCGGAACGAGCACCCCCGCTGTGGACGATGCGATAGACCCGCTCACCGTCGACTTTCTCCGAGTTGAGGTCGAGGCCGAGCTTTTTGCGAACCACCCCGGCGAAGAAGCCGCGGACCGAGTGCTGCTGCCAATGCGTCGCGCGCATGATGGCAGCAATCGTCGCCCCCTCCGGTCGGCGCAACATCGCGAGCACTCGATCTTGTTTCGAGCCCGGCCGGCTATTGCGGAGCGAGCCAGCTTTGGTCTTCGCCTTACCCGGACGATGCTTCTTGCGAGCGGACTTCTGTGCCGGAACGGAAATCCGCTTGCGGGAGGCGCTGGTTTTGGATGCAGCCGTTTCGCCCGCGTGGGCGGGAGCAGGGCGGACGCTCGTCTCCTTGGGAGCGGCTGCCGCTTCATCCTCGACATCGATCGCTTCGAGGCCGGTCTCGGTGATGCGAAGCGCCATCGCTCCGCTGTCGTCATCGCGGCGCCAGACCGGGAGCGCGCCACCGGCGCGGACCTCCTCCAGCAGGCCGGCACGCACGAGCTTATCGACGACCTTTCGGGCGGCTTCGCCTTTGACGTTCGCCGGCAGTTCAACGGCGCGATCATCGCGCTGCGAAGCCGCGGATAGAATGACGAGTTGCGTATCGGTAAGTCTTGCCATCGGGATCCTCCATTGCGTTGGTGCGGCGTCGTTGCCGCCACCACCGCAGCCCCACCTTGGCCAGGCAGCCGGCGGGGCAGGATCCCGAGGCGCGGCTCGCGCCCGGAACGGTCACACTACCGCTCTGTTCGCGACCAGATGCCAGTCCTTTCTGGATAATGTTATTGCTGGTTTGGCGCAGGTCGGAGCATGGAATGATCTCCCCGCAACGCCGACTCCCCTCACGATTCCAGGGCCGGACATGGCGAGATGGCGGTAGCTGGCAACGTCAACACCACGGTGATCAACTCGGGAAGCATCACGGGGTGGTCATGTGATGCGGGGCCTGCCTCCGCCCGCCTCCCATTTGCGATATGTGCTCACTGTGACGCCGTGCGCGTCAGCGGCATCCTTCTCAGTTATTCCGAGCGCGAGACGCGTCACACGAAGCCGGCGCCCGCAAATACCAGGACTAAAACTCATGACCATTCAAGACGCGGAACTCATTGTGATCCTGTTTTCAGTCCTGGGCGGATTGTTTGGCGCGCGGCTCTGGTCAGTGGCGGCAGTTGCAGTCATTGCCGGTCTGTTGTTTCCGACGCTGTTGACGCTATTCGTGCCACCCGAGTGGAAACGCCTGGGCTTCGAGCGTTATTTCGAAATGCAGGCAGGCAACTTTGTAGCGTTGGCCGTCTATTGGATA
>WNFF01000939.1_pt1 | contig 33819 bp, 32 predicted proteins | sample 5400441 | NCBI WGS metagenome assembly WNFF01 (sample SAMN13153345, study PRJNA577476) | soil metagenome | isolation source: 120 cm saprolite under Douglas fir tree site 2 hole 3 replicate 1 | place: USA:California | collected 2015-04-18
CGGCCTGGGCGCGCGAACTCACGGAGGCTGGCTGTCTCATGTCGTACGGGGCTAATCTGCACGATGTGGCGCGGCGCGCTGCATACTTCGTGGACAAGATCCTCAAGGGCGCCAAGCCCGGGGATCTGCCCATCGAGCAGCCCACGAAGTTCGAGCTGGTCATCAACCTCAAAACCGCCAAGGCCCTCGGACTGACGATCCCGCCGTCGCTGCTCGGCCGGGCGGACGAGGTGATCCATCCATGAGAACGGTCGTTGGGTCAAGAGGCTGTTTGGCCGTCGATCTCCTTTTTAGAGTCGCGGGGCTGGGAAAGACGGTCGCACAATGGCCTCAGGGTGCGGGCGTCGGACTCTCGCCATCGCCTCGGGGTAAGGAGGTCGCGGACTGAGTCCAACGTCCCACGGCACTCGTTCCAGTGCGGGCGTGCTCGGGGTGATTCCGTCTTGCGCACGACCATGGCGCGAATCTTTGCAGCATCGCCGACCAGCAGCGTATGCCCGAGGCGCTGGATGAGCGTGTGAAACCAGGTGGCGTAGCCCGTGCTCTCAATCCCGATCGTCACCGGCCCCGGCAACGCCGCCTAGAACTCTTCGATCGCACTCCCGTCGTGTGCGAGCTGGCGCTCGCTCACCTCCCCCGTGCCAGTGTCCAGCACGGCCACCTGCTGCATGCGCGTGTGCAGGGCGCATCCCACGAATGTCATGGCGTCGGCCCCCTTTCTGGGAGCGCTGTCGCCCAGGGCGAGCATAGCAACAGCGCGAGACCGTTCTCATGACATCAGTAGTGCATCGGCGGGCTTTCCTCAGCACTATGGCGGGCAGCCTCCTCGCCGCGCCGCTCGTCGCCGAGGCGCAGCCGACGAAGAGGGTATGGCGGATCGGTTTCCTATCTTCTGCTTCACCACCCGCGAACCTCGCCGCCGTCAAAGGTCCATTCCGCCAAGGGCTCCACGACCTTGGGTATGTCGAGGGTCGAGATTTCGTCATGGAGTACCGCTGGGCAGAAGGGCACCAGGACCGATTGCCCGAACTCGCAGCCGACTTGGTGCGGGCACGTGTCGATGTGATCCTCGCGAACGGCTCACCGGCGACGATGGCCGCGAAACAGGCGACCCAGGCCATCCCTATCGTTTTTGCGAGCGCCGGTAGTGTGGTGCAAAGGGGAATAGTAGGGAGCCTGGCACGGCCCGGAGGGAACGTGACAGGTCTCCAGCAACAACTAAACGTGCCTAAGCTGATCCAGCTGCTCAAGGATGCCGTGCCTGCGGTAACCCGGGCGGTTTTCCTCTACGATCCCGTCAGTAACTCTCCCGAGGAGTTTTTGAGGACCAAGCTAAAAGAGCTTCGTTCTAAGGCGCAGTCGATGAATGTGGAGGTGCAGCCGGTTGCCGTCAGTGATCCGAGTGGCATCCCGCAGGCATTCACGGAGTTCGGGCGCGGCACGAATGGACTGGTGCTCGAGAATCCGAATGTCCTTTCCCTGACGGCCGACCAAGTCTGTAGCCTCGCCGCCCAGCGCAGGCTACCCGCGATTGGCTGGGGGAGCCGATTCGCAAGCGCGGCTGCCTCATGTCCTACGGGGAGAATAGCGACGACATGAGTCGCCGTGCTGCGCACTTCGTGGATAAGATCCTGAAGGGCGCCAAACCGGGCGACCTCTCCGTTGAGCAGGGGACGAAGTTCGATTTGGTCGTCAACCTCAAGACCGCCAAGGCCCTCGGCCTGACGATCCCACCGTCGCTACTGTCGCGGGCGGATGAGGTGATCCGATAAGTAGCGGCGGCGTGATCGCATTGAGCCCGCGATTGATCCGGGCTGTCCTCGGCAGCTTCCACAGCGGCGGCACAGAAGTGGAAGGGCTGGATTCGTACCCGACGTTACCGTCAGGGAAGTGACTCAGGATGGCTCGCCGGACTTTACCGCTGATAGGAAAGTCTCTAAAATCACCGTGAGCTCAAGGAAGCTGTGATAGAGGGAAATCTGTACCGGATAGTGGCGTCCAAGCTTTCGGGAAGTTCTATGTCAAATCCCCAAACCTTGTGGGAGGCCCGTGGATAAGCCTGTGGGCATCTGCAGGCAGCCCATGAAATGTCGCGCACTAAGAGCAAATCGCCTCTTGGCGCGCCACTCGAGCTTCTACTTCAGTGAGGCCTCGTTCAGTGGCATCCACTGGTCGCCGCGCGGCGTCCAGGTCAGGCGCTCGCGCGAAGCGTAGATGTCCACCTGCTGGAGGAGGAAGACCCACGTCGCGTCGTCCAGCATGCCCCGTGCCAGATCGCGGTAGATCTGCCGCCGCCTGGCCGCGTCCATGATGCTCCGCCCGAGATCGAGAAGTGAATCCACCCGCTCGTTCTTGTAGTAGAGCCCCCGTCCTTTAGAGGAGACCAGGTTGTAGAGCTCGTCGCCGTCCTGCATGGGCCCGCCCGTGCCGAGGAGGTACGCGTCCTGGAATTGCTTGCCCAGGTAGCGCTTGAAGTAGGCGCCCCACTCCGCCACCTGCACCTTGGGCTTGAATCCCGCCTTCTGCCATTGCCCGCCGAGCGCCTCGGCTATCTCCTTGTCGCCCTGATAGCGCCCGGACGGCGAGTCGAGCGTGACCTCGAGGCCGTCGGGGTATCCCGCCTCGGCGAGGAGCCGCTTGGCGCGCGCCGGGTCGGGGGCGTAGCCCTTGACGGAGCCGTCATAGCCAAAGACGTGCGGGGCTAACGGTCCCTCGAGCCGTCGCCCCTGCCCCTCCAGCACGTTCTTGATGATGGCGTCCACGTCCGTGGCGTAGTTGAGCGCCTGCCGCACGCGGACGTCGGACAGCGGCTTCTTGAGGGCGTTGAGCCCCAGATAGATGATCCAGGTGCTCGGCACCCGCTGCACCCGGATGCCGCTCACCCGCTCCAGCTCGCGGGCGAGACTCGGCGGCACGGTGGTGATCAGGTCGACCTCGTTGTTGCGAAGGGCGGCCGCCCGGGTGAAGGGCTCGGGGATGGGCTTGTAGATGATGCGCCGGACCCTGGGCGCCCCCCGCCAGTGGCGGTCGAACGCCTCGACGACGAGCCGGTCGTCCTTGACGAGCTCGACGAAGCGGAACGGCCCGGTGCCCACGGGGCGCAGCGCCGTGCCCTGGTTGCCCTTCTCGGCCGTGTACTTTGGCGGAAGCATGGGAAAGTCGAGCAGCCGGTTGATCAGGGGAGCGTAGGGCTGCCGGGTCACCAGGTTGACCGTGAGGTCATCCACGATGTCCACGCGGACGATCTCGGCGATATTGGCGCGGTTCGGTGATCGCTGCTCGGGGTCGAGCACGCGCTGGAAGGTGAAGCGCACGGCCTCAGCGTTGAAAGGCTCGCCGTCATGGAAGACCACGCCGCGCCGGAGGCGGAGCTGCCAGGTATTGTCGTCGAGGAGCTTCCAGGATTCGGCGAGCTGCGGGACGATGCGACTGTCGGCGCCGCGTCCCACCAGGGAATCGAAGATGCTCACGCCCACCGTGGCCCGGATCGAGGACAGATTCATGGTCGGATCGAGGTTCTCGGGCGTCCAGGGAATGGCGACCCTGAGCTCACCCTGGGGCTGCGCTCCGGCCGGCGCGCCGGGCAGAATCAGGAGAGCGGCCAGGGCGGCGGCGATCCAGAGCTTCATGGGCCCGTTCAGCGCGGGGACTTCGCGGTCGAGACGACGGCCTCGAGGTTTTCCTCGTGGACGTCGAGCGGGAGAACGCAGCCCGGGGCGATGATCACTCCAGTGCCCGCCGTCTGGCTGATGGCATCGGCGACGTCAGCCGCCGCCGCCGCCGGGCTGCCGGCCCTGAGCGTCTGGCTCTCGTTCAGCCCACCCACCACGGCGCCCTTGAAGCGACGAAGCCCGTCGCCCAACGTAGGTGCGGTCAGCCGATCGTGCCAGTTCATGGCGGCCACGGGCAAGGTGGCCGAGCGGTCGAAATAGATCTGCCGGCCGTGGACGTGGAGCATGGTCCACATGGGGCTGCCGCCGAGGCTCTCCAGCACTCGCCACGAGTACGGCATGCCGAATCGCGAGTGATCTCCTTCGGCTATCACGTCCCGGCTGGCCGTCTGGGACGCGTAGAAGATGCCGTCGGCGCCGGCCTTGCCCACCTCCGCCACGTAGCGGATCACCGTCTCGGTGATGACGTCGAGCGCGCCCATCACCGCGTGGGGATGATCGCGCAGGTCGAGATCGAGCTGCTCCCCCGCCAGCTTGCGGGCGATGGTGAGCGGGGCGAACACCGTGTGCAGCACAGGCACGTCGTCGCTCCGGCCGCTCAGAATGAGGCGCAGCGCCTCGAGCTCGCGCCCGAGGGCCCCGCGCCCGGGATCGAGCGGCTTGATCCTGGCCCAGTCCGCGGTCTGTCTCACCGCGTGCTGGGTGCAGGTCTTGGCGCCATTGGGCGAGCCCTGGTAGGCGACCTTGCAGCCCCAGTCCTCCACGCAGTAGACCCCGCTCGACATGATCTTGACGAGATCGAGGTCCCAGCGACGCTGCCACGCGAGCATGGCGTCGGCGAGGCCGCGGGCCGTGTGATCCAGGTGCGGCACGTGCTGCCAGAAGGCCACGGGCAGCCGGTCGACAGGCTGCCGGTGAAGCGCCGCGTGGATGCGCTCTCGCTTCGTCATGGCCGCAAGTTTATCTTATTCAGCCCTCCCCTCGCCGACCTCGTGCCCGCGGGATCAATTCAGCCCTCGTCTCGCGGCTTCGCCGCTCTACTCGAACCACGGGCAGCGTCTCGGCTCGAAAGACAATTTGATATCCGGGAACTCTGCCGGCACGCTATGGTCTAAGAATGCGAGAGGGAGACACCGCCGACGCCCCGGAGTTCCTCGCGCGGCTGCGGGCCGGAGACGCCGGTGCCTTCGAGCAGCTCGTCGCCCTCCATCAGCATCGCGTCTTCGGCGTCGCCTTCCGGATGCTGGGCAATGCGGCCGAAGCCGAGGAGATGGCCCAGGAGGCTTTCATGCGGGCTCACCGGAGCCTGTCGGAGTTCCGCGGGGATGCCAAGCTGTCCACCTGGCTCTACGCCATCGTCTCGCGCCTGTGTCTGAGCCGTCTCGCCTCGGGTGAGCGGCGGGCGGGGCGCCAGGGCGAAGAGACGCTCCTGCGACTTTCCGACCCGCGCGGAGGCCCCGACGCGGGGGCGGAGCGCGCCGAGCTCGAGGCGGCCCTGCATCGGGCCATCGCCGAGCTGCCCGAGGACCGTCGGGCCGTCGTGATACTCCGCGATCTCCAGGGCCTCTCCTATGAGGAGATCGCCGAGGCCCTCGATCTCGAGCTGAATACCGTGCGCTCGCGTCTTCATCGCGCCCGCCTGGATCTCAAGGAGAAGATGGAGCGGTTCCTGCCATGACCTGTCACGAGTCCCGCGAGCGGCTGTCCGAGCTCCTCGATGAGGTCCTCCCTGCCCCGGAGCGCGCCGAGGTGGACGCCCACCTGGCCGATTGCCCGGAGTGCCGGCGCGAGCTCGAGCGGCTGCGCGCCACTGTCTCGCTCCTCCAGCGGGTCGAGCCGGTGCGCGCCCCGGCTGGCTTCGTGGATCGCGTCATGGCAGCGGTGCGCCCGGTCCCGTGGTATCGGCGGCTGGCCGCGTGGATCTTCCTGCCGCTCTTGATCAAGCTGCCCGCCGAGGCCGCCGCCATGGCCCTGGTCGCGATCCTGGCCGTCTATCTCTTCCAGCGCGATCCCGAGCTGCAGCGGGCCATCAGACCAGAGCTCCAGGCGCCCCCGCCTCGTGCCGAAGCCCCCGCCCCGCGCGAGGAGCAGCCGGCCTCTTCCCTCGCCACGCCGCCCCTCAAGGCCGGCAAGGTGGAGAAGGGCACCGCGGTGGAGCGCGCTCGGGAGAAGTTCTCGTATGCGGAACGCGGTGCGCAGGACGAGCGCGCCGTGACCAGCCCGCCCTCCCCGCCCGCCGTGGCCGAGGGGAAGCTGGCCGACAAGAAAAGGGAAGCCGATCTCGAGCGCCTCCAGAAAGAAGACCAGGCGCCCAGGGGCGCGGCGCCCGCGACGCCCTCTCCGGCGGCTCCGGCGGTTTCCCCCCAGGCAGTTCCCGAGTCGCGCGCCAAGAGCCAGGATGCGCCCGAGCGTCCGCCGCGGATTCTCGCCCCCGCGCCATCCGCCCAGGCCAATCGCCAGGCGGTCGGTCCGAGCCTCTCCGGCCTGCTCGCCGTCAAGGACCGCCGTGCCGCCGAGCAGGGGCTGGCCGAGCTTCTCGTGCGAGTGGGCGGAAGCGAGATCTCCCGCCGTCGCGACGCCGCGCAGAGCGTCGTCGAGGTGGCTGTGCCGGAGGCCCGCTATGCCGAGTTCGCGCGCGGCCTCACGGCGCTCGGTGTCTGGAGCCCCGAGCCGCATCCCACTGTCCTGTCCACGGAACCCGCCCAGCTCCGCGTCACCATCCGCATCTCGGAATAGCATTTCGAGCTGAGACGGGGCCCGCTGTTCGAGGCGAGGGGCGGCGCTTCGCCGACGCGAGCCGAGAGCTGAGTTGATCCGAGGCGAGGGGCGACGCCTCGCCGACGCGAGCCGAGAGCTGAGTTGATCCGCAAGCTCTCCGCGGGAACTTCCCCGCTCCGACCCGGTCTAACCCTCCAGAAGCGACCGACCAAGAATCTGGAGGAGAGACCCATGTGGAGACGGATCAGTGCCCTTGCCTTGGCATTACTACTCTGGAACACGAACCTGGCGGCGGCGGCGCCCCAGTCGATCACGCGCGATGACCAGAAGGACGTGATGGTGACCATCTACAACGGCAATCTCGGTCTCGTGAAAGACACGCGCGAGATCAGGCTCGACGCGGGCATGCTCGAGGTGCAGTTCGCCGACGTCGCCGCGCAGATCGATCCGACCAGTGTGCATCTCAAGTCGCTCACGGACCCGTCGGGACTCAAGATCCTCGAGCAGAACTACGAGTACGACCTCCTCACCTCGGCCAAGCTCCTGGAGAAGTACGTGGGCAAGAAAGTGCGCCTCTATCAATCCAACGGCACCTACCAGGAGGCGACCCTCCTCAGCACCAACGGACCGGTCTACGAGATCAATGGCCAGATCCACATGGGGCACTATGGCCAGGTCGTCCTGCCCGCCCTGCCCGACAACCTGGTCTCCAAGCCCACCCTCGTCTGGCTGTTGCGCAATGCGCGGGCGGCCGCCCAGCGTGTCGAGGCTTCCTACCTGACGGGCGGCATCACCTGGAAGGCCGACTACGTCATGGCGATCAATCCCACCGACACGCGGTCCGACCTCACCGGCTGGGTCACCATCGACAACAAGAGCGGCGGAACCTACTCGAACGCCGCTCTCAAGCTGGTGGCGGGCGACATCAACCGCGCCACCGACCCGCGTCGGGAGGGCCGGGTGCTCGAGAAGGCCGCCCTGGCCTCTCCCGCGCCCAACGCCAGCCGGGACTTCCGGGAAGAGACCTTCTTCGAGTACCACCTCTACTCCCTCGACGGGCGCACGACCATCAAGGACAACCAGACCAAGCAGCTTGCCCTGATGTCGGCGGCCGAGGTGCCCGTGGACAAGCACTTCACTACTACGGAGCCGCCGATTACTACCGGACCTCCTATGGCCTGCCCATGTCGAACCAGAAGGTGGGCGTGTATCTCGATCTGAAGAACAGCAAGGAAAACCGTCTCGGCGTGCCTCTGCCCAAGGGGCGGGTGCGCGTGTACAAGGCGGACGCCTCGGGCAGCCAGCAGCTCATCGGCGAGGACTGGATCGACCACACGCCGAAGGACGAGAAGATCAAGATCAAGATGGGCAATGCCTTCGACGTGGTGGGCGAGCGGGTCCAGAAGGACTGGAAGCGCATCGCCTCCAACCTCTACGAGGTCGAGTGGGAGATCTCCCTGCGAAATCACAAGAAAGAGAGCATCACCGTCGAAGTGTTCGAGCCCATGCCCGGCGACTGGGAGGTGCTCCGGGCCAGCCAACCTCACGAGAAGGTCCAGGCCTTCACGGCCAAGTGGAACGTGGCGGTGCCCAGGGAAGGCGAGGCCAAGCTCAGCTACCGTATCCGCGTGCGCTTCTGATGCGGCTCCTCGCGGCGGCGGGGCTGGCCATGCTTGGCCTCGTCGTCGCCCCCGCGCCGGCCCTCGCCCTCACCTGCATGTTCCGACCCTTCCAGGCGCCCGGCGAGCGCTTCGGGCCGGGGGAGCTGGTCGCCCACATCGAGGTGCTCGAGGTGCGGGCGAGCGGCACGATGGACGCGCGCGTCCTCCGCGTCCTGCACGGACGCGAGGCGCGCCCCATCATCGCGATCGACGCCGCCGGCTCGTTCGGCTGGAATATGGCGCGACAGTGGGGCTTCGAGCCCTTCGCTCGCGGCTCGCAATGGGTCGTGGTCCTCGTCCCCGCGCGGGAGGGCGCGAGCGCCTGGCAGCTTCCCGTGTGCCGGGCCTACCTCAAGGTCGAGAGCGGAGTCGCCAGAGGCCCCCTCGCCGACGTGAGCCGGATGGAACGCGTGAGACTGGAGGGTCTCGCCGCGAGGATCGCCGCGCCATGATTCCATGCGAAACGCTCGTCGCGCGCGCCTGCAACAATTGCGGAGGGAGGATCAACAAAATCAATAGCTCCGCGTGCAACAATTGCAGCGAAACAAGGGTCGCTGTCAGTCAATTTGACGATTGGCCGGGCCCTCGGCGCTAACTCCTCGCCGTTTCTCCCTCCGTGCTCTTGGCCGCGCGTTTGCTCTAGTACACGCCGAGGAAGTTTTGATGCGCGCCCAGATTCTGGGCGTCACTCACTTGACGAGAGCGAACGATTCGAAATGGACGAAGAGGAGAAGAGATCGATGCGGTCATTGCACTCGGGACTCATCGGCGCCTGCTTACTGGGCGCATGCCTCATGTTCGCGCCTGCGGCATATGCCGACCCGCTCACGGCGACAGGGTTTTACCTCGGCTCTGCTGAGACCATTTCCCTCACGGACCCCGCCAGGAACGGGAACGTGCATGCAGGGGCCTTTTCCCTGAACCCGCCCGCGGGCGAGATCGCCTACTGCATAGACCTCGCGCAGACCATCAGCTTCGGTACCCCGTACACCGACTACACGAAGTCATCGCTCGCGGCCGACGGTGTGCTCTCGTCGACTCGGAAGGGCGAGATCGCGCAGCTCTTCCACGGCTTCTACACGACCTCCTTGCTGAACACCACGAACAGTGCGGCCTTCCAGCTCGCGCTGTGGGAGATCGTGTTCGAGACCGGGTCCAGCCTGGACGTGGACGGCGCGAATGGGGCCACGCGGGGAGTGAACTACGCGTCGAATCCGGACACGCCGGGCAGTGTGATCGCGCTCGCCGACGCTTGGCTCGCGGGCCTGGGCGCATTCTCGACGGACGCGACGGGCCTCTACACCTATCGGAGCCCGGAGCACCAGGACCAGATCGTGTACCATCGCACGCCGGAACCCCCGACGTTGATCATCCTGGGCGCAGGCCTCGGGCTGATCGCGTTCCTCGCCCGGCGCCGCGTGAATCCATAGACCGAGCCACAGTGTCACGAGGGGCCGCTCGCGCGAGCGGCCCCTTTTCATTTTGTCTCGAATCCTCCCTGCAGACGACCTCCAGGAAGCGGGGATTGTGCTTACGCTCAATCCCCGTGTCGGCTGAGGGACGCCGTCGGCCCGCTTACTCCGGGGCGAGCCAGATCATATCGAGCTGGGTGTTCAGAAAGTGGCTCGGCGTGACCGTCCAGCCGCGCACGCGGGCATTGTGCGGGACCACGCGATACCAGAAGAGCGTCGGGATGGTGTGCGCCTGCTCGTCGAAGAGGCGCTTCTCGAACTCGCGGATGAGCTTTTTGCGCTCCTCCGGATCCCGCGAGCGGGCCTGGCGGTCGTACAGGCTGTCGAGGGCGCGGTCGACGTAGCGACCATAGCTCGCATCGGTGCGGTCGGTGGAGAGGAACTTGTAGAGGTCGAGGTCGGGCTCCACGATGTAGCCGCACTGGCCGTCTATGGAAACCTCGAAGTCGCCGTTCCGTAGCGCGCCGAACCAGGCCGCGCTCTCGAGCACCCGCTGGGTGGCGTTCAGGCCGATCTTCCGCCACTGGTCGATGAGCCAGATCGCCAGCGGCTCGTAAGGCTCGGGCAGCCCACGGTTGGTGAGGACGAAGGAGAAGCCGTCGGGCACGCCCGCCTCCCTGAGGAGACGCCGGGCTTCCTTGCGTGATGCCTCGATGTCCTTCCCGAAGCCGGCCAGCCGGGTCAGCTCGCTCTCGGAGGTGGCGTAGGGGGTGCCGGGCACCTGCACGCCCCCCACGTCCCGGAGGATGGTGATCCTCGACAGGTATTTCGATCCCTCCCACCGGTCGGCGGCGAGAGTGAGGGCCCGCCGTACGCGCGGATCATCAAACGGCTTCCGCTCGTGGTTCGGTGTGGCGAAGAGCATGCAGTCCCATGCGCTTTCCTGCGCCGTGATCTTGGAGCCCATGGCCTTGAGGAGATCGTCCCGGCGCGCCGGGTTGAAGCCGCGGAACTCGATCATGGCGCGCTCGCCCCGGACGGCGGCCACGCGCGCTCCCGTGTTCGGAATGAAGATGGCCCGGTAGCTATCCAGGTACGGCTTGCCCTTGTCCCAGTAGTCCGCGAACTTCTTCCCCACCCAGTGCGAGCCCTTGACGTGCTCGACGAAGGTGAAGGGGCCCGTGCCCATGATGTTCTTCTCGTACCAGCGCGGGTCCTTGGCCAGGATGTCGGCCTTGTAGATGAAGTTCCACGGCGAAGCCAGGCTGGAGAGGAGCCCGGCCGATGGATGCTTGAGGCGGAAGTGGACGGTCTGGTCATCCGCCGCCTCGACGGCCTCGACCACGGCGTACTGCCCCTTGCGCGGGCTCGCGCCCCCGGGCCCGGGGTTGATGATGTGGTCGTAGCTCGCCTTGATGTCTCGCGCCGTGAGCAGCGAGCCGTCGTGGAACTTGACCCCGCGGCGGATCTTGAACGTGTAGGTCAGGCCGTCCTTGGACACCGTCCAGCTCTCGGCGAGGTCACCGATGATGCGCGTGCCGGTCGGATCGGCAGGATCGACGCGCAGCAGTGTGTTGTAGTGCGGGCCGATCGGATGCATGAGCCCGAAGGTCTCCTCGCGGTGGCCGTCATAGCTCGGCATCTCCGACCCGACCACGAAGACGAGCTCTCCCCCATATCGCGGGGTCTGCGCCACGGCCGCCGGCAACGGAGCTAGCCCCGACAGAATCCCCACCAGCAGCACGATCAGGGCAAGTCGAGAGCGAATCTGCTGGCACATGGGCAGGTCCCCCCTTTTGTAGTCGCGGTGGAAGGGCCAGGTCATTGTCCCGAATGTCCTGCTCGGGGGCCCGATGGTGCGCCCCGACCACGCCCTCGTCAAGGAGCGAGCAGGTAACCTCTCAGCGGTATGCGCACGGGGGAACCGGCGTCTTCCACACCACGGACGGAAGGTGCCCCCCCGGCGTGAAGAGGCGAAGCTGCTGGGCGGGCGCGCGAGCCGCCAGCCGCTTGCCACCGAGGGCCATGAAATGCGCGCCGCGCGTCACGTCGACACCGAGGCGGCGCAGATCGTCGGCGCCGCGCAGGACGGTACTCCGGCGGGTCGCGATGAGCCTATCCGCGGAGCGCGGACCGATGCCCGGGACCCGGAGCAGCTCCTCGCGCGATGCCCTCGACAGCTCCACCGGGAAGCGCTCGGGGTGACCGACGGCCCAGGCCGTCTTCGGATCCTGATCGAGCTCGAGATTTCCGCTGGAACCGAACACCAGCTCTTCGAACCGAAACGCGTACTGGCGGAGAAGATGCTCGGCCTGGTAGAGGCGGAATTCACGGGCGGCCGGCGTCGGGGGCAGCCCCTCCATCGGCGTGCCGGCCACGGGCTGGAAGGCGCTGAAGTGCGCGTGGTGGAGCAGGCCGTTTCCTTCGAGCCGGCTGACGAGCCGGAGGAGATCGCGATCCGACTCTCCCTGGGAGCCCACTACGAACTGCGTGGTGGTGCCCGATGGCGCCGCGAGCTCGGGGCGTCCCTCCAGCCGGGCTTCCCGCGAGAGCCGGCCCGCGAGCTCGAGCTTGGGGAGCAGATCGCCGGAGAGATCCTTCTCTCGAGCGAGCCGCCTCACCACGGCGTCGGTCGGCCCTTCGAGGTTGACCGACAGGCGACTCGCGAGCTGAGCGGCCGCGCGCACCTGGCCCTCGTCGGCACCGGGCAGCATCTTGAGGTGGACGTAGCCGCGGAATCCTTCGCGGCGCCTCAGGAGGTCGACGGTGGCGAGCATGCGATCCATGGCCCGTTGTGGGCGACCGGGCACCCCCGAGGTCAGAAAGAGCCCCTCGGCCATGCCGGCGCGATGGGCCTCCATGAAGGTGCGCGCCGTCTCTTCCGGCGAGAGCGCGACCCGTCGCACCTTGCCTCCGCAGAACGTCGGGCAGTACCCGCACGACAGCGAGCAGGCGTTGGTCTGCATCACGCGCATGAGCTTGGTGACTCCGCCGCCCGGCAGGCGGACCTGGCGGATTCCGACCGGCCCCTCGATGAACCGCGGTCGCCCGGGCAGACCGTGCTCGCGGTCGCCCGTCGCCTCCTCGGTCAGCAACGCGAATCGCTGATGCCTGTCCATGTGGATTCCCTCCCCCTGGGGATGGCTACGGAGGTACACTATACACGTGTTGAGCAATACTCGCCACGGGGATCCGGAAGGGCAGCTACCATTTTGTCGGTTAACGACCGGCGGCCTGCTCCCCGCGGAGGGTCATGCAGGTGCTCACGGCATGCGCCACGAGCTTGCCGTCGCACACGACGTCGCACTCGACGAGCGACACAGTGCGTCCGCCGCTCTTGACGTGCCCGCGCGCTTCGAGTCGACCCGTCCACACGGGGCGCAGGAAGTTGACCTTGATCTCGAGCGTCGCGTACGACTCGCCCTCGCCCAGCGTGGTCATGAAGGCCCAGCCCATCGCCGCGTCGGCGATTGCCGCGAGAATGCCCCCCTGCACCGTGCCCATGGGGTTGGCGTGGGCGGGAGTCGGCTCGAGCACGACGACGGCTTCGCCGGGGGCGAAGGACTCGAGCCGCATCCCGATGAGCGTGGCGGCCGGAGGCGGGGGCATCTCTCCACGCAGCATCCGCTCCATCCCGTCGAGCATCCTGGCCATCGCGCTACCCTTCGCGGGGCTTCCGGTTTGCTATGACGGGAGATCCTCGAGCCGCACTCCGCGGCCGCTGTTGAAAGCTGCCCGGGCTTCAGCAACTCGTCGGAGGAACTCAGGATGATGCTCCAAGCGGTAGTCGAACCAGTCGTCTTCTGTTCCGAATCCGACCAGGACGCCTGCCGGCTTCCCGTGCCGCGTGATGAGGATCTCCTCCGACTCTGCCAGGCGCAGGAATCGCGAGAGATCGTCCTTGACCTCAGCCAGCGGCACCTGGCGAACCGGGCGTCGCATGCTCGGCGAGCCACCGCTCCGCTTCGGCTTTCGTGACAATTGCGAGGACCTCGACTGCTTCGCTCGTGACGTCATAGAAGACCCTCACCTCTCCAACCCGGAGGCGATACTGCGGCTGGCTCAAGCCCCGCAGTTTGATCCGGCTCTTGCTCACCCGGGTGGGCTCATGGCGCAAGTGCCGCTCGAGGGCGTCCCGTACCTCTGCTCGACGGTAGGCCGGAAGAGATCTGAAGGCGCTAACCGCCTGGGGGGCGAGGACAACCCCGTATCTCATTCTGGCTAGAATATAGCCAGATCAGATTACCGAGTCAAGTCCGCGTTTGGCAGTGCAGCTGCCCCGAATCCTCAAGGCACCGCCTTGCTGAACTCTCTGGTCAAAACATCCACTTGAATACCCCGAAGGCGATCGCTGCCCCCAGCAGGACGCTGAGGAACAGGTAGCAGGCTAACAGCCTTGAGTAGCAGCGCGGACAGTATGCCGCCCGGTCAGGATCGAGCAAGCCCCGGCTGAACATCCATGCGGCAATCTGGCTCGCCAAGGGTAAGCGAGCGAGCCGTGCCACTGGAAGCTCCCTCTTACACCGTCCGCAGATACCAGTAACAGCCATGTCGAGATTCATTGTGTTGCTTCTAAATTAGTCTAGCCGATGGAGTTGTGCGAGACGCTAAAGAGAAACGCTCGCCCTGCCGTGCAGACCTGGCTTGACACTCTCTCAAGTGGAGAGAGGACCGATCACGATCACGTGGAGATCGAGCAGGTTGGTGTTGGTGGGGCCGGTGATCACGAGATCGCCGAGGGCGGCGAAGAGGGGGTAGGAGTCGTTCTCTGCGAGACGTGCGGCCGGATCAAGGCCTCGAGCGCGGGCGCGGGCAACGCTCTGGCCGTCCGCGATCGCCCCGGCGGCGTCGCTGGGACCGTCGGTGCCGTCGGTGCCGGCAGCGAGGACGACGACATCTTCCATGCCGTTGACAGCCAGTGCCGCGGCGAGGGCGAATTCCTGGCAGCGGCCGCCCTTACCCTTGCCTCGGACCGTCACCGTGGTCTCGCCTCCCGCGATCAGGCAGGCCGGCGCCGCGACCGGTCCTTGGCCTGCCTTGATCTCACGCGCCATCTCGACGAATGTCTCCGCGACTTCGCGCGCCTCTCCCTCCAGGGCCCGCGTCAGCACATGAGCGTTGAGACGAAGCTCACGCGCCCGCGCGGCCGCGGCATCCACGACCAGCGCGTTGTTGCCAATGACCGTGTTCCGCACGCGCTCGAAGATCGGATCACCGGCCTTGGGCGTCTCCGGAATTTCCCCGCGGGCGCCCCGCTCGAGCCGCTCCACGATGCCGCGCGGCGCTTTCTCGCGCAGGGCGAAGCGGTCGAGGATGGCGAGGGCCTCGGCGAAGGTCGAGACATCCGGCGTGGTGGGACCAGAGGCGATCACGTCGAGCGGATCGCCGATCACGTCGGAGAGGAGCAAGGCCTCCACGCGGGCGGGAGCCGTGGCGCGGGCGAGCTGTCCTCCCTTGAGCAGGGAGCAGTGCTTCCTCACGGTGTTGAGCTGGTTGATGTTGGCGCCGGCGGCCAGGAGCAGTCGCGTCATCGCCTGCTTGTCGGCGAGCGTGATCGGCGGCACGGGCGCAGGCGTCAGCGCCGAGCCGCCGCCCGAGACCAGCACGAGCACGAGATCCTCGGCCGTGGCCGACTCTGCCAGCGCCCGGATCTCGTTCGCGGCTGCTGCGCCGCGCTCGTCGGGCACGGGATGGCCCGCCTCGAGCAGCCGGATCCGTCGCGTGGGCGCGAGATATCCGTCCTTGACGGCGATGACGCCGTCGGTGATGCGCGAGCCCCATGCCTCCTCGACGGCCGCGGCCATGGCGCCCGAGGCCTTGCCGGCTCCCACCACGTGGACGCGCCCCTGCGCCGGCGGCGTGATGGAAGAGAGCGCGCGCAGGACGAGAGGCCGCACATCACCGACCTCGAGGGCAGCGGCGAAGATGGACCGGGCGACTTCGCGAAGCGTCAACGACGAAGCTTCTGGAGTCGCCGTCCTGCCTCGATCAGCATGTCGTCGGTCTTGGGGAAGCAGAAGCGGATCTTCGTGCGTCCGAGCTCCTTGGTCGAGTAGAACGAGGAGCCGGGGACGGTCGCCACGCCGATGTCCTTCACGAGGAACATGGCGAACTCGTGGTCGTTGGAGCAGCCGTACTCGGGCAGCCAGTGCGCCACGTCCGTCAGGATGTAGTAGGCGCCCGCGGGCTTGAAGGCCCGGAAGCCCGCCTCCTCCACCTTGCCGAACAGGAGATCGCGCCGCGCCTGGTAGCTCTCGCGGAGGTACACGTAGTAGGCGTCGGGAAAGTTCAGCGCGGTGACGGCGGCCTCCTGCAGCGGGTGGGGCGCCCCCACCGTGATGAAGTCGTGCGCCCGCCGTATGCCGACGGACAGCTCTGGATTGGCGATGGCGTAGCCGACGCGCCAGCCCGTGACCGAGTACGATTTCGAGATGCCCGAGATGGTGACGGTCCGCTCGGCCATGCCGGGCAGGGTGGCGATGGGAATGTGCTCCTCGCCGTCGTAGACGATGTGCTCGTAGATCTCGTCGGTGATGGCGAGCAGGTTGTGGGTGAGGCAGAGATCGGCGATCTGCTGCAGCTCCGCTCGCGAGAAGACCTTGCCCGAGGGATTGTTGGGGCTGTTGAAGACGATGGCCCGGGTGCGCGGGGAGACCGCCTTGTGCAGCCGGTCGGGATCGAAGGTGAAGCTCGGCGGCTCGAGGGGCACCCAGACGGGCTCGGCGCCGGCGATGATGCACCCCGGGCCGTAGTTCTCGTAGAAGGGCTCGAAGATGATGACCTCGTCGCCCGGATTGAGGAGGGCGAGGAGCGTCGCCAGCATGGTCTCCGTCGAGCCGCAGCACACGGTCACGTTTCGCTCCGGATCGATCTCCATGCCGTAGAACTTCCGGTACTTGTCCGCGATCGCCCTGCGCAGCCTGGGGGTGCCCCAGGTGATGGCGTACTGGTGGAAGTCGCCGTCTATGGCGGTGTGGGCCGCGTCGAGGAGCTCCTTGGGCGGGGGGAAGTTGGGCATGCCCTGGGCCAGGTTGATGCCCTGGTGCTGGTTGTTGATCCGGGTCATCTCCCGGATGACCGATTCCGTGAACCCCTGGACGCGCTTGGAGATCACGGCAGCACCATGTCTCCTTCGATCGGGTCCACCTTGATGCCCTGCTCGCGAAGCCACGCCACACCCTGCCCGAGCTTGTCGTCGGGGGCTTCGAGCTCGAGCACCATCCATCCGTGATCCGCGCGAACGTCGGCGCGCCGGATATTGGGAACGATGCCGAAGTCCGAGACGAGGCGGTAGATGATGGGCTGCTGCACCAGCTCGGAGGGGAAGGTCAGCCTCACCCGCGCGCGGGCCATGGGATCTGTCCCCGGCGCCCAGCCTCCCCTCACCCGCCTCCCGCGATCGCGGGGACGATGGAGACGTGATCGCCAGCCTTGAGCGTCGTCTTGTCGCCCTGGAGGAAGCGGATGTCCTCCTCGTTCACATAGACGTTGATGAAGCGGCGCATCTCGCCGCTCTCGTCCACGAGGCGCTCCTTGAGGCCGGGGAACTGCGTCTCCAGGCTCTCGATCAGGCCGGCGACGGTGTCGGCCTGGCCTTCGACCTCGGCCTGGCCCTTCGTCAGCGAGCGCAGTGGCGTGGGGATGCGGACGAGCACGGGCATGGGTTCTCTCCTTCGCGCCGGCTCAGCCGGCGGCCTTTGATTTGAGGTCCGCCAGCGCCTGGTCGAAGACCTGGAGCGAGGGGCGGATGGTCACGTCCACGGACAGGCGATCGTAGAACACGTCCGGCGTCTTGAGGCCATTGCCCGTGATGCAGATGACGATGGGCTCGTCCCGCGGAATGCGCCCCGCCTCGATGAGCTTCTTCGCCGCGGCCACCGTGACGCCGCCCGCCGTCTCCGTGAAGATGCCCTCGGTGCGGGCGAGGAGCTGCATCCCCTCGATGATCTCCTCGTCCTCGGCATGCTCGCCGTAGCCGCCCGAGTCCTTGGCTGCGCGATAGGCGTAGTAGCCGTCGGCCGGATTGCCGATGGCCAGCGACTTGGCGATGGTGTTCGGGCGCACGGGCACGAGCACGTCCGTGTCCTTCTTGATCATGGTCACGATGGGTCCGCAGCCGAGGGCCTGGGCGGCGTACATCCTGGTCTTGCCCTCGGGGATGAGCTTGAGCAGCCGAAATTCCTTGAAGGCCTTGGCGATCTTGGTGATGAGCGAGCCGCCCGCGCAGGGCACCACCACGTGCGCGGGCGCCCGCCACCCGAGCTGCTCGGCGATCTCGTAGCCGTACGTCTTCGAGCCCTCCGCATAGTAGGGGCGGATGTTGATGTTCACGAAGGCCCAGCGGTACTTGTCCCCGACCTCGGCGCAGAGCCGGTTGACCTCGTCATAGGTGCCTTCCACCGCGACCAGGGTCGGTCCGTAGATGAGCGTGGTGATGATCTTGCCGCGCTCGAGGTCCGCGGGAATGAAGATGTAGGACTTGAGTCGCGCCTCGGCCGAGTGCGCGGCGACGGAGTTGGCCAGATTGCCCGTGGAGGCGCAGGCCACCGTGTCGAAGCCGAACTCCTTGGCCTTGCTGATGGCCACGGCGACCACGCGGTCCTTGAAGGACCAGGTGGGATGGCACACCGAGTCGTTCTTGACCCACAGCTCCTTGACGCCCAGCTCCTCGGCAAGGTTCCGTGCCCGCAGCAGCGGGGTGAAGCCCACCGCCTGGCCCACCGGCATTTCACCTTCCGGAATGTTCAGGGGCAGGAGCGGCGCGTAGCGCCAGATGCTGGGCGGCCCCGCTTCGATCTTTGCGCGGCTGATCTGCGAGGCGATGACCTCGTAGTCGTAGTCGACCTCGAGGGGGCCGAAGCAGAACTCGCAGACGTGAATCGGGGAGGACGGGTAGTAGCGCCCGCACTCACGACACTTGAGACCCTTTAATCTTTCCATGGCCTCTCCATCGGTAGGGGATTTGAGCCCCGGAATTAACCGCACGGCCCGGAAGCCAGGCTCCCAGGCCACCGACCGAGCCAGCGATTTTTACTAATAGACACGTGAATATCCCAATTGTCAACGTAACGTCCGTCTGCTCGCGGGCAGCCCTGCTAGGTACTGGGTCAAGTTGCGAGCCAGACGAGGCCCGAGGGAGCCAGCTTTGCCTAGCGTACCTGTATGTACGTTGAGCGTCGCTGGCGACCGAGAACGAAGTATGGCGAAGCAAATTGGCCCAGTACCCGTATGATCGTCCTCCGTGAGTCGTGCCCTCCCCGCCGCCCTGCTGCTCGTCTTCGGCATCGCGTTCGGCCACGCCGCGCTCGGAGGCGGGCTTCTCGTCTACGACGATCATCCCGGTCAGCTCTATCGCCTGCACCACGCCCTCGTCTTCGGCCCGGCGCCGTGGCGCTTCGATCCCGGCTGGTGGGCCGGCTATGCCGAGCTGCAGTTCTATCCGCCCGGGCTCGCGTGGCTGGGCTGGCTCCTCCATCAGATTTCGTGGGGCGCCCTGGGCGCGGAGACGGCGTACCAGGTGCTTCTCTGGCTGGCCTGGCTCCTTCCTGGCCTCACCACCTTCGCTCTGCTCTCCTGCCTCCTCGGCAATGGCTGGCTGGCCCTACCCGGCGCTTTCATCGCCATGACGCTGTCGGCGGGATCGCGAAGCGGCGTCGAAGAGGGGCTGCGCTGGGGTCTCGTGGCCGCGCGTCTCGGCTGGAGCTTGCTGCCCGTCCTCGGTCTCTCTCTCGTCCGCTGGGTCGAAGGCAGCTCGCGGCTTCCCCTCCTCGCCCCTCCGCTCCTGGCCGCGGTGATCCTGCTCCATCCAGCCCATGCGCCGGCGGCGATCCTTCTTCTCGTCACGGGTGCCTGGCTCGGCGTCGGTGGGCGCCGGGCTCGCGTGCGCCAGGGCGTTCTCGTGGCGGCGCTGGGCCTGGGTTTGGCAACGCTCTGGCTCCTCCCGCTCCTTGCGCATCTCAGGATGGCGCTGCCCCTGGCCTGGGGCGACGCGTCGGTGCCCTCGCTTCTCCGCGTCCTCGCCCTTCAGCCCCTCGTCTGGCTCTTCGCGCTCGGATGGCTTGCCGCGTGGAAGAGTGCGGGCCAGGCCTCGCGCGCGACCGGTGGGGGGGTGTCGGGGGAGGAGCGGCGCCCGCTCCCCCCTGACTCAGAGAGATGGATCCTCTCGTGGGCGCCGGCGATGGTGGCGGCGGTGGCTCTCGACGCGCTGGTCGCGGCGCCGCTCGGCCTTTTCTGGCTCCCCGCCGACCGGCTCATGGACGGACTTCTCCTGGCGTTGCTCGTGGGCGCGTCTCTCGCCGTGTCGTCGCTGACCGCACGATTGCCGCGCGTGCGTCCGCCTTTCGCGGCCGCGGCGGTGGTTCTCGCGTGCATCGTTCTCTCGTGGGGATCTCTCGCTTCGGGCGAGCCGTCCCTGTCGCTCTGGCCCCGGAGAGGCCAGTGGCCCAAGTACGAGGAGGTGGTGCGCGGCAGCCGCCTCGATGCGCTGTGGCAGGCGCTCCGCGAGGCTCCGCCGGGGCGCGTGCTCTTCCTCCGCTCGGGCCTCACGCTGGAGTATCGTCCCGAGTGGTGGCGGCCGCATACGCATCTCACCGCGCTCACGCCCCTGCGCGCGGGACGCGAGATCATCAATGGAACCTTCACCCATCCCGCCCCGGTGGCCGGCTTCTTCTACACGGGCTCGGCCCCGTCACGTCCCATCACGACGCTCGTGGAGCGGCGCGACGGCGTGACGCTCTTCGGGCAACCGCTCGAGGCCCTCTCCGCGGAAGAGTTCGCCGCTCACTGCGCGAGGCTCGAGGTCTCGGCCGTCGTCGCCACCGACGAGGATGTCGGCCGGCTACCGTTTCTCGAAGGAAATCACGCATTCACGGCCCCCACACTCATCGGACCCTTCAGGGTCTACCTTGCGCGGGAGCCACGGTCGCTGCCCGTGCCGGTCGGGCTCCAGGTCTGGAGGCTTCACGCCGCTCCCGGATCTGGCGCGTTCACGCCGACGGGTTTCGCCTACTCCCCGCTGATGACGGCGACGGCGGGCGGGGCCGCTCTCCTCGCGCGTCGCGGCGGCTTCGGAATGCTCGAAGTCGAGCGCCCGCTCGGTGGCGCGGGCAACATCACGCTCACCCATGTCCCCGGCTGGGCGGAATGGACGGGCGCCCTGCTCTCGGCGCTGTCGGCTGCGGCGCTGATGGCCAGTGGCATTCTCCTTGTCAACCACGGCCGGCATCCACATGATGCGTCAGCATGAAACCTGATCCGTCCGCGAAGCCCGCGCCCGAGCCGCCGCCGCACACGCACAACCCGCTCGTTCGCTACTTCCAGACCCTGGGTCCGGGCCTCGTCACTGGCGCGTCGGACGATGACCCGAGCGGCATCGCCACCTATTCCGTGGCGGGCGCCGCCTATGGCGCGGGATTTCTCTGGACGGCCCTCTTCACGTTTCCTCTCATGGCCGCCATCCAGCTCGTCTGCGCCCGCATAGGTCTCGTCACGGGGCGAGGGCTGGCCGGCGCGGTCAGGGCGCACTATCCGCGATGGCTCCTGCTGGGAGCGTGCTTCATCCTCCTCGTGGCCAACGTCTTCAATATCGCGGCCGACCTGGGGGGCATGGCCGAGGCCGCCGCCATGCTCACGGGCCTTCCCGCCGTTCCTCTGCTCGTGCTCTTCGGGATCGGGATCACCCTGGTCACCGTCTACGCGAGCTACGCGACCTTTGCGCGCTACCTCAAGTGGTTGACCTCGGTGCTGTTCGCCTACATCATCGCGGCCTTCCTCGCCCATCCCGACTGGTCGGCGGTGCTTCGGGCCATTTTTGTCCCGGCGCTCCAGTGGAACGGCGCCGCCGTGTCCACCCTGGTGGGTATCCTGGGCACCACGATCTCGCCCTACCTCTTCTTCTGGCAGGCCTCTCAGGAGGTGGAGGAGGAGAAGGGTCGAGGCAAGCGGACTCTCGCCGAGCGACGCGGAGCCTCGGAACACGAGCTCGCCGATGCGCGCCTCGACGTGAACACCGGCATGTTCTTCTCCAACCTCGTCATGTTCTTCATCATGCTTGCCACGGCCTCCACCCTCTACCGATCCGGCCACCGCGATATCGAGACGGCGAGACAGGCCGCCGAAGCCCTCCGCCCCCTGGCGGGCGATGCGGCGTACCTGCTCTTCGGCCTGGGCCTGATCGGGACGGGGCTGCTCGCCATCCCGGTGCTCGCCGGCTCCGCCTCGTTCGCGGTGGCCGAGCTCTTCGGCTGGCGCGCCGGGCTCGATCTCAAGCCGCGGAGCGCGCGCCGCTTCTATCTGGTGCTGGCCGGGGCTATCGTCTGCGGCATGGTGCTGAGCATGCTGCAGACGAATCCGATCCGCGTCCTCTTCCTCTCCGCCGTGCTCAATGGGCTCCTGGCGCCGCCGCTCATGGTGATGGTCATGATGGTGGGGAGCAATCGCAAGATCATGGGCAAGCACGTCAACGGCTTCTGGCTCAAGCTGCTCGGCTGGACCGCGACGGCCGTCATGACCGTCGGCGCGATTGCCTTCTTCGCGACCCTCGGCTCCGGTGGCTGAAAAGGGCCCATCTGCTTCGTTAGCGCCCTCGCCCGCACGCTCAACGTACAGAGAGTACGCCTCGCGTGCGAATCTACTCAGCCCTCGTCTCGCGACGGCTCAAGGCTACCGCCGCTCACCTCGAACGGCAGGGCGCTGCCTCGCATCTGGACCCTTTTGAGCCACCGGCTAGGGCTCGGGGCCGAGGGTGTGGAGGCCGAGCTGCCGTCCGGCCCCGTCCAGGATACGCACGGTCAGGGTGGCGGGCTCGATGCGGATCACCCCGAAGTTGTCCGTCTCGCCCACCGCGAAGAGGGTACGCGACTCCAGCGCCTGATCGAGCGGGCGCGGCCGGCCCCGCCGGGCCGAGAGCGGGCCGGCGATGAACTCGTGAAAGGACCACTCCGGTGTCGGATGATGACGGATCAGCTCCGCGTGGTGGACGTCGGCGGCCAGGAACACGAGGTTCCTCACGCCGCGCACCCGGAGCTCGCGCAGGACGGCATCGCGCTCGATGGCAAAGCCGGTGCCGTGCTCGTCAGGAAAGCCCAGGACGTTGGCGTTGCTCCACGAGTCGCGCTGCTCCCTGGTTCCCGTGGGGATGGCGAGGGGGACGCTCGTCACCACGACCTTCCAGAGCGCGGGAGAGGTCGCCACCCCTTCCACGAGCCATCGGCGCTGGACGCGCCCGAGCATGGTCTTGCCGGGCCCGTCCGGCTGGGTGTTGGCGCTCCGGTACTGACGCGTGTCCAGGATGAAGACCTCGAGGAGTCGGCCCCAGCGGAAGCGGCGATACAGGCGGCCGGGCTCTTCGGGAGGCGGCAGGACAGGAAAGTAGTCGAGGAAGGCCTGCCGCCCCGCCGCCATGCGCGGCTCGACGGGGCCGGAGAAGTTGTCGACCACGTCGTGGTCGTCCCAGATCGCGAAGACGCTCGTGCTCCTGAAGTAGTCCTGCACGGCGGGGTCGGCGCGGTTGTACCGATGCTTGGCCTGATACTGCGACAGCGTTCTCGCCACGAACGTGTCGCCCACGAAGAGGAAGAAGTCGACGGGCATTCGCGCCATGGCGCGGAAGATCGGATAGCCGCCCGCCAGGGGGCGACAGAAGCCGGGCGAGCCGAGATCGCCGCTCCAGGCGAAAGTCACCGAGGCCGGCGCGTCGGGCACGGGGGCCGTGAGGAACTCGCCGTCCAGGGTCGCGGGCCCCTGGCTCAACCGGTAGCGATAGCGCGTGGCCGGCTCGAGGCCCGTGAGGCGCAGCTTGCCCGTGTGATCGGCGGCGGGCGCCTGCGTCACGCTCGCCTGCCTCTCCTCGCCGCCATCGATGCGCGCGTAGCCAAGGGCGACCGCCGACGGTCCCCGCCCCGGACCCACATCACCGCGCTGCTCTCGGTCACCTCGCCCACGGTGACGAGCAGCTGCGCCTCGTCGGCGCCCGCCCCCGCCGCGCACGCGCCCATGAGGGCAAGGGCGAAGACCCGGACTCTCATGGTTCTATCGCAGGCGGCTCAAAAAGGTCCAGATGCGAGGCGGCGCCCGAAGGCTGCAGGCGAGGCGTACTCTCTGTACGTTGAGCCTGCAGTCGAGGGCGCCGCACTCCCGCAGATGGGCCTTTTTCAGCCGCCTGCCTACACGAGCGGGTCGTAGTTGAAGTACTGGCCCGAGGTCTCCAGCGGGACGAGGTGATGCTTGAGCGTGCCCGGGAAGATCTCGGCGAGCCGCTCCGGGGTCCAGCCCTGGTCGTGATGGATGTTCCGGATGGGCCGCATGTGGCCGAAGAGCATGATCTCCTTGCCGCGGACGCCGAAGATCTGGCCCGAGACCTCCTTGGCCGCGTCGCTGGCGAGGAACACGGCCACGGGGGCGATGTGCTCGGGCCCCATCTTCTTGATCTTCTCCACGCGGGCCTTCTGCGCCTCCGTCTCGGTGGGAATGGTCCCGATCATGCGCGTCCACGCGAAGGGCGAGATGCAGTTGGCGGTGACGTTGTAGCGCGCCATGTCGAGGGCGGTCACCTTGGTCAGCCCCACGATCCCGAGCTTGGCCGCGGCGTAGTTGGCCTGGCCCACGTTGCCCACGAGGCCCGAGGTGGAGGTCATGTTGATGAGGCGCCCCCACTTCTTCTCGCGCATGTGCGGCACGGCGGCCCGGGTGACGGAGAAGCTGCCCTTGAGGTGGGTGTTGATGACCCCGTCCCACTCCTCTTCCGTCATGTTGAAGATCATGCGGTCACGGAGGATGCCGGCATTGTTCACCACGATGTCGATGCTGCCGAAGTGGTCGAGGGCCGTCTGCACGATGGCCTGCCCGCCCGCCATGGTCGCCACGGAGTCGTAGTTGGCTGCGGCCTGCCCACCGATGCCCTTGATCGCGCTGACCACCTCGTCGGCGGGGCCGTGGTCGCGGCCCGTGCCGTCGGAGCCGCCGCCAAAGTCATTGACCACCACCTTGGCGCCGTGCAGGGCCATGAGGAGCGCGATCTCTCGTCCGATTCCCCGGGCCGCGCCCGTCACCAACGCCACCTTGTCCTTCAGCATCGGAGTCGCCATCGGAACTCCTCTCTCTCCATTGAGTGTGTGCTCGTCAGATGATGCCGCGTGCCGCCAGGCTCTCGATCTCCGTTGCGTCGAGCCCGGCTTCCCCCAGGATATCCCGCGAGTGCTCGCCGAGCGCGGGCGCACCCGTCCGGATCGAGCCCGGGGTTTCCGCGAGCGTGACGGGGGTGCCGATGGTCGTGAAGCGGCCCGCGCGCGGGTGCGCCTGCTCGACGATCATCCCGCTCGCCACCACGGCCGGGTGCTTCACCAGCGCAGCATAGTCGTTGACGGGCGCGCAGAGCACGTCGATGGCCTCGAGAGCGGCCATCCATTCCTCGACGGTGCGGCGCGCGAGCATGGTCTCGAGGAGAGGGATGAGCTCCTTGCGGTTGTTCCGGCGATCGGTGGGCGTGGCGAATCGCGGATCGTCGGCGAGCTCGGGCCGTCCGATGAGCTTGCAGAAGGGCCGCCACGTGTCGTCTTTCCACACCGCGACGAAGATCCAGGCGTCCTGGGCGTGGAAGGCCTGATAGGGAACGATCTCCGGGTGGCCACTGCCGTAGCGGGGAAGCGGCTGGCCCGTCTCGTGAAAGACGGAGAGCCGGGCCGTGTGAGAGAGCAGGACGCCGTCGAGCAAGGATACGTCCACTCGCTGCCCTTCACCCGTGCGACCGCGGCTGATGAGCGCCGTCAAGATACCCTGGATGGCAAGGAGGCCGCCCATGGTGTCGGCCACCGGCGCCCCCACGAGAGCCGGGCCGCCGTCGGCGTCTCCCGTGATGGCCATGAGCCCGCCCACGGCCTGCGCGAGCGCGTCGAGCCCGGGTTTCGATCGCCACGGCCCCGCCGGCCCGAAGGCCGAGAGCGAGCAATAGATCAGGCGCGGATTCATCGGCCGGAGCGTGGCGTGGTCGATGCCGAGCTTCTCGGCCACGCCGTTCCGGAAGGCCTCGATGACCACGTCGGCGGTGGCGGCGACACGGTGAAAGACCCCGCGGCCCTCGGGGGTGGCGAGATCGAGGCACAGGCTGCGCTTGTTGCGATTGACGGTGAGGTGAAGAATGCCCTCGCCGCCTCGCGAGATCCCGTACACGGTGCGTCCGGCATCCGGCGCCGCGCGTGATTCCACCTTGATGACGTCGGCGCCCATGTCCGCCAGATACATGCCGCAGATGGGGCCCGCGATCAGATGAGCCAGCTCGAGCACGCGGATCCCTTCGAGCGGCGCAGGCGCTGAATCCTTCATGGCCGCATCAACCTACCACACGGCCCGCTGCCGCGCGACGCCTCGACGGCGACCACCGAACCCGCGAACTTCAGCAGGCGGCTCAAAAAGGTCCAGATGCGAGGCGGCGCCCGAAGGCTGCAGGCGAGGCGTAGTTCTCATTCAGCCCTCGCCTCGTGGCTTCGCCCCTCAGTTCGAAATGCCACGTACGTTGAATCAGCCGCCTGCTAGCGGTGCTGACGGATCGACAGGGCGGCGACAAACTCGGCGCCGAGGATGAAGACGACGCCCGTGTAGTAGGAGAACATGGCGAGACCCACGAGGGCGCCGAGGGGCCCGTAGATCCGGTCGTAGACGCCCATGCGGAGGATGTACCAGCGAAAGATCTGCTTGGCGGTTTCGAAGAGCACGGCGGCAAGGAGCGCGCCGGCCAGCGCCGCCCCCGCGGGAATCTTGCGGTGGGGGAAGTAGCGGTAGGCGATGAAGAAGAACGTCGAGCTGAAGCCGAGGGCGAGGGCGAGGGTGAGCGAGCTAATCCACTCGGTGCGGATCTCCAGGGGCGCCAGGAGGAGGATCCTGATCCACCCGAAGATGTCGAAGACGAGGATGCTCGCGAGGAACATCACCCCCATGAGGAAGAGCAGGAGGATGTCCTTGAGGGCGCCGCGCAGGAATCCCGTGCCCTTGGTGAACCCGAAGATGTCGTTGAGCACGAGGCGGATGGAGGCGAAGAGCTGGCTCGCGAAGATGAGCAGGATCCCCGTCCCGAGGAGGCCGGAGAGGCGGCGGCGGCGGATGATCTCGCCGAGCGCCTCGTGGAGCTCGTTCTTGTAGACGGGCACGACCTCCGCGAGCTGGTTGAGCACGGCGTCGGCAGCCGCCCCGCGGCTGAGCACGAAGCCCGCCAGGGACACGATGAAGAAGAGGATGGGCACCAGGCAGGTCAGGAAGCTGAACGCGAGACCCGCCGCCATGAAGAAGCCGCGGTGCTGCCGGAACTGGGCAATCGTGGTCCGCAGAACCCGCATGGAGCTCCGCTAGACGTTGCTCTTGATGAGGCCGCCGTCCACCTGGGCCACCGTGCCCGTGATGTAGGACGCGCGCTCCGAGGCGAGAAAGACCACCATGCTCGCGAACTCCTCGGGCGTGCCGATTCGGCCCATCGGGATGTCGGCGGTCGAGCGCTCGGCGATCCACGCCTCCAGGGTCTTGCCCGCGCGCTCGGCCAGGTCCTTCTGGTGGCCCATGAACCGGTCCGTCATGATCCGCCCGGGGAGCACCAGGTTCACGGTCACCCCGTCCTTGGCCACCTCACCGGCGAGGGTCTTGAACATTCCCGCGATGGCGGGCCGGATGCCATTGGAGAGGACGAGTCCTTCCACGGGCTGCTTGACCGAGCTCGACTGGATGGCGAGGATGCGCCCCCACTTCTTCCGCTTCATGTCCGGCAGCACGGCGCGGATGAAGCGCACGGTGGACAGATGCACCTGCTCGAAGGCCGCCTTCCACTGCTCGTCGGTCATCTGGTCGAACGGCCCCGGCGGCGGCCCGCCGACGTTGGCGACGAGGACGTCCACGCCGCCCCACTTCTCCTTCACCTGCCCCACGACCCGCGTGATGTCCTCGAGCTTGCTCGCGTCGGCGGGAATGGCCAGGACCTCGGCGCCCGTCTTCTGGCGCACCTCCTCGGCGGCCGCCTTGAGGTCGACCTCCCCGCGCGCGCACATGGCCACGCGCGCCCCCTCCTGGGCCAGGCCCATGGCCGACGCCTTGCCCATGCCTTTGCTCGCCGCCACCACGAGCGCAGTCTTGCCCTTCAATCCGAGGTCCACGGTGTCCTCCGGTCAGGGGATCTGCTTGTAGAAGTCGGCGCGGTCGCCGCCCGTGACGTCCAGGCGCTTGAGCTCGTTGTCCCGCATCACCTCGAGCGCGATGCGCTCCCCGGGGCTGCGCTGCCAGAGCGAGAGATAGAGATCCTTGCGCGTGGGTACGTGGCGGGCGTCGAGGGAGACGATGACATCGCCCTCCTGGATGCCCGAGCGCGCGCCCGGGCCATTCGGCACGAGGCCCGCCACCACCACGCCCTCGTCGAGCGGGTGGGCGAAGACCCCGAGCCAGGCCCGCTGAGGGCGACTGATCACGCGCCCGTAGCGCAGATACTCGGCCCGGTTCTGCTCGAAGCACTCGCCCGGGATGGCGAGCGAGCAGCGACCGATCTCGGAGAGGTTGAGGGAGACGACCCCGACCATGCGTCCCGTCACCGTGAAGAGCGGCCCCCCGCCGAAGCCGGGGTTCGAGGCGCTGGAGACGAGGCTCCGCTCGAGCAGGTATTCCCAGTAGGCCTCGAACTCGCCGAGATAGGTCAGGAGCCCGCCCGCCACTCGTCGCTCCCGCGGGCCCGTCGATCCCAGGGCGAACACGGACTGGCCGCGCTCCAGCCGATCCGAGGAGGCGACGGCGACCGAGGCCAGGCCCGCGCGCTTCACCTTGAGGAGCGCCAGACCCAGCTCGAAGTCCTGGGCAACGATCTCCGCCCGCTGGGTCCGCCCCTTGGCGAAGCTGACCTGTATCGTTTCGCCGCCCATGACGACGTAGTTGACGGTGAGGATGAGCCCGGACGGATCGATGACCGTTCCCGTGCCCATACGCTCATCACCCAGGATGCGCGTGGACGGATGCGCGGCGGGCACCTCGGCGTGGATGTATACCACCGAGGAGAGGCATTGCTTGACGAGCTCGACCGAGGCATCCATGAATCAGTCGCTCACGCTAGCACGGTGCCCTGCATCAGGGCAACGGCTGCCCTTGCTGCCTAGCGTGCGGGCGTGGCCTTGAGGGCGCGCGTCAGGAAATCGTCGAGACGGCGTGAGGCATCGGCGGCAGCCGCAGGGTCATGGGCGACGGTGACGCCGAAGGTGCCGGGCGTGAAGGGCTGCTCGATGTCCCCGAGCACTTGCTTCTTCTGACCGACGACGTCGAAATAGTGATAGGCGCCCGGGTACTCGACGATCGTCACGTCCGCGCCCCGCGCCTTCATGGCCGCGGCCATCTCGCGGCAGTACTGGGGCGGCGTCCAGTCGTCGGCCCCCCCGATCAGCAGGAGTAGCGGACGGATGACGAGCTCCTTCGCGTAGTCCCGGCATCCCCCGGGGTACATGGCGATGGCGGCGGCGTAGCCCGCGCGCGGCAGGGCGACGCCGCGCGCGCGCGCCCGCTCGAGCGTGGGCCCGTTGATGACGGACATCGCGAACAGGCCGCCCTGGGACCATCCGAAGGAGGCCACGCGCTCGGGAATGACGAAGGGCTGCGCCTGAAGGTAGCGGAGCGCGCCGATCGCGTCGTCGAAGCGCGCGGTGCTCGGACCGCTCTCTCCCCCTTCCTTGCAGTCGGCCGGCTCCTTGCGGGGGCCGTAGCTGTCCGTCACCAGCGCGACGTAGCCTCGCTCGCGGAGCCAGTGCGCCCACGTCTCGGTTTGCGGGACGACGCCCTGGCAGCCGTGGAGGAGCACGAGAGCGGGGAAAGGGCCGAGACCGTCTGGCTTGTAGAGCTTTCCCTCGATGCGCTGGGGCGTGCCGGGCGTGGCGTTGTCGAACGAGATTTTCCCGGCGCACCCGGTCGCGACGACCGCCACGACGGCAGCGAGGGCGAGTCGGCGGCCGTTCATGCGCGGAAGTATAGCGCAGTCCGGAAGACCCTCGCGCGTACGCTGCGGTACAATCGCTACCTAACTATGATTCCTCAGGCTGGTCAAAAAGGTCCAGATGCGAGGCGGCGCCCGAAGGTCGCACGCGAGGCGTACTCCCTGTACGTTGAGCGTGCGACCGAGGGCGCCAACGAAGCAGATGGGCCTTTTTCAGCAGCCTGACCCCATGGCTGAGCCGGAGTGGCAGGCGGAGGCCCGCGAGCAGTTCGAGCAGGGCTATCAGGCCCAGATGGCGGGCCGGCTCGAGGATGCCCTGGAGTGCTACCGTCGCTCCCTCGCCATCCAGGAGACGGCCGAGGCCCACACCTTTCTCGGCTGGGCCATGGCGCACCAGGGCAAGCACGAGGAGGCCATCGAGGAGTGCAAGCGCGCCATCGCGGTGGATCCGAGCTTCGGCAATCCCTACAACGACATCGGGTCGTATCTCATCGCTCTCGGGCGCGACGAGGAGGCCATTGCCTGGCTCGAGCGGGCCAAGCGGGCGCCGCGCTACGAGCCGCGCCATTTCCCCTACGTCAATCTCGCCACCGTCTACGCGCGGCGGCACAAGGTGCATGAGGCGATCCGCGAGCTCCAGCACGCCCTCGCCATCGAGCCCCGCCACGTGGCCGCGCGCCGCGAGCTGCACCGATTGATCGGCCTTCTCAATTGAGCGGGCTCCCGCTGCCCTTCTACGACAACCGACTCCTCTTCGGTCATGCCGCCCGGCCCGGGCTCCTCGCCTTCGAGGCGGGCGAGGACACCGTCAAGATCTGGTCGCGCGAGGGCGACGAGACGCGTGTCCTGGAGGAGCCGTTCCGCCCCTTCCTGCTCCTTGCGGACGCGGATCTCCTGAAGGACTTCAAGGGCGACGCCGTGGTCACCCCGCTGGACGGCGCCGGCACCTATCGCTGGCTGGCCGAGCTCGGCTCGTGGAGCCAGGGCCTCAAAGCGCGCGATCACAGCCAGAAGATCTCCCAGCGCGCGCCCGGCGCTCCCGACGCCCCGTATCGCTTCCTCCCGGATTCCACGCAGCAGTTCTTGCTCAGAAGCGGCTGCACGTCCTTCCTCGGGATGGGGTTCGAGAGCCTGCGCCGCATGGCCGTGGACATCGAGGTGACCACCGCCCCCGGCTTCGAGTTCCCGAATGCCGCGCGGGAGTCCGATCGGATCATCGCCATCGCCATCGCGGATTCGACGGGCTTCACCACCGTGCTCTCCGGCGCCCTCATGGACGAGGCGGACCTCCTGCGCGAATGCACGCGGATCATCCGGGCGCGCGATCCCGACGTGATCGAGGGGCACAACATCTTCCGCTTCGATCTCGAGTACATGGAAGCGCGGGCCCGGCGCCACAAGGTGGCCCTGGCCTGGGGACGCGACGGCTCCACCCTCGGCAGCTATCCCTCGCGCATGCAGATCGCCGAGCGGACCATCGGCTACCGGCGCTACCGGATCCGCGGCCGGCACATCGTGGACACCTGGATCCTCGCCCAGCTCTACGACGTGGGTGCGCGCGACCTCGAGTCCTATGGTCTCAAGGACGTGGCGCGCCACTTCGGCATCGCCGCCCCGAACCGCACCTATCTGCCCCCGGAAGACATCCCGCGTGTCTTTCGCGAGGAGCCCGCGCGGCTCATGGCCTACGCGCGAGACGATGTTCTCGAGACCCTCGGGCTCTCGGCCATCCTTTCCCCGCCGTACTTCGTCCAGGCCCAGTCCCTGCCCCTCAGTTATGAGGCCGTGGTCCTGCGCGGGAACGCGACGAAGATCGATGCCTTGCTCATGCGGGAGTACCTGCACCGCGGCCGCGCCGTGCCCTCGCCGTCGGCGGGGCGGGCGGTGGCGGGCGGGCACACGGCGATGCTCCTGACCGGCGTGGCCAAGGGCGTGCTCCACGTGGACGTCACCTCCCTCTATCCCTCGCTCATGCTCACGCAGGAGATCGCTCCGGGCGGCGATGCCCTCGGCGTCTTCCCCACCCTGCTCCGCGATCTTCGCGAGTTCCGGGTGGCGGCCAAGCGTCTCGCCCGCGAGGCGGCCGTCCCCGCCGAGCGGACCCTGGCGGGGGCGCTCCAGCAGACCTTCAAGATCCTCATCAACTCCTTCTACGGCTACCTCGCCTTCTCCCAGGGACACTGGAACGACTACGACGCCGCCAACCGCGTGACGAGCGAGGGCCGCGCCCTCGTCCAGGGCCTGGTCGCCCGGCTGGGCGAGCTGGGGGCCGCCGTCATCGAGGTGGACACCGACGGCATCTACTTCGTCCCGCCCGCGGGAGGCGATGAAGCCGCGCTCGTGGCCGCTCTCGAGACCGTGCTGCCCCCGGGAATCCAGCTCGAGCTCGACGGCCGGTACGACGCGATGCTCTCGTACAAGATGAAGAACTACGTGCTCCTGGATGCCCGCGGCAAGCTCCTCGTCAAGGGCTCGGGGCTGCGCTCGCGAGGCATCGAGCTCTTCCAGCGGCGGTGGATGGAGGAGATGTTTCGTCTGCTCCTCACGGGCCAGGCCGCGGACATTCCGGCTCTCCATCAGCGGTGGCAGGCGGATTTCCAGGCTCATCGCGTGCCCGTCCGCCACTTCATGAAGACGGAGACGCTCCAGGAATCGCCCGCGGGCTATCAGGACAAGGTTCGCGAGGGCAAGCGGAATCCCTCCGCGGCGTACGAGCTCGCCCTCCGCTCGCAGCGCCCGTATCAGCCCGGTGACCAGGTCTCGTACTACGTCACCGGCACGGGCGCGCGCATCAAGGTCAACGAGGCCGCCAAGCTGGCCGTGTCCTGGGATGAGGCGGCCCCGGATGAGAACACGGCGTACTATCTCGCCAAGCTCGACGATCTCTACGACAAGTTCCGTGCCCTCATCGAGCAGGACGGCCTGCGCCCGGCCGGCGAGACCGAAGCGCCGCCCGAGACACCGCAGGCGGTGCTCGAGTTCTAGCTCCCGACCGCTACCACGTCAGCTCGAGCTGCTGTCTCCGAGCGGGCCGCTCCGCCGCGATGCGGTCATCCCGACTGCGGCCGGGGAACTTCGCTCGCAGGGCCAGCCGCTCCACCATCTCTCCGATGCGCGCCCGATAGGCCGACTCCGCGGAGGCCCCGCCCGCGTAGAGCTCACGATACCGCTCAAGAAGACGCGGAAACTCCCGACCGATGAACTCCAGGAAGAAGCCGTGGGTCTCGCCGCGCAGGAAGAGCACGTTCCAGATCGCCTCGCGCGCCCCCGCCTCCCGCGCAGCCTGGAAGAGCGCCTCCAGCTCCGCTTCGCCGTCCGTCAGGTAGGGCAGCACGGGCATGGCGAAGAGCCGGGTGGGGACACCCGCCGCCGTCAGCGCGGCCATGGCGGCCAGGCGGAGATCGGGGCGCGGGGCCCGGGGCTCGATGCGCCGAAGCAGCGCCGCGTCCGTGGAGGCGATCGAGACATTGACCATGAGCTCGCTCGACGCGGCGATCTCGCGGAGAAGCTCGAGGTCTCCTGTCACGGCGGGCGACTTGGTCGTGAGGCCCACGCGGAGCCCCGGCACGCGCCGGATGGCCTCGAGCACGCTCCGCGTGACGCCGAAGCGCCCTTCCGCCGGCTGGTAGGGATTGCGCAGGCGGGCCACAAGCCGGCCGTCATCGGCCCGCTTGACGTAGATGCGCTGCTCGAACTCCTCCGGATCGGCATGACCCAGATAGCCGTGGGTGGGGCGGGCGTAGCAATAGCGGCAGCCGAACTCGCAGCCCCGATAGGGATTGACCGTCCATCCGAACGGCATTCGCGCATCCGTCAAGCGGTTCACCAGCTCGGCGCTGTCAAGGCTTCGAAACTCTGTGCGTCTCCGCTCATCGATGATCGCGCCGATGCGCTTGACGAATCCGGGGGCGGGCACGCCTGGCTTGATCATGCAGCTCCTCATGTGTTGAGTATACTACGAGCTGAAAAAGCCCCGAGGATTTCTCCCCGGGGCCTCTCCGTTACGTATCTATATATCTAGCGCCGCCAGCCCCCGCCGCCGCCTCCGCCGCCCCCGCGCGGACCGCCCGGACCGCCGCCGCGAGGACCGCCACCTCCGCCCGCGCCGCGCTGCGGCTGGGGCCGCGCTTCATCCACGACGAGGTTGCGGTCGCGGAATAGACGACCGTTGAGCATCTCGATGGCCTTGGCCGATTCCTCCTTGGTCGCCATCTCCACGAAGCCGAAGCCTCGCGGCCGACCCGTGAACTGGTCGGTGACGATCCGCACCGACTCGACCGTACCGGCTTGCTGGAAGAGCTCGCGGAGATCCTCTTCCGTTGCCTGGAAGGAGAGGTTGCCGACGAACAGCTTTGCAGGCATCACTGGCCTCCTGCCGCGATCAGGACCGAAGGTACACTCTCCCCGGCTCACCGGCGGCG
>WNFF01000405.1_pt1 | contig 33628 bp, 34 predicted proteins | sample 5400441 | NCBI WGS metagenome assembly WNFF01 (sample SAMN13153345, study PRJNA577476) | soil metagenome | isolation source: 120 cm saprolite under Douglas fir tree site 2 hole 3 replicate 1 | place: USA:California | collected 2015-04-18
CGACTAAAGCCCTATCCACGCGGTAGGGCTTTTTTGTTTCCTTCATGAAATTCATAGACGAAGCGCGCATCGAGGTCCATTCCGGCAAGGGCGGCGACGGCGCGGTCAGCTTCAGGCGCGAAAAGAACGTGCCGCGCGGCGGGCCCGACGGCGGGGACGGCGGCAGCGGCGGCAGCGTCTATGCGGTGGCCGACCGAAACATCAACACCCTCGTCGAATACCGCTTCGCGCGCATTCACCGCGCGCGGGACGGCGAGCAAGGGCGCGGCGCCCAATGCAACGGCAAAGGTGCCGATGATGTCGTGCTGCGCGTGCCCGCCGGCACCGTGATCACGAACGTGGAAACCGGAGAAACGCTCGCTGACCTCGCCGAGCACGAGCAGGTCGCATTGCTCGCGCGGGGAGGCAAAGGGGGTCTCGGCAACGTCAATTTCAAATCGAGCACCAACCGCACGCCCCGTAAAGCAACGCCCGGGAAACCCGGCGAGCATCGCAGGCTCAAGCTCGAGTTGAAGGTGCTTGCCGATATTGGATTGCTTGGACTTCCGAATGCCGGCAAATCCACCTTCATTCGCGCCGTCTCCGCGGCCCGCCCCAAGGTCGCCGACTATCCGTTTACCACCCTGCATCCTCATCTCGGGGTGGTTCGTGTCGGAGTCGATCGCAGCTTCGTGATCGCCGACATTCCGGGGCTTATCGAAGGAGCAGCGGAAGGTGCCGGGCTGGGGCACCAGTTTCTCAGGCACCTCGCGCGCACGCGCCTGCTTCTGCACGTCATCGATGCCGCGCCTGTCGAAGAAGGCGCTGATCCGGCACGCGACGCGAAATCGATTGCCACGGAACTGAAGAAATTCGACCCGGCGCTATATCGAAAGCCCCGCTGGCTGGTACTGAACAAAATGGATATGCTCCCCGCCGAGGAGCGCAAGACCGCAGCCGCAAAGCTTGTGCGCAGGCTACGTTGGCGCGGCCCGAGCTTCTGCATCTCGGCGCTCACCGGGGAGGGTTGCCGCGAGCTCAGTTTCGCAGTGATGAATTTCCTGGAATCCGGAAAGACGGAATGAAAGAAGCGAAGCGTTTCGTCGTCAAAGTCGGCAGCACCCTCGTCACCAACCGGGGTGCGGGCCTCGACGCGTCCGCCATCGCGCGCTGGGCGGGACAGGTCGCCAAGCTTCGCCAGGCCGGCAAGGAGCTGGTCCTGGTCTCGAGCGGTGCAATCGCCGAGGGCATGCAGCGCCTGGGCTGGACAAGGCGCCCCCACGCCATGCACGAGCTGCAAGCCGCCGCCGCGGTCGGGCAGATGGGCCTCGTGCAGGTGTACGAGTCCTGCTTCCGGCAGCACGGCCTGCACACGGCGCAGGTGCTCCTCACGCACGCCGATCTCGCCGACCGGCAGCGTTATCTGAATGCCCGCTCCACTTTGCTCACGCTCCTCGGACTCGGGATCGTTCCCGTGATCAACGAAAACGACACCGTCGTCACGGACGAAATCCGGTTCGGCGACAACGATACGCTCGCTGCGCTGGTGACCAATCTCGTCGAGGCCGACTGCCTCATCATCCTCACCGACCAGCAGGGCCTCTATACCGATGATCCGCGACGCAATCCTCAGGCGAGCTTGATTCGAAGCGCACAGTCCGGTGAATCCCGTCTGGAAGAGTTGGCGGGAGGTACCGGCTCCATGATCGCCAAGGGCGGCATGCTAACCAAGGTGCTCGCAGCCAAGCGCGCCGCCCGGTCGGGGGCGCAAACGGTGATCGCCTCGGGAAACGAGCCCGATGTCCTGGTCAGGCTCGCGGCGGGAGAATCCATCGGCACCCTGCTCTCCGCGCAAACGACACCGCTTGCCGCGCGCAAGCAGTGGCTCGCCGATCACCTCCAGGTTGCCGGACGGCTCGGCCTCGACGCGGGGGCGGCCAAGGCCTTGCGGTCCGGGGGCAAGAGCCTCCTGCCCGTCGGCGTCAAGAGCGTGGAGGGCGAATTCGAGCGCGGCGCAGTGGTCGCTTGCCTCTCACCGGAGGGCGCCGAGATCGCGCGTGGACTGGTCAACTACAACGCGCAGGAGTCCCGGCGGATTGCCGGGCGGGCGTCAAGCGAGATTGAGGCCATACTCGGATATATCGACGAGGCGGAGCTCATCCATAGGGATAACCTGGTCCTGCTCTAGTAGGTCAGGCCAAATCCTCGGCCAGAGAATCGCGCACGGGATGATCGATGCCGATCGTCAAGCCCGCGCCCTTTTTGAGCGCCTGGGCTGTGGCCTCGTCGAGCTCGAGGCGCAAGAAATGCACCGCCGAGGTTTTCTGCTCGTTCTCCCGGTCGAGATCCTCGTCGGCGATCACCCAGACCCGCTCACGGCCCGCGGCCCGGAGCCACACCTTGTCCTCGATGCCGATCAGATCTGCGAGCCGCTTCGCGCGTTCGTCCGGATCCGGGTATTCGATCATCATGGTTGCCTTGAGATTGCGGCCGTCCGGAACGAGCGGGTTGTAGGCGGCGAGCTCCTCCTTGATCCCCTCTTCCTCGAAGATCCGCTCGATGCGCAACATTTCCTGCACCTGGTAACGGATGGTGAGCTCGTCCTCGAAGATAAGAGTGATGTGCTCGCCGAGGTGAACTGTGCGGTGCTTCTTGTGCGCGATGACCTTCGCCCGGAACTGCGGGCGCTCGCGCGCGTAGGTTTCAAGGGTCATGAGGCTTGCGCGGTCGATTCTAGGCATGGCATTCATCGTCATTCAAAAACGGGTTCAGATTCCGTAGGCCTTCCGAAGCAACGACAAAGGATGCGCCTTGATTGCCCGGCTTTCGCCGATGCCCTGCTCTATGTGCCGGGCCGCAATCGGGCAATCGGAGCTGATGTAGTCGGGCTCGCCGTCTCCCATCTGGCGAAATACCGGCCGCCCGATTTTCATCGAGTTTTCGTAGTACTCGGACTTTACGCCCCAGGTTCCGTCGTGGCCGGAGCAGCGCTCCACGGTGTTGAGCGCCGTCCCCGGTATGAGCTGCAGCGTCTCGCGGGTCTTCTGTCCCATGTTCTGCACGCGCGAATGACAAGGTATGTGGTAGGAAACTTTTCCAAGCGCGGTTTTGAAGTCGGTCTTGAGGAGGCCGTCACGCTTGCGCAGAACGAAGTACTCGAACGGGTCCAACATCGCCTCGCTTACCGCCTTGACTTCGGCATCGCCGGGGAACAAGAGCGGCAGCTCGCTCTTGAACATCAGGGTGCATGACGGGACCGCGGTAAGAATGGCGTAGCCTTCGCGCGCGAGCGCGGCGAGCCGCGGAACGTTCACCGTCTTCAGCCGCTCGACGCCCTCGAGGTCGCCGAGCTCGAGCTTGGGCATGCCGCAGCAGGCCTCTTTCGCCACGATCACGTAAGGAATCTCGTTGTGATCGAGGACCGCGAGCAGATCGTGGCCGATCCCCGGCTCGTTGTAGTTCACGTAGCAGGTCGAAAATACCGCGACTTTTCCAGGCGTGCGCTCACCGTTCCGGGCTTCATGGCTTCGGCTCGCGGCGGCCTGTCCGCGAAACGTGCCGGGGCTGTAGGGCGGCAGCTTGCGCTCGGGGTGGACGCCGATCGCTTTTTCCATGAGTGAGCGCGCTGCGGCGTTGCGGTTGACCGCGTTCACCACCTGCGCCACGACCGGGATGGCGGCGAGCTTGCCGATGGCGTCCGTCGAAGACAGAAGCCGGTCTCGCAGTTTCACTTGCCCTTTCCCGAACTTGACCGCTTTGGCCCGCAGCATCAGGTGCGGGAAATCCACGTTCCAGGGGTGCGGCGGGACATACGGGCATTTCGTCATGTAGCACATGTCGCAGAGGTAGCACTGGTCGACGACCTTCCAGAACTGCGACTTTTCCACGCCGTCGACTTCGAGCGTTGCGCTTGCGTCCACGAGATCGAAGAGCGTCGGAAACGCCGTGCACAGGTTGACGCAGCGCCGGCAGCCATGACAGATGCTGAACACCCGCTCCATTTCGCCGAGGAGTTTCGCTTCCTCGTAGAACTCCGGCGCTCGCCATGCGACCGGATGGCGCGTTGGCGCTTCTAGATTTCCCTCGCGTACGGTCATTTTCGGAATCGTCCGCGAGGGCTATCTTCGACCCGCGGAGTCGATCCGGCGCTTCCGGCGTCCGGATCAACCGGCTAGTCGGCGAGCGCGTCGAGCGCTTTCTGGAAGCGGTTGGCGTGCGAGCGCTCCGCCTTGGCGAGCGTCTCGAACCAGTCGGCGATCTCGGAGAAGCCTTCCTGGCGTGCGGCCTTCGACATGCCGGGATACATGTCGGTGTATTCGTGGGTCTCTCCGGCGATGGCCGCCTTCAGATTCAAGCGCGTGCCGCCGAACGGAAGGTCCGTCGCCGGATCGCCGCACTGCTCCAGATATTCGAGATGGCCGTGGGCGTGGCCGGTTTCGCCCTCGGCGGTGGAGCGGAAGACCGCTGCGACGTCGTTTTGCCCCTCGACGTCGGCCTTCGCCGCAAAGTAAAGATAGCGGCGGTTTGCCTGTGATTCCCCCGCGAACGCGGCCTTGAGATTGCCGTGGGTCTTCGAGCCTTTGAGCTGCATGGAGCCTCCTGGTGTTGAGAGTAATTAGACTAGCTCTAATGAATAGACCAAGGATAATATCTGGAACGGCCCGCTGTCAAGCACGCCAATGCACGAGGGCCGCTTCGATCTGGGCAAAGGACTGGGCGAACGTATTCGGTTGCAGCTGGGCGCCGAGCTGGCGGGCGATCGGGGGTCAGCGCGATGCGATTTCCGCCGGAAGAGATTTGCGGCCCTGGCCGCGAAACAGATAGCGGGCGAGCTCCGTGAGCGCGTGCTGGTATACCTCGCGCTTGAAATCGATTACCGATTCGAGAGGTACCCAGTAGTCGTTCCAGCGCCAGGCGTCGAATTCCGGTCTCTCCGAAGCCCGCAGGCGCACATCGCACTCGCGCCCCACCAGCCGCAGCAGGAACCAGATCTGCTTCTGCCCTCGATAATTGCCGCGCCAATCCCGTTTGAGCCACTGCGCGGGCACTTCGTACCGCAGCCAGTTGCGTGTCCGTCCCAGGATCTTCACATGGGAGGGCAACAGGCCCACCTCTTCCCGCAGTTCGCGGTACATCGCCTGCACCGGCGTTTCCCCGAGCTTGATCCCGCCCTGCGGGAACTGCCAGGAGTGTTCCTTGACGCGCTTGCCCCAGAAAACCTCGTTGCGTCCGTTGCAGAGAATGATGCCGACGTTCGGCCGGTAGCCGTCTCGATCGAGCATACGCAGTCCAGCAAAAGTCTGTCGACACCCATTCTTTCACAAATCGCCGGCGATTTGAAGGCGCAGCCGCATCGCGGCTGCGAGGTGTACGAGTTCAAGTAGAATGTCGCGTCCCGGCTCGTTCCCCGCCATGCGCGCTTCCCGATACTTTCTTGCAACGCTCAAGGAGGCCCCCTCCGACGCGGAGCTCGTGAGCCACAAGCTGATGGTCCGCGCGGGTCTGATCCGTCGGCTCGCCGGTGGCATCTATACCTGGATGCCGCTTGGACTTCGGGTCGTGCGCAAGGTCGAAGCCATCGTGCGCGAGGAAATGAATCGCGCCGGAGCGATCGAGCTCTTCATGCCTACGGTGCAGCCGGCGGAGTTGTGGCAGGAGTCCGGGCGCTGGCAGAAGTACGGACCTGAGCTGCTGCGCCTGAAAGACCGTCACGAACGAGAGTTCTGCCTCGGCCCTACCCATGAAGAAGTGATCACGGACATCGCGCGGCGCGAGATCCGCAGCTATCGGCAGCTGCCCCTGCATTTCTACCAGATCCAGACCAAGTTCCGCGACGAGATCCGGCCGCGCTTCGGCGTCATGCGCGGGCGCGAGTTCACGATGAAGGACGGCTACTCCTTCCACGCCGACTACACCGACCTGGAGCGCGAATACCGGAACATGTACGACACCTATACGCGGATCTTCACCCGGCTGGGACTGAATTTCAGAGCCGTGGCCGCAGACCCGGGCTCAATTGGCGGCACGAGTTCGCATGAATTTCACGTGCTTGCCGAATCCGGAGAGGACGCCATTGCCTACTGCCCGCAGTCCGGCTATGCGGCGAACGTCGAGCTCGCCGAGGCAGTGGCGCCGAAGACGGGGCGAAAAGCGCCCGTAGCCGGGATGAAGAAGGTTTCGACTCCCGGCCAAACCCGCTGCGAGGATGTTGCCGAGCTGCTTGGCGTGCCGATTCAGAAAACGGTAAAGGCGATCGCGGTCGTGCGCGAACAGGTTCAAAAAGACGCATCGGGGGCGTTCGCCATGCTGCTCGTTCGCGGCGACCACGAGCTGAGCGAGATCAAGACCCAGAAGGCGATCGGCAATTTCCGGTTCGCAAAAGATGAAGAGATCGAACGGATATTGAAGTGCCGCCCCGGGTACATCGGGCCGGTCGGCAGCGCGCCATCGGTCCTGTACGCCGACCGCACGGTAGCGGCAATGAGCGATTTTGTCTGCGGCGCAAACGAGGCGGGCTACCACCTCACAGGGGTCAACTGGGGACGTGACCTACCCGAGCCCGGTCAGATAGCAGACATCCGCAAGGTTATTGCCGGGGATCCCAGCGCCGACGGCAAGGGAAGTTTGGAAATCGTCCGCGGGATAGAAGTCGGACATATTTTCCAGCTGCGCACCGAGTATTCGGAAGCAATGAAAGCGACGTTCCTCGACGAAGCCGGCAACAGCCGCGCTTTCGAAATGGGCTGCTACGGCATCGGCATCACCCGCATCGTGGGCGCCGCGATCGAGCAAAACCACGACGAGCGCGGCATCGCCTTCCCGGAGCCGATCGCGCCGTTCCATGTCGCCCTGGTTCCGATCGGCTACGGCAAGAGCGGCGCGGTGCGCGATGCCGCCGACTCGATATATCGCGTGCTCACCGAAGCCGGTTTCGAAGTGCTGCTCGACGATCGCGACGAGCGGCCGGGCGCGATGTTCGCCGACATGGAGCTCATCGGCATTCCCCACCGCATCGTCGTCGGCGAGCGCGGCCTCAAGGACGGAATGATCGAATATCAAGGCCGCCGCGACAAGGAGGCGAAGAAGTTCCCGCTCGGCGATCCGCTTGCACCGCTGCGCAAGGGCTCATGCTGAAGCGCTCCGGCCTGGCGCTGATCGGGATCGCGCTCCCGTGCCTTGCTCTCGCAGGAGCACAAATCTACGAGCCGCTCGCCGCCAAGGTGCGCGCGGACCTGCAGGCGTCGATCGCGGACAGGCCGGCGCCGCGCCATGCCTTTGCCAATTCGGGGTCGGCGGTCGACTGGCTCGCAGAAATGTCGCAGCGCCTGGAGACGAGGATACCCAATTTCCAGTCGCGCATCGAGTTCCTGCGAACGGTGCACTTCGAGGCGATCCGCGCGGGGCTTGACCCGCAGCTCGTGTTGGCGGTGATCCAGATCGAGAGCAATTTTCGCAAGTACGCCGTATCGCGCTCCGGTGCGCGAGGGTATATGCAGGTCATGCCCTTCTGGGTGGGATTGGTCGGCCGCCAGGGCGACAACCTGTTCAGCCTGCGCAACAACCTTCGCTACGGCTGCGTCATCCTGAAGTACTACCTCGATCGCGAGAAAGGAGATCTCTTTCGCGCTCTGGGTCGTTATAACGGATCCCTGGGCAAACCCGAATATCCCAACATGGTGATCGGCGCCTGGCGCAGCGTATGGCGCTACCAGGGCGGGCTTGCCTTCGGTCCCGCCTCGCCTGGTGCGCCGCCCGGGTAGCCTCGGCCGTAACTCAGGCGGAAAACACCGTCGCGATCGTCGCCTGAATCGCCTGCGCCGCAGCGCGCGGATCGGGAGCCTGACGGATCGGCCGGCCGACGACGATGTAGTCGGCGCCGTTGGCAAACGCTTGCGCTACGTCGACCGTGCGCTTCTGGTCGCTGGCGGGTCGATTCTGCACCGGGCGGATTCCCGGCGTGACAACCAGCAGCCTTGCGCCCAACTCGCGCCGCAGGGCCGGTGCCTCCAGCCCCGAGGAAATAACCCCGTCGCAGCCCGCCGCGAGCGCCCGCCGCGCTCGCGAGAGCACCAGAGTTTCGACGTCGCATTGAAAACCGAGATCGTCGAGATCGCCCTGATCGAGGCTGGTGAGCACCGTCACCGCGAGGATCTTTACATCCCCCTTGACCTCTGCCGCCGCCTCGAGCATCGCCTGGTTGCCGTGCACGGTCGCGAAAGTGATGCCGCGATTGCCAAGCCCGCGTACCGCGGCGCGAACCGTCTCGGGGATATCGAAAAACTTCAAGTCGACGAAAACCTTGTTTCCCTGTCGCGCAAGCCAATCGATCAAGCTGAAGAACCCGTCGGCCATGAACAGTTCCAGGCCGACCTTGTAAAAACTCACGCTGTCTCCGAGGCGTTGCACCAGCGTTTTCGCTTCCTCGGGGGTGGCCACGTCCAAGGCCGCGATCAGGCGCTCGGCACGCGGGATGGTTTGCATTGTCATCGGGGCTCTCGGCCCGGTGATTGTAGCCCAGTCTCACTCTCGAGCAGGCGCTTGAGCGGAAGATCGAGGGCCTCGTCGGCGCGCGCGGCGAACTGCTCCAGAAGCGTCCGCACGGCTTTGCCGGGCCCTGCGGCCGGGCTCACCCTGCCGTCCAGGACGAATTCGCGGTAGACCTCGGCCACGAGGAGCCGCTCGGTGTCGCAGACCAATCCGTAACGGTCACCCACGGACCTCGCGACCCAGCCGCGCGCAACCATTCGCTCAAGGTGTGACTCAGTCCGATCGCCGGTGAGCGATGCACGCTCGGCAATCTGCTCCATCCCCAGCAGTTGTCGGCCTTGCTGCGCGCGCGCAAGAACGAGAAGCAGCGCCAGCGCTTCCGAGAAACCGGATCCGGAAGGGCGTCTTGCGGCCTCCCGCAGCACGGCGAAATCCGGAGCGAGCGCCGTGATCAGCGCACCGATTACGATCACAACCCAGGATAAATAGATCCACACGAGGAATATCGGAATCACCGCGAACGCGCCGTAGACGAACGTATACGTTGGAAATTTCGCTATGTAGAGCGCAAAGCTGCGCTTCATGATCTCGAACGCCAGCGCCGCGACGAGGCCTCCCATGAGGGCGTGACGCAGCCTGACGGAGCGATTCGGCACGACATAGTAGAGCAGCGTGAACGCTGCGCACGTAAGCACGAAGGGGGCGAGCCGGAGAATCTCCGTACCGGCAAGAGGTGTCTGCCGGGCGAATCCAAGGGATACACCAACAAGGTACGAGGTGATTGAAAGGCTCGCCCCGATCAGGATTGGCCCGAGCGTGAGCGTTGCCCAGTAGATGAGGATGCGTCGCGCCACGGGACGCGGGCGCGAAACCCGCCAAATGGAGTTGAACGCACCTTCTATCGTGAACATCATCATGAAAGCCGCGACAGCGAGCACCGCGGTGCCAAGAACGGTCAACTGGCCGGCCCGGCCCGAGAACTGCTCGATATAGCCGGTTACAACCTCTCCCGCTTTCTCGGGCAGCATGTTGGCGAGCAGGAATGCGTGGATCTGCTCTCCCAGCCCGGAAAAAACCGGAAACGCCGCCATGAGCGCGAGCGCGATGGCGCCAAGGGGCACGAGCGCGAGCAGCGTCGTGAACGTGAGGCTCGAAGCGATCTGCAGGCACCGGTCCTGGTTGAACCGTCTGAGTACATGCAGGACAAACCGGCCCAGCTGTCGCAGCACGTGGGGCATGGGATGCGCCGATCGGAGGCGTGAACGTCGCCTATAATACCAGCGGCTCACCTGCGTTTCGCCATGAGCGACATCCTGGTTCTCTATTACAGCCACCGCGGCTCGGTGCGCGAGATGGCGCAATGGATCGCGCGCGGCATCGAGGAAATCGATGGCGCGAGCGCCCGCTTGCGCACGGTGCCGCGGGTGACGATCTCGACCGAAGCCGCGGAGCCCGCCATTCCTCCGTCGGGCCCGCCCTACTGCGAACTGGGCGACCTGGAGGAATGCATCGGGTTGGCCCTCGGCAGCCCGACGCGTTTCGGCAACATGGCAGCCCCCATGAAGCATTTCTGGGACGGGACTTCGGACTTGTGGCTGAAAGGCACGCTCGCGGGCAAACCGGCGGCGCTGTTTACCTCCACCGCGAGTGCGCACGGCGGCCAAGAAACGACTTTGGTTTCGATGATGCTGCCGCTCCTTCATCACGGCATGCTGATCCTCGGCCTGCCCTACACCGAGCGCGAGCTCTTCGATACACGATCGGGCGGAAGCCCTTACGGGGCGAGCCACGTGTCCGGGCTTTCTTCGGACCGCGCCTTCGACGACACCGAACGCAGTCTCTGCCGGGCGCTTGGACGGAGGCTTGCGACGACGGCACTGAAGCTCGCGCGGTGAGTCGCGGCGCCGACGCCAGGCGTTGCCTGGCTTCTTGCCGGGCAGGAGTCCTGTCGACCTTGTCCCAACGGCATGCCGGACATCCGTTCGGTTCGCTGGTCCCCTACGCGCTCGATCATCGAGGCAGGCCGGTGATTCTTGTCAGCCGCCTGGCCGAACACACCCGCAACATGGAAGCCGACCCCCGGGTCAGCCTGCTCGCCCACGACGCGGCGTCCGACCCGCAGGTGGGCGCCCGGGTCACGCTTCTCGGCAACGCAACGCCGCTCAAGGCGTCGGACCCGGCCGCTGCGCCTTATCGGCGCCTGTTCCCTGATTCGGAGCGGCTCCTTGCGCTCGGCGATTTCTCATTTTTCGCCCTCGAGCCGCTCGCGGTCCGTTTCATCGAAGGTTTCGGCTCGATCCACTGGATATCGGCCGCCGAATATCTGAATTCCGACGTTCGCGCGTAAACGGGCGCATCCATCGAGCTTTCACCTCTGTGGATTGATTCGCTCAATTTTGCTCTGCAGTTTGTTGAGGGCATTGACGTAGGCCTTGGCCGATGCAACGACGATATCGGTGTCGGCCCCAACGCCGTTGACGATCCTCCCGCCCTTGGACAGGCGCACCGTCACCTCGCCCTGCGATTCGGTCCCTTGCGTCACCGCATTCACGGAGAAGAGCAGCAGCTCGGCGCCGCTCTTCGCCACGCTCTCGATCGCCTTGAAGGTCGCGTCCACCGGGCCGTCGCCGTCGGCGTCGGCCCTGCGTTCCTTGCCTGCCTCGGTAAGTACGATATTGGCGCGCGGGCGCTCGCCGGTACCGCTCGACTGGTTCATGCGCACCAGCTGCCAGTGCTCCGCGGCGGCAGCCGTCGCCCCATCGGAGACGAGCGCTTGCAGGTCCTCGTCGAAAATGTCGGCCTTCTTGTCGGCGAGATCCTTGAAGCGCTGGAACGCCTTGTTGTAGGCGTCCTCCCCGTCGAGCTCGATGCCGATCTCCCTCAACCGCTGGCGGAAGGCGTTGCGGCCCGAGAGCTTGCCGAGCACGATCTTGTTTGTGCTCCAGCCTACATCCTCGGCGCGCATGATCTCGTAGGTGTCGCGGCTCTTCAGCACCCCGTCCTGGTGGATACCGGAAGCGTGTGCGAATGCGTTCGCGCCCACGACCGCCTTGTTGGGCTGCACTACGAACCCGGTGATCTGAGACACGAGACGCGAGGCCGGCACGATCTGGCTCGCGTCGATGCGCGTCTCGAGGTTGAAGAAGTCACCGCGGGTGCGCACCGCCATCACCACCTCCTCGAGCGAGGTGTTGCCGGCGCGCTCGCCCAGGCCGTTCACCGTGCACTCGATCTGGCGCGCGCCCCCGATCGTGACCGCGGCGAGCGAATTCGCCACCGCCATGCCGAGATCGTTGTGGCAATGCACCGACCACACGGCCTTGCCGGAGTTCGGCACCCTCTCTCGCAGCTTCCTGATGAATTCACCGAACTGCTCGGGTACCGCGTAACCGACGGTATCCGGGATGTTGATGGTATTGGCGCCCTCCTTGATCACCGCCTCCAGCACGCGGCAGAGAAAATCGGGGTCGGAGCGGCTGCCGTCCTCGGGCGAGAACTCGATGTCGTCACGGTGCTTGCGCGCAAAGCGCACGGCCAGCGTCGCCTGCTCGAGCACCTGCTCGGGCGTCATGCGCAGCTTCTTCTCCATATGGAGCGCGCTCGTGGCGATGAAGACGTGAATGCGTCCGGATTTCGCCTTCTTGAGCGCGTCGATCCCGCGCTGGATGTCGCGGTCGTTGGCGCGGCACAGGCCGGCCACCGTCGAGTCCTTGATCACGCCCGCGACCGCCTGCACCGCCTCGAAATCGCCGTTCGAAGAGGCCGGGAAGCCCGCTTCGATCACATCGACGCGCATCCTCTCCAGCAGCCGCGCGATGCGCAGCTTCTCTTCCTTGGTCATCGAGGCGCCCGGGCTTTGCTCGCCGTCGCGCATGGTGGTGTCGAATATGATCAATTTGTCTTTCATGGTGCCGCTCCAGGTGAATCGCGAAAGCATCCGCGGCGCTTGCTTGCGCCGCGACCGGGTACTGCCGAATTGGGTTTGGGATTATGTGCGCGCGAGGCGCAGCAGCAGACCCGCCAGAGGCAGGCCGCCGAGGGTGAGGCTGAGAGCGATGGTGCGGAAATGCATGCGGGCAATATAACGGGTTTCCCGGGCTACTGCAACGGGGCGGGTTCCCCGCGCCGGCGTTTCTTCCAAAGCCAGTACACGTACCCGGACAGCCCGTACGCGACGAACAGCAGAAACAGGACGATGGGCGGATCCGTGGAAATCAGGACGAAGCCGAGGACGATCAGCAGGATCACGGCAAACGGCACGGAACGCCTCAGGTTGATGTCCTTGAAGCTGTAGAAGGGAACGTTGCTCACCATGGTAAGCCCCGCGTAAAGGGTCAGGAACGCCGCGACCCAGGGCAGGCCATAGTCGTCGACGGGAATCTTGTTGTCGCTCGCCAGCCACAGAAATCCGGCCACCAGAGCGGCCGCCGCGGGACTCGGCAACCCCTGAAAGAAGCGCTTGTCTATCACGTCGATGTTGGTGTTGAAACGCGCGAGCCGGAGCGCCGCACCCGCGCAGTAGACGAACGCCGCAATCCAGCCGAAGCGCCCCAGGTCCTTCAACGCCCATTCATATATGATCAGCGCCGGTGCGGCGCCGAAGCACACCATGTCCGAGAGCGAGTCGTACTCCGCGCCGAACGCGCTCTGAGTGCGCGTCAGCCGCGCCACCCGCCCGTCGAGCGCATCGAGAATCATCGCGACGAAGATCGCCACGGCGGCATAGTCGTAGCGCTGGTTCATCGCCATGACGATGGAGTAGAAGCCCGCGAACAGCGCCGCGGTCGTGAAAAGGTTGGGCAGCAGGTAGATGCCGCGCCGGCGGATCTCGGTATTCAGCAGCGGCCGGCGGTGTTCGGGCTCAAGCATGACGCGGCAGCGTCGCGATTACCGTGTTGGTCGCGTAAACCTTGTCCCCCAGCGCAGCCACGACCTTTGCGTTCACCGGGAAGTAGATGTCCACCCGCGAGCCGAACCGTATGAAGCCGAAACGCTGGCCGCGGACGAGGCTGTCTCCTTCGCGAACGTAGCAAAGAATGCGCCGAGCAACCAGCCCGGCGACCTGCACGCAGGTGACGTCGACACCTTCGGCCGTGCGCAGCCACAGCGCGCTCCGTTCGTTCTCGAGGGAGGCCTTGTCGAGCGCGGCGTTCACGAAGCATCCGGGATTGTACCAGCGCTTCTTCACCTCGCCGTCCACCGGCGAGCGGTTGGAGTGCACGTTGAAGACGTTCATGAACACGCTGACCTTGATCGCTTCGCGCCCGAGATAAGGATCGCGCGCCGGCCCGACCACGACCACGCGGCCGTCGGCGGGAGAAACCACCATGCTCGAATCCCCCGGCGCCTCCCGCGGCGGATCGCGGAAAAACTGCAAAATGAAAAACGCGGCAATCCAGAACGGGATCGACCACCAGCCGATCAGCCAGCCCGCTACGGACGCCGCGACGATCGCGCCAGCCAGAAAGGGCCAACCTTCTCGGGCAATGATTGGATACGGATAGCTCGTGCTCATAACCGGGCTTGCCCTCTCCTTGAGCCGGTCCGCCTTCTTGCGCCTAATTCCGCGACTGATCGACCAACTTGTTCTTCTTGATCCAGGGCATCATCGCCCTCAACTTCTCTCCGACGACCTCGATCGGATGCTCGGCGGTGATGCGGCGCCGCGAAAGGAGCGTCGGTGCGCCCGCGCGATTCTCCAGGATGAAATCCTTCGCATATTCGCCCGACTGGATTCGCTTGAGCGCCGAACGCATGGCCTGCCTGGTCTCCTCGGTGATGATCTTCGGTCCGGTCACGTATTCCCCGTATTCGGCGTTGTTCGAGATCGAGTAGTTCATGGTGCCTATGCCGCCTTCGTACATCAGGTCGACGATGAGCTTCAACTCGTGAAGACATTCGAAGTACGCCATTTCCGGGGCGTAGCCCGCCTCGGTGAGCACCTCGTACCCCGCCTTGACCAGTTCCACGCAGCCGCCGCAAAGGACCGTTTGCTCGCCGAAGAGGTCGGTTTCCGTCTCTTCCTTGAACGTGGTCTCGATCACCCCGGCACGGGCTCCGCCGATCGCGGCCGCATAGGACAGGGCGAGGTCGCGCGCCTTTCCGCTCTGGTCGCGATGCACCGCAATCAGCATCGGCGTGCCGCCCCCCTGGGCGTAAGTCGAGCGCACGGTGTGGCCGGGTGCCTTCGGCGCGATCATCACGACGTCGAGATCCTCCCGAGGCATGACCTGTCCATAGTGGATGTTGAATCCGTGTGCGAATCCGAGCGTCGCGCCCTTGCGGATGCCGGGTTCGACTTCAGACTTATAAACAGCGGCGATGTGTTCGTCCGGCATCAGCATCATGACGAAATCGGCGCCTTTGACCCCCTCGGAGACTTCCTTGACGTTCAGTCCAGCCCTCGCAGCCTTGTCCCAGGAGGCGCCGCCGCGGCGCAATGCGACGGTGACTTTCACACCCGAGTCGTGCAGGTTCAGGGAATGCGCGTGCCCTTGCGAGCCGTAGCCCACGATGGTGACCTTCTTGCCCTTCACCAGGGACAGATCCGCGTCTTTGTCGTAGTAGACTTTCATGCTGTTTCCTTTTGGTTCTGCGGCGCGCGGGCTCAGACCTTCAGGATCCTCTCGCCGCGCCCGATGCCCGAAGCGCCGGTTCGCACCGTTTCCAGGATGGCGCTCCGCTCGAGAGCCTGAATGAAGGCATCGAGCTTGGCCCCGGTGCCGGTAAGCTCTATGGTATAGGTGTTCTCGGTAACGTCGATAATGCGCCCGCGGAAGATTTCAGACATGCGTTTCATCTCTTCGCGGTCTTTGCCCATCGCCCGCACCTTGATCAGCATAAGCTCGCGCTCGATATGTGCTGCCTCCGACAAGTCAACGACCTTGACCACCTCGACGAGTTTGTTCAGTTGCTTCGTAATTTGCTCGACCACGTCGTCGGAACCCGTGGTGACAATGGTCATGCGCGACAACGACGCATCTTCCGTCGGCGCTACTGTCAGCGTCTCGATGTTGTACCCGCGCGCGGAGAACAGACCCGCGACTCTGGAAAGAGCGCCCGGCTCGTTTTCGAGCATGATGGAAATGATGTGTCGCATTCGTCCCTCGCTGAGGCCCGGCCCTCGGCGTCCTCGACGCCGCTTCGACGCGACGCTCGTGGCGCCGCCGGACCAAGCTCCCTTCAGCCTACGTTGATCGAACCCGATCGTGTGTCGGGCTTACAGCTCCTCGGCAAGAATCATCTCGGTCAGGCCCTTGCCGCCCTGGACCATCGGATAGACGTTCTCGGTCTGGTCAGTGATGAAATCGAGGAAAACCAAGTCGTTCTTGCGTTTGAACGCTTCCTTCAGCGCCGGCTCGACATCGCCGGGCTCCTCCACCTTCATACCGATGTGGCCATAGCTTTCGGCGAGCTTGACGAAGTCGGGCAGAGCGTCCATGTACGACTCGGAGTAGCGGTTGCCGTGAAAGAACTGCTGCCACTGGCGCACCATGCCCATGTACTTGTTGTTCAAGTTGACGATCTTGATCGGAAGCCGGTACTGCTTGCAGGTCGAGAGCTCCTGGATGCACATCTGAATGCTCGCCTCGCCGGTGACGCAAGCGACCGTCGCGCCCGGGTTCGCGAACTGAACGCCCATGGCCGCAGGCAGGCCGAAGCCCATGGTGCCCAAGCCCCCGGAGTTGATCCAGCGGCGCGGCTTGTCGAATTTGTAGAACTGCGCGGCCCACATCTGGTGCTGACCGACATCGGAGGTGACAAATGCATCACCCTTGGTGATCTCGTAGAGTCTCTCGAGCACGAACTGCGGCTTGATGATCTTGCTTTTCTTGTCGTATTTCAGGCAGTCCTTGGATTTCCACAGGCCGATCTGGGACCACCAGGCGCTGAGGGCCTTCTGGTCCGGCTTGTAGCCGGCCGCCTCGAGCTGCCGGCTCAGCTCCTCGAGCACATCGGACACGTTACCGACGATCGGGACGTCGACCTTTACGCGCTTGGAGATCGAGGACGGGTCGATGTCGATGTGAATGATCTTGCGCTGTACCTGCGCGAAGTGTTGCGGATTTCCGATGACGCGGTCATCGAAGCGCGCACCCACGGCAAGCAGAACGTCGCAGTTCTGCATGGCCATGTTGGCTTCGTAGGTGCCGTGCATGCCGAGCATACCGAGGAACTGCGGGTCCGTTGCGGGATAGCCTCCGAGGCCCATGAGCGTGTTGGTGCACGGGAAACCGAGGAGTTTGACGAGCCGGGTCAGCTGCTTCGACGCATCGGAGAGGATCACCCCACCCCCGGTGTAGATCATCGGGCGCTTCGCCTCGGCAAGCAACTGCACCGCCTTCTTGATCTGACCCAGATGCCCCTTCACCACGGGGTTGTAGGAGCGCATCGTCACCGTTTCCGGATACTGGAATGGGCACTTGGCCGACGTGACGTCCTTGGGAATGTCGACGAGCACCGGACCGGGCCGTCCGGTCCTTGCGAGGTAGAACGCCTTCTTGATCGTGAGCGCGAGATCCTTGACGTCCTTCACGAGGAAGTTGTGCTTCACGCAGGGCCGCGTGATGCCCACCGTGTCGCACTCCTGGAATGCATCCAGGCCGATCGCGTGGGTGGGCACTTGCCCAGTGATGATCACCATCGGAATCGAATCCATGTACGCAGTGGCGATCCCGGTCACCGCGTTGGTGACGCCGGGTCCCGAAGTCACCAGGGCCACGCCGACCCTGTCGCTTGAGCGCGAGTAGCCATCCGCAGCGTGCGTCGCACCTTGCTCGTGGCGCACCAGGACGTGCTTGACCTTGTCCTGTTTGAACAACTCGTCGTAAATGAACAGGACCGCGCCGCCGGGATAGCCGAAGACGTACTCGACTCCCTCCGCCTGAAGGCACTTCACGACAATCTCTGCGCCGGTCAATTCCATTCCGATGAACCTAATTCGAGAGAACTTTAGAGCCTAATTGCTGACGTCTGATTGGTCAAGTTTTTCCCCGTTTCCATTCTGCGCCTGAACCCGGCTTTTGATACCATCGGTCCGCACCGGCCAAGGTCACTTCGACCGACAAAAAAGGAAGCTTCTCTGGCCTCCCGAAACGAGTTATCCGAGTTCCTCGCGAGCGTGGAGCGACGCGCGTACAAACAGGCGCTGTTCGCGGTCCGGAATGCGGAGAATGCGCTCGACATCGTGCAGGATACGATGCTCAAGCTTTCGGAAAAGTACGGGGCCAAGCCGGCTGAAGAGCTGCCGATGCTGTTCCAGCGTATCCTGCAGAATACGATTCGAGACTTCTATCGCAGGAGCAAGGTCCGGTCTCTGTGGGTGACGCTGTTTTCCGCCCTCTCTCCGGGGCGGGAAGATGAAGATGCCGACCCGCTCGAAACTCTGGAGAGCGCTGACGCGTCCAAGTCGAGGGGAGGCCCTGAAGATCAGCTTGGGCAATCTCAAGTCATTGAAGTGATTGAAAAAGAGCTGCAACGACTGCCACCGCGTCAACGCCAAGCGTTTTTGCTGCGTTACTGGGAAGAGTTGGACGTCGCCGAGACTGCAGCCGTCATGGGTTGCTCTCAAGGCAGCGTCAAAACCCATTGCTCTCGCGCAACACACGCTTTGGCGGCGGCCTTAAGAGCAAGGGGGATTGAGTTATGAACGAACAGCAGATCACCTACCGAATCAAGCAGCTGCTCAACCGAGGCCTCGATCTGGACGCCGGCAAGCTCGCCCGCCTGAAGGCGGCACGCGAGGCCGCCTTGGTGCGCCAGCGCGTCGAGTCCCGCGTTCCGCTATTGGCCTGGACCGACAATGTGATCGGCAAATCAGGCGGTCCTTCCGCCCTCATTCCGAGGGTGCTGCTGCCGATGGCCATACTGATCCTCGGCCTGATCGCCGTCAACCAGTGGCGGGATTCCCAACTTGCCGCCGAGATCGAGGAAATCGACACCGCGGTTTTGACCAGTGATCTGCCGATCGACGCGTACCTGGACAAGGGATTCGATGCATGGCTAAAGCGCTCTTCGCACTAGCACTTTGGCTCTGCACTTCGCTCTCCGTCCTCGCCGCTACGCCGCAGAAAAAGCCCCCGACGTGGGGCGAGTTGACGCAAGAGCAGCAGCAGACACTCGCGCCGCTGGCGGTCGACTGGGACAATCTCGAACCAGAGCGCAAGCGCAAATGGATCGGGATCGCCAAGCGTTATCCGAAGATGAAACCCGACGAGCAAGCGCGCGTGCAACGACGCATGCAAGCCTGGGCCAAGCTCACCCCTAAGGAACGCCAGGCCGCGCGCGAGCGCTATAAGAAGATGGAAAAGCTGCCGCCCGACAAGAAACAGGGGTTGAAACAGCAATGGGAGGAGTACAACCGGTTACCCGAGCAGGAGCGGCGCAAGCTGGGTAGTACACCGCGCAAGCCCCCTGCGCCTCCGCGTCCTCCACAGTCTCCAGCCCCTGCCGAGCCCGCCCCGCCGCTGGCCGCGCCCGCCGCACCGTCTGAAGCGCGCTAGGTTCGGCCGTGCGGACAACACCCACAGCCCGTATCGATGGATCCGGGTGCTCTTGACTCGCCCGGTGCGACGGTGCCCAGCATCGGCAGGCGAGTACTGGCTATGCTGTACGAGTCCCTGGTCGTGTCCGCCATTGCTTTCTTCGCTGGCCTGGCATTCTATGGTGTGGCCAATGGCCAGATCTCCGGGAACACGCGTCTCGTGTTCCAGCTATACCTGTTCTTGGTCCTGGGGGCCTACTTCATAGGCTGCTGGAGCCACGGAGGTCGAACCCTGCCAATGCAGACATGGAGGATGCGGATGGTCCGCCCAGACAATCTGCCCGTCGGGGTCGGCCGAGCAGCGCTGCGCTACGCTCTGGCCTGGTCTTCGCTACTGTTTTTCGGTGTCGGATTTTTTTGGGCGTTCTTCGATCGCGATCGACAGTTTCTGCATGACCGTCTGGCCGGCACTCGCATTATCGCGACTGGCGATGCAGGAGCGGGGCACCCGTAACGCAACGGCCGGGCTCTGCCGGCCTATCTTCTCTCCACCCACCACATCATCGACGCTGCTGCGCCCAGAAAAACCGCGCTCGGCAACACGGCGCTGACGAAGGGTTGCCAGTTTTGGAGCAACCCCAGATGTGAAAATAAGCTGTTCATCATGTGAAAAAAGATCCCCAGCATGATCCCCGAGAACACTTTCACCCCTACGCCGCCGGCCCGGACGTGGACATAGGCGAAAGGTAAAGCGAGCGCCATCATGACAAGAGAGGCAAACGGATAAACGAGCTTTTTCCACATGGCGATTTCATAACGCTCCGTCTTTTGGCGGTTTTCGGACAGATGCCGGGAATACTGGTACAGGTTCCATGCCGACATCCGTTCCGGGACGACGAACAGTACGGCGAGAATATCCGGCGTCAGAACCGAGTTCCAGTCCATTTCCGCGAGGCGCTGCACATTGCTTCCACTGGGCGTGAAGCCGGTGTGCACGATCTCGCGCAATCGCCACATATTCTTGCCGAGGTACCGCCCCTGTTTCGCGAAACTGATCGACTGAAGCCGGTATTGATCGTCGAACTCGAATACCCTGATATCAGACAGGCTCGTATCGGGCTGGACTTCGCGAACGTTGACGAATCGCCGGTCGTCCTTCACCCACAGGCCCGTGTGAAACTCGCTGGCCACGATGGCGCTGGTCGTGGAGAGCTTGAGCTGCTTCGCCGCGCGCTCCGAGACCGGAGCGATCAGCTCGCCGAAGACGAGCGTAGCGACCGCAAACACGATGCCTATGCGAAACAGAGTGCTTGCGGCGCGCCAAGGCGCGAGTCCCGAGCTGCGCATCACCGTATATTCTGAGTTGGCGGCGAGATGCGAAAGCGCATAAAGGGTCCCGATCAACACCACCACGGGAAACAGTTCATATACGTGGCTTGGCACCGTCAGCGCGACGAAAGCGAGTGCGTGCTGCAAACGGTACCCGCCCCCAAGATCGGTCAGTTCATTGATAAGATCGAAAAATGCGAATAGGCTCAGGAATGCGGCGAAAACAAATAGCGTAGCGCCGTAAATCTCCCTCGCCATGTAGGTGCGCAAGGTATCCACTTCAGCGCCGTCCGAGCAGCGAACCCACGCGAAGTCGCTTGTAAAAAAGCAGCGCGAGGACGCCAAGCATTCCCGCGTGCACCACCCACCACCCGGTATTGAAAGCCAGGCGGCCCTGGGAGACCCAGGCTTGGACAATACTCAGCATGTTTGCATAGACCATGTAGGTGAACAGCGCAAAGAGCAGATTCACCGAACGACTCGCCCTGGGGTTGACGAAGGACAGGGGGATCGCAAGCAATGCAAGAACGAACGCGGCGATGGGTAGACCGATGCGCCACAGCAGCTCGGCCAAATGGGGATTGCTGGGGGTCTGGAGCAAACCAAACGTGGACATGGCTTTGGTGGAAGCCTCTTCCGCCTGCGTTTCTCGCGTTTCGACTCTCATCGCGTAGCGCTGAAAATCCATCACCTTGAAATCGAGATCGCCTGGAACGCCCTCATAGCGCCGCCCGTCGAGCAAAACGACGAAGCGGTCGCCGTTTTCCGCCGACTCCCGGTATCCGCGTCTGCTGACCGTAATGCCGAGCGTGCCCTGCCGCATCTGCGCGATGAATACGTTTTGCACGTTGGTCTGATCACCGGCGATTTCCTCGACAAAGAAAACCCGGTCCGCGCTGCCCGCCTCGCGGAAAACACCCGGTGCGACCCGCGAAACTTCGTCTCGCACGTCCATCTGGCGCCTGTACTCCTCGGCCTTGCCGATCGCCCAGGGCGACAAGAACAGCGACAGCACCGCCACGAGCGCAATCAGCGGCGCTCCAAACAACAGCACGGGACGGATCCAGGCGAGGAGCGAAAGGCCCGAACCGAACCAGATGACCATCTCGGACTCGCGGTAGCTGCGCGAAAGGGTCATGAGCACCGTTATGAAAAGCGTCAACGACAGCAGGACCGGGAGATAGTTGAGGGCGGAAAAGGCAAGCAGCGCGACTACGCCCTCGGAGAGCACTTTTCCGACCGCCGCCTGCCCGAGCAGTCGGATGAGCTGAGTCGTCAACGTTATGGCGAACAGCGTCGCGAACACCGCGAGCGCGAGATTGCCGAATTCACGCAGCAAGGCGCGTTGAAAGATCACTTTGGGAACGGATGGAAGTCAGCCAAGCAGATCGGATCGGTAGCCGAAAAACACCGTGTTGCTTTTGACTTCGGCGAAGCAAACCGGGGATAATCCTTGGACATTCCCCGAGTCGAGGTCGAATGGAATTTAACACAAAATTCGCGATACCGGAGAAAAACGCGGTCGCATGCGTCGCCGCGGGCGTGTTCGAATCGCGCAAGCTGTCGGGTGCCGCGGATGCGCTCGACAAGGCGGCGCACGGCCAGATCCGTGAACTTCTCCGGTCCGGAGACATGGACGGCAAGATGGGAAGCACCCGGCTGCTGTACCGCGTACGCGGCGTCGCAGCAGAGCGCGTGCTGCTCGTGGGGCTGGGGCGGGAGAAGGAATTCGGCGAGAAGCAGTATCGCGAATGCGCGCGCGCGGCACTTGCTGCCATTCTGGAAACTGGGGCACTCGAGGCTTGCCTGTATTTCGCCGAATTGCAGGTGCCCGGCCGCGATGCTGCATGGAAGGCGCGGCAGCTCGTCCTTGCCTCCGCCGAGGTTTCCTACCGCTTCGACCGCATGAAGAGCAAGAAAGCGGAGGAACGGGCGCTTGCTCATGTCGCTATTTCGGCTGTTTCCAAGCGCGACGCCTCCGCCATTGAGCGCGGCGTGCGCGAGGGGCGCGCCATCGCAGCCGGCATGGCGCTCACGCGGGACCTCGGCAATCTGCCTGCGAACGTCTGTACGCCGACGTATCTGGCGGAGACTTCGGTCAAGCTCGGGCGCGAATGGAAGCTGGCGGTGGAAGTGCTCGAGCAAAAAGACATGGAAAAACTCGGGATGGGTTCGCTGCTCTCGGTAACGAAGGGATCGCACCAGCCGCCCAAGTTCGTGATCCTGCGCTACTCCGGAGCGGGCAAGAAGGATCGACCTGTGGTGCTGGTGGGAAAGGGCATCACATTCGATACCGGCGGCATTTCCATCAAACCTTCGGCCGAAATGGATGAGATGAAGTTCGACATGTGCGGGGCGGCGAGCGTGCTGGGGACCTTGCGCGCCGCGGCGGAGCTCGGGCTGAAACTGAACGTGATCGGTCTGATCCCCACCTGCGAAAACATGCCGGGAGGGGCGGCGACCAGGCCGGGCGACATCGTCACGAGCATGTCCGGCCAGACCATCGAGATCCTCAACACCGACGCAGAGGGACGGCTCATTCTTGCCGACGCACTGAGCTACGCCGAGCGCTTCGAGCCCCAGGCCGTCGTGGACATCGCCACGCTTACGGGCGCCTGCATCATCGCCCTGGGCCACGTCTGCTCGGGATTGTTCGCGAACGAGGAGGGTCTCGCGGGCGAGCTGCAAGCGGCGGGAGCGGATTCGTGGGACCGCGTCTGGCGGCTCCCGCTGTGGGAGGACTATCAGGAACAGCTGAAAAGCAATTTCGCCGATTTTGCGAACATCGGCGGACGCGCTGCGGGCAGCGTTACCGCGGCCTGTTTTCTTTCGAGATTCACGCACAAGTACGACTGGGCCCACCTCGACATTGCCGGGACGGCGTGGAAATCCGGCAAGGAAAAGGGAGCGACAGGCCGCCCCGTCCCGCTACTCACGACGTTCCTCATCGAGCGTGCGGAAAAATAGTGACTCGCATCGACTTCTATTCAAACGCCGAACCCAAGCTGCAGATCGCCTGCCGGCTCGTCGCCAGGCTCGTACAGCAACAGTTGCGCGTCGTCGTTTTCGCCCCGGACGAAGAAATCTCGCGCGGCTTCGACAACCTGCTCGAGACCTATCAAGTCCCCGGATGCGGCCCGCATCGCGTAGCCCATCACGCGGCCTTTTCCGAAACCCCCGTCGTGATCGCGCGCGAAGACGCCGACATGGCGCACTATCAGGTCATCCTCAATCTGCACGCCGATTCGCCGCCGTCGTTCAGCCGCTTTGAACGGCTGGTCGAACTCGTCGGCACCGGCGACGGCGATCGTCAGCTCGCGCGAAGCCGCTTTCGCTTCTATCGGGACCGCGGCTACGAAATCAACCACTACGATCTCTCCAAGTCGAGCGTATGAGTGATTCCGACGACCTGTTGGGCAAAGCCGATGCGTTTCTGAAACGCTACCATCCTTCCGGCGCGGGAGCTCAAGGCGACGTTCCGGTTCTTACGGAAGTCGTCGCCGAACCGGCCGCGACGCCAGCGCGCCCCTCATCGGGCACGCCGACCCAGGGTGGTTCGATCGGGAGCGAATTGCCGGAGCTGGAGCAAAGGCTGAAGCAAAGCATCCTCGACGCGATCGGCCCGCACATCGCGAAGTTCGTCGAGGAACCCTTGCGGGCACGACTCGACGCCCACTTGCAGCGCACGCTGACTGCCCTCAGCGCCCAAGTCAAGACCGACATCGAGACGCTGATTCGCGACGCGGTCGCCCGTGCGGTGGAGCTCGAAATCGCGCGGGCGCGCGGACAGTCGCGGGGCAGCTGACGCTATAATCCGCCGGAGCGCGTCGAAGCCGGGCTCCCGCGGGGGCGCCGCTCGGCGCGTTCTCTTTTTTGAACTCGACCGCCATGGAACTCGCTAAGAGCTTTGACCCGCACGAGGTCGAGCGACGCTGGTATTCCCTTTGGGAGTCGCGCGGCTATTTCGCACATTCCGTGACCTCGGAAAAGCCGCCCTACTGCATCCAGTTGCCGCCGCCGAACGTCACCGGCACGCTTCACATGGGACACGCGTTCCAGCAGACCCTCATGGACGCTCTGATCCGGTATCACCGCATGCGCGGTTTCAATGCCAACTGGGTGGTCGGCACCGACCACGCCGGCATCGCAACACAGATCGTGGTCGAGCGGCAGCTGGAGGCTGAAGGCAACTCCCGCCACGATCTTAGGCGCGAGGGCTTCATCAAGCGGGTGTGGGAGTGGAAGCAGCAATCCGGTTCGACCATCACGCGCCAGATGCGGCGCCTCGGCGCTTCGGCCAATTGGACATTTGCCGATACCGAAGGACAGAAAGCCGGCTACTTCACCATGGACGCGCGCATGTCGCGCGCGGTGATCGAAGTGTTCGTGCGCCTTCACGAGCAGGGCCTGATCTACCGCGGCAAGCGCCTGGTGAATTGGGACCCGGTGCTTGGTACCGCGGTGTCCGATCTCGAAGTGGACAGCGAGGAGGAAGACGGAAAAATATGGGAAATCCGCTATCCGCTGGAAGGCGGCAGCGGCTCGTTGGTGGTCGCCACCACACGGCCGGAAACGATGCTGGGTGACGTAGCGGTTGCGGTGAATCCGAAGGACGGGCGCTACACGAAGCTCGTCGGCAAGCGCGTGCAGCTGCCCCTCACCGGACGCTCCATCCCCGTCATCGCGGACGATTACGTCGATCCGGAATTCGGCACCGGATGCGTCAAGATCACGCCTGCGCACGATTTCAACGACTACGCGGTTGGACAGCGCCACAAGCTGCCGCAGATCAGCGTGATGACGCTGGCGGCGAAAATGAACGAAAACGCGCCGAACGTCTATCGTGGTCTGGACAGGTTCGAGGCGCGCAAGCGGATCGTCGCCGATCTCAGATCGCAGAACCTGCTGGTGTCGGAAAAGCCCTACAAGCTGCGGGTGCCGCGCTCGGGCCGCACCGGTGTGATCGTCGAGCCAATGCTGACCGATCAGTGGTTCGTGAAAATGGATGGTCTTGCGGCACTAGGTCTCGGCGCAGTCGCAAGCGGTGACGTGAAGTTCTACCCGGAGCACTGGACCACTTGGTACAACCAGTGGTTGGAGAAGATCCAGGACTGGTGCATCTCGCGCCAGCTGTGGTGGGGTCATCAGATCCCGGCCTGGTACGACGACCGGGGCAACATCTACGTCGGGCGCAACGAAGACGAAGCCAAAAAACGAGCTGCGGCGAAAGGCTATCGCGGAAGGCTCAAGCGCGACGAGGACGTGCTCGACACCTGGTTTTCCTCGGCGCTGGTGCCGTTCACTTCGCTCGGCTGGCCGGAGGAAACGCCCGATCTGAAGCGCTTTCTCCCTTCGTCGGTTCTGGTGACGGGTTTCGACATCATCTTCTTCTGGGTCGCACGAATGATTATGATGACGCTACATTTCACCGGCAAAGTGCCGTTTCGGCACGTGTACATCAACGCCATCGTGCGCGACGCCGAAGGCGACAAGATGTCCAAGTCGAAGGGCAACACGCTCGATCCGCTCGACCTTATCGACGGTATCTCGCTCGATGCCCTGATCGAAAAATCCACCGTGGGTCTCCTGCGCGGTGAGCACAAGGCGAAGATCGAGAAGTACGTTCGCACCCACTACCCGAACGGCATTCCCTCCTTCGGCGCCGACGCCTTGCGCTTCACCCTTGCTTCGCTCGCGACGTTTGCACAGACGCTCAATTTCGACCTCAACCGCTGCGGAGGGTATCGCAACTTCTGCAACAAGCTCTGGAACGCGACGCGCTTCGTGCTGATGAACACCGAGGGTAAGGACTGTGGACTGGACGAGAAGGCCCCGGTGGAGCTATCCGCCTGGGACCGGTGGATCGTTAGCACACTCCAGCGCAGCGAAGCCGAAGTGGAGGCCGGGTTCGCCGAGTACCGGTTCGACAACGTCGGTAGCGCGATCTACCGCTTTGTCTGGGACGAATACTGCGATTGGTATGTTGAAGTAGCGAAGAGACAACTGCAATCCCAAGACGATAAGGTGCTCCGCGGTACACGCAGGACCCTCGTAAGGGTACTCGAAGCGGCGTTGCGGCTTGCGCACCCGATCATTCCTTTTATCACCGAGGAGCTATGGCAGAAGGTTGCACCTCTTGCAGGTAAGACGGGCGAGACCATAATCCTCACGTCCTACCCAAGATGCCAGCCCGAAAAGATCAATGAGGCAGCTGAGCGCGAGATTGCTATTGCCAAGGGCGTTGTCAATGCAGGGCGAAATCTGCGCAGCGATCTCAACACTCAATCTCAGTACAGCATTTCTTCCTCCTTTTCCATTACCGGCAATCCGAGTTCTGCGACAACCAGCGCGTTCTCTGCTCTTGTACGCCAATCCGATTTGAAGATAGTTGAAGATCTTCCCGATTCGGAATCACCAGTGGCAGTATCGGGACAACATCGCCTGATGTTACATGTAGAGATAGACCCGGTCGCCGAGCGCGCACGGCTGCAAAAAGAAATCTCGCGCCTCGAAGGCGAAATCGCAAAGGCCAACGCCAAACTCTCCAATCCGAACTTCATCGAACGCGCCCCGGCAGCGGTCGTAGCGCAGGAGAAGGAGCGTCTCGCCGCCTTCGGCGCGACGCTCGATAAGCTCAACTCCCAACTGGACAAGCTCAAGGGCTGAGCGCCGGGCGGCCCGATCCATGAATCCCGCGCTGCGCGCCTTCCGCTCGAAGAGCTTCCGGATCTTCTACGCGGGCCAAGGGCTGTCGCTGCTCGGGAACTGGATGCAGACGGTGGCGATGAGCTGGCTGGTGTACCGCATCACCGGCTCGGCGCTCCTGCTCGGCGTGACCGCGGGAGCGCAGCAGCTCCCGATATTGTTCCTGTCCCCCGTGGCGGGCGTTTGGGCCGACCGCGTCAATCGCCAGCGGCTGCTGATGCTGATCCAGTCGCTGGCGTTCGTGCAGGCGCTGACGCTCGCCCTGCTCACTTTCTCCGAGACGATCCGCGTCCCTCACCTGATCGCGCTCGCCCTTTTTCTCGGGGTCATCACCGCCTTCGAGACTCCGACGCGGCAGGCGTTCCTTCTGGAACTCATAGAGCACAGGGAGGACCTGCCCAACGCGATCGCCCTCCAATCGTTGCTGTTCCAGTCGACGCGCTTCGTCGGACCCTCCGTTGCGGGGCTGGTGCTGGCGGCATTCGGCGAGGCGTGGTGTTTTGTCCTGAACGCTCTTTTCTATCTGGCCATCATCGTGACCTACGCCATCGTCCGCGTGAAACCACGCAAGCGCCTCGACACGGGAGCCGAGTGGTGGCGCGAGCTGGCGTCGGGATTCGCCTACGCCTTCGGCTTCACCGGCACGCGGCGTCTTTTGTTGCTCCTCACGGCGATGGGATTTTTCACCGCGCCTTGGTCCTCGCTGATGCCGATTTTTGCCGCCGAGACCTTCAGCGGCGACTCGAGGACCTTCGGCTTTCTCATCGGCGCGGTAGGGCTGGGGGCGATCCTGGGCACATTCGCCCTTGCGGCGCGCGGTTCGGTGCGCGGCCTCGGCCGGGTGATCGCCGCCGCCGCGGTGGCGGCCGGGGTCGCCTTGACAGGGTTCTCCTTGTCCGGAACCCTCTGGTTGTCGCTCGTATTCCTCGCGATCTTCGGTGCCGGACTCGTCGTCACCGCAGCCTCCATCAATACCATTCTGCAGACCCTCGCGGACGAGGACAAGCGCGCGAGGGTGATCAGCATGTACGTCATGTGCTTCCTCGGATTTGCGCCCATCGGCAACTTCGCCGCGGGTGCGCTCGCCGAGGCGATCGGAGTTCACTGGACTCTATTCGGATGTGGGCTTATCGTGGTCCTTGCAGGAGGCGCGTTCGCCCTGGGTCTGAAGAGCTGGGCGCGAGCCGTGAGGCCCGTGTACCTCAGGCAGGGAATCATCCGGGAACCGCGGGTGTAGGCTGCGATCGGGAGGCCGATCGAGCCAAAGGTCGGTCACCGCTTCTTCATGAAGAAGGTGAAGACCTTGTCGGCTTCGTCATGCGAGAGCAGCTGATTGCCGGTCTGCTTCGCGAAGGCCTGAAAGTCCCTCACCGAGCCCGGATCCGTGGCAAGAACCCGAAGTACCTGCCCGCTCCCCAGCTCCGCCAAGGCTTTCTTGGCGCGCAGGATGGGCAGCGGACAATTGAGGCCGCGCACATCCAGATCCTTGTCGAAAGTCGCCATCGTCCCTCGCTTACACTCGAAGCGCGGAAACTATATACCAAACCGTATCACCGATGAAGCCGCGCGGCCATTCCCTCACGTCGTTCAGATGTCCGCTGCAAGCCGTCCTGACCGCCGGGTTGCCTAAACGGTTTGCGATACTTAAACTGGGGCGCCGATAGGGGGCACCTTCACCGAGGAGCGGCTTTGGCCAAGGAATCGCCACCACCTGACTCGAAATGGCTGGTATACGTCGCCAGTCTTCCCATGGATGATCCCGCGGCCCGGATGCGGGTGCTGCGCACGCTCGAATCCATGGGTTGCGCGGTGCTGCGCGAGGGCGTCTACTTGCTGCCGGACAACCCGGTGAATCGGCAAGGCCTGCAGCGTCTGTCCGAGCACATGAGCCGGATCAACGGCTCGGCCCATATCCTGCAGGCGACGAACTTGGATGCCGAGCAGGGGCAGGCGTTCCGGTCGCTCTTCGACCGGGGGAAAAAATACGAGGAGCTGATCAAAGCCGTCAAGGGGCTGCGCGCCGGTTTCGGAATCTCCGAGCCCAGTGCGATCGCCCGAGTTCTCAACAAGCAGCGGCGTGAATTCGAAGCGATCAGCGCGCTCGATTTCTTTGAATCGCCGGTAAAGAAGCAGGCCGCGGAAGTGCTGCGCGATACGGAAGGCGAGGTGCGGAAAAAGATGTTCCCCGACGCGCCCAAGTCCGGCCGCCTGACCCAGACGGGGCGCTATTACTTCAAGCGCCTTTGGGCGTCCCGCAAACCCCTCTTGGCCGATCGGCTCGCCTCCGCCTGGCTCATCCGGCGTTTCATCGACCCGGAGGCGAGCCTGATGTGGATGGAAAAGACTCAACAATGCCCTTCGACCGCGGTCGGGTTCGGATTCGAAGGCGCGACCTTTTTCAACAGCAAGGACAAGGTAACTTTTCAAGAGCTGCTTGCGAGATTCAGCCTGGACAACAACGAGACACTGACGAGAATCGGAGCGCTCGTGCACTATCTCGACACGGGCGGCTCGCCGGTCGCCGAAGCAGCCGGAGTGGAAACTCTGATCGAGGGCGCGCGCCGTCGCTGCAACAGCGACGAGGAGCTGTTCGCCGAAAGCGAGAAAACGTTCGATCTTCTCTACGAAGCCTACTTCGACGTGCCGGGTAAGGATCCCGTTCCCCGCTACTGATTCTCAAGCGGGGTCTTCATTGTCCCCTGGCGGTTTTTTTCTCTTCCGCCTGCAGCGAGCGCAGATCCCGCAAGCGGGCGTCGACGGCGGAAAGTTGGTAGAAATCGCCGTCCCCGCTTTTCTGAGCGAGCTGGAGCTGCTCGATCGCTGCGGGCAGCGTACCCTGCAGAACGTAAGTCTCGGCAAGCGCCTGATGGTGCAACAGGCGCTTGCCCGATGCAGCATAGGATTTGGCCTGAAGGCCGTACATGCGGGCATCCTGCGGGTAGCTCTTCACCAAGTCCGCAAGCCAGGCGAGCGCCGCCTGGTGCTCTCCCATCCCCTGCAGCACCTCCACATAAGCGTAGTGAAGCGGCCGATAGTTGGGAGCGCGAGCGAGGGCTGCGCGCAGCACGTCGCGGGCCCCCGCCGGATCACCGGCGCCCAGGCGCACCCGCGCCATCAGCAGCTCCACCATGGGGTGGGTCCCGATGAGCTTGCGCACTGTTTCGACTTCGGATGCGGCGCGGGGAAAATCGCGCGCTCTCGCGAGGGCGCTCGCCAGGCCGTAGCGCGCGCCGGCCTCCTCGGCATAGCGGTGCTCGCGCACCAGCTCGCTGAAATGCGCGACAGCCTCGCGCGGCAACCCCTGTTCGGCGCGCAGCTTCGCTCGCGCGAGATGAAACTCGATACTGTCCGGCGCCTGCTTGTACTCCACCGTCTGGGCGCGATTCTGCATATCGGCAATGCGCTCGGTGGTAAGCGGGTGCGTGCGCAGATAGGCCGGCGCGTTGTTCTCATACAGCCGGGTCGCTTTCTGCATGCGTTCGAAGAACGAGCCCATGCCGCCGACATCGAAGCCCGCCTGCTGGAGAAATTGAAAGCCGATCCGGTCGGCCTCGCGTTCGAAATCACGGGTGTAATTGAGCTGCGCTTGAATGCCGGTCGCTCCCGCACCGGCGATGACCGCCTGAGCCAGGTCGGGATGGGCGCGCACAGCCAGGAGTCCGAGAACCACAGCCGCAAGTGTGGGAATCGACATCTGCTCCTGTTTTCCCAGGAGGCGGGCGAGGTGGTGCTGGGTCACGTGTGCCACCTCGTGAGCAAGCACTCCGGCGAGCTCGGACTCGGTCTGCGCAGCGAGCAACAGGCCGGTGTGCACCCCCACGAATCCTCCGGGCATCGCAAAAGCGTTGATGGTGTTGTCGCGCACCATGAAGAATTCGAAGTCCTGGCGCGACCCGGGGCTCGCAGCCACGATGCGCCGTCCGATCTCGTTCACGTACTCGGTGAGCTCGGGATCGTCGAGAAAGCTCGGTTCGCGCAGGCGAATTTCCCGCATCGCCTGCTCGCCGATCCTGCGCTCGAGGTTAGGCGACAGCAGCGCGCCGGACGTATCGCCCAGCTCCGGCAGGGTCTGCGCCCGTGCTTGGGGAACCGCTAGAGCGAGACTCAGACAGAGGGCGGGGATTCTCATGGATAATATGATACCGCTCTCCGGGTTGGGTTCCCGGACGCGTCGCTTTTACACCGATCTGCGTGTTGCTCGGAGGCGGGAGAATGAATCGTTCAAGAAAATTGAGCCATTTCGACAGCTCCGGGCAGGCCCATATGGTGAATGTCGGGGACAAGCCCGAAACGCGCCGCGTCGCGCGCGCCAGCGGCGCGATCCGCATGGCACCCTCGACCTTGAAGCTCATTCTCGCGGGCGGCGCCAAGAAAGGCGACGTCCTCGGAGTGGCCCGGGTCGCCGCGATTCAGGCGGCCAAGCGGACCGGCGAGCTGATCCCCTTGTGCCATTCCGTCGGACTTACACGAGTTGCAGCAGAGTTCGCCGCGGAGAAGCGCCGGTCTGCGATTCGACTCGTGGTGACCGTCGAGACGATCGGCCGCACGGGAGTGGAGATGGAGGCGCTGGCGGCGGTGAGCGTAGGACTGCTCACGGTCTACGACATGTGCAAGGCGGTGGACCGCGCAATGACTATCGAGGAGATCAGGCTGCTGGAGAAATCCGGGGGCCGCTCGGGCCGCTTTCTCAGGAAGGATAGGTAAGAGCGGTCGAATAACGCACTCGCCGTGCGACGACATCTCACGCGCCCCCCCGGGTAGTCCTCAGCGCGGGGGTCCTTCTCCTCGGCGGAAGAAGGCCGCTACCAGGTGATTCCAGGCGGGAGATCTCCTGCTCGGCACCTTTGTAACCCAGCTCCGACGCGCGGCGGTAGGACGCCTTCGCATCCTCGAGTCGACCCAGATTTTCGAAGACTATTCCAAGCCGATGGTGCGCAATACCGCTTTCGGGCTTCAGCGAGATAGCGCGAGCAAGATAGGTTCGTGCAAGATCAAATTCCTCCGTCTGGAGATAAATCGCGCCACGAGCGAAGTAGCAATCGTAGGTGTCCGGGTATTGCGCCAAGCACCGTTCCACGACCTCCCCCGCCTTGTCCAGCTGCCCGTCGTACGCGTATGCCCTGGCTAAGTTGAACAAAATCCGCGAGCCCCAAGGAACCGGCTTATCCGGAAACTTGGCGATCGCGTCCTTCCACAGGGCTAGCGGGCTCGAGAAAGTCACGAGGCGATCGTGGGCCTGGTACAGCAAAGCAGCGCACACAAAGGCGAATGCAGCCAACGCCGCCCGGCGCGGAACGCCGTTCAGCAATGCAACCAGCGCAAGCAGGATGCCGGGCGCCCACAGGTAGCTGCGATACAGAACGAACGGCTCTTGGATCTTGGTAGTGCTGAACTCGACCAGGAAGAGGACCCAGGTGTAGAGCATGCCGAACCCGACCAGACCCATCCTGCCTCGGCGCCGCAAGAATAGGCAGCCGAGGGCTCCGAACGCGGCAAAAGCGGAGATCTTCAACGCTATCCAGCCCGGCGACCATGTTTCCAGAAAGTCCACGCGAAGATCGATCGACATCGCCCGGGTGTCGGGCCAAAGCCACACTGAGAGGTACTTGAAAAACAACCCCGCCTGAGTGGCTGCGCTCATCGACCACGGGAAATTCACGATTTGATTCCCGAATGAGCCCCCGATCTGAGCCACTACGCCGCCGAACTCCGGTTCGTAAACCTTGCCTATCACCCCTTTGGCGAGGAGCGCTACGAAGATCGCCGCCGGCGCGCAGGCCGATAGGTAAAGGACGGTGTAACGGACGCTGAAGCGCCTGTCTGAACTCAGCAAAGGCACCGCCAATACGGCCACAGCGGGCAGCAGCACGCTGTGCTCCTTGCAAAGCACCGCGATTGAGAACATGAGCGCCGCAGAGATCGCCTCCGCGTGCCTGCGGCGCTCCAGCCCCCGCACGAACAGGATGAGCGAAAGGAGCGAAAACAAAGTGGCAAGAACGATGGTCCGCTGGACGAGGTAGGCCGCCCCGTACACCGCCACCGGATGAACCGCGAACGCCGCTGCACCGATGAACGCCCAAGTCGCGGCTTCCGGCTGCGTGCCCGAGGCCAGCGCCAAGAGATCCGGCCGTCGCACCGCGCGCAACAGGTCGTATAGCAGTTTGTACAGCGCCAGCGAGCAGGCGATATGGAGCGCGAGACTCAGGATTCGATGCGTCACCATCTGCCCCGAAAGAACTTGGACGACGGCGAAGGAAAAATACGGGGGAACTCTGAGCTCGAGACCGAACGGATGTGTGGCGTAATACAAGAACCTTTGTCCGGAGAAAAGAAACACGTCGTCGAAAATGGGCGGATTTCCCATGAAAGGCAGATAGAGGCCGCAGACTAATGCGACGATCGTGCCGACGCCAATCAGATGCGGAAATCGCACGAAGATACTCACATTCGTTGACCAAAAAAAAGGTACCCCGAAGGGTACCTTTTTTACGCAACTAGCTTGCGATTTAGTTGCCGCGGCAGGAGCCGGGCAGGTACTTCAACGGCAGGGTCGTGCCGTCTGTCGCGGAACCGCAGCGCCAGCCGTTGGGGCCCGTGCCCATGTTGCCGCCGGCCGACGGATTGGTGGCCACCGCCGGAACGTTA